>Ga0163154_10009112_pt1 | contig 11387 bp, 10 predicted proteins | sample OliLakLV19MP9P1_FD_148649 | JGI IMG/M metagenome (GOLD analysis project Ga0163154, IMG submission 148649) | Freshwater microbial mat bacterial communities from Lake Vanda, McMurdo Dry Valleys, Antarctica - Oligotrophic Lake LV.19.MP9.P1 | ecosystem: Environmental > Aquatic > Freshwater > Lake >...
GGGGGAGGGGAGTATCGTTAGATGATGTCTTCTATAAAAAGAAGATAAAAAATTAACTATCACACACCACTAAGGAGAAAATCGTGAAAATACGTCTAACAGCGTTTCTAGTACTGATAATTTGTCTGATATTCACGGGACAGGCTTTTGCCCAAGAGAGCGAAGAAACCCCTGAGCCTTCCTCTGGACAAGAGGATTTCATCACATTTTATGATGTTCGCATGGCGGAATACCGTTCCCAACGTGAAGAACGCACGCTTGCCAATTATCGTATTGTTTATCTCGGTAATGTCACAACAACCTACGAAGGAGACTTGTTTTCTCAGGAGAACATCCTCGCTAATTTCCCAGATATCTCTGTATTAACCTCTGCTGATGAAGTCGCGGCTTGGGCATTGGACGGCGAGGCTAATGCGATTGTCATTCACCCCTCAGCTTTAGCTTGGATTGATGTTAAATGGGTACAAGAAGCCTATCTTCATGGGGCATCTGTTGGCACTATTGGTTTGCGGTACGAACAACATGCCGAACTGACGGGTGACTATTGCACACTACCCGCTAAATCAGGAGACCCATCCGCCAATAATCCGAATGAAGTACGTTCATTCAATTCAACAACCATGCTTATCTCAGTGTGGGTGTTAGATGATCATTTACTGACATCAGAAGAGCGTGAACGGTCATACGCCACAGGTCTAATTGAATGTGATCTTCCTGATTTAGAACGTGAAGTTGAACGTGAGATTCAATCTGGATACGAAATTGTCAGCCTTGATTTAGGTGGACTTGAACAATTCGAAAATGTACTCACCTATTATGCGGGTACTAGGGAGCGAGTTATAAGTGAAAGTATCGCTCGTGGGGACATCGTGATGGCTTGGCATAATCGTGAGGGTCAAAAGTAAGATGTCAAATTTCCGTTGGAGTAGTCAATTTCTACTAGTAAAAAACTAGAAGTGATTGAAACGAGGAGTATATAAGCTCCTCATTTTCGTTTTATTGATAAATTGTGTTTTTGGCGCGTCAGCGTTTAGAATGATGTCAGAGATTTTGAATGACCATTTGGGGCAACGTCGATATTGTGAAGATACACCGAGAAGGCCGCGACACGCTGGCAACTGTAGGGATCGTCGGGGCAAGTTTGACCTTGTTGGTCATCAACCTGAATCAGCCGACGTGGGTGATGCTGACCATGCTGACGATTTCTCTGGTCGCGGTGGGCTTTTTCGCGTGGTTCTTCCGTAATCCGCCGCGCAGCACGCCCTCAGGGGTGGGGCGCATCTTCTCACCGGCTGACGGGACTATCGTCGATATTCAGCGGGTGTTTGAGGGCGAATATTTCAAGGATGAGCGCCTGAAAATCTCGATTTATATGTCGCCGCTAAACGTTCACCTCAACCGCGTCCCGTTCGATGGCGAGGTGCGATATGTGACGTATCATCCGGGCAAGTACCTGATGGCTTTCCACCCAAAATCCTCCGAACTGAATGAACGTAATACAATAGTGGTAGCAGACATGAACGGGCGCGAGGTCTTGGTGCGGCAAATCGCGGGATTTCTGGCGCGTCGTATCGTCAGCTATCTCCAGCCGGGGCAGGCGGTGACGGCGGGGCAAGAATTAGGGTTTATCAAGTTTGGGTCGCGTTGTGATGTCTTTCTGCCGCCGGAGACCGCTATCTTGGTTACGCTTCAACAGAAGGTACGCGGCGGCGAAACGCCCCTCGCAGAGTGGTAGTAAAGGTTAGAAAAACATCTTTTACGCTTAGTGGAGACCATCCCCGTGCAGTTATCTGAGCATCACCCCATTAGAAAATTACGCACGCATGTCCCCAACATGATTACGGTTGGCGCGATTTTGGCAGGCTATCTGTCCATCTTAGTTGCCTTCCATGGGGATTTTTTGGCCTCGGCGCTGCTGATTTTGGTCGCGTGCCTGTTGGATATGTTGGATGGTCGAATCGCCCGCGCCATGAAAATCACCAGCGAATTCGGCATCGAGTTCGACTCGCTGGCCGATATGGTGAATTTTGGCCTCGCGCCGTCGTTGCTGTTCTACCAGATGTACTTCCGCGAGTGGGGACTCCCCGGCATGATACTCAGCTTTTTGCCGGTATGTTGCGCGGGGATACGCCTTGCGCGTTTCAACTGCGCTGCCGACCCCGACATCCCGACCACCTACTATGTCGGCTTGCCGACCACGGTAGCGGCTGCGGTCATGGCCGGGTTCATCCTGTTCATCACCAACCTGCCTACCGCCAATTACGCCCCACAAGCGGCAGTCGGCCTGACGGTGTTCGTGGCGTTGTTGATGGTCAGCAATATTCAATACGAAAAGAGTAACATCCTCTCGCCGCGCTATATCCGCAAGACCGGGCGCATCATAACCGGCGGCCTGATTTTGTTGTCGCTGGTGGTGTTCCCACAGACCGCCTTTTTCGCGTGGGGGTTATCGTATATCCTGTATGGTGTGGTACGCAGCGCCGTCTTTACCATCCGCTATGGGCGTGATGACTCGGCGGAAAAAGAAACCGCCGATTTGCTCTAGTGCCGTCATCTGCTAGATTTTCCTTCCGGTTCGTATCCAATAAGGTCACAGACACACATGCCTTTTAGCAAAAAGACGTTCCTATTCGGGTTGATTGCCGGCCTCGGCCTGAGCGCCGCCCTACGTCAACAGCGCAAAGCTGGCCTGACCCAAGAACGCTTGAATGCGTATTATCATCAGCGGGCAGACTTTTATAACCTGACCGATTATCTGTATCTGGGGCAGTTTCCGCGTGTTGTCATGCGCGAGACGCTGATTGAGATGGTTGACCTTAAGCCGGGGATGCGCGTTTTGGATGTGGCGTGCGGCGCGGGCGCGAATTTCCCATACATCATCGACAAAATTGGCCCGACAGGGACATTGGTCGGGACGGATTACAGCCAAGATATGTTGGATAGCGCCAATAAGCAATTTATCGTGGATAAAGGTTGGGACAATATCGAGTTGGTGCAGTCCGACGCCGCCCTGATGATGTTTGATGAGCCGTTCGACGTGGTGATTTGCACATTGGGTTTGGCGGTCATCCCGCGCCACGAGATGGCGATAGAGCGTGCTTGGGAAGCGTTGAAGCCCGGCGGCGTGTTCGGCATCGCAGATCTTAAAGAGAGTGACCGCTGGTATACCCTGCCGCTGCGCTTCATCTCGGATGTGATGGACGTATTTATCATCGCGGACAGCACCCGCCGGACGTGGGAATGGTTGGAGGAACACGGCGAGGGTTATCAATTCCGCGACCTGTTCCACGGCTATCTGTTCAGCGCGATTGCTCATAAATCGTCGAACGGGTAAATAATGGTAGGGTGACCCGTGGGTCACCTTTGTTACGTTTAGCGGTTCTCCACCCGTGTTTTCACGGTTTGCAGGACATATCCCTGAAAATCGCGCAGGATCCAATCCGACCACAAAGCGCCGTAGGCGTTGAAATGGGTTGAGAGCCGATAGGTACTGTTCAGATGCAGCCGCACTTGACCATTTTGCAGCGCCTCGATGTCGTAGCCTGCGTTAGAGATGTCGAAATATTTCCCGCCAATCTGCTTGAGGATGTCGGTATCCCGCGTATTGGTGTAGACATCCACATCGAAATACACCGCTTGGTTTGGCTTCCAGACCGTGATGATTTCATGGAAGGTCAAGCCGAATTCAAATTCTCCGATGCGGACTCCGCCGACGGCCTCACGGTCAAGCGTGGCACGCACGGGACGCGGGACGCCTAATATATGGTAGAGCGATGGGCGCTGCTCTTGTGGTGTGATTTCATCCATGCGGATGATATGCTGCCAAACTTCCTCTGGCGTCCCGTCGATGATGATGCTGTCCTCAATAACGCGACTCCAATCCGGCGCGGGGATATATGATTCGATGGGTGCGAACATCAACGGCAGCGCCAGCATAATCCCCACAAATGCGCGATGGTGATTGCGATTTTTGGTATAACGCTGGAACAGTTTGACCAGAATAACCCCAATGATGGTCGGTATGACCCATAGTGGTGCGGCAATTAATACACAGAAGAAAATCCCGCTGTATACGAATGTTGCTGCCACCAGAAAAATGACCGTCACAATGATTGCAGTGATGACGGGGCGTTTGGAGGCGACAGAATGCGTGGTCAAAACACCGATTCCGATTGGGACGAGGACGAGGAACGCGAAGGTCGCAAGGCCGGAATGATTTTGCAGCATATTCCTCAACCCCCAGCCGAACATCCCCACCATCAGGAATCCGTAGAGGATGCCTGTTATTACGGCTAGAAGATACTGATGCTTAGGGTTGAGTCGTACTGGAGATGAATCGACTTGCGGGGGTAAATCTTTGTTGAGGTTATTATCTTCGGCCATAGCTTTGCTCTCCCCACAAAAGCTACAAAAACACAGACTAAGATAAGATGAGAAATGTGTCAATCGGGCAAAGCATCAAGGGCAAGTTTGGGCTGATAATCAGATGCTCACAGGTTCACGCACCTCGTCCGAGGTACAGCGTTGCAAGGGCGGCGGCGTGTGGGTGAGAGTGAACATCCCCAACAACGCCGCCGCCCCAATCCATAGCAGCAGTAGGCGAAACCGCGCCAAAAACTACTGACCTGCCAAGATTTCGTCCACGATGTCCTGTAACTCAAATTCCATCTCGTCTACCGCGCTGGCGGCCTCGATTTCGCCCGATAAGACGAGGTGGATGGTGCGGTAAAACACATTCGAGGCGCGGTCATATTCCGCAGCGGTGAAGCTGGATGGACGAGGGTAGGCCGTCGCCAAAATCGCCCCCATCCGCGTGAACAGCAGATTGGCTTCCAGCAGTTCTGGGTCTTCATACAGCGCCGGGATGGTCGGGTTTGAGCCGTGCGGACTCAATGCCCGCGCCTTCTGCTCATCATATGAGGTCATAAAGACCGCAACGCTCACTGCTGCGTCGATATTGTTGGAATATTTTGAGACGGCCAATTGCCATCCGCCCAGACAGGCAGCGGCTGTAACTTCACCAGCGGGCAGGGCTGTGAAGTCAAACAACCCCTTCACGAGACTGTTTTCAGCGTTACCAGCGCCATAAGCGTAAGGCCAGTTCCGCATAAAGGCGGCGTTGCCCGTTTCCCAAAAACCACGCGCCTCCTCCTCACCAAAGTTCACGACCTCTGGTGGTGTGATGGTGTTGATCCAACTGTAAGCGCGTTCCAATGCGGTGATAAAGGCATCGTTGTTCACGTTAACAACCCCTTCAGACGTAATGAATGTGTCGCCAGTCTCACTGGTCAGCCATTCATGCGCGTCACAGGTCAAACCTTCATACGAGTTGCCTTGCCAGACGTAGCCATAAAAGTCGTCGTTCCCAGCGGCACGCTCGCCATCTTGGATGATTTGCGCGGTTTCGGTTAGCTCATCCCATGTGGTCGGTAACGTGAGGCCATATTTTTCCAACAAGTCGGTGCGGTAATATAGGCCACCCGCATCGGTGAACCACGGGATGGCGACCTGACGCCCGTCAATTTGCTGACCCTCAACCATCGCGGGGAAAAATTGCTCGAAATATTCCGGCGGCAGATACTCATTGAGGTCTACGACATGCGGCGCGATGATTCCGCCCCAGACCACATCAGTTTGGAACAGGTCAATTTCGGAGCTTTGAGCCTCCCAGATGGCGCGGTACAACCCAAGCCGATCTGTGGCTTGGTTAGGCGAACGGAACAAGGATACGGTAATATTGGGGCAGAGTTCGTTATAACGGATAGCTTGTTGCAAGGCGACATCATATTCCGCGCCGACCTCGCCAACGGCTGCCACGATCTCATGCACGCCTTCAGGGCAGGTGAAGTCATCAGCTTGGGCGGCGGCGATAGGCGCGACCATGACCAATAGAAAACAGACGATTAAAAGGGATGATAGAAACGCCTTAATCCGCATGGTATTCTCCTTTTTTGACATATCCGGTTGATCTTCAAGATTGGAAACCGGTTCCATAACTAACTATCCCGCGTTTTTGCGTTTGACGCAAGGAGTTTTTGCTTATGTCTGACAGCCCGAAATTGACCCGTTTCGATTCCGCCAGCGGTGCGCGTATCTACCAAATCCCGATGGTGGTTTTCCCTAACGGATTCGTCGCGTATAGCTATCTTATCTTGAATCAGGGCGAGCCAACATTGGTGGATTGTGGTTCTGGCTTCGGCGATAGCACCAAACACCTTTTGGATGGGATTGTAGCCGTCCGCGATACATTCGGCGAGGCGTTTGGGGTGCGCGACATCCGCCGTATCTTCATCACCCACGGGCATATCGACCATTTTGGCGGGGTGGCTGATATGGTCGAACACACCGGCGGCGCAGTCGTCGGCGTCCATGAGCTAGACCGGCGGGTGCTGGTTAATTATGAAGAACGGGTCGCTGTCGCGGTCAAAGATTTGCGTGTCTATCTGGAACGGGCCGGCATCCGCTCTGAAAAACGCCAGACGCTGATGGATATGTACCAGTTCGCCAAGAAACACGTCCGTTCGGTAGAGGTCGGAATCACGTTGGATGAAGATGTCACCATTGACGGGATGACGTTTTATCACGCCCCCGGCCATTGCTCTGGTCAAGTCATGATTCAGGTTGGGGACGTCTTGCTGGTCGCCGATCATATCCTGAGCAAGACGACGCCGCATCAAGCGCCGGAGAGCATCACCGCCTATACCGGATTGGGGCATTACCGCGATTCGTTGCGTCAAGCGGCCAAAATTGACGGGGTGAGGGTGTCGCTGGCCGGTCATGAAGACCCGATTTATGATTTGGGCGGGCGTATCACGCAGATTCAGGCCAGCCATGAGCGCAAACTCAACCGGATTATCGACCTGATTCACGCCGCCGGTCAGCCCATGACCATCTCGGACATCTCGCGGACGATGTACCCTGATAAGCACGGGTATGACGTGTTGCTGGCGATTGAGGAAGCGGGCGCACACGTCGAATATCTGTATCAGCACGGCAAACTGAGCGTGCATAATCTGAGCGAATTAGAGGCGGAGGACAATCCCGCGCTTCAATATGTGTTGGCGTGACCTAAACACACTGAAATCTAGGAGATTATCCAATGCGTTGGACAAAATCGGCTATCCTGCTCACACCATTTCGGATGTTGTGCGATTCTCCTCTTCTTCACCTGTCTTTTCTCACTAAACTTCTGAGGCGAAGTTGTCTCACCTATTGTGGCACAGAGGGTATCGTCGAATCGTGACGGGGTGGGGTAGCGGTCATTGTATGCGGCGAACCGATACGGCAGCCGTCAGCCTGACCACCGACGCGGGTGTGGTTGACCGTTGGGCGGTAGCGGCGCCAAGCAGTGACGTCGGCGGTTTACGCTGCGGGTCGGGTCGGGGAGCGAGGATATTTACATCTAACAGGGGAAAGGGACACATCGAAAACGTGTCCTTTTTGTTTTCGACAACCGCCGAATGTTAAATCTTGATTAAAGCAACCATCCCAAGACTTAATCGCTGTTGCTTATAGGTCTTAACTACGTTTGACTAGAGTGTAACCGTATCAGGATTCCGAATACCTGAATCGGTGTATAGCTATTTTTCTAAGGAGAACTACCCATGTTGCGTAAGAACGTTTTAATGGCGATGCTGGCGTTGGTGCTGGCGGCTGCTGCGATGGTTCCGGCCTTCGCACAGGATAAAATTCAAGTCCCGGTGTGGATTGCGTTCACCGATGCCCGTTTGGACTGGGCGCGTGAGAAGGCCGTCGTCTTCAACGAGCAATTCCCCCAATATGAAGTCGTGATTGAAGGCTACGCCGACTACGAGTCGTTGTTCAGCGCCGCCGCCCTCGCCTATGAGCAAGGCACACAGCCCGCAATCGTTCAATATTTTGAAGCCGCCACGCAAGATGCCCGCGACGCCAGCCTCGAAGGTGTTTCGCAGTTCAAGAGCATCGCCGACGCTTTTGGTGATCGCACCGAAATCAACGGCCTGCCCGTCGATTTCGACGCCTTTGTCGATTCGGTTCGCGCCTACTATACCCTAGATGGCAGCTTCACCTCGTTCCCGTGGAACACCTCGTCGGCCATCATGTTCAGCAACTCAACCTTGTTGGAAGCCGCTGGCGTGACCGAAATCCCCGACACTTGGGCAGAAGTTGAGGCTGCTTGCGCCGCCGTTATGGCGATGGAAAACGCGCCCGCCAACTGCATCACTTGGCCGAACCACGGTTGGTTCTTCGAGCAGGCCGTCGCCCAACAAGGCGCTGACCTCGTGAACAATGGCAATGGCCGCGAAGCCCGTGCCACCGAGACCTTCGTTAACAGCGAAGCCGCCGTGGCCTATGTGTCGTGGTGGAAGTCCATGCAGGATCAGGGCTACTACATCTATACCGGCGCACAGCGTGACTGGGGCGGCACATACAACGCCTTCGTCGCCCAACAGGTCGCGATGTTGATTTACTCGTCGTCTGACACCACCGTTTTGACCAATGACGGCGCAGAAGCCGGTTTCGATGTGGTCGCCAGCTTCTACCCGCACAATGGCGAAGTCGAGAACTCCGGCAACCTCATCGGCGGCGCGAGCCTGTGGCTGTCCAACGGCCTGACCACCGAAGTCGAAGACGGCGCACTGACCTTCTTGACTTGGTTCACCAACGCCGAGAACGCCGCTGATTGGCACAAGTTCACCGGCTATGTCCCCGTGACCAAGCCCGCCATCGCCCTGTTGGAAGGTGAAGGCTGGTACGCTGAAAGCCCCAACAGCCTCGTCGCCAGCGCGCAATTGGCTGCCGCCATCCCCAGCAGCGCCACCGCCGGTGCGATTGTCGGCGCATTTCCGGCCATCCGTGACCATGTGACCAACGCCATTGAGCAAGTCTTGGTCAATGACCGTGATGTGCAGGAAGCGCTTGATGAAGCCAAGTCGTTGGCCGATGACACTTTGACTGAGTACAACATCTTGTTCGCCCCGGAGAGCTAATCTCCTAGCGATTTAAGCACCCTACCGCCCGATGGATTGGGTATACTCCAAACTCAATCCATCGGGCGGTGTTTTTTCCCCGACTGTTTTTAATCGAATCGTTTTTTGGTGAAGGGTCTATTTTATGATTCCAGTTGAGATGATTCAGTTGTTGTCAGCGGCTATCCTTGCGCTGATTGGGGCGGCGCTGTTGGGATTTTTGGGACGCCGGAGCGTAAATGGTCTGCGTAACGGGGTGGTGGTGGGGGCATTGGCTGGCGCGATTGGCAGTCAGTTGTTCATGCTCCCGCTCAATTACTGCATGTTCGAGGCCGAACGCGGCCAAACCGATATGCTGGCTGGCATCGGCTTGATTGTGCTTGGGGCATTGGCACTCATTTGGGGCGGGGCGTTCCTGTTGCGATTTTTAGACCGCGACACCGATTGGCGTACCTTGATTATGGGGGCATCGACGCCGGGGTTGTTCCGGGGGCAGTGGGGGATTATGCCGTGGCTGTTGCTCGCGCCCTCGCTGGTCATCTTGACGCTGTTTCTGTATTATCCCGCGATTGATAATCTGCGCCTCTCAACCTTGTTGGCACGCCTCGGCACAGACCGGACAGCCTTTGTGTGCCTCGATAACTTTACTAAGTTGTTTGACCCGCGCCAAAATTATGGTCAGACGATGTATGCGACCTTCTTCATCGCGTTTTTCGTGGTGTTCATCGGCCTCGCGCTGGGGTTATTCATCGCATATATGGCCTATCAACCGGTCAAAGGCGCGAATATCTACCGTACCTTATTAATCTGGCCGTATGCCATCTCGCCCGTGGCCGCTGGCATCATCTTCAACATTATTTTTAACGAATCTTCCGGCATCATGAATCAAATCATCCGCGCCGGAGGTGGCACGCCAGTAGAATGGCTGCAAAACTCCTCGATTGCACCGTGGACAATCATCGCGGCCAGCGTGTGGAAGTCGTTGGGTTTCAATATCTTGTTCTATATCGCGGGGCTGCAAAACGTCCCAGATGATTTGCAAGAAGCTGCCGCTATTGACGGCGCGAATACCGTCCAGCGGTTCTTCCAGATTATTTTGCCGCTGTTAGGGCCAATCACCTTTTTCTTGGTCATCACCAACGTGACCTATGCGTTTTTTGACACGTATGGGACGATTGACTTCCTGACACGCGGCGGCCCAGCCGGGGCGACCTCGACCATGATTTATCGGGTGATCAACGACGGGATTTCTAAACGCGACCTCGGCCTTGCCGCCGCGCAATCGCTGGTGCTGTTCGTGATTGTGATTGGTATTACCATCGTCCAGTTCCGCACCAGCGGACGCCGCGTGACTTACGGAGCATAATCTGATGGCACAAAAAGCCCGCCCTTATATCCCACTCACCGCCACGCAGCAGACACAGCGCCCACCCCGTAAACGCCCGAATTGGCTGCCTCAGCGCTGGTACGCCCATGTCGTGCTAATTTTGTCATGTTTTTTTGTCGGACTGCCGCTGTTATACGCGATGTTGGTCAGCACCCAAACCAATGCTGAAGTCGCCAACTTCCGTCTGACGCCGGGCAGTTCGCTCGGTGAACACTTGAATCAGGTGCTGGTCAACCGCTATCTGGGGCAGTTCATCTGGAACTCGGTGGTCTTATCGGTGGTGATTACCGTCGGCAAAACCATCCTTTCGCTGATGTCCGGCCTCGCGTTCGTCTACTTCCGCTTTCCGGGCAAATGGTTGGTCTTTGGCTTTGTCCTCGCCACGCTGATGATGCCGACGGAAATCCTGATTATTGGGTTATACCGGTTTATGACCGGCACACTGGAATGGGGTGGGACGTTTCAAGGGCTGGCCGCGCCATTCCTCGCCAGCGCGACGGGGACGTTTTTGTTCCGTCAACATTTCGCCAATCTGCCCGCTGAACTGAGCGAAGCGGCGCAGATGGACGGCGCAAACCCGATTCAATTCTTGTTCAGTGTGCTGATTCCGATGAGTTGGAACACTATCGGCGCATTGGCGGTGATTCAGTTCATCTACTCGTGGAACATGTATTTGTGGCCGCAATTGATTATGCAGGGCGGCGACTTTCAGGTCGTGCAAGTCGGCTTACGATCTTTGTTGTCGGTGGATACCAGCATCGCATACGGCCCGTTGATGTTGGGCGCGGTGATCGCCAGTATCCCGCCAGTGGTGGTCTTTATCTTGCTGCAAAAGCAATTTATGAGCGGCTTCCAAATCACAACCGACAAATAACAACGGACAAAATGTAGGGACGCCCTTCTGGGCGTCCGCCTAATACCCCGAAAACGGACGGCAAGAATGCCGTCCCTACACGACATCCGTATTTGTGTGTAAATTGACCCGATTGAATATCGTCAGTCGATTATCCAACGCTGCGTCCCTACACGACATCCGTATTTGTGTGTAAATT
>Ga0163154_10009113_pt1 | contig 11386 bp, 13 predicted proteins | sample OliLakLV19MP9P1_FD_148649 | JGI IMG/M metagenome (GOLD analysis project Ga0163154, IMG submission 148649) | Freshwater microbial mat bacterial communities from Lake Vanda, McMurdo Dry Valleys, Antarctica - Oligotrophic Lake LV.19.MP9.P1 | ecosystem: Environmental > Aquatic > Freshwater > Lake >...
CCTGAATCCCGTATTTCTTGAGGTTGCGTCGGGCTTTGGCTAAACCCCCATTCGTAGATCATGCGCTCGAGTATATGCGGCCACGTGTGGTTGCCTGTGAGAGAGCCGAGCATGCGGGCGGGTCTAGCAACTTCACTTGGTGCATCCAACTTCACTTGGTGCATCCACTGCCATCACGCAGACTCGCGCTCATGACTTCGCGACGCGCCCATCAGCTGAAGATCCTGCAAGACGTCGACGCCCTGCACGCGCTAGCCGTGGCGAGCGTGGCGTTGGTGGCGAGCGGTGGGCTGCTGTATGTCGGCTATCTGGTTCACGTCACCCGGATCGCATACCGCAGCCCGACCCTGCCGCCTGCAAGCAACATCGCGACGGCCGTGCTGGTGTTTGGCAAGCGTTGTAAGCACGGCCAACCCGACGCTGATTTCAGGGCGCGCATCACTCGCGCCACGCAACTGGCGAGCGGCGGGCATACCCAACACCTGCTGCTGCTGGGCGGTGGCCCGGCGCCTACAGAAGCGGAAGTCGCCGCACGCGAGTTGCTGGCCGCAGGACTGCCAGCTAGCGTGCAACTACTGCTTGAACACAAGTCGCGCGACACCCTGCAGAACTTGCGCAACGCGCGCCTGCTTCTGAGCACTGGAGAGATGGATGGGGGCGATCACGCACCGGCGGTGTTGCTCAGCAGTCGCTATCACTTGGCGCGCTGCGCGTTGTTTGCCCGCAATTTGGGCATCAACCATCAGCTGTGTGCGGCAGAAGACCGACTGGGCTGGCGGGTGCAAACGGGTTTCCGCCTGCTCAGCGAGGCCGCGTACCTGATGTGGTTGGATATCGGCATGCGCTGGGCAAGGCTCATTGGTCATCGGCGGATGCTCGCAAAAATCAGTTGATGGGCAGGTGGCGATATCGCCACACTGCGCCCACGCCAAGTCCACTCCGGCGCTGTAAACCCTCTTTCATTCTGGAGCTCTGACCGATGCGTCATTCACGCTGGTTCGCGTTGTTGCTGCTGCCTTTGCTGGTTTTGCTGATGGGTGCGCGGCAGGCGCCCTTGCTGGATCCCGATCCTGTTGCGATCCCCGCCGGCTTGAGCGTCGAGGCCGTGCAGAAAGAAATCAAGCGCGCCCTGGTCACTCGCAATTGGGCGGTCACGGCCGAGCAGCCGGGCCAGATCGAAGCCACCTTGAACGTGCGCGCACACGTCGCCCGCATCACTGTCAGCCATGCCGACGGCAAGGTGCGAGTGGCTTATGTTTCCAGCGAAAACCTGAACTTCGAGGAGAAGAACGGGCAACGCTTCATCACAAGAACTATGCCTCGTGGGTCAACAACATCGTCACCGACATCTCGCGCAACCTGCAGCTGGAAGCGCTGAATTAAGCAATTGATTTGTTCACGGCAACGGGCGGCTCACGCCGTCCCGCTGCCTTGGCGCAAGGCCTCCAACAAGGCCTTGCGCGGCAATTTTCCGGTTTCGTTACGCGGCAAGCGCTCAAGCAATCGCAGTGGTCGCGGCAGAAATACCGGATCGATCGATTCGCGCAGCGCCGCCAGCAACTCGACCTCACTGCGCCCTGGCGCCACTGCCAGCGCCGCAATGCGTTGCACCGGACCATCGGCATCCAGCTGAAACACCACCGCATCGCTGACGCCATCCACCGCCAGCAAACGACGCGTCAGTTCACCCAATGAAACCCGCTTTCCGGCGATTTCCAAGAGATCGCTGGTGCGTCCGGCAAGGCGAAACTGGCCGTTTGGCAATGTTTCGATCAGGTCCTGCAGCAGCACCGGTTCGGCCAACCAGTCGGCGCTGACCAAGGCACCATCAGCTCGCGGCTCGATCTGGACACCGGCATAGGCCGTCCAATCCGCGTCCAAAGCCGTGCGCCGATGGCCAAAAATACAGGTCTCGGTGCTGCCGAAGAACTCCAGCACGTGCGCGCCGGATGCGAGTTCGGCGGCCTGCGCCAGCTCGCGCGACAACGCCGCCGTGGCACTCAGGATCACCGCCAACTGCGGCACTTCAAGGCCACTTTCGATCAGCGCGCGCAGGTGCACTGGCGTGGTGACCAGCACCCGTGGCGAGGGTAACTCAGCCAAGGCGGCGACAATGTCTGCGGGGAAAAAAGGCCGCGCCGTATGGATGCTGGCGTCGCCCAGCAAGGGCAGCAACACAGCCGTCTCCATCCCAAACATGTGCTGTGAAGGTACCGTCGCCAGCAAGTGACAGCCTGGCCCCGCGTGCGCCGTCAGCGCGGCCAGATTGTGCGCAGTCGAGGCACACAAGCTGCCCCAGTGTTTGCTTTGCGGCTTGGGCGGACCGGAGCTTCCGGAGGTGAAACCAATCGCCGCCAACAACGCTGCTGAAAGTGCCGGCCGCTCGCCAGCAGCCGTGGGCAATGGATGGGGCAGCGAATAAAAACGCGGCGGAATGCGCTCCATGCGGATGCCATCGGCAAAACGGTCGTCGCCCACCGCCCACGCCTCGGGATAGCGATCCAGCATTTCGAGAATGACCGAGGGCGCTCGCGACGGTGGCAACAGCGTCGGTATCCCGCGCAGCAACGCTGCGCACCAAGTCAGCGTGAACGCGTAGCGGCCGTCGCAAAGGTTAAGCAGATGACTGGCCTCCGGCAACTGCGCGGCGAGGCCATGCAGCTGCGCCAGAAACTCGCCAACTAAGATGAACCGTCGACCATCGAAGGCGATAGGCCGGTCCAGCGAGCCGACGATCAAATCGCTACTGGATTGACTGCCGACCGGCAATCCCATGGTTAAAACACTTGCGAGCATGACTCCTCCTGTAGCCGGCAAGCCTCGCGGAATCTGCAACAGGACTCAAGTGCGGCAACCGTTCGACAGGCGGCACGCTTGACCGTTGCGACGGCGGCCACCAGCATTTGCGCATGCGACCCTTGCGCTTTCGTGCCACACATCCTTCGATGGCGAATGCGCAGACCGCGGTGCATGGGCATGGCCCGGGAGCGTCCTTGGCATCGACGATTGCGCTGTGGCGACAGCCATGGGCAGGCCTGCGTGATCGCGGCGAGGGAGGCACAGCCTTGGCGGCGGACTCGGGCCAGCGCGTCGCTACCATCCTCAGCCATCGGTTCGGCGGTGATGCGTCCGCCTGGCAAGTCACGCGCGATCTGCACGGGCGGCCAATGCTGGCCGCCGCGCACGGCCTCGACATCTCCATCAGCCACGCGGGCAACTGCTGGTTGCTGGCCGTGAGCCATTGCAGCCGCCGTGTTGGCGTCGATATCGAAACGCCACGCCCGTTGCCGCGCGCACTGGCGCTCGCCGAACGCTACTTCCCCGCAGAAGAGGTGGCCCTGTTGACCCGACTCGCGCCGCAGTCCCGCGGCCACGCCTTCCTGCGCCTGTGGTGCGCGCGCGAAGCCATCCTGAAAGCCCACGGCCGCGGCATCGCCTTCGGCCTGTCACGCCTGCAACTCGACCTGACCCCAACCCGCCTTCGCCTGCTCGAATGCGACCCCGAACTCGGTTCCGCAAGTGACTGGCGACTGCGTGAATTCGTCCCCAAATGCGGGATGCTCGGCATGCTCGCTTGGCGCGGACCGCCGGCGCTGGTGCGCGGGTGTGAATAGATGCGGGGGCTCGGCTTAGGCGAGCGGCCAGCTTCGTTATCAGAAGTGCCGCCTTACTCCGCGACAACGAAATGTTGTGCGAACCGTGGGAGCAGCGGAAGCCGGGATGCAAACCAATCAATACGAAGGAGAGGCCGGCCAGCTCACGTGCTTATGAGCATCGAGCTTTATCAGCGCCTTACCGGAAGCCAAAAGAAGATCGCCGTTTTGCTGGCAATGCCGGGCATCGCGGATGCTGAGTTTGAGTTTGAGTTTGAATTTCCGCGCTCACAAGAGCTTGCACGACCTGTGGACCTGGCTTGAATTTCCTGCTCGATACCGACGTAATACCGGAGCTGCGAAAAATTCGCCATGGCCGAGCCGATGAACCGGTGGCGCAGTGGGCAGATAGGGTGGATGCCGTAGACCTCTATTTGTCGGCCGTCACCGTGCAGACCCTGGAAATTGGCGTGCTGTTGGCCGAGCGACGCAACCCGCCACAAGGCGCTATTTTTCGGGCTTGGTTCGAGGGCCAGGTTTTGCCTGCCTTCAGCGGTCGTATTCTGCCGGTGGATACCACTGTGGCGCAGCGTTGCGCAACGCTGCATGTGCCAGACCCACGGCCGACCATGGATAGCCTGATTGCAGCAACCGCGCTGGTGCATGGCATGACCTTGGTCACCCGAAACGTGGCTGATTTCCAATCATCCGGCGTGTCGATCATCAATCGATGGCAGCACACGGCCCAACAGCCATGATGCCAACCGAAGTGCTCACCGCGTATTGCCTCTGAGTGCTTCGTTGGTGGCGCACAGCATCGTGTCTATGGGGCTCGAGCGCAATCTTGCAGGCACTATCGGCGGGCTGACGGCAATGGCATCAAGCTGATGGCAGCCCGCACCAAACTCGGCACCGCGAACGAGTCGCGACTGCGCGAGTTTGTGCCCCAGCTCGGGATGCTCGGCATGCTCGCTAGGCGCGGATCGTCAGCGGTAGAGCGGAGCTTGCTCCGCTGCACAAACTCCCAGCACCGGGACAGAGGCATCCCCCAGCTCGGTCAAGGCACGCATGACCATGCCATCAGCTTCGTGGATCTTCCAAACTGACCCCGGACAAGCAGAATCCGAGCAAGCATGGAAGGCAAACGCTTGAGGAAAGCGTATTCGATCGAATACGATGGCGCCATGTTCACTGTTCGACGCACCGACGCGTTCTCCGACTGGCTGGACAGCCCGGCTGGCTGGACAGCCAAAGTGACAAACAGACGAAAGCACGCCTGATTCGCCGTCTTGAGAAGGCCGAGAAGGGCAACCTTGGCGACGTTGCGCCTGTAGGCAAAGGCATCAACGAAATACGCGAGCACTTCGGGCCGGGCTGGCGCATGTATTTCGTTCAACACGGAACCGTGCTGATCGTGATGCTTGCAGGTGGCGACAAATCCACGCAACCAGCCGACATTGCCGCCGCCAGAAAACTGGCCGCTACCTTGGAGTATTGACCATGACCGCGAAGAAGAAGATCAAGGTTTCCAAATTGCCGCAGTTCGACGCCGCCGAATACCTGAAGGACGATGGCGACGTTGCCGCGTATCTGAATGTGGTGCTGGAAGAGGGCGATCCCGGCGCACTCGCCGATGCGCTTGGCACCATTGCAAGAGCACGCGGCATGAACGAGATCGCCAAGGCAGCGGGCCTCGGGCGTGAAAGCCTGTACAAGGCGCTGCGCCCCGACGCGCAACCGCGCTTCGAGACGGTGCAACGCGTCTTGACCGCGCTCGGTGTGAAGCTGACGGCAGTTCCGGCCTGAGGTGGCATGGCAGCCGACGCTGGACACAGCGACATCATCCTGCACGGCCGCTAATTCACGTCGGCAGTCGCGGGGTGATTTTCTAGGTTTCGTGCGGGCTTCGTCTGCTCCGCCGGGGTTGGACAATTGTGAACCGTCCAGGCATCGGCTACGGATGTCATGGGTGCCCACGTTGGCGCATCTAAGCCTTGGCTTCAAGAACCTCGGCCCGAGCTTCCGGCCTGAATGAGACGCGCATCAGTGGTTACGCTGGAACAACTCAGAGCGGACCTGCTCCCACGGAATGGCCGAACCGGGCTCGGAATCATCAGCGGCCAGACGCCGCCGGACCTCCTCGCGTTGCGCCTCGGGTAGCTGCACCGCCGCAGGGCTCTCGACAACGATGCTATCCCAGATGTCCTCGACCCGCTGGATGCGCTCGGCAACGGAAAGGTGCGAGAACTCTGGCTTTGCCTGGCTCATCGGCTGAAGTGAACGACGACGCCGATTTTGGCGGTGCTCCCACAAACATCAGGTAACCCGGCGCAAGCAAGCTGTTGACCAGACTCAAGCGGGTGCTACCGTCGCTGACCTTTTCATTTGGCTAGTCCATGGCCTTGCATCAAGTCTCGGGGCGTTGGCGGCTCGGCCTGCTTCTGGCGCTGCTGACGGCGGCGCTGTGGGCCACGTTGCCGGTGGCATTGAAGATCGCGCTGGTGGCGGTGGACCCGTGGACGCTGACCTGGTTCCGGTTTCTGTTTGCGGTGCTCGGTCTCGGCGGTTGGTTGGCGTGGCGCGGAAAGCTCGTCGCATTTCGAGGCTTGAGTCGAAAGCATTGGACGATGCTTGCGCTTGCCGCGGTGATGTTGATCGGCAACTACGTGCTGTATCTGTTTGGGCTGCACTACACCACGCCAGCCAATGCCCAGCTGCTGATCCAGCTGGCGCCGCTGTTGATGGCGGTCGGCGGGGTGGTTATTTTTCGCGAGCGTTTTGGCGGTGGCCAATGGTTGGGACTGGCGATCCTGTTGGGCGGACTGTGCCTGTTCTTTCGCGACCAGCTTAGCCAGTTGGCCGCAAGCGGCGATGCCGGGCCGACCTACATCTTCGGCAGCGTGCTGGTGGTGCTTGGTGCTGTGGTCTGGGCGATTTATGCGCTGATCCAGAAGCAACTGCTGCTGCGACTGGGCTCGGCGCTGATTCTGGTGTTTATCTATTTTGTCGCCACTCTTGCACTCTGGCCGATGGCCACGCCCAGCCAATTGGCTGGGTTGCAAGCCAGCCAATGGTTGGCGCTGATTTACTGCGCGCTCAACACGCTGGGTGCGTACGGCGCGTTCGCGGAGGCGCTGGCCCATTGGGAAGCCTCACGCGTTTCGCTGGTACTTGCCGTCACTCCGCTGCTGACCTTGCTGAGTGTGGAGGTCGCCCACCACGTTGCGCCGCAGCTGGTGCAGCCCGAAGTGGTGGGTTTGCTCGGCATCATCGGCGCCGCGATGGTGGTGGGCGGCTCGGCGCTGACCAGTTTGCTGGGGCGAAAGTGAGCGGCTCGGGCGCACCGATCAAGCCGGCCAAGCAGTCTGGCCGAGGCCGCTAACTCAACAACCGCGTCAACACATCACCCATGTCACTGGAAGGTTGCTTGGCGAGCAAACTGCGCAGACCTGACTCGATCAAGTCGCGACGGTTGGCATCGAGTTTTCGCCATGGCTCGAAGGCCGTCAGCAAGCGCGCCGATACCTGCGGATTGAGCGCGTCCAGCGCGCCGAGTTGCTCGAACAACAAGGCGTAGCCAGCGCCGTCGATGCGATGGCAGGCAATCGGATTGTTGCGGGCAAAGCTGCTCAGTATCGCGCGCACGCGGTTGGGGTTGGCGGGTTGCCACAGCTCACTATCTGCGATCAGCGCACGCACATCGTCGAGTGCTTCCGGCTGCGGGCGGCTGGCGGCGATGACCAGCCATTTGTCGGTGACCAACGGATCGTGCTGCCACTGCTGTCGAAATTGGGCGAGTGCTGTTGCTGCGCTCGGCGCGTCAAAGTGGAGCAGACAGGCGAGCGCGTTAAGACGATCGGTCATGCATTCCGCATCAGCAAAATGCGCGCTGGCGATAGCTGCCTGCGGATCGAGTCGAGTGAGTCGATCCAGACAGACGCCGATCAAGCGACGTGCTGCAAATGCGGCGGCGTCGAAGGATTGTCCCGGATGGGCGGCGCGCAGACGTCGATAGGCAGACTCAAAACCATCGGCGTGGCACTCGGCCAACTCGTCGAGCAAATCTTCGCGTTGCCGAATCAACTCGTCCAGATCAATGGATACCGCTTGGTCGGCAAGCGTCCACACTTCGGGCAGGCGCTGACATTCGGCCACAAAGGCCGCGTCCTGGCTCGGGTCATTCAGCAAGTCGCCCAACGCGGTGATCAAGGCGCTGCGCGCGGCGGCTGGATCGGGACCACGCAACAGTAAGGCATCGGTGGCCAAACTTTGAATGGCCTCCCAGCGCGTCAGTGCATCGGGCTCAACCGCGACAATCCGCGCCAGCGTGGCGGCATCGCGTGGCAGGTCCAGACGCACTGGGGCTGACAGGCCTTGCAGGTACACCGCCAACGGGCGTTCGCTGACACCGTCCAAGCGCATGCCATGAGTCGATTGGGTGAGCTCGATCAGGCTCGTGCTGGCTGGCGCGTCGCCTTCCAAGGCACGCTCAAGGGGTGAGCCGTCGGCCGCATACAGCGCGTACCGCAGCGGAATGTGCAGCGCGGCCTTCTCGGCTTGGCCAGCACTCGCCGGCGTGTGCTGGCTGATGGCGATATGAAAGGTTTGCGTCGGCGCGTCCCAACACTCGCGAATACTCAGCACCGGGGTGCCGGCTTGCGCATACCAACGCGCGAACTGGGTCAGATCGCGGCCACTGACTTCACTCATCGCCGCCAGAAAATCCTCGACCGTCGCGGCCTGTCCATCGTGGCGCGAAAAGTACAGATCCGTGCCACGACGGAAGTCGACCTCACCCAGTAAGGTATGCAGCATGCGGACGATTTCCGCGCCCTTCTCGTACACGGTAGCGGTGTAGAAGTTGTTGATCTCGACGTATTCGGCCGGACGCACCGGATGCGCCAGTGGACCGCTGTCCTCCAGAAACTGCCGGCTTTTCAGCATGCGCACGTCATCGATGCGCTTCAATGATCGCGAGTGCAGGTCAGAGCTGAACTCTTGGTCGCGAAACACCGTGAAGCCCTCTTTCAGCGACAGTTGAAACCAGTCGCGCAGGGTGACCCGATTGCCGCTCCAGTTGTGGAAGTGCTCGTGGCCGATGACCGATTCGATGGCTACAAAATCCGCATCGGTGGCGCTGGCGTTGTCTGCCAACACATAGCGCGCGTTGAAGATGTTGAGACCCTTGTTCTCCATCGCGCCCATCGTGAAGTACTGCACGGCGACGACGTTGAAGACATCCAGATCATAGGCGCGACCAAAGCGCTGCTCGTCCCAGCGCAGCGCCCGCAATGCGCAGCCCAGTGCGTGCCGACAGCGTTCGACGTCAATGCGCTCAGTCCACACCCGAACGTCGACGACGCGGCCTTCCGAGGTGGTGAATGGTGCTTCGACGCAGGCGATATCCCCGCCCACCAAGGCAAACAGGTAGCTCGGCTTGGGATGCGGATCGACCCAGCGCGCGAAGTGGCGACCCTCCGCCAATGCACCAGCAGCTGCGGGATTTCCGTTCGACAGCAGCACCGGATAGCGAGCCTGATCGGCGCGCAACTCGACGCTGTAGCGTGCCAGCACATCGGGTCGGTCAATAAAATAGGTGATGCGTCGAAAACCCTGCGCCTCACATTGGGTGAGCAACATCGGACCGCTGGCGTATACGCCTTCGAGCCGCGTGTTGGCCTGCGGACAAATGCGTACCGAGGTTTGCAGCACACACGCACCGCTCAGCCCAAAGACAGTGAGTCCCTCGGCATCGATCCGGTAGCGTGCGCTGGGCAGCGGTTCGCCATCCAAGGCGATACTGAGCAAGTGCAGATCGCAGCCGTCGAGGCGCAAGTCGGACGCGGCTTGCGCGGGGTCGGGATGCAGGCTCAGACGCGCGTGTACCAGGGTCTCGATGGGGTCGAGATCGAATTGCAATTCGACCTCGGAAATGCGCCAAGTCGGCGGCCGATAGTCGGCAAGTCGGGTCGCTGGTCGCGCGGCGGTGGTGGCCGTCATCGTCGGTAATCATCCTGTCTGCGTGGAATCGGCGAAGCTTGGGGCAAGTTGACCTCGGTGCAGCGAGCCGCGTTGCACTCGGTCGCAGCAAGCCCCCAATGTGTGTCGATAGACCCTAACACGCTGGTTTTAATGGGACGACTTTTGCTTGAATGCCAGCATGTCGCTTCCGCGCCGCATGGGTCGAGCTATGATTTGTTTGATGTGCTCCACCTCACCTGCCGAGGGCGGGCCATGCTGAGGATCCAAGCTGATGAGAATCGATGGTGCCCGCGCCGCTGATCGCGCGACTGAATTGGTACTTTCCTACTACGCGGCCTTGAATCGAGCTGACCACGCCGGCGTGCTGGCGGTGTTGGCTGAGGATGTAGTCCACGATGTCAATCAGGGCGAGCGCGAGGTCGGTAGTTCGGCGTTTGCGACGTTTTTGCAATCGATGTCGGCCAGCTATCGCGAACACTTCCGCGATGTGGTGGTAATGGCCACCCAGAACGGTCTGCACGCCGCTGCCGAGTACGTGGTTGAAGGCGTGTACCTGGAAACTGCTGAAGGTCTACCGACTGCCAATGGACAGCGCTACTGCCTTCCAGGCGGCGCGTTTTTTGCCATCCGCGACGGCCGCATCGCGCGGGTCAGCAATCACTACAACTTGTCGGACTGGGTACGGCAGGTGGATCGGCCTCGGTCGGGCTTGTGAGTGTCGAGCCTGCGCGGCGGGTAGCAGGCATGCTTCGTCCATGATCGGCGCCGAGCTACTTTTGCAAGTGAAGTCCATGAGTGCGGCAGACCGCATTGAGTTGCTCGGTGCGGTTTGGGCCTCGCTGGCAGCGGCTGACGCGCCGCTGACAAGCTCTGAAAAGCAGTTGTTGGATGGTCGCTTGGCCGACGCAGAGCAGCATCCAGACGATCAAAGCCATTGGCGAGATGTGCATGCTCGCCTTGAGCGTCGCCTGCGTTGAGCTATCCAGCCTTCGTTCGCAAACTCGCGGAGGATGACCCGGCAGAAGCGCAGGATTGGGATGAGGCCCAAAGTGCTGGCCTGGGCTTGGCCTCTCACTGTGAGTTGGGTGTGACGCTGGCGCGCCTTGAGCATTCACCGCTGGCAGGTACTGCCATTTACGGTGAAGTCAGACGGGTGCTTTTGTGGCGCTTCCCCTACCTGATTTGGTACCGAGTGGATGGGCAAGCCGTCACTGTGCTTGCTTGTACCCATGGCAAGCGCAGCAGCGCAACCATTCGCTCAAAATTGGGCTGATTTCTGCGCACTTGCGACGGAACTGAGCGAATCTTCTAAGGCGCAAGACCCATGGCTCGCAGATGCTGAGGTATCTTTGATTGATCACGCCCTGCCCCGCTTGGAGACACCAATCCGCTAGCGTCGCCGCCGCAGGTTGGCCAATGGAAAGCTTGCGATCTCGCCACCCGCGCTGCGCCTGGGTTGCCCGGGCGGCGGCGCAAAGGCTTGCGCATATACGACTTCGTAGGTGGCCGGCACCCGATCATTGACGCGGAACTGCTCGTAGGCGGCCAACACCGCCTGCATACGGTGCTTGCCAGTGAGCCCACGACGACGATCTGACAGGGCATTGGTGGCACCGAGTTGCTTGAGTTCGCGCATCAGCTCGCGCGGTCCGGCATAGGTCAGGGTGAAATGATCGACATGCAGTACCGGATCGCGAAAGCCGGCGGCTTGCAGGGCACTGCCGATCTGCTGCAACGGTAGAAAAGGGCTGACGTGAGCAGCGCCGGGATCGACGTGTTCAAAGGCCGCGCGCAGCTCGAACACTGTCTCT
>Ga0163154_10009114_pt1 | contig 11385 bp, 7 predicted proteins | sample OliLakLV19MP9P1_FD_148649 | JGI IMG/M metagenome (GOLD analysis project Ga0163154, IMG submission 148649) | Freshwater microbial mat bacterial communities from Lake Vanda, McMurdo Dry Valleys, Antarctica - Oligotrophic Lake LV.19.MP9.P1 | ecosystem: Environmental > Aquatic > Freshwater > Lake >...
AGCAGGCTTGACCTTCGGCGGGGTGCAGCCATTGGCAGAAGCGGCGCGGACGTTGACCCGCCTGCCCAGTTTGCGCGGGACGGCACTGGGCGACGCGGCGGAACAGTTCACCGAAGGCGCAGTCACTCGACGAGTGGCGCGCAATATTCCGCTCTATGGACGCACGCTCGGACCGCTGCTCGGCGCGACCCTGCTGACGGACTATGACCCAGAGAAAGCGGACTACGACGACAAAGGACGGCTGATCGGACGCCCGATGCTCGTCCCGGCGGTGGGGGCTGGCTTGGAAGCGCTGACCTATCCCCGTCGCAAACGGAAAAACATAGACGAGGAAATCGACTGGATCGAGGACGACGATGGCGAATTAATTCCCGGCTTCACGCCCGTCAAGCGCAAACGGATGGGCATGTTCACGCCCGTCGCGCCCACGCCGACCGAGGCATCTGCTGATGAAGCTATCGTCAGCGAGCGTGAAACGTATGCGGACGACATGCGCGGCGAAGAGATGGAAACACACATCACGGATGTGGCACTCTCAAGGGCTGGCACGAGTGGGAGCAAATCCGAGTCGGATAGGATCGAAGGCGCTGCCAGTCGGCTGGAACGGAGCGCAGAGGCGCTGGAACATGCCGCCGGGACGCTAATGGGCAGCCTGCGCGTCAGCGGGAGCGCCGATGTCGCGGGCGTCATGGGCGACGTGATGCAACTACTCGGTGGACGCGGCGCGGGTGGTGTGGATCACCTGACCGTCGGTGGCTTGATGGCGCAGGCGGTTGGGGTCACGCCGTTGAACGATAGCAAGCCGCCGGTACGGGACGATCTCACCCGCTTCGGCATGTTCGCGGACGGCGCAGCCCGCTTGGGGCTAACCCCAGAGCAAACCGAGCGCGTCGGGCGCGAAGTCAAAGAAACGCCAGATCGCCGGATGACGGCGGATACCCGCAATGAACTCATCGAAGGGGCGGTCGCGGCGGGGCGGTCGCGGGAAGGAGCAGAACGCGAAGTCAACCGTTTGGAGATCACCGCGCGCCTGCTGCCCAACGAGATCACCGCCTACGGATCGATGCCTGTTCCGTCCATTACCGTCGCGCCGGAAGTGAAAGTCGAACCGATTATCACGATTGAAGCATACGACACTACCAGCGATTACGATGCGGCGATGGGGTCAAGGGCATCAATGAGTGGCAGCGAAAATATGTTGGGAGGCAGCAAATGAGTGACGTATTGCGGTATCACACCGTTGAAGCACTGCGGGCGCTCTCGCTCGATGAACTGCGAGCGTTATGGGAACTGGTCCCCACCGACCGCCAGCGGGCGTATCGCACCGCCTATGACCGCGAAGTCAAGACGGCAGGTGCAGAAGGATCAGATGCCAAAGAACGCAAGATCGCGCTGGCATTGCTGAAACGCTACCACGAATCGGCGCTTGTCCCGATTGGGCTGCGGTGGGCGCGTGCGCCGAAACGAGTGCAGGCTGCGGCGGAGCGCGGCGCGGGCTTCGACAGCCCGGAAGACAAAACAGCGGCAAAAGCTGGCAAGCCATCGAGCGCGGTGCTGGCGGTCATGGGGGTGTTGATGATCGGCATGATCACGCTATTGGTATTGCGCGGCGGAAACGGCGGCAATGCCGAAACGACACCCGAAGCCGATGTGACCTCAACTCTGCCCGCCGGCGTCACCCCAACCCCGCTGGCGCTCGAAGCCCAGGACGAGGTGATCGAAGGCGGCGACACCAGTCGTGCGCCCTTCTATCCCATCAACTTGCAGATTGCCATTCCAGAGAGTGCTGTGCCGCGCGTATGGGTAGTACAGCGCCGGGCGGTGCGAGCATCGGAATGGAATTTCGACTCGAACCCGGATACCGCGTCGTTTCTGAACGGGATGAGCGTGCGTCCGGTGATTGGTATTCCGTGGTCAGAGGATAACGCGGACTGGTTCGCGCAGATCGCCGACGGCGCGGAATTCCGCTTGCAGATGAATACGGGTGCGATCCTGACCTTTGCGTTTGAGGACAAGCGCGAGGTGCGTCGCAGCGATACGGGCATCTTCCGACAGGTCAATCCCGGCTTGGTCTTGCTGCTGCTCGGTGAAACCGATGCTGAAGGGCTGCCAACCGGAACGCGGGCGTTGGTCACGGCGGCTTATCCGGTCGAGCAGGAACTTGGACGCATGGGCGAACTCATCGGCGCACCGACACAGCCACTTATTGCTGTCACTGCGACAGCCCTGCCCACCGCCACACCGACGCTGATTCCGTTTATCGGCTTGGATGTACAGATCGTCAATATCACCACAAGCGCAGGACAGATCACGACTCGGTTGCGGCTGTACAACGGCGGAAATTCATCGGTACCGATCACGCCCGATGACCTGTGGCTGGCGCTTGGCTACGCTGAAAACCCACCGGGTCCGCGCACGCCAGCAGAAGGATTGACACCCTTCGACCTACTGCCCAGTCAGGCGGCAGATTTGACTCTCGTGTGGTACTGGGGTAGTGAACCCTACGCCAGTATGGGCATTGGTTCATGGCGGTTTGCGTTGCAATTTTGATTCGGATCAGCACTAAAAAATGCTTCATTACCCTACATACTGGATGTGGTTAGCGGGTGAGTATGTAGGGTTTTGCGCATGCAAGTCGTAAATCTGCATAACTTTGACCTTACCTCGATTCAACACACAGGGGAATGTCAGAGGCGGTTGACCTGCCATCACGCTGGTTTATTAATTTGCATAGATACCCTAGTTCCCATTTCCGATGCAGGCGCAAATTTCGCACCCGCGTCCAGCGCTCTGATCTGCGCCAGTCTCATATCGGCGATCGCGTCAATCCCGTCAGTGGCAGAATCGACAGTCGCGTCATGGATCACCACTGCATGTCCGTCGTGCGAGCGATGCACATCCAGCTCGACTCCGCCCGCGCCCTGCTGAACGGCAAGCTCGAATGCGGGCATTGTGTTGCCCGGCGCATATGCCTGCGCACCGCTGTGCGCGAAAATCAGCGTGCGTCCGGCATACATCGTCTGCATGATTTCGGTTGTGATACGTATATCCATGCTCCCTGTGTTGATTTTCGGCACTATGCGGCATCCATCCGAACATTTATACGTCCGCGTGGATGCCGCCAATTACGATCGTTACGCACGTTCGCCAAAGAAAATCGGATTGGTGACTGCCCACATACTGCCGTCCGCGTCGCGCAGTTCAGCATTGATCCACTGCGCCTGCCCTGCATCCAGCATCCATCGAGCCTCGCCCATCGCTTCTACAGAGTGCGATTCATGCACTACGCCATCTGCTATCAGACGCACTATACTGCCCGGATGTGCATCTTTCCAGCGTACCATGATCGTCGCGGCTTCGGCGGGCAGACTATCGCCCATCATGGCTTTCGCGCTCGATTGTGCGACCGCCTCCAGCACGAGTTCAGGTCCCGCGCTGATGTACGAATGCCCATGTTTCAGGGCAGTCAGAATGCCCTCTTCGCTGAAATGCTCGGCATACACCACGTTGGTTGCGGCGCGTCCCTGCGCATTGGCAGGCGGACGCTCGTGAATATCGGTGCCACTGGTGGCCACCAGTCGATGTCCTTCGTTTAGCCAACGATAATACAGCTGAACGCCCTGTTCATTGTAATCTGACCACCAGCCATTCCAGATTTCCACGGCGGGCGCATTGCCTGGCATCATGTCGAGATGCTCCCAGTGACAGCCACAGCATTCCGGGTCGCCGACTGCCATCGGGTGCGCAATCACAAACAGTCGCCCCGCATCGAGTATGCGCTGTGCCAGTTCCGGCATGGTCAGTTCGTGATCGGTACCCACGCGCCAATCGAAATATTCCTGTATGCCCAGCGCCAGTGCATGACCGAGAAACGTGGAAAGTTCAGTGCCACCGATGGCGACAAAGCCGTTTTCCGCCAGGCTCCGATGTTGCGCCAGCCCGGAAATGGTGTTGTGATCGCTCAGTGTGACGAAATCGAGCCCGTGACCGCGCATATATTCGACAAATTCCGGGATATCCCAGCTCCCATCGGAATGGATGGTATGCCCGTGCAGATCGCCGCGATACCAGCCTGCACCACGATCAGCGGTTGTGCCTGCGATAAAGTCGGCAGGACTGTCGCTGATCGGCTCGTCCGACCATTCTACCGTGATCCTGTAGGTCACTGGGATCGATGGCTGAATGCGATGCGAGAGTAGAAACACCGTCCACATGCCGGGCGTGATCGCGCCTAGCAGAGTGCCGGGCGTGGCTGAGGCAGCGGTGATATGCAGTCCGTCCACCGTCGGGCGTGACCATTCACCGCGTACGCCGTTCGGGTCATGAATGGCGAAGCTGATCTGTTGCGGATACGGCTGTCCTTCGGTATGGATCGGGCTGTACTCGAAATACAGATGAAACTGTGTCATGCCAGCGGGCACGTCCATGGTGAACGGGATCGAGCGGCGGTTATCCGTAGGAGTCAGGGTGCCTTCAAATATCATCTTCACGAGTGTTCCTTCTAAACATCATAGGCTTCAATACCTTGCAGGGTGAGAGTTTCGATGAAATGACACGCCGCCAGTGTGCCGGCAGGGGTTTCCCGCAGGGGCGGCGTTTCATGCTTACAGCGATCCTGCGCATAACGACAGCGTGGGTGAAATGCACAGCCTGTCGGTGGGTTGGCGGGGTCGGCGACATCGCCTTCCAGCGGAATGCGGCGACTGCCGGAACGATCATGCAGTTCCGGCTTGAGCACCGCCGAGAGCAATGCCTCGCTATACGGGTGTTGTGGGTGTGCGAACAGCGACAGGGTGGGCGCAAGTTCGACGATTTTGCCCGCGTACATGACTGCGACACGATCGCTGATATGCGCGACCACGCTCAAGTCATGCGAGATGAACAGGTATGTCAGCGCGAACTCAGTCTGTAGATCGCGCATCAGGTTGAGAATCTGCGCACGCACCGAGACATCCAGCGCGGACACCGGCTCATCTGCGACCACCAACCGGGGACTGGAAATCAGCGCCCGCGCGATACTGATGCGCTGACGTTCGCCGCCACTGAATGCATGGGGATAGCGCCGGATATATTCCGGGCGCAAGCCGACTTTCGCCAGCAGTTCGCGCACACGGGTTTCGATTTCCGCACCGGACAGGCGCGTATTGACACGCAATGTTTCGCCGATGATATCCAGCACCGTCAGGCGCGGGTTAAGCGAGGAATGCGGATCCTGAAAGATCATACGGATTTCCTGCCACAGGGCTTTAAGCGCCGCCCCGTTCAGCGATGCCAGATCAACGGTTTCGCCGTTGCGTCGTTGATAATGGATCGCGCCGTCGGTTGGCTGATACAAGCGCATCAGGCAATGTCCCAGCGTGGTTTTTCCACATCCCGATTCACCAACCAAACCTAGTGTTTCGCCTTCGTAAATAGCGAACGAAACTCCATCCACCGCCCTGACATACCCGACTGTGCGGTTTAAAATGCCGCGCGTGATCGGAAAGTGCATCCTGATCTGAGTCGCGTTCAGTAACGGCTCGGTATGCGGCATCGCTCTGGCGAACACTTCTGTCGCGGCATCCGATGCTTCAGGCACAATCGCGGTGAGCGGGATCATGAAGCGCGGGTCATACGCATGACAACGCACCTCATGCGCATCTTCGACCGTCAGATTTTCCGGGATGACCACATCGCAGATGCTCTCTTTTGCGAAAGCACAGCGCGGATGAAACGAACAGCCCGATGGTCGGTTAAGGGGATGCGGAACCATGCCAGCGATCACGTTCAGGCGGGCGTGCTGGCGCAGGCTGAGCTTCGGGATGGAATTGAGCAATGCCTGTGTATACGGATGTTTGGGCTGTGCGAACACCTGCTCAACCGTGCCACGTTCGACCACCGCGCCCAGATACATGACTGCGACTTCATCGGCGATCTCTGCCACCACGCCGAGATCGTGAGTGATGAAGATCATCGACATGTCGAGATCACGCTGAAGCCCACGCAACAGGTCAAGTACCACTGCCTGCGTGGTAACATCCAGCGCGGTCGTCGGCTCGTCGGCGATCAGCAGGGTAGGCTCGCAGATCAGCGCCATCGCGATCATGGCACGCTGGCGCATCCCGCCGGACAATTCAAACGTGTACGCATCGATCAGTTCTGACGGGCGCGGAATGCCGACTTTGCGCAGTGCCTCGATCGCCAGCGCACGCGCGGCATCCTTTTCGATCGTCATGTGCCAGTGTAATACTTCCATGATCTGGTTGCCGATGGTGTACAGTGGCGACAGTGCCGACATCGGCTCCTGAAAGATCATGGCGATGTCTTTGCCGCGCACCATGCGCATTTCGTGACCGCGCGTATCCAGCTTCGCCAGATCGATCACCTGACCGCGTACCGGCTGGAACAGGATTTCGCCTCCGACGATACGTCCGGGGGGTTCCACCACCTGAAGGATTGATCGTGCTGTGATCGATTTTCCACAGCCGGACTCGCCCACAATACACAGAGTTTTTCCGCGTGTGACATGCAGGTTGACGCCATCGACCGCTTTCACGACTCCTTCGGGCGTGAAAAAACGGGTGTGCAGATTGTTGATCTCAAGCACATTTTCGGGTTGCATCTTGTCCCTGTCGGTTAGGTGTACGGGTCGGCGGCATCGCGCAGACCATCACCGAGGAAGTTGAGCGCCAGCACCGAGACCGCCACCATGAAACCGGGCCAGAACAGCCACGGCGCGGTCGAGATCGCCCGGATATTCTGCGCCTCCTGAAGCAGGACACCCCAGCTCACTGTGGGCGGACGTAAGCCGATGCCGAGAAAGCTGAGCGCGGTTTCCGCCAGGATCATGCCAGGGATGGCGAGCGTGACCACGGCGATAATGTGGCTAAGGAAGGATGGCACCATGTGACGCATGATGATCCTGAGCGATGAACAGCCATCCAGACGGGCGGCTTTGACGAAATCCTCAGTCTTAAGTGCATAGAATTTGCCGCGAACCACCCGCGCCAGCCCCGTCCAGCCCAGCAGAGACAGGATGATCGTGATGAAGAAATAGACCTGTTCCGGTGGAATATCGGCTGGAATGGCGGCGGCAAGACCAATCCAAAGCGGGATGGAGGGCAATGACTGCAAAAACTCAATCAGGCGCTGGATCAGGTTATCGACCCAGCCACCGAAATAACCAGAAATGCCGCCGAGCAGGATGCCGAAGAATAGGCTGAAGAACACGCCGACCAGCCCGATCGTCATTGAGATACGGGTGCCGTAGATCATGCGCGAAAGCACATCCCGCCCCAGACGATCTGCGCCCAGAAGATACATCGGATCACCCTCGTTAACAGGCCCGATTAAGTGCAGGCTAGAGGGGAAAATGCCGAGCAGGGTATATGGCTCGCCGTTCACCAGCAGGCTAACCGGAATGATCACATCCGGGTCGATCACGAAATTGCGCCGCCCAGCATTGAGATCGATTTCCACTTTGTAGCCGTTGACATACGGGGAAAATTCCCAGACCTGATCGGTCTGCTGGAACAGATGCAGGGTTTGCGGTGGTGCGTAGGTGTAGGTAGCTCTATAGGTTTCAGTCGTGAAAGGGGCAAGAAAGTTCGCGAACAACGCGATTGAGTAGATTATTACCGTGACGATCCCGCCGATCATCGCCAGTCGATGTCTGCGAAATTTCCACCATATCAGTTGCCACTGATTGGCGACCACCACTTTCTCTTCGCGTGTGGGCGAAGTCTGACCGTGTGCGGTTGCGAGTGCCTGATTTGCCTGTGCCATAAGCGATTCACCCTGTGCACTAGCGGAAACGGATACGAGGATCGAGCCATGCCAGCAGGATATCGGAGAACAGTGTTCCGATGACCGCTAGCACACTCAGCATCAGGATAGCGCTGCCCGCCAGATACATATCTTGGCTGCGCAGGGACTCCAGCAAGAGCGGACCAGTGGTTTGCAGGCTCAGCACGACCGAGATGATCGTCGCGCCGGAGACGAGATTGACGAACACATCGTTCAGGCTGGAAACAAATGGATTGAGCGCATGACGCAACGGATACTTGATCAACAACCAGGTTTCCGGTAATCCGCGCGTACGTGCGGCGGTGACATATGGGCGGCGCAGTTCGTCCAGCAGGTTGGCACGCAGGGTACGAATGAGCGATGCTGTTCCGCCGATGGCGAGCACGACCATCGGTATCCACAGGTGACCAAGCAGGTCTCCTATCTTCGCCATGCTCCACGGCGCATTGATATACTCCGGCGAGAATAGCCCGCCCACGCTTTGTCCCAGAAAGCGAAAAGAAAGATACAGCAACACCAGCGCGATCAGAAAATCGGGGATGGCGACTCCAACGAACGAGATGAACGTGGCGAGATAATCGCCCGTTGAATATTTGCGTACGGCGGAATACGTGCCGATCGGAATGGCAACCGCCCAGATGAACAGCATACTGGAAAACGAGAGCAGGAAAGTGAGCGCCAGTCGTTCCCAGATCAGCTGATTGACCGGCAAATTCCAGCGGAATGACGTGCCGAAATCACCATGCAGAACGATGTCCGAGATCCATTTCACATACTGCGCCGAGAGCGACTGATCCAGTCCGTAATTCTGTCGTAATGCGTCTTCTTCCGCCTGTGTGACATTCTCACCGTTCTGGCGTGCCTGATCCACCAGCCGATCCACGTAGTCACCGGGTGGTAAGGCGATGATCAGGAAGGCGACGATCGAGACCGCGATTAGCGTCGGGATCATGTAGAGTAAGCGCTTCAGGATGTACGGCACCATGGGAATATCCGCCTGTCACTCGATGAGCGATCTTGGAAACTGAACCGCGTGATCATCCGGCTCAGCGATCAGGGATGGGCCGGATAATCACGATGTGCCATGTGTTTGCCGGACGAATGTACATCCGCTCGGCGAACACGTGACGATCAGTGTTTGACCTTAGCGCACCTGCGCCGGGTCGATGAAGAAAGTTTCAAAGTTCGCCGGACCAGGACCTGGATACAGCCAACCCGCGAGCAGTGTGCTTGGAACGTTCTGGAGCGCGTTGTTGATCACGCGGTAGCCGCCTTCGGGCAGGCTGAGACCGATTGTGTAGAAGCCATCCGCTGACAGGTTGAGCAGTTCAGTCATGAGTGCAACCTGTTCTGCCGGATCCGCTGAGGCGCTAATCTGATCGACCAGCTCATACTGGCGCTGAAGACCGGCGGGCGGTTCCACAGGTTCTACCGTGACTTCGGCATTCGGGTTCTGACGACGTGCATTCCACGCCAGCCAGCCTCCAGCCGCTTCCGGTGTGAAGCTGTCCCGCGCGGCAAGCACAGGCTGTAAGCCCAGACCATTTTCGCCCACCCAGACAAATGCATCGGTCTGCGGTAACGCAGCGCGTTCACGCCAAATATCGTTGGTGACCACATCAATGGTCACATCGATGCCGACTTCTTGCCAGTTGCGTTCAATCAGTTGCAGCACATCCACCCATTCCGGGCGGAAATCGCGGTTGGCGACGACGGTGAAGGTGAAACGCTCACCATCTGGACGCAGGCGGAAACCTGCAGCATCCTTGTCCGGCATCACCAGATCGAGTGCGGCATTGGCAGCATCGACATCGTAGTCGGTGTACTGCGTCGCCAAACGTTCGTTGTACAGCGGCGACTCAGGACGAGGGGCTTGCTGGAACGGGCGACCCTGACCGAGATACACGGTATCGATCACCGTTTGGCGATCCATCGCCTGAGACAGACCGATGCGGAAGTTGATATCCTGAAAAATCTGCGCCTGTACCGAGTCTTCGCTGTTGTACTTGATGTGCAGTTGCATGGTGTTAAAGTTGCTGTCGATCGACTCGACGAAACGGTAGTTGCCCGTCTCCTGATTATCGAAGAAGACCGCGCGGTTCTGAAGCGTGTTCAGCGCATCTTCCGAGACATAATCCTGTCCCTGAATGGTTGCCAGCAAGGCAACTTCCGGGTCGGTCACCAGGGTGTAAACACGCTCGTTGATGTACGGGAGCTGGTTGCACGAGGGGTCAACCTTGAAGTAGTATGGGTTGCGTGCCAGAATGAAACGCTCTTCGCCGACGTATGCCGCAGTCGGGTACCAGGGCTGGAGAGTCGGGCGGTTGGGGTCATTATACTCTGCTGGGCTTCCATAACTGCCGACATTACCATTCCACCAGGTGCCGTATTCGGTTTCACCATCCGCTGCCATCAGTGCCGCCACGCCATCTGGGTTCAGTTCCATCGAGAACTGTTCCATATAGTGACGGGGGAATTGCGTGATACGCACCCCATACGCTGCCGATAGATTTTGCAGGAACAGACCGTTCGGATCACTCCACGAGAAACTGACAATGAGTGGGTCGATCGCGGTCACGGTAGCGGCTTCGCCATTGACCACAAAATACTCATACGGACCGTTGGGGCGAATGTCGGTGTTGGTCTCGACATAATTCCACCAGAACAGGATATCGTCACTGGTAAAAGGCTGTCCATCCGACCACTTCATGCCTTCACGCAGGCGGAATGTGTAGGTACGACCTTCGTCGCTGATCTCAAAGCTTTCGGCGATGTTGGGGATGACTTCAGAGCCATCGACGTTCCAGCGCACCAGATTCTCGTAACCATACTGACGGAATTCTGCCAGACGCGATCCGTTGTAGAAGTCGTTCATCGCGCCGCCGTAGGAGCCGATGTTGTCTTCAAAAGGCGTGACGATCAGTGGATTAAGCGGCAGACGTTCCTGGACGGATGGGAGATCACCGGCGGTGACCATGTCAGCAAGGATCGGGGATTCATTGTAGCTTGTGCAAACCGCGTTACCCTGAGCCAGCAGTGATGCAGACGACAGCAGAAGCGCCGCGCCCGCGACGATAGCTGTCAAGGAACCTGTACGAAACCACATCTTCATTTATGTACCTTTCACAATCAGTGATCCATGGTTATGAAGCGTTGCGCCAACCTGCATAAACGCAACTGTTACAAAAATGGAACTTCATGTCTGATGCGCGCGCATGGGACGTCAACAAGAATAAGCCTGTGGCGTTAACTTTACGTACAGTTTATGTTATGCACGCGTTATCTCTTTCATGCAGGTCGTTAACGTGAAATACAGGGGATGTGCGCTGGCAAGGGTTTAATGAACACATGACAACAGATCATTTAAATACTGGTTTACTCCCAGTTTAGTGAAGTAACTGTCGCTTAAAGCGATGTAGCAGGCGACATCGCTCCTAGTGAAAGAACTACGCTGGGCATCGCGTTTCCGATCACTAGTACAGCATAGCGAAAGAGGATAAGCAAAAGAGAAAGGGGGTATAATCTTGTCAGGAAAAGGAGAAGGGCGATGCGAAGAGCAAAAGTGGTGGCGGTGAATGAAGCCGAAGGCAGGATTTTGGA
>Ga0163154_10009120_pt1 | contig 11381 bp, 10 predicted proteins | sample OliLakLV19MP9P1_FD_148649 | JGI IMG/M metagenome (GOLD analysis project Ga0163154, IMG submission 148649) | Freshwater microbial mat bacterial communities from Lake Vanda, McMurdo Dry Valleys, Antarctica - Oligotrophic Lake LV.19.MP9.P1 | ecosystem: Environmental > Aquatic > Freshwater > Lake >...
CGGTCCAGCCGGCGCGACCGCCGGCTGGACCGGCCCGGACGGCACCGTCCATGCCCTGACCGTGGGGTCCGACATCACCGTGCGGGCCATCGCCAACGACGGTCGCGCCTCGATCCGGAACGCCGGTCTGGTTTTCGCCGGTCACGGCATCTTCGCGCCCGAACGCCAGTGGGACGACTATGGCGACGCGGATGTGCGCGGCAACGTCGTCATCGTCGTCGCGGGCGAGCCGGACGGAGAGCGGTTCAACGGCGAATACACGACCCACTACCAGTCTGGCGCCTACAAGGCCGACGAGGCCTTCCGCCGGGGCGCGGTGGGCGTCGTCACCCTGGTCATGGCGCCGGCCGCCTCGCCGCAATGGCAGGGCGCGGTGCGGGGCAATGCCCGCACCCGGACGCTGACGCCGGGGGCCGCCGATCTGGAATTCTCGGGTGCGATCCATCATGACGTCGCCGCCGCCTGGGCCGCAGCCGCCAGCGTGGACATCGGGCGCTTGCCGGACCTCGCGGGCGGGTCCTTCAAGGCGGTGGCCCTGAACGGCGTCAGCCTGTCGGTCGAGGCGTCCGAGACCATCGACACCCTGGTCACCCACAATCTGCTGGCACGGATTCCGGGCAGCGAATTCCCGGACGAGACCATCATCTATTCGGCCCACTGGGACCATGTCGGCGGCGAGGCCCAGCATCCGGGCGTGCAGGGCGACAACATCTGGAACGGGGCCTGGGACAATGCCTCGGGCACCGTCGGCGTGGTCGAGATGGCGCGCCAGCTGAGTGCCGCGCCCGCGCCGAAACGCTCGATCGTCTTCGCCCATATGGCCGCCGAGGAGATGGGGCTGTTGGGGGCCTACGGCTATACCGCCAGCCCGGTCTGGCCGCTGGAGACGACGGTGGCCGACATCAACATCGACATGCTGCCGCTGTCGGGGCCAACCCGCGACCTGCCGATCTTCGGCAAGGGCCAGAACGATCTGGAGGACCGGCTTCAGCTGCTGGCCGCCGCCGAGGGCCGGGTGGTCACCGACGACCGCGAGCCGGAACAGAACTACTTCTATCGGTCGGACCATTTCCCCTTCGCCCGGGCCGGCGTGCCGGCGATAATGCCGTGGCACGGGGTCGATCTGGACGAGGGTGGCGTCGCCGTCGGCCTGCCCGCCTATCGCGCCAAATTCGACGCCGACTATCACCAGGCCAGCGACGAATGGTCGGCGGAGCTGGACTTTTCCTCGGCGGTCGAGAACCTGACCCTGCTGTATCAGCTGGGTCTGGACCTCGCCAACAGCGGCGACTGGCCGGGCTGGAAGCCGACGTCCGAGTTCGCCGTGGTCCGCGCCCGGTCGGACGGCGCGCGCCAGTGAGCGCGACCATCCGCCCCCTGACCGGCGACGGCTCGCCGCCGGTCGAGGGGTCGTATCCGCAGGCAGTGGAGGTTATCGCGCCGACCCGCTGGCTGTATCTGTCGGGCCAGATCCCGGTCGGGCCCGACGGCGCGCTGGCGGCGGACTTCACCGGCCAGTGCGACCAGGTCTGGTCGAATATCGAGACCCAGCTGGCCGCCGCCGGGATGACGCTGGACAACCTCGTCAAGGTCACGACCTTCCTGTCGGACCGGCGCTACGCGCTGGAGAACCGTGCGGTCCGCATCCGCCGGCTTGCGGGCCGACAGCCGGCCCTGACGGTGATCGTCACCGGCCTCTTCGACGCGGCCTGGCTGGTCGAGATCGAGGCGGTGGCGGCGGCGTGATGTGCACAATGCCGCGTTGCGGTACCGGCCTGCTCGCTGCAACGTCGCTCCCATGAGCCGCTGGTCGTCGCAGCCCGCCCCGGATGAACCCGACGGCCTGATCCTGTTCGACGGGGTCTGCGTCTTCTGTTCGCGCTGGGTCCGTTTCGTCATCGACCACGATCCAGGGGGCCGGTTCAGCTTCGTGGCGATCCAGTCCGACCGGGGCCGCGCGCTGGCGACGCGGTTCGGCATCGAGGTGGAGGCACCCCAGACCAATGCGGTGATCCTGGGCGGGCGGATATGGTTCAAGTCGGATGCCGCCCTGCAGGTGCTGCGGATGCTGTCAGCAACGCGGTGGCTGGGCTGGCTCGGCGCCGTGCCGAGGGGGATCCGCGACCCGGTCTACGACCTGATCGCGGGCAACCGGTATCGCATCTTTGGTCGCTCCGACGCCTGTATGGTCCCCCTGGCTGAAGATCGTGCGCGGTTCCTGACCTGAACTTCGCGGCTTCCCCCTCGGCGATCGAGACGTTCATCTTTCAAGACCATCCGTCGGTCGGGAACCGCGTGCGCCGGGCCATGGAATGGAAGGCGACGCATCCGCCGCCGAGGCCGACCCGGGCGGCAGAGGTCAGGCCCGCTTCCGGACGAAGACCGTGCCCGCCGAATAGCCTGCGCCGAAGCTGCAGATCAGGCCGGTGTCGCCGGTCGCCATGTTCTGCTGGCGCAGGTGGAAGGCGATGATCGAGCCGGCCGAGGAGGTGTTGGCGTAGTCGTCGAGGATGATGACGTTCTCCTCGGGCGTCGGCTCGCGGCCCAGCACCTTGCGGCCTATGAACTGGTTCATGTTGATATTGGCCTGGTGCAGCCACATCCGCTTCAGGGTGGTGGGGTCGATGCCGAGGTCGGCGGCGTGGTCGATGATCATGTCGGACACCATCGGCACGACATCCCTGAACACCTTGCGGCCTTGCTGGACGAAAAGTTTGTCCGTTTGGCCTGCCGCTTCGCTGCTCGAGGCCGGGGCGACCAGCGTCTCGGTCGTTTCGGCAGTCCGGTTGAGGAAGCCGAAATTGTTGCGGATATTGTTCGAGAAGACGGTCTTCAGCCGCGTGCCGAGAATGTCCCAGCCACCCGGTCCGGCCTGATCCGAGGATTCGATGATCACCGCCGTGGCGACGTCGCCGAAGATGAAATGGCTGTCGCGGTCCCTGAAATTCAGGTGGGCGGAGCAGACCTCGGGATTGACCATCAGCACGGCCTTGACCGAGCCGGAGGCGATGAAGTCGGCGGCGGTCTTGATGCCGAAGGTGGCCGAGGAACAGGCCACGTTCATGTCGAAGGCGAAGCCGTCGATGCCGAGCGCCTGCTGCACCTCGACGGCCAGGGCCGGATAGGGGCGGGGCATGTTGGAGGCGGCGCATAGGACCGCACCGATCTCGCTGACCGGCTTGCCCCAGGCGGCGATGGCGTCGCGGGCGGCGGCGACGGCCATTTCGGCCATGATCGACAGTTCGTCGTCGCCGCGCTCGGGGATGTTGGGGGCCATGCGGGCGGGGTCGAGCACCCCGGCCTTGTCGAGCACGAACCGGCTCTTGATGCCCGAAGCCTTCTCGATGAACTCGACCGAAGACGGGGTCAGTTCGGCGACGTCGCCTTCGAGGATTTCGGCGGCGTGGTCGGCGTTGAAGCGCTCGGCATAAGCGTTGTAGGCGGCGACCAGCTCGGCGTTGGAGATCGACTGTTCGGGGGTGAACAGGCCGGTGGCGGCGATGACGGAGTTGCTCATGAAGGAGGCCCTAACGCTCGGTGCGCGGCGCCTCGCTGCTTGAGGGCCGCGTTCTGTTTCCGGACGCCTAGATAGGCGCGACTTTCGGCCGCGTCGAGGCCGCCTCGTGGCGGGCAAGCAGGCGGTGGGCGGCGTCGAGATGCAGGCGCTCGACCATGCGGTAGCCGACGCGGATCGCGCCCTTGCCCTGGGCGTCGGCGGCGGCGAAGGCAGCGACGACCTCATGGGCCCGGGCGACCTCATCGGGCGAGGGGGAGTAGGCGGCGTTGGCGGCGTCGATCTGGGCGGGATGGATCAGGCTCTTGCCGTCGAAGCCGAAGGCGCGGCCCTGCCGACATTCGGCGGCGAGCCGGTCGGCGTCGTCGGTGGCGTTGACCACGCCGTCGATGGCCAGCAGGCCGTGGCCGCGCGCGGCGGCGGCGACGGCGGCCAGCCACGGCTTGATCGGTTCGCGGTCGGGGCCGAGCACGAGGTTCATCCGCTCGCCGAGGTCGTTGATGCCGAGCATCAGGGCGGCGAGCGGGGTGCCGGCCCCGGCGATCTGGTCGAGGCGCAGGACTGACAGCGGGGTCTCGACCATGATCCACAGGGCGACGCCGGTGGGCAGGCGGGCGGCGACGTCGCGCACGGCTTCCGGGCTCTCGATCTTGGGCGCGACCACGAAGGCGGGCTTGAGGCCGTTCAGGGCGGCCAGGTCGTCCGCGCCCCAAGGAGTGTCGAGGCCGTTGATCCGGACGCCGACGCGGGGACCGAAGCCACCGGCCGTCAGGGCCGCGACGGCTGCCTGCCGCGCCCCGGCCTTGGCGTCGGGGGCGACGGCGTCCTCGAGGTCGAGGATGACCGCGTCGGCGTTCAGGTCTCGCGCTTTTTCGATCGCGCGGGGATTGGTGGCGGGCAGGTACATGACCGAGCGGGTAAGTTGCATCAGACCTTCCCCGTGACCGGGATCAGGGCCCCGGTTATGGCCCGACTGTCCGGCGAGGCGAGGAACAGCATGACGCGGGCGAGGTCGGACGGCTGAACCCATTTGGCCGGATCGGTGTCGGGCATGTCCTTGCGGTTCTGTTCGGTGTCGAGGATCGAGGGCAGGACCGCGTTGACGGTCACTGCGGTGTCCTTGAGCTCTTCGGCGAGGCTCTCGGTCAGGCGGTGGACGGCGGCCTTGGAGGCGGCATAGGCCCCCATGCCGGCCGCGGCCTTCAGCGCGCCATTGGCCCCGACATTGACGATGCGGCCTTCGGGCGAGGCCTTGAGCCGGGGCAGGGCGGCGCGGCTGGCGTTCAGGGCGGTGGTCAGGTTGAGGGCGAACATCCTCGCCCAAGCGGGTTCCGGGTCATCTGTCGTTTGCCAAACAAAGCCGCCGGCGATGTTGAGCAGGGCGTCGAGCCGGCCGAACCGGGCGGCGACGGCGTCGATCGCCCGTTCCGCCGAGGCCGGATCGGTCAGGTCGACGCCGCCCAGTTCCAGCACGCCGTCGGGCGCGGACTGGCCCATCGCATGGTCGATGACCGCGACCTTGAGTCCGTCGGCCAGCGTCTTGCCCGAAGACCCCGGCCATCAGGCGTTCGAGAGCCTGGGCGTCCACTGCGTCAAACGCGGACGTCTCGGTCGCGTCCACGTCGAAGACGGCGATCAGGCTGCCCGAAGCGTCCAGCACCGGGACCACGATTTCGCTGGCCGAGCGGCTGTCGCAGGCGATGTGGCCAAGAAAGGCGTGGACGTCGTCGACGATCCGGGTGCGCCGGTCTCGCGCCGCCGCGCCACAGACGCCGCGGCCGAAGGCGATTCTGAGACAACCCAGCGTTCCCTGGTACGGCCCGACGACCAGTTCGTCGGCCTTGTCGGGATCGACCACATAGAAGCCGGTCCAGAAGAAATGGGGAAAGGCGTCGGCCAGCATGGCGGCCACTGTCGCCATCCGTGCCGTAAGGTTCGGCTCGCCGTCCAGAACAGCGAGGATTTCTTCCTCTATTCCGGCATAGCGATCAACCTTGTCCGCTGGGCGGTCGTCGCGGGCGACATAGGCCATTCAGATCTCTCCAGGTGGACGGGCACCGCATATAGGGAGCCGTCGCCGATCAGGCGAGGGCGGGTGTTTCCCCTGTCAGGCGAGTTCCAACTTGCTGATTCCCGTGAACAACTGACGATGAGTCACAAAAAGGCCTCGGTCTGGCAACGCTTTGGCTTGAAGTCGCGTTAACCTTGACAGAGGGTTAACGGGACCGGACTGTCGAGGTCGCGGAACGGTGTCAGCTGCGGGGCGAGTCACGCCCGATTGAGTCGTGTGAGGGGGAGTATGGTCGAGGGCCGGGCCAACGAAGACGGAAGCGCCCGCTCCAGCCGGTCGCGTGGACCTGTGGCGATCGCGGCGGTCGCCGGCGTGCTCGCGCTGACGGCGCTGGCCATGGTCAGCTGCGGCGACCGTCCCGGCGTGCAACTCTGGCAGGGCGGCAAGGACAACGCCGCGAATGCCTGTCCCCGTCCGGCTTCGCTAACGGGATCCGAATTCAATGCCCAGGAGACAGGCCTGCGGGCCCTGCGCCGCGCGGCCTTCCGCGGCGACTTCTTCGCGCAGCTGGAACTGGGCTCGCGCTACGCCGCCGTGCGCGCCACTGACAAGAATATCGAGGATCCGATCGAGAGCGCGACCTGGTACGCCTTGGCGCTGTCCAACGACGAGGGTTACGCGCCGATCAACCGTGTGGATCGTGGCGGCTTCGGTGGCTGGCGGCCGCTGTCGAAATATGACGACTGCCGCGCCTTCGAGCGTCACAGCGCCTATCAGCGACTGGATCGCCAGCTGGGCCAGATGACCCGCACCGAGCAGGAGGCCGTCCGCGACCGCGTCGTCTATGTGTTGTCGACCCAGGACGCCGAGGGCTATCGCACCCTGGCCCGCCTGCACGACAGCCTGTACGGCCCGTTCGGAGAGCCGGAAGACAATCGCGAGGCCCGCGAGGCCTTGGGCCGAAACGCCACGGGCAACAGCCGCGACCGCAACCGCCGTGGCTATTGGGCGGCGACCAACCTGTTCCAGCGCAACGACGTCGACGCCTACCTCTACAACTATCTGGCGGTGCAGACCGGCGACGTCGGGGCCTATGTCCTGCTGAAGGATTTCGAGCGCTCGGCCCCGAGCCGCGACACCTACCAGCGCTTCGTCGAGACCAAGGCCCGTCAGTGGACGCCGCCGTTCGAATTCTATCCCAACACCGCGCCGCAGTCGGGCGTGCCCTTCTCGGACGAGAGCCGTCCGCGCGGCGACGCCTATGAATACGCCCTGTCGCGGATGGGCGGCGAACTGCCGTTCATTCATGTAGGCCGGGCCATGCGCTACCTCGGTCTGGCTGAGATCGCGGCGATCCGGCCGGAAGACCTGTCCAAACGCCAGGTCGAGACGCTGGAAGCCATGCTGGGGCATCCGATGGAGGGCCGGCTGTCCAATCTGGAGCGCGTTCGCGCCATCCAGCTGGCGGCGATCAACGGCTCGTCGGAGGCGCAGCTGGTGCTGGCCGTGATGTATGCCGAGGGCATCGGCCTGCCCGCCGACTACGCCCGCGCCTTCAAATGGTTCGAGGAAGCGGCGCGTCAGGGCAGTCCCGAGGCCAAATTCGCCATGTCCAGTTATTTCGCCCTCGGCGTCGCCGGTGTGGCCGATCAGGACAAGGCCCAGGCGGTCGCCTTCCGCATCGACTCCGCCCTGTCCGGCTTCGGCCCCTCGGCGGGCCGCCTGCAGGCCGTTCTGGCCCAGGTCTCCCGTTCGCAGCAGCGCCGCTAAGGAGGGCGTGATCTCATGACGAACCGTACCCCTCTCAGCCTGATCGGCGGCATCGCCGTCATCGCCGCCGCCGTCGCCGGGATCACGCTCAGCAATGCGCCCGCCCAAGCCCAGACCGCCGCCAAGGTCGAAAGCCAGACGCGTCCCAATTTCGGCGTCCTGCTGGAACCACCGACCCGGGGCGCCCGCAGTCGTGGCTCGCACCACCGCCGCTACGACTATGGCCGGCATCGCCCCGACTGGCGTCCCGGTCCGTATCGTCCGGGTGGCGAGGAAGTGGTCCTGGTCGACTGCGGCGGCAATCCCGGTACCGGGGCCGTCGAGGACGCCGTTCGCCGCGTGCGGCCGGGCGGCACCCTGGTGATCCGCGCCCGTGGCGGCGCCTGCGTCGGCTGGCTGAACATCGACAAGCCGCTGACCATCATCGGCGAGGGCGGCTTCGATCCCCGTGACTGGGACCGCAATCCGACCCCGACCCTGATGGCGCCCGACGGCCTGCCCTGTATGACGGTGTCGCAGGGTGTCCGGGTCGAGATTCGCGACATGGTCTTCGCCTCGCCGCGCGCCGGCGACGCGGCCTGTATCGTCAGCTACGGCGCGGAAATCGTCATGAACCGGGTCGGCTTCCGTCATGCGGGCGACGAGGCGGCCATCTACGCCGACGGCGGCCTGCTGGACATCCGCAACGCCGTCATCGACGCCCAGACCATCGCCCCCGCCATCGTCGCCGACGGGGCCGTACTGAACGCCTATGAAATGTTGGTCACGGGGGCCCAGTCGGGGCTGGAGCTGTCGCCCGGTGCCGGCCAGACCTCGCGGATCGCCTCCGTCACCCTGAAGGGGACCGGCGCGCCCAACGCCTTCGGCCCCCGCTCGATCGGCATCGTGGTCCGCTCCGGTCGGGAGTATGGCCGGGTCGAGATCGGGAACACCGCCGTCATGGGCTATGTCGAGGGCGTCGCCATCGAAGGGGCCTCGGTCAGCATCCAGAACAGCCGCATCGGCCGCTCGGACAAGGGCGTCGTGCTCTACAACGGCGAACTGCGCCTCAGCGACAGCCGCGTGCGGTCCACGACGGTCGGCGTCGCCGCCGCCTCGGGCCATGCGGTGGTCACCAACAACGTCTTCGCCAGCGTGCGCGAGGTCATCTACGCCGAGCCCCGCTCGACCGTCGAGGCCAGCGGTAACCGGGTCTGGTCGCAATACCTGTGCCGGGCCCAGTTCCGCGACCGTTATCGCGGCCGCTACGAGCCCTACTGGCGCCCCGGCGACGGCTGGGAATGCATGTACGGCTCCTATCCCCAAAACTGGTGGGACGAAGAGGATGGCATGCTGGGCCTGCCCTACCAGGACGACGGCTATCAACTGGAAGGCTATCGCGAGTACCAGAGCGGCAACGGCTACTACACCCGCGAAGGCACCTATGTCTCGGACGAGCGCTACCGGGGCAACGACCGCTGGAGCCGCGGCGGAGAGCGGCGGCGGTAGCTGGCGTAGTGACAGGTCAAAGCCACGAACGGCCCCGGCGGATCGCCTCCGGGGCCGTTTTCGCGAGACCGGTAGGCGCGGAGGGACTCGAACCCCCAACCAGACCGTTATGAGCGGTCGGCTCTAACCATTGAGCTACGCGCCCTCCGGAGCGGACGCCCGGCCTAGCAGGCCTGTGACGGATTTGCCAAGCGCGCGCGCCCGTCGGCCCGCCTGTCGCCGAATTCACGCCGATGAATGGAACCTTCCGGGCGCGTTGGCGCGTTCATTCAGCAGCCAACGGCCAAGGTTCGGCCACGGCCCGCCATCAAGGTGCGGGTCACCCCTCGATCACTCTTTCGGAGACAGACTGACATGACCCGTACGTTCCGCGCTCTCGCGCCGCGCCTGCTCGTCGCTAGCGGGGCCCTTGTGGCCGCCACCGCCCTGACCGCCCTGTCCGCGCCCGTGGCCATGGCGCAGGCACCGATGGAGGGCGGCATGCACATGATGCAGGCCGCGCCGTCGCTGAACCTGTCGGCCTATGGCGAGGTCAGGACCGCGCCGGACATGGCCACCATCAGCTTCGGCGTGGTGACCGAGGCCTCGACCGCCGCCGACGCCATGAGCGCCAATGCCGTCCGCATGACCCAGGTCATGGCCGCCCTGCGCCGGGCCGGCATCGCCGAACGCGACGTCCAGACCTCGGGCCTGAACCTGTCGGCCCAGTATGACTATGTCCAGAACGAGCCTCCCCGGCTGCGCGGCTATCAAGCCAACAACCGGGTGACGGTGATCATCAACGACCTGACCCGGGTCGGCACGACCGCCGACGCCGTGGTCGCCGCCGGGGTCAACCAGATCGACGGCATCGGCTTCGGCCTGAAGGATGCGACGGCGGCCGAGAACCAGGCCCGTCTGATCGCGGTGCGCAACCTGCAGGCCAAGGCGGCGCTCTATGCCCAGGCGCTGGGGGTCCAGCTGGGCGGCATCCGGACGCTGTCGGAAGGCGGCGGTTACAGCCAGCCGTCGCCGCAGCCGATGTTCGCACGGGCGGAAATGGCGATGGACTCGGCCCAGACCCCGGTGGCGGCGGGCCAGCTGACGGTGCGGATCGACGTCACGGGCGTCTATGATCTGACCCGGTAGGCGGTCGGAGCGGTGGCTGGCGAGTGATTGGTGATCAGTGATTGCCGCGTCTGACGGTGGAAGGGCGGCGCAGTCCGCACCGACACGTCGCCGCTGACCAGCCACTAATCACCAATCACCGATCGCCAATCACCGATCACCAATCACTCGCCGACCACCGCTCAGGCGCGCGAACCGCGCGCGAGCATCACTCCGACCGCGAGGTTCATACCGTAGCAGATGCCGAGCACCGCCAGGGCGGTGACCGGGCCGTCATCCATGACCCACAGGGGCAGGCTCCAGGGCAGGCCGAGGACTTTCGCGGGCACGAAGGACAGCAGGCTCTCGGGCTGGCCCAGAAAGCGCAGACCGGCCGGGGTTGCGATCATCAGGGCGACGGCCCCCGCGACCGCATAGACGGCGAAGAGAAGCCATTGCAGTCCCTGAAGCGTCCGCGCCATGTTGGTTCTCCCTCGCGGGCAGGGGAGTCCCGAACGGCGTCGGCGTCAAGCGGCGCGTTTGATCGCGTTGCCGTCGTCCAGCAGGACCACGGTCGGGGACCACTGGCGGGCCTCTTCCTCGGGCATCTGGCCGTAGGTGACGACGATGACCTTGTCGTTCTTCTGCACCAGGCGGGCGGCGGCGCCGTTGACGCCGATGACGCGCGAGCCGCGCGGGGCCTCGATGGCATAGGTGGTGAAGCGCGCGCCGTTGGTGATGTTCAGCACATCGACCTGTTCGTGCGGAAGGATACCGGCGGCGTCCAGCAGGTCGGCGTCGATGGCGATCGAGCCCTCATAGTCAAGGTCGGCCTGGGTCACCGTCGCGCGGTGCAGCTTGGCCTTCATCATTGTGACCAGCATGGGCGTGCGGTCCGGTGGTGACGCGGGGCGATAGGCCCCCGCTCGCAGACGACGGATATAAGCATTTCGGCCCCGGTCGGCAATCGCCAGTGTTGCAACGCAATGACAGATGGTGCGGTGCGCACTCGCGCGTTACGGGACGTTCATTTGACGCGAAGCTCCGCCGCCTTATGGTCCAGATGAGGCCATGACCCGGCCTTCGCCCCGGACGCCTTGTTCGCCATGAAGCAATTTTTCCTGACCATGGGCGGCGTCTTCGCCGGTCTGCTGGCCTTCTTCCTCGTCAGTGTGATGGTGGTGTTCGCGCTGATCGCCGGGGCGGTCGGCTCGGCCTCGTCGGATCATGCCACGGCGGCCAACTCCGTGCTGGAACTCGACCTGCGTCAGGGGACCACCGACCAGACCCCGACCAACCCCTTCGCCGTGTTCGGCGGCGGCGGCCTGTCGACGCTGCAGATCGTCGACACCCTGGCCCAGGCCGAGGATGACGCCCGGGTCAAGGTGCTGCTGATCCGTCTGCCGGAGGCCGGGATCATGCCCGCCGCCGGCGACGAGATCCGCCAGGCCATTCGCCGCTTCCGCGCCTCGGGCAAGACCGTCATCGCCCACAGCCAAGGCTTCCAGCCAG
>Ga0163154_10009124_pt1 | contig 11378 bp, 12 predicted proteins | sample OliLakLV19MP9P1_FD_148649 | JGI IMG/M metagenome (GOLD analysis project Ga0163154, IMG submission 148649) | Freshwater microbial mat bacterial communities from Lake Vanda, McMurdo Dry Valleys, Antarctica - Oligotrophic Lake LV.19.MP9.P1 | ecosystem: Environmental > Aquatic > Freshwater > Lake >...
AATGGTGAAAGTTGATCGGTCGTAAAAAATGCCTTTAAACCATGCCACGGCGCACCACCAAAGTTCCGAAAATCTAATGCACCCGTCTTAGCATCAGCTTGAATAAAAGTATGGGTGTGTTCTTTAAGTAGTAAATGTTGTAACGCTCCTACCTTTTCCATGAGCGCAAACAGATTGTAGTAGCAGCCAAAAAATACATGCAATCCCATTTCAATATGATTGCCATCTGGATCGACCCAACTCCCAACTTTTCCCCCTGCAAAGGGACGCGACTCAAAAATTTCAACTTCGTGACCGCGATCGCAGAGCTCAACCGCCGTAGTCATGCCTGCCAAACCCGCCCCAATAATTGCTATGCGCATATTTAACTATTTTTATTTATTCAAGCCTAATCGTTCCACTCGCCTCTAGGTGGCACCGTAGGATTCATGGTAAGAGGACGCGAGTTGTCTGCTTCTTTGATAGCACGACGCTGCAACCACTGTCTAATTGCCACATCTATAACTTCGGTGGGATTGTTAGTGACCTCAGATAATTCCGCTAAAAGAGCAGGATCGAGCTCAATAGGTTTGCGGCTTTCTTCCGCATTAGTAAATAGATTATCTGACATGACAGTTTCTTTATTAATCTTAACTTAAGGTTTCACTAATAATCAAAAAATAAATGTGTCCAACGATACCACAAAACATAAATAAGCAGACTACCGCAGCTTGATAAGCTCTACCCCATCACGCCCATCGGAATCTTGAAGAAAGACTTTTACTTGTTCGTCTTTGGAACTTGGCAGAACTTTTCCAATAAAATCAGCATGAATTGGTAATTCACGATGCCCACGATCTACCAAAACAGCTAATCGTACTGACTCAGGACGACCATAATCGTTTATAGCACTTAAAGATGCCCCAATGGTTCTACCACTATAAATAACATCATCGATCAAGACAACAGTTTTATGATTTAGATCGAAGGGAATATCAGTTTTACCCGGTGCCCTCAAGCCAATTCTATCTAAGTCATCTCGATAAAACGTGATATCGATCGCTCCAGTTGGCACATCTATATTTTCTAAAACATTTATTTGTTTGGCAATAACTTTAGCTAAAGGTACCCCTCTGGTGCGAATCCCCAATAATACCAAGTTACTCAAATCAGCACAACTTTCCACAATCTGAGATGCCAGACGATTAACAGTGCGGCGGACTTCTTCAGCAGAGAGAATTTGAATGACTTGAGACACTTGAATTTTGGGTGCGAGTTTTATAGCGTTTAGATTATCTATTCCGCAAGATGCTTCTCGATGGTGTTGGCAATCGTGGCTTTGGGAACGGCTCCGACTACGGAATCTACCTTTTGCCCACCTTTAAACAGCATTAGAGTTGGAATACTACGAATCCCATACTGAGTCGCAATACCGGGGTTTTCATCAGTATTTAATTTGACAACTTTGATTTTGCCTTCGTACTGATTGGCAATTTCGTCTACGACTGTAGCAACAACGCGGCAAGGACCGCACCAAGGTGCCCAGAAGTCAACTAGAACAGGTATTTCACTTCCTATTACGTCCTGTTCAAAGCTAGAATCTGTAACTGCAACCGCTGATGACATAGTTTCCTTACTCCTATATTTTTTATTTGAAATTATTTATTTAAAAATCTAGATTTAAAAAAAATTAGAGAAATTTAGTTTTTAAAAATCTGTCTGACGATTATAACAGTTAGAGACATAATGTTATCAAAAGCACTTGTAAAGCTAAAACTAAACCTAAAACTAAAGCAATCTCAAAACCGAAGCCACGCTATGCAACCCTGAAAGACTTTTAATCTCAGCTAATGCGGCTTGGAGGTTAAGCTCACTTACAACCTTTGTCACCACAATAATTTCAGCTAATCCTTGATAATGATGCTTTTGTAAAATAGTTTCTAAATTGACTTGGTGTTTGCCCAAACAGTTACCTAAATCCCCAATTACTCCTACTTGATCCCGTGCCAGCAGACGAAGGTAATATTGAGAGCTAGAGGTGCTAATCGGATCGACATTGGTATAGTGCTGGTGAGAGCAACCCATTAGTTGATTGAGGTTTAGATGATTTTGCGGATTTGCTTTAATTGCGGCAAGGACGTTAATTATGTCGGCAACTACGGCACTGGCAGTGGCACCCATTCCCGCCCCTGCTCCTGAAAATACGACTTCGCCAATGGGTTCTCCTGTAACGGTAATGGCATTGGTAACCCCATTGATGCTGGCTAGGGGATGGGCTTTGGGGACTAGGGTAGGATGAACTCTAATTTCTAGGCTTTTTTCTAGGCTCTTTTGTGGGTTTTCTCTATCTCCATTTGGATGATTGGGATTATGGGCGATCGCCAGCAGTTTAATTACATACCCTAATTCTGAGGCACGAGCTACATCCGTACTGGTGACATGACGAATCCCTTCGCGGTAGATCTGTTCGAGCTTAATGCGATCGCCAAATGCCAAACTTGCCAAAATAGCAATCTTATCGGCGGCATCAAAGCCATCTATATCCGCAGTGGGATCGGTTTCGGCATAGCCTAGTGCCTGAGCATCAGCTAAAATCTCCTCAAAACTTTCATTGGGGCTGGCAGACATCCGACTCAGAATGTAGTTAGTGGTGCCATTAATAATGCCCGTTACTGCCGTAATTTTATTGGCACACAAAGCTTGTTTTAATATCTGAATAATGGGAATACCCCCTCCAACCGCTCCCTCTAGCATGACGTATACGCCTCTAGCTTTGGCGGCTGTAAAAATTTCATCCCCATATCTGGCTAAAACGGCTTTATTTGCCGTGACTATATGTTTGCCGTGGGCGATCGCCATTAAAATCAAACTACGAGCAGGCTCGATTCCTCCTATAAGTTCCACAACTATATCTACATGAGGATCGGTAACGATTGCTTCGAGGTTGTCGGTATAAATGCTAGGGTCGAGGTTGATTTCTCGGCTTTGCTGGGGCGATCGCACTCCCACTTGATAAATTTCGACCTCTTTGAGCATGGAATGACGACCAACTGGATCTAAAAGAATTTTGGCAACCCCAGTACCCACAGTTCCCATACCCAAAATCCCAACTTTATAGCTCACAAACATTATCCATAGACTGTTTTCTAGATATCATCTTAATACTTTTAAGGGTTTGTGAAAGATCGATTGGTGGTAGTTAGTCAAAATTATTGATTTCTATTTTGGGTATTTGTATGAATATTTTGATTGATAGTTTGAAGGCAAAGATATATCTTCTTGGATTTCTAGGAAGCTATCAAGCTATTTCTCAGATTTAACTCGCGATTTTGCAAAGTAATCTAGGAAAATTTAGGAAGTTGGGATGTATTGTGATAAAACTTTGGGTTAATAACTTAATCTAATATCTTAAAAATACTTACTTTGCTTGAAGCTGTTCCTGAAACCATATTTTTAATCGAAGAAATTCAAAAACTTCTGCCCCATCGTTATCCTTTTTTGCTCGTGGATCGGATTATTAACTACGTTCCCGGAAAATCAGCTACGGGGATCAAAAATGTCACGATCAATGAATTATTTTTTCAAGGACATTTTCCCAATCGTCCGATTATGCCCGGAGTATTGATTGTGGAAGCAATGGCACAGGTGGGAGGGATAGTGCTGACGCAGCTTCCTGAAGCCGAAGGGCAACTGTCGTTATTTGCAGGCATTGATAAAGTTAGATTTCGCCGACCCGTAACTCCGGGCGATCAGCTAGTGATGACTACAGAACTGATTGTGGTTAAACGCAAACGGTTTGGTAAAATGCAGGCACGCGCTGAAGTAAGCGGTAAGTTAGTGGCTGAAGGAGAATTGATGTTTTCTTTAGTAGATAGTTAGTCGATATTTATGCCAATGCCAGTTTTACCTCATTTGATTCATCCCATGATTCATCCTACTGCCATAGTTCATCCTGATGCTCAGGTGCACCCTACAGTTCAAGTTGGGGCGTATGCTGTGATTGGCGAAAAAGTGAAAATTGGCGCAGGCTCAATTATTAGTGCCCATGTCGTGATCGATGGATTTACTGAAATTGGCGATCGCAATCAAATTTTTCCGGGCGCGGCGATCGGGCTAGAACCCCAAGATCTAAAGTATGACGGCTCGACTAGCCAAGTAATTATTGGTGATGACAATCGCATTCGGGAATATGTAACGATCAATCGGGCTACTGGGGCGGGAGAAGCTACGGTGATTGGCAACTCTAATTTACTAATGGCTTATGTTCATGTGGCGCATAACTGTACGATCGGCGACAATGTGGTTATTACTAATTCTGTGGCTTTAGCGGGTCATGTTGTCATCGAATCCTACGCGCGCATTGGTGGAATTGTCGGCATTCATCAGTTTACGCACATTGGTAAACTAGCAATGGTAGGTGGCATGAGTCGGATCGATCGCGATGTCCCCCCTTATATGCTGATTGAAGGTAATCCCAGCCGGGTTAGAGTAATTAATAGAATTGGTATGGAAAGAGCGGGGCTTTCACTCCAAACCCTAAAATTTATGGAAACTGCCCATCGAATTCTCTATCGCCAAGGTTTAACTTTATCGGAGGCGATCGCCAAGCTAGAAAACTTAACCGATGACGAACACATTCAACATTTACGCAAATTTTTACAGGCATCTTTATCGGGCGGACACAGACGAGGACCAATTCCGGGACGTAAATAATTAGATCTGAGTAAATAAGAACAGTGATTAAAAGTTAATGAAAAGGACTAAAGCTAAATTATTAATTTTAGGCGTGGCGATCGCATTAGTGGGCGGAGTTTTAATCAGTGGTTATCGCAAAGTTAATAAAGCTATCTTAGTTTTGGGCGGAGCTCCCAATCGCGAAATTTATGGTACTATATTTGCCCTTAAAAATCCTAACATCCCCATTTGGGTATCTTCAGGTAGCCCCAAGGAATATAGTGAGGAGGTATTTGCTAAGGCGGGAATTAGCAGCGATCGCTATATCCTAGATTACCGAGCTACCGATACCGTTACTAATTTCACAACTCTTGTGGATGAATTTAAATCTCGACAAATTACTGATGTCTACGTGATTACCGATACTTTTCATATGCCCCGCGCTCAACTGATTGGCAATATAGTTTTAGGTAGTCGGGGAATTAAAATGCATCCCGTCCCCATTCCCAAAGAGATGCCCCAGAGTTCGACTGAAAGAGAGGTTGCCAATAAATCTGTGCGGGATGGAGCGCGTTCGGTGCTGTGGCTATTTACGGGAGTGACATTGAATGGTCGGGCAAAATAACGTAGGTATAACTATCCAGAATCCCAGTCAAAATTCCAGTCAAGATGGCGTAATTAAATACAAGATAGAAAGTATAACTAATCCTGATTCTGATGAATCCACGCGATTTTTTCAAGGATTCAAAGAATTAGAAGCTTGGCGATCGCAATTTTACAAACTAAATCTAATCGGACAGTATCCTGACGGGATAGGCTACGGTAATCTCAGTTTACGCGGTAGGGACGGGAGTTTTCACATTACAGCAACCCAAACAGGACATTTACCCAAGCTTGATATTTCTGACTATCCTCAAGTGATTAGCTATAACTCCAGCCATCATAGTTTAAGGGTTAAAGGTTCCAAACTCCCCAGCAGCGAAGCTCCTACCCATAGTGCGATCTATGCCCTTAGTCCCGACATTAATACCATATTTCACATTCATTCGGCGCAAATTTGGCAATATCTTTTAGAATCAAATCATCTTGCTACCAGTGCGGATGTGGAGTATGGTACGCCCGAAATGGCTGGGGAAATCGCCCGTATTTATGCCGATCTAAAAAATATTTTTGACCACAATGTATTTGTGATGGCAGGACATGAAGATGGAGTTTTTGCCTTTGGGCAGAATTGCGATCGAGCAGGATTAGCAATTTTAAAGATATATAATAGGTTGCTCCTTTCGCATTAGTTTCAAATAAGTATTTAAATAAGTATCAAGCATGAGTGAATGGTTAGTAATTGGCAAGATTGTCTCGACCCAAGGGATTAAAGGCGAAGTAAGGGTACTTTCTTATTCTGATTTTGCCGAAGAACGATTTGAGCGTAAAGGTAAACGGTGGATCGCCAAGTCGGAAACTGCCACCCCCGAACCCATAGATTTAATCCACGGCAGAGGCATACCCGGTAAGACCAATCTGTATGTGGTGCGATTAGATGGCATAGATACCTGTGATGCGGCTGAAGCTTTGCGCGGCTATTTACTCATGGTGGAAGAGAGCGATCGCCCCAAATTGGAAAAAAATGAATATCACGTCACGGATTTAATTGGCTGTAAAGTGGTACATCAACCCACGGGCAAGTATTTAGGCGTAGTTACCGATGTCTTGACGGGTGGGAACGATCTATTAGAAGTAGAGCGAGTAGTAGAAGAAAAAACAGAGAAAGTTTTAATTCCCTTTGTCGAAGCGATCGCCACTGTGGTTAATATCGAGCAAAAATTTATTGAAATCAACCCTCCCAATGCTTTAGTCGATCACTGGTTATAAATTAATAATTCATAATTAATTAGAATGCGGACGAATTAACACTACAGGAGTTTGCTCGGCGGCGTTACCTGCGGGATTATTTAATAAAGCCTGATTGAGAATGTCTTGGGTAGCATTAGGAGTTGCGGCTAAAATTGCCACTCGTTTCAAATCGTTAACATCCACGATCGCTGCCTCTAAGCCCGTTTTTGCTAAAATTTCATCGACCACAGCCTGAGAATTAGCAGGACCTAACACGATAAATTGATCGTAGGGCGGCAGGGTTCCCGTCACATCATCGATCAGTTTTGCCTGTTCCCCTGCCAACATATAAAACACGCCCGGAATCTTAAATAAACCCTTGGCGATCGCTCCCACAATAAAGGCATACCCCACCTGCCACGCCCCCGAATTATCCACCAATACCTGTAACCCGCAAGCAGTTGCCAAACTTGAAGTAGGGAGGAAATAGTAACACAATCTTTTTGCCAACCAGCCGAGTTTTACCTCACTCGGATGCATCCATCGTCCTTGCATAATTGCGACTGGACTTTCGCCAATAGTGACAATATCACCCGCCTGAGCTTGAGGCACTACATAGCGTTGCACGACTTCTACAACCGAATCTAATGGTGAAAGTAAGTGAGTGCGAATTGGTAAAACATCAGCACGAGATTTATTACCAGATTGCCCCGTAGATCGCCAGTGTTTGGGCGCATTTTCATCGGGAAACTTGAGCGGAATTATACAATGTCTGGTTTTCGGAGTTCTGCCACCCGGTCCGTAGACAACATAATGAGCTTTAACCCATGCTGTTTGTAGTGCTGTGAGGTCTTCGCCTTTAATTTCAATAATGACTTCAACTTCGGTAGAGTGCTTACCCTTGACAATGTAGGATTCCCAGTAATTATCCAGTCTGCTCTGGTCGGGATTTTGATCGGGATGTCGAGAATTAATCGTGACGGTGTGGGTAATACCTTTAAGACTATCTTTGGAAAGTAAAACTACTTCTATGTCGATTTCCGTCAAAAATATATCGAGCTTCTTGGTTTCGTTGATAGCCGTAAGTATTCCTTGCAGTTTATAGGTTTGAGCGGTGTACTCGGTAATTTCCCAGATCCCTCGATCTAGTTCCATTTTGTTGCCGTCACGTTGACGATATTGGTATTCAAATATTACTAATCCGAAGATTACAAGAGCGATCGCACCCAGAATAATTATCAGCAAAATCTCTAAAAGCATACTCTCCTACCAAAATCCATTACTAACCCTCTAGTTCCATTAAAGTGCAAATTTAACTTCCACAGAATATCACACAGGCTTAGTTCAAAATTAAGGGCATCAGGACTATGTTGCTACTGAATAGCTCGAATGTCCGAGCTTTTTACTTGACCATCCGAGTTCTGAGCCTGAATGTTCGACCTTTCTAGATGAAGATCCGAGTTCTGAGCTTGAAGTGTCGAGTTATTTTGTTGAAGATCCAAGCTTTTTACATGACGACCCAAGTTCTGAGCTTGAAATATCGAGTTATTTTGTTGAAGATCCGAGCTTTTTACTTGAAGATCCGAGTTCTGAGCTTGAATGTTCGACCTTTTTACATGAAGATCCGAGTTCCGAGCTAATGTCCGAAAGTCCGATCTACTGCTTGTTGCTGATCGCGGTGACTGATCCAACGGTGATAGGTTTGAGTATGAATTGCCACGGAATGTCCCATCATCTGCGCCGCGATCGCATCGGGGAGACCAAAGTGAATAGTCCGCACAGCCCAAGCATGACGAAGGTTATAGGGAGAAAAGGGAATATGATATCGCTGAAATTGCCGTGTTACTTGCTGTCCGATTTTTTGCAGGGTAGTTTTAGTTAAATCCGTATTAAGCGGTGGTAGGTTCACGGCTCGGAGATCGAACACATCAATCCATTCAGGACGAAAAGCCCAAACCTCATGACTGCCAGTTTTAGTAGATTCTTGGACGGTAATTGTCGCTTGCTGATTGCGTAATTGCGTGACAGGAGGGGTGGATAGACTACTGTAATCGCAAAAAAACACTTCATGATTTCTCAGCCCAAAGGTTGCCATGATGCCATAGACAAATCGCCAATGAGGATTGGGGATCTGGTTGTAGGCTTTGAGAATAGACTCATCATCGGGGAGTTCTCTGGGTTTGAGGTGCTTGTGACTATATTTACCGCTCAGTTTTTGCATGTCAAAGGATAAAATGATGCCCGCATACTCTGCCAAGCTTTTGAGGGCGGTACAGCAAATTTGCCTAGATCTGGTATCGGGTGTGGTAGATAAGATGGTTTGATAAATTAATTCAGGATCGCTGAGTCTGGGATAGGACTGGTGGGATTGAGCGATCGCTGTTAATTTAGCCAAATAGGGAGCGTAGGCAGTTTTCCATGTAGTCTGTGCCGAGGCTTTGTTACCTCTAGTTTCCCAAAAATGTCCTTCAAATCTGGATATGGCGGATAAGAGTGAGTTATCTGGTGAATTAGTAAGTGAATTAGTGGGTGAATTAGTGTTAAGTGCGATCGCTGGCTCGGTATAATGCTGCCACTGAAAAGTATCTTGAATTAACTGAGCGCATATTAATTTTGCTTGCCATTCCGCCCGTTTCAACCCAACTAAATCAGCAGATTCGCGCAGATTAAGCCGTTGTTGATGGGGTTGCAGTCGCTTGCCGTCAGGTTTGGGAGGAAATGTACCTCTGACATACAGCTTTTCACCTCTAACTTCTATCTGCAAGCCTAATCCTGCCAGTTTGAAATTATGGTTGACGTAGGTTAAATGTTCTTGAAATTCCATTAAAGTCCTAGAAAAGATTGCTTACTTACCACCACTTTGGTATTTGTTTGGTGCCGTCAATAAAAGTGATATTCTCATCACCCATAAGCTCAGGTCTCTGCGAACCGTAAGTCTGGGCATTGGTTAGATCGGACTCAGCCAGATTTGCAGTTGTGAGGTCGGCTTCCATCAGGTTTGCCCTTTGCATGTTGGCTTTAACCAGTACGGTATTTTGCAGGCTTGCACCCGTAAAGTCAGCCCCAGACAGATCGGCTTCAGTCATATCGGCATCTTCTAAATCTGATTTACCGAGTTTTGCGCCCGCTAAGTTAGCATATCTAAAGTCAGTACCTCGCAATTCGGCGTGTCTGAGATCGGCATTAGATAGATTGGCTTTACGCAGATCGGCACCACTTAGGTCTATATCTCGCATATTGGCACCACTTAAATTAGCAAAACGCAGATCGGCTCCTTTCAAGTTAGTAAAGTTGGACAGATTAGCACCCTTAAGTATACAACCCGTCAAATTAGCCCCACCAAAATCGGTACCACTGAGATCGATATGACTCAGATCTTTAGTGCTAAAATCGGCGATCGCAAAGACTCTTTCTCCCTCGGCGTAGCGTTTTATCAGTTCGTCTTTATCCATCTTTTTACTCTTTTAGATTTCGCTTAGATTTAGCTAATTTTTACTTTTTAAGGTAAACTGCATTGAGAATACACATACGGAAGTCTGACTGAGACTATATTTGACTTGAACTCGATCTAAATCCGACTTAAATCTGACCCAAATCTCTAAACTGCCCAAGATTATACACTGAGAGTTTGTGCAGATATATTTCTGATTTTGGCTCAGGATTAACATAGGATTAACAAAAAGAAATTATTAATCTGTCTAACTATGCCCAAGTCTTTGGATCGAGTACAGCCCGATATGGAGTTTTTGGCTCCAAGGATTCAAGAATGGCTTTTGGCAGGATTGCGATCGCTGTTACCATTTTGGCTGAGGTGGCAATCTAGGATTACAAAAATTGAAACGGTTAATCTGGAGTCGTTAGTTAAAATTACAGACGAATTTAGGAAAGGCAAAGTCAGGTATATTTTGGCATTCAGGCACCCTACCATTGACGATCAATTTGCCATGTTTCATTTAGTAGCATCTGCTTTACCTAAAGCTATTAAAAAAAGTTCTAACAGCCAGATCGATAATCGGATCGATAGTTTTTCTTCCTATTATGTCTACGATCGCGGTATTCCCCTGTGGGCGGGAGAAATCGTTACTTATCTCTATCCTCGTTCGGGGGGCATTCCCATCTATCGCGGTAAATTAGATCGCCAAGGGCTCCAAACTATTCGTAAATATCTGGTAACTGGAGAATATCCCATCGCCATCTCGCCCGAAGGAGGAACAAACGGTCATAGTGAAATGGTGTCCGCGATCGAACCCGGAGTAGTCCAAATTGGCTTTTGGGGCTGTGAAGATTTAGCCGCCGCAGGACGAGAGGAAAAAGTAGTTATAGTGCCTGTGGGCATTCAGTATCAGTATTTGGGAGACCCGAAAGATAAAATAGATAAACTATGGGAGAGAATCGATCGCTTGCTCATGGATTTGGAACGAGAATGCGGTTTAACTAAACCCCCCGTGCAACCCTCAGATCGCTACTCTAGGCTTTATGCCCTCGGCGAACATTTGTTAGAATTTGTCGAAAATCACTATCAGCAGTTTTATCCTACCTATACTCCTGCTATTACTAAAAAGATTCAGGAAATACCAGAAGGATTGAAAGAAGGTTTTAGTGCGGAAGGAGAAGTTTTGCAAGTGGATTTTGGCGATCGCCTGCAAAAATTACTAGATCGAATTCTTCAAGTCGCAGAATTTAATTTTGGCATCAAACCAAAAGGCACGCTTACCGATCGCTCGAGGCGATTAGAGCAGGCAGGTTGGGATCGGATTTTTCGGGCTGATGTCGAGAGTTTATCAGAGTTAGAACGCGGTTTTGCCGATCGAGTTGCTAAAGAAGCAGATATGAGCCATTGGCATTTAAGAATTGCCGAAAGTTTGACTTGTATTACGGGGGATTATGTCAAGTCC
>Ga0163154_10009126_pt1 | contig 11374 bp, 8 predicted proteins | sample OliLakLV19MP9P1_FD_148649 | JGI IMG/M metagenome (GOLD analysis project Ga0163154, IMG submission 148649) | Freshwater microbial mat bacterial communities from Lake Vanda, McMurdo Dry Valleys, Antarctica - Oligotrophic Lake LV.19.MP9.P1 | ecosystem: Environmental > Aquatic > Freshwater > Lake >...
ATATGTAAATTAATATCTAAGGCGTAATGTGTGGGATAATTAATAAAAGACAACCACATTTATTTTCAAAAATCACAACATTTGGGTCGCAATTAAAAATCTATGAACCTTCCTCTTGATATTAGTAAACTAGCTTTAGCAGAAGCAAAAAATATATTCACTCACAAGGGAATAGATGGAAATATGGGTTTACGAATAGGTGTAAAAGGCAGTGGGTGTAGTGGTACTTCGTTTTTTTTAGGGTTTGACAAGCAGAATGAGAACGACCAAGTGTACGAAGTGGATAATTTGAGAATATTAATTGAGAAAAAACATTTTTTGTATTTGGCTGGCATGAAATTAGATTTCATAGATAACAACAACCAAAGAGGGTTTAGTTTTGTAAACAAGAATTGAGTTTCTTTGCAATCATGAAAAAAATACTGACCATTTCTTTTTTATTGCTGTTTGAGTTTGTAATGGCTCAAAGCTCAAAAAACATAGTGCAGTTCTCGGGTTTAGTAGTAGGTGGAGATAGTTTATATGGTATTCCAGGCGTATTTATAGCTATTCCCAAAGCTGGAAGAGGCACTATTACAAACGATGCAGGATTTTTCTCCCTTCCAACTTTAGTAGGCGATACCTTAGAAATATCGGCTATTGGCTTTAAAAAAAGACGCTTAGGCGTGCCGAAATCAGACAAGCAAAGTATTACACTCATCATTGAAATGCAAGAAGATACTGCATTTTATCCAATAATTGAAATTTTCCCTTATCCCACCGAAGAGCTATTTAAAAAAGCATTTTTAGCTTTACAATTGCCCGATAAAGCCATGTACAATAATATGTATGCAGGAACTGATCAGTTGCTACTTCAACGCATGATTATTAATTCGACCATGAGCAGTGGCGAAAATCAAAAGTACTCACTTAGAAACCAAATGCTGTATCCGGGTGCTCCTATTGGCTCGGGCGGGTTTCAACTATTTAATCCGTTTGCTTGGGGCAATTTGGTAAAATCTATTCGCAAAGGCGACTACAAAAAGAAAACAGAAGAGTAAAATGGTGTTTGAAGGAGCTACTATAGAAGACAATTGGCAAGAGTTGAGACAAAAACTATTTCCCCTTGTGGGTAGAAAACCAGATTTGAATGGCGTTTTGTTCTTGATTGGCATTCAAGAATTGGGGCAAGGGCCAAGGCCATATTCCAAAGAAGAAAAACAAGACCTAATGCACATTGCCACTTGCAAATTGCTGAGTCAAATTGGGTATTTTGAGTTGGAAAGCCAAGATAATGATGGTTGGCCACATTGGAAAGCTGTAGCAGCTGTGCCGTATCAGCCTTTGCGAGACCAAGAACAATTGCTAAAAGAACAGGCAGTCGTATATTTTAAAGATATAATTGTATAGAATTTATGCCCAAGATTATTTCATACAATGTAAATGGAATTCGCTCTGCGATATCAAAAGGGCTTGTAGAGTGGTTGAAAGGGGCAAACCCAGATGTGTTTTGTGTACAAGAGACCAAAGCTAGCATCGACCAAATCGACAAATCAGTTTTTGAAAATCTTGGATACCATTTGTATTGGAATTCCGCTGAAAAGAAGGGCTATAGCGGAGTGGCTATTTTTACCAAACTTATACCCAAGTATTTAGATTTGGGCTGCGGCATACCCAAATACGACAGTGAAGGAAGGGTAATTAGGGCAGATTTTGAAGATTTCAGTATAATGAATGTGTATATGCCTTCCGGAACTTCTGGCGATGAAAGGCAAGGGTTTAAATATTTGTGGTTGGATGATTTTTATATTTATGCCCAAAAAGTAGCAGAAAAAAGCCCCCATCTGATAATTGTAGGCGATTACAATATTTGCCACAAACCGATTGATATTCACAACCCTGTTTCAAATGCTAAGTCATCGGGTTTTTTGCCAGAAGAAAGGGCTTGGATGGAAAAGCTTTTCACTACAGGTTTTGTAGATACATTTAGGGAATTCAACAAAGAACCACATCAATATACTTGGTGGAGCCAAAGATTTGCCGGAGTAAGAGAGCGGAATTTGGGCTGGAGAATTGATTATCAATCGGTTACCGATGCTATGAAACCAAGGTTAAAAAGAGCTATGATACTTTCTGAAGCTAAGCATTCCGATCATTGCCCCACTTTTTTAGAATTTGAATAGTTGCTACTATACTGCTTGAGTAGATTGCAGAATTACATATTAATAGTATCTGAAATTGCAGATATCGAATAGCAAGGTTACTTTAGTGTTTATTTTCAATACAAATAAATTTATATGAGACATATTTTCAGGATTACATTTTTTTTCCTTGCTATCATATTGTTATATTCTTGCGGAAAGAAAGATAACTCAAACGCTACGGAATTGAAGCCTGCAAAAGGAGGCCGAAACTATGGTGGAGTGTTCAGAATGAATGAATCTGAAAATATTAAGACACTTTTTCCACCTTCAATTACTGATGCTTTTTCCTACAGAATTGCCAATCAAGTATATGAAGGGCTTTTGAAATTCGACCAAGAATACCTCACCCTTAAAAATGGACTAATTGATGGCTACAACGTGAGCGATGATGGTTTAACCTATACATTTAAGCTGAAAAAAGGAGTAAAATTTCACGATGCCGATTGTTTTGCAAATGGTAAAGGAAGGGAATTTACTTCAGAGGATGTAAAATATTGCTTTGCTTATTTGTGTACCTACAATGCTCATAACCTTGGTTTTGAAGTATTCAAAGGCATATTAAAAGGGGCTGATGCCTATTTCGAGGCCACAAAAAAAGGAGAAAATCCAACTTCAGAGATAGAAGGCATCAAAGTAATTGACAAATACACCGTACAATTCATTCTAGAAAAAAAATCATCTTTATTTCTGTACAATCTTGCCAGACCTTATACTTATATCTACCCAAAAGAAGCTTTTGAAAAGTATGGATTGGATATGAGGGTGAAACCTGTAGGAACTGGGCCATTTTATGTGTCGTCAATTGATGAAGACATAGTGGTGATATTAAAGAAAAACCCTCAATATCATGGATACGACTCTTTTGGAAACCGTTTGCCATTTTTAGAGGCTATTGAAATTAGATTTTTGAAAGATAGAAAGGCTGAACTTTTGGAATTTAAAAAAGGGAATTTTGAAATGGTATACCATTTGCCTACCGAGCAAATTATTGAAATTGTGGAAGATGCCATGAACAAAACCAAGCAAGGGCAGTACACTAAATACACGATGCAGCGTGAAGCTGAAATGTCCAGCCACTACTTAATGTTTAACCAACAAGGTGTGTTGTTTAAAGATAAAAACCTTAGAAAAGCCATTTCATATGCAATAGATCGTACAAAAATACTGGAATACGTGTTGCAAGGCGAAGGATATAAAGCAGGCACCAATGGCATTACGCCCCCTGTTTTTGAAGGATACGATATTTCAAAAATCAAGGGCTACGATCTGAATATTGATTCTGCTAAATATTATCTCACCAAAGCGGGCTATAAAGAAGGCAAAGGATTTCCCAAAACGGTATTGTACTTAAATTCGGATGGGGAACGAAACGTATATGTAGTGCAAGAAGTACAAAAAGAGTTGAAAGACAACCTCAATATTGATATCGAAATTCAGGTATTGCCTTTTGCTCAGCATTTGGAAAATGCGATGAATGGCAAATCTGAGTTTTTTAGGGTAGGCTGGATTGCTGATTTCCCTAATCCTGAAAATTTCTTGTATTTATTTTACGGAAAAGATGTGCCTGCCAATAAAGAAGAAGTATCGTTTCCTAATCTTTCAAGGTATAAAAATGCCGAATTTGATGCCCATTACGACAATGCAATGGCAACCACCAAGTTAGATGAAACTGTAAATAGCTTTTTGAAAGCCGAACAAGTACTGCTAAATGATGCAGGCGTAATTGTACTTTGGTATGATGAAGGCTACAGACTTTTGCAGCCTTACGTACAGAATTTCCCCAACAACCCAATGCAATACCGCGATTTATCTGATGTATACTTTGCTATTCCAGCCAAACCAACAGATATTCCAAAATAAGGCCGTGAATTTTAAAAAGCCTCAATCTCAATAGCGAGATTGAGGCTTTTTTATTTGAACCTAGTTTACAATTTCGGGGTTAAATCAATTCAATTACAACTTTTAGCATGATAGTATCTAAGGCTATTCCTTTTGAAGCCACACATAAATTCTCCAAAATTTTCATTGACTATATTAATGAAATACCTGAATTAGTCGAATTTTATAATAGATACCCCACCATACCTAATTTTAAAGCTCAATTAGAAGCCAAAAAGTTTTCTCCAAAAAACAGGGAAATACTAAAAATTGTTTTTAAAAAGCAGTATGAGGGATTTGCAAAATCGGAAATAATAAAACAGACTATTGATTCGATACAAAACGCCAATACTTTTACAGTAACCACCGGGCATCAGCTTTGCCTTTTTACGGGGCCTTTGTATTTTATTTATAAAATGATAACCGCCATAGAATTGGCCAATGAATTGAAAGCCAATTTTCCTGACTACAATTTTGTGCCTATATATTGGATGGCAAGCGAAGACCACGATTTTGAAGAAATAAACCACTTTACAGTATTTGGCAAAAAATATGAATGGCAAACCGAACAAAAAGGTGCCGTAGGCACATTTGCTACTAATGAGTTGAATGAATTAGTAGATTCATTGCCAATTGAAATCAGAATACTTTTTGAAAATATCTATTTGAAGCATCAAAATTTGGCAGAGGCCACTAGATATTTAGTACATGCCTTATTTCCCGAATCGGGCTTGCTGATATTAGATGGCAATGATAGTACGCTCAAAAGCATAATTAAAAATGTCATTATCAATGAATTAACCTCTAATGAAATATTTGAAACGGTACAATCATCTACCCAAAAACTAGAAAATGCAGGCTACAGTTCGCAAGTGTACGCAAGAGAAATCAATTTATTTTATTTAGATAAAGGAATAAGGGAAAGAATAGTAAAGGAAGGAAATGTATACAAGGTGTTGAATACAAATTTATCATTTACCACAACTGAAATAATTGCCTTAGCGAATTCTAACCCTGAGAAATTTAGCCCCAACGTGGTTCTTAGGCCTCTATACCAGGAAATGGTGCTACCAAATCTTGCCTATATTGGCGGCCCGGGTGAGCTTGCCTATTGGCTTCAACTCAAGCAGATGTTTGCCAACCAAAATATTGAATTTCCGATACTAGTGCCTAGAAACTTTGCATTAGTGGCAACCCAAAGTCAAATAACAAAACTTGATAAAGCAGGTTTACCAATTGATAGTTTATTTTTAGACGAGCCCGAGCTCAAAAAATTCTATATAGAAGCCAAGCAGATAGCACATTGGGACGAAAACTCCTATAAAACCGAGATTGATAAAATATTTGATGCAATTAAAACGGAGGCAATGCAAGTTGATAAATCACTAGAGGGGTTTGTAGAATCGCAACGAAATGAAGGCTTGAAAATAATAGATGTGATTGCCAAGAAAATAAGAAAAACTGCCGAACTGAAAGAATCTGAAGGCATAAATCAAATATTAAATATAAAATCGAAGCTTTTCCCCTCAGCTGGATTGCAAGAAAGAACAGACAATTACTTAAATTTCCAGATAAATAACCCTGATTTTATTGCTGAATTAATACCATTATTTCAACCGCTTAAATTTGAGTTTAATATAATTGTGCAAGATTAAATCAGGATTGCAATTTTCTAAATGCTTTTTTCAGCTTTGTTCAACACGCTATGTCTATTACTGTAAGCGAAATAAATAACTATTCCCAAAAGCATCCACACCACCAGCCTTAGCCAAGTATCGCCTGGAAGCGTGAGCATTACTCCAAATGAAGATAATACGCCTAGAATTGGAACATAAGGGAAGAATGGTGTTTTAAATGGGCGTTCTAATTCGGGACTTCGATACCTTAGTACCAACACTCCACCGCAAACAATTACAAACGCCAAAAGTGTACCAATTGAAACCAATTCTCCAAGCAAACCAATCGGAAAAGCCCCAGCAATGGCTGAAGCTACTAAGCCTACAATAATACTGGTGATATAAGGCGTTTTAAATTTGGAGTGAAGCACGCTAAACAACGTAGGCAAAAGTCCGTCTTTCGACATGGTAAAAAATATGCGAGACTGTGCCAAAAGCATTACTAATATCACCGAACTCAAGCCCGCTATCGCCCCAATTTTGATGAAGGGTTTTAGCCAAGCCAATCCTTCTCCGGCAGTATTTACAGCAATCGCTACAGGGGCAGGGTCATTAAGCAGGTCGTATTTTACCATTCCTGTCATTACCAAACCTACCATTATATAGATAATTGTGCATATAACTAAAGAGCCAAGTATACCCCAAGGCATATCTTTTTGCGGATTTTTCGATTCCTGAGCAGCGGTAGACACGGCATCGAAACCTATGTATGCGAAGAAAATAACACCTGCGGCTCTGAATATTCCGCTCCAGCCAAACTGACCAAAGTTGCCTGTATTGGCAGGAATGAAGGGAGTCCAATTATCGGTAATTACATAAGTAGCTCCGAAAGCCAAGAATAAAAAGATAACTGTGAGTTTGATTATCACCACAATGTTATTGAGTTTGGCCGATTCTTTGATACCAACAATCAGCAAAATTGTAAGCATAAATATGATAAAAATGGCAGGAAGATTTACAATTGCTCCCGTAGTACTCCACTCGTGAGTAGCAGTGTCGTAGGCAATAGGGGCATTTGTAAAATATGATGGTAAGTGGATTCCTATATCGTGCAAAAAGCTGGATGTGTAGCCCGACCAGCCAACTGAGACTGTAGAAGCGGCAAAAAGATATTCAAGAATCAAATCCCACCCAATAACCCAAGCCAAAAATTCGCCCATTGTTGCATACGCATACGTGTAAGCACTGCCTGCGATGGGAATCATAGAAGCAAATTCGGCATAGCAAAGCCCAGCAAATGTGCAGGCAATACCTGCAACTACAAATGAAAGCACTACAGCCGGCCCAGCATAGCTGGCCGCTGCCTGCCCGGTAAGTACAAAAATTCCCGCCCCAATAATGCCACCAATTCCCAAGGCTACCAAATTCCACCTGCCTAAAGTCCGTTTGAGACCATTTGAATTTTCAGCAGATTCTGCTAGTAAATTTGATAGCGATTTCTTTGCCCAAATATCTTTCATTACTAATGCGATGTTAAGTGGTCTGCCTGCAAGATAAATATTTTTTGAGGGTTTCTATCAATTAGAATCCCAAATTTGTGAGTTGGTGAGTACTATGCAATTCAATAAAGAAATTAAATATAAACCAATCAAAAATATAGCCTAATTTTTAACCCTTCCTCTCTGTTTTTCCACTTAAATTTGCATCATCAAGTTTCAAACTTCTACTGGTAACTTCAGGAGCCTAACCCAATGACACCATAAAACAGTTTTCAAAAGTTTTTACCGCTACATGGCGAATAAAATGTTGTAAATCCAACTTCAAAGTTTCAATCGCATACTAAATTCATATGTTTCATTCGCTTATCGGGAATATTGGTCACCTAAGTATCATTACAGCCTTCGTAACGGCAATATTGGCTGCATACAGCTATTTTATGGCCGCTAGAAAAGATGCTTTTTCTGCCAAAAGCTGGCTTACGTTCTCAAAAACGATATTTTACATTCACTGTTTGGCAGTAATTGGCATCGTAGTAAGTCTTTTCACCATCATATATAACCACTATTACGAATACTATTATGCTTGGAGTCATTCTTCTAACACCCTGCCTACACATTTCATGATTTCATGTTTCTGGGAAGGGCAGGAAGGCAGTTTTCTTTTGTGGATGTTTTGGCATTCGGTATTAGGAATCGTACTAATTAACACCCAAAAAACATGGGAAGCACCTGTTATGGCTGTTTTTTCAGCAGTTCAGGCATTTTTAGCCTCTATGATATTGGGTATTGTATTTTTCGATTTCAAGGTGGGAAGTTCACCTTTTATCTTGCTTCGCGACTTCATGACAGAGGCACCTATTTTCAAAATGAATCCCGAATACGTGCCTTTAGATGGCACAGGGTTAAATCCATTGCTGCAAAACTATTGGATGGTAATTCACCCTCCTACCCTATTTTTGGGTTTTGCCACTACTTTAGTTCCATTTGCTTTTTGTATTGCTGGTATGTGGTCGGGCAAATTTAAAGAATGGGTAGCTCCGGCAATGCCTTGGGCACATTTTTCAGCCCTAATATTGGGAATTGGCATTTTGATGGGTGCGTATTGGGCTTATGAAACACTCAATTTCGGAGGCTATTGGAATTGGGATCCGGTAGAAAATGCAGTATATGTACCTTGGTTGGTGTTGGTAGCCTCCATCCATGCCATGATAGTATTCAAGCGAAACAACACGGCCTTAAAAACGGCTATTATCCTCACTATCAGTTCATTTCTATTGATATTATACTCCACATTCCTCACCAGAAGTGGCATTTTGGGCAATGCCTCTGTGCATTCGTTTACCGATTTAGGGCTCTCGGGTCAATTACTTGTTTATATGCTTTTCTTTATTGCTGTCGCCATTTTCTTCATTATTAAAACATGGAAACAAATCCCTTCCGCCAAAGACGAAGTGAGTGTCTACAGCAAAGAATTTTGGTTGTTTTTAGGTATGACGGCCTTAGGTTTGGCAGCTTTTCAAATCATTGCCACTACTTCAATCCCTGTTTACAATGCGATTTTGAAAGCATTTAGTATAACTTCAAATTTGGCATTACCTGCCGACCAGATAGCTCATTACAGCAAGTTTCAATTGTGGTTTTCGGCTCTCATTGCTTTTTTATCCGCCACCGCCCAGTTTTTCTATTGGAACAAAATGGATAGGCAAACCCTTCAAAAAGCATTGTACACGCCTTTGGTAATCACTTTATTGCTAGTTTCGGCTCTTATTTTATTGACCAAAGTCAATAGTTTTTCTTATATCGTTTTGCTGACTTCCGCCATCTACTCCTTTGTTTCTAATGCTTTTATTTTGGTGAATATTTGGAAAATGAGTCCTAAATTATCGGGCGGTGCAGTCGCTCACATTGGTGTGGCTTTGATGCTGATAGGCGTTTTGTATTCAGCTGGATATTCAAAAGTAGTATCAAACAATAACACAGGTTTGCTCTATTCCAAAGAATTTACCACTCAGATGAACCAAGAAAATGTGTTGCTTTGGCGTGGCGATGATATAAAAATGGGCGACTACACTGTACATTACAAAGGCCCGAGAATTGAAGCTGACAATGTGAGCGGGTATATAGATAAAGATCTGATTCGTGTAACCCAATACCCAAATAAGGCCGTCATTACCAAAGACATAGATAGCAAGCTCAAGCTAGGCGACACCATCAATTATATGCCTGAAAATACATTTTTCGAACTTGAATTCACCAAAGCAGATAGTTCAAAATTCACTTTATTTCCAAGAGCTCAGGTAAATAAAGAAATGGGCTTGCTCGCTTCACCCGACATAAAGAAAATGGTTGGTAAAGATTTGTACAGCCATGTTTCTTCCATTCCCGACCCTAACGAAACCAAAGAATGGAGTGAACTGGAAATCAAAGAGGTAGCTCTAGGCGATACTATTCTTTTTGGCGATTATTATGGGATATTGGAAAAAGTAGAGCGGGTAGAAAAAGTAGATGAAATACCATTAGGTGGAAATGATGCGGCTGTAAAAGGTGTTGTGAAAATATTTACCAAAAGAGGCGAGGTCACAATGGAACCCATTTTTGTAATTCACAACCAAATGATTGGCAGGGTTTCGGAGGTGAATAATGCCTTAGGATTGCGTATAACACTTATGAATATCCACCCAAAATCTGGTATTTTTACCTTAGGTATCAATACTTCGCAAAAAGATTGGGTAATACTCAAAGCCATGGAAAAACCTTATATTGATCTGCTGTGGGGCGGCTCAATTATCGTAATGATAGGCTTCGGTATGGCGATTGCGAGGCGTGGAAAAGAAGATAAATGACAATTCGATTCAAAGCCCTTGGCTTAAGCCAAGGCTTGAAATCGAATACCCACCAATCGCTTATAAATCAAGAAATTACCTGAAACTTTAAATAATCTTTCAGCACAGCAGGCAGTACAATTCCATTTTCACCTTGGTTATTTTCTAATAATGCCGCTACAATTCTGGGTAAAGCCATAGCACTGCCATTTAAAGTATGCACCAATTGATTTTTCCCGTCATCGCCTTTGTATCTGCATTTTAATCTGTTACTTTGGAAAGTTTCGAAATTGCTTACTGAGCTTACCTCAAGCCATCTTTTTTGTGCCGCAGAATACACTTCAAAATCGTAAGTGAGGGCACTACTGAAGCTCATATCACCTCCGCATAGTCGTAAAATACGGAACGGCAATTCCAATTTTGTAAGTAGATTTTTTACATGGGCCACCATACCATCTAGCAACTGATAGGAAGTTTGCGGCTCCGCAAGCTGCACAATTTCCACTTTGTCGAACTGATGCAAACGGTTGAGCCCACGCACATGAGCCCCCCACGAACCAGCCTCACGCCTGAAACAAGGCGTATAACCTGCATTCTTTATTGGCAAATCTTCTTTTTTCACGATTACATCTCTATATATATTAGTAATAGGCACTTCAGCAGTAGGAATCAAATACAAATCATCTTCAGTGGCATAATACATTTGCCCGTCCTTATCTGGTAACTGCCCAGTGCCAAAGCCCGATTCCTTGTTAATCAATATCGGTGGCTGAATTTCAAAATAGGCCGCATTTGAGGCCTCATCCAAAAAGAAATTAATCAATGCCCTTTGTAATTTTGCCCCTTTGCCTTTATAAACGGGAAATCCTGCTCCTGCAATTTTATTACCCAACTCAAAATCTACAATGTCGTATTTTTTAATCAAATCCCAATGTGGCAAAGCTGTATCGGGCAAGTTGGGTATGGTTCCTTGTTCGTACACTACTTCATTTTCTTCGGGTGTAATACCAAAAGGCACAGAATCGTGAGGCAAATTCGGCAGCTTTACCAAGCACTGAAAAAGTTCGTTTTCAAGTTCCGACAGCTTGATTTCTAGAGTTTTTCCATTCGTTTTTAATATTGTAGTTTGCTGTTTCATTTCTTCCGCTTCCGCTTTTTTGCCGATTTTCATTAACTCGCCAATTTCTTTGGCATACTTATTTGATTCGGTAAGCACAGTTTCTAATTCCTGCTGCACTTTGCGTTTTTCATCATCTACGGAAAGTATTTGCTGTATTTCAAGTGCTGCGTTTCTATAGTTTTTCTTCAACAAACCTGCAGCAACTTTCTCAATATTTTCTCTTATAAACGACAATTGTAACATGGCACTCTTTTTC
>Ga0163154_10009129_pt1 | contig 11368 bp, 11 predicted proteins | sample OliLakLV19MP9P1_FD_148649 | JGI IMG/M metagenome (GOLD analysis project Ga0163154, IMG submission 148649) | Freshwater microbial mat bacterial communities from Lake Vanda, McMurdo Dry Valleys, Antarctica - Oligotrophic Lake LV.19.MP9.P1 | ecosystem: Environmental > Aquatic > Freshwater > Lake >...
GTCAAACAGGGTAGCTCCTCCGGCAATGATGAGCTGTGCCTGGGGCTGGTGGGTTAGCACTTGGTGAAAGGCGCGCAGGAGGGCAATAGAATTTTTGCACGGTTCAATGCCGCCCACGGTCAGGTAAATTGGCTGTCCGGTTAGCCCCAACTGCTGTTTGAGCCGGGGTTCTGCGCCTGTGGCAACGGCAGAAAAGCGATCGCGATTGATGCCGTTGAGGACGCGGGGAGCGCTGATGCCATACTGCTGCAAGAGTTCGGTTTGCCAGTGCTGACTAATGCAAAGGCAGAGATCGGCGTCGCGAATGGAGCGATCTTGGCAGCGTTGCAGATAGGGGCTGTTGTATTCTTCAATGTGGTGAACGGTGCGGACAATATGCGGAATTGGCTGCTGTTGCCGCAAGAGGACAAGGGCGTTGGCACTAATGCAGTCTTGGGCGTGGTAAATGTCGTGACCCTGAGGCGATTGATTAGCTGAGTGACTGAGATAGTCCACAAATTCTTGGATGCGCTGCTGGATCAGGTGATCGATGCTGTCAGGCGCAGGACTGGCGGTAGGCGCAGGGGAGGGGGCGATCGAATCCGCGTCCGTCTTTGTCGAGGGCGTAAATGCACACCCGATGCCCCAGTTGATGCAGAGCCGTGGCTAGCTCTAGGGTATGGATGACGCTGCCCCTGGGTTTGGTGGCGTAGGTTAGCAGGGCAATCCGGAGCGGGGCGGCGGGCATGGGAGGAGGGAGTTTTGAGTTACAAGTTTTGAGTTACAAGTTTTGAGGGTTGAGTTGACCGTCTAACTCAAAACTCAAAACTTATTTTAAACGCGATGTGCGACTAGCCTAAACCCCATCACCCTAAATCCCTCTCCCAGAGCGGGAGAGGGACTTTGAGCTGCTCTTGCTCCCCTTCTCCCGCCCTGGGAGAAGGGGCGGGGGGATGAGGGTCAACTAAAGCCGCACATTGCGTTATTTAATGCTGATTTCCTACACAGGCAGGCTAGGGGCAAATCCTGTGAGGGGATTTTGGGATAAGTCCCAAAATCCGGTCGATTCGGTTTGGGTTTGCAGGGTTAAGTGGCGAGTAGCAGTAATTTCGCCGATGTCTTGGCAGGTGAGGTGGCGATCGCCAAACACTTGCTGTACGGCGGCTACATGCTCTGGCCGCACGCTCAACAGAAACCCGTAGCTGGGGAAACTGACAAGCCATTTTTCCAATGGCAGATCGGCGGGTCGGGGCACCGTATCTAGGTTGAGGACGGCTCCACAGCCCGACATTTCTAATAGCAGCAGCAGCGTGCCGATCAAGCCGCCCATGCTGACGTCTTTACCGGTATCGCACAGCCCGCGTTCGGCCAGAGTTGGCAGCAGCTCTAGATCTTGCCGCAGTTGGGCGGGATCAGCGTCGGTGGCGGCGTTCCAGAAGGGGTAAGTGGGGTGAGGTTTGCCGCGTAGGTCAATGGCAAGTAGGAGGCGATCGCCTGCTCGTGCGGTGAAGCTAGAAATCAGCTGGTCAGCCCGTCCCAAAATGGCGACGGAGCGCGCGGTATAGGAGCTGTGGCAGTTGGTGTGGCCGCCTACAATTGGAATCCCGTAGGTGGTCGCTGCCGCCTGCATCCCTGCAAACAGCGCTTGGCTTTGCTCCAGCGATTCGCTCCAGAGCGTATCGACTACGGCGATTGGGCGACCTCCCATGGCATAGATGTCGCTGACATTGACCATGACCGCACACCATCCGGCAAACCACGGCTCCTGTTCCACCAAAAACGGCATCATGCCCTCAGCCGCAAACAGCAGGTAGCCTTCCCCATCGGCGATCGCAGCACAGTCATCGCCCAAGCGAGTCGCCGGGAGATTTGCGTCCCCTGGCTCCGTCAGATCTTGACCCTCTGAGCCGATAGCAGTTTGATAAAACTGTGACACGGCCTGAATATCTTGCTTATGCAAAATACCCAGGGATTGCTTCAATTGGTTTACTAACTCTGCCAACATTCAAATCACCACTTTGGATATGTTCAACAACACTGGCCAGGGAAGCTTCGCTTTCCTGGCCAGTGTACCTGACTCGACTATCCATTCCCCTTTAGCGGTTTAGGCGTTAGAGGGTTCAGGCTCAGATGCTAGTGGAGCCTCGAGTGCGGTTTCTGGTACTAGCTCGGGTGCGGGTGCTTCAGGTGCGGCGATCGCCTCCACTGCGGGCATCTCTGCCTCCGGGGCGGCGGTAGGTGCAGCAACTCCAGCCGCAACCTCTGGTTCGGGTGGTGGCTCAGGGACTGGCTCGGGGGCTGGCTTGGAGGCTGGTTCGCGAGCTTCCGGCACCTCTGCCACAGGTTCCTTTGCCACAGGTGTCTCTAGAATCGCATCCGGGGCTGTTTCTGGCTCCGGTGCTGGAGTAGCCGCTATGGGTTTTGGTTTTGCTACAGGAGTGGGAGCAGGTGTTTCAGCAGCTACTTCAGGTACTTCAGCCACTTCAGCTACTTCAGGCGCTTCGGGAGCAGGATCTGACGTGTCCGCTTCTGTAGCGGCTTCCACCACCTCTTCAGGCGGCAGTTCTTCCTCTACGGGTTTGGGCTTGGTGGGTTTGGGACCACGCATCAGCGCCATGGTGGCAGGCGTGGCAGCAGGACGATCATCGCGATCGCCCTTCCCTTTGCGCCGCTGGCGATCGCCACCGCCGCGTTCACTGCGCTCACCCCGGTCGCCTTTATCGTTCCGACTGCCTCTGTCGCCCCTTGTAGGCCGATCTTCTCCATCTCCCTCTTGCACCGACTCCACCCGTTCTCCCTTCTTGACAGGGCGGGGTTTGCTGCTCTCCACAGCGGAGGGTGCTTCGTAACCGCTCTCAACAGCGATCGCTTCAGCTGGTGCTGGGCGCTCGGATGTGACGCTCGCTTCAGCTGGTGCTGGGCGCTCGGATGTGGCGCTCGCTTCAGCCTGGGCTGGGCGCTCGGATTTCTTAATCGGACGTTCTACCATGATCTGCCACTGCGTTATCTTGTCTAATCCTAACAGCGAACCTCAGCCCTCTTTCGAGAGATTGCGGCAATCGGTTGAGCTTTATCAGCAGCAGCCCCGCGATCTACCCGCTTCGGGTGAGCGACGGGAAGAATGCGAGAGAGTTGACGACACTCATCCGACCAATGCCGTAGGCGAGAGAGGATGAGATGGAGGAAACGAGCAAATCCATAATGGGCAATGGTTTCATGCTATAACAGACATGGTTGGGAATACGGCTTTGTCCGATCTCTTGTCAACCACGCGGTGGGTACGCCCGTGTCTGCGCGCTGACGGTTCTTGCAATAGCTACCGAACGAAGCGCGAAGCCCGCTCTGTATTGCTTGCAATCAGTGTCGGGAGTCGTTCACTCTAGCACTATGCGTTGTCTGCCGGATCTGACAAATTAAGTTAGCCCTGTTGAGCCATTTCCATAAACGTTGTGTGAGCACTTTGAGTGGCTTCTAGCGTTAAGGGGCAGCGTTGAACATAGTGGCCATCGGGTTGCAGGTCCCAGGCATAGCGGTTATCGGCCAGCATGGTGCCCAGAATCTCTTGCAAATCTTTGGCTAGACTCGGATCTTCGACCGGAGCCATCACCTCGACGCGACGATCTAAATTGCGCGGTGCCCAGTCGGCGCTGCCAATGAACACCTCTTCGTCACCTCGGTTATGCACATAGAGAATGCGGGAGTGTTCTAAAAATCGCCCGATGATGCTAGTAACGCGAATATTGTGGCTAATGCCAGCAACCCCTGGACGCAAACAGCAAATACCGCGAATAATCAAATCAATTTTTACGCCTGCTTGGGATGCTTCGTACAGTGCCGAAATGATGGCCGGATCGACCAAAGCGTTCAGCTTAGCGACGATGCGGGCATGGCAACCATTTTTGCAATGCTGGATTTCGCGCCAAATTAAGCCAATGAGGCGATCGCGCAAGTTAACGGGTGCCACCATCAGCTTGCGATAGGCTTGCTGCCTAGAGTAGCCCGTTAAGTAATTGAATAGATCGGTCAAGTCTGCGCCTAACTCTTCTTTGCAGCTGAACAACCCCAGATCTGTATAGGTTCGTGCCGTTTTGGGATTGTAGTTGCCGGTGCCAATGTGAACATAGCGGCGGATCCGATTTGGCTCTCGGCGCACCACCAACACGAGCTTAGTATGGGTTTTTAGCCCCACTAGGCCATACACCACATGCACGCCGACCTTCTCTAACTGGCGCGCCCAGTGAATATTATTTTCTTCATCAAATCGAGCCTTTAGCTCTACCAAAACAGCCACTTGCTTGCCGTTTTCGGCAGCGGCAATCAGCGCATCCACAATGGGCGAATCGCCAGATGTGCGATACAGCGTCATTTTAATCGCTAGCACCTCTGGGTCGTGCGCCGCTTGGACAATAAACCGATGCACAGATGACGAAAAAGCCTGATAGGGATGGTGAACCAGCAGATCTTGCTTGCGCAGCAGAGCAAAAAAGTCGGCATCTGGTTCCACGGCCTGTTCACCACTGGTCTCGGCGACGCGGCGTAAGCGGGGATGCACAGCTGGAATCCACGGCGGATCTTTCAGCTCGGGCAGGGGCAAGTCCATTAATGCCATCAAGTCGCTCTGGCACAGCAGCCCAGTTACAGCATAGACATCATTTTGGCTGAGGTTCATTTCTGCCATCAGCGTTTCACACATCGCGGCGGGCATTGATGCGTGTACTTCCATCCGCACTACAGATCTACCAAACCGCCGCTTGCGTAATTCCTGTTCGATCGCTTGCAGCAGGTCAGCGGCTTCGTCTGCTTCTACATCTAAATCGGCATCGCGAGTGACGCGAAATAGATGGTAGGACTGAATATCCATGCCGGGGAAGAGTGCTTCCAGATTGTGGGCAATCACCTGTTCTACAGGCACCCCCGCCCATACCACGGCATGTTTGCGCACCCGAGGATGGAGTTCTGCGGGCAGCGGGACAAAGCGGGGTAGCGTGTTGGGCACCTTGACGCGAGCAAACCGAGCTGCGGTTGCCTCGGTTGCTTTGACCACCACCGCTAAATTGAGGCTGAGGTTAGAAATATGGGGAAAGGGGTGACCCGGATCGACCGCTAGAGGGGTGAGTACCGGGAAGATATGGCCTTCAAAATAGCCATGTAGATACCCTCGCTGGCGTGGGTTGAGGGTGGCATAGTCCAAAACATGCACCCCGTTGGCAATCAGCTGCGGGCGCAAGACATCTTGGGTGTGTCGATGTTGGCGCGTGACCGCTGGAGCTAGATGCTGCCGAATGGCAGTTAGGTGTTCTTGGGGAGTGCGACCATCGGCTGATCGCCGACTCACCCCGGCGTCTATCTGTTGCTTTAGCCCTGCCACTCGTACCATAAAGTACTCGTCTAGGTTGCTGCTAAAAATCGCCATGAACTTAAGGCGCTCTAACAGGGGTGTCCGAGCATCTATCGCTTCATGTAAGACGCGGTCGTTAAACTCTAGCCAACTTAATTCTCGGCTGAAGTAGTACTGTGGGTCGGTCAAGACAATTTCGGTGGTTGAATCGTTAATCCTGGGCATGGTGACCGGACAAAGTGACTAGTAAGAGGGGGGCGATCGCTAAATGAAGCCTTACATTATTGCCCAAAAATCGTTAAAACACTGTATCCTCACGACCTATCCACCATTCTCCCAACTGCATTAAATCCTGATGCACATCCGCTAGGGCTTTGACGTACTCATCTGGCGTTAGCTCTGCCCGTTGCTCTTGTAGCTTTTTTAGTCGCAGCTGGACCAGCAGCCAAGGGTAGTGCAGGGTGTCCGTGGCGGTCATATAGCGAGCTAGGTCATCGCTATTTAGGTCATCACTATCAATCTTGTCCATGGGTGAATGCCACTTATCTTAAGGAGTTTAGATCCCCGGATTCTTGGAGAATCCGGGGATCTCAGCAGTCGATTTTTGCTTATTTCAGTGACATTCGTCCATAGGTGTCCGTAGGATTGCGAGGACTGCACGGCGGAAGTTTGCCTACGCTTGAACAAGGGGCTTAAGCCCCTTGTCTGGGGAGCTTGAACAGCAGAGGGGTGAGACGCAGAACGCCCCACCCCTCCGGTTAAGTTAGATTGTGACTCCGTGCTAAACCGCTGCCGTCATGACTAAGCTGCTGCCAAATTGTGGGCGACAAAGTCCCAGTTCACCAATTTGTCGAGGTAGTTGGCGATGTAGCCAGGGCGGGCATTGCGGAAGTCGATGTAGTAAGCATGTTCCCACACATCTAATGTCAGCAATGCTTTCTGGCCATGAGCCAAGGGGTTCTCGGCGTTAGGGGTTTTGGTGATTTTCAGCGTGCCGTTGTCGTCAATCAGCCAAGCCCAGCCGCTGCCAAATTGGGTTGCAGCAGCGGTGCTAAATTCCTTCTTAAAGTTGTCATAGCTGCCAAAAGCTGCATCGATCTTGGCTGCTAGGTCGCCTGTGGGAGCGCCGCCACCACCTGGTTTGAGGCTGTTCCAAAAGAAGGTATGGTTCCAGACTTGAGCGGCATTGTTGAAGATGCCTGCTTTTGCTGGATCTTTGAAGGAAATGGTGATGATTTCCTCCAGTGACTTGTCCACTAGGGCAGCGTCGTCCTTGATTAAGTTGTTGAGATTGTCAACGTAAGCCTTGTGGTGCTTGCCGTAGTGATACTCAAACGTCTCTGCTTTCATGCCGTAGGATTCAAGTGCATCTGTGGCAAAGGGCAGGGGGAGTTGTTCGATCGGCATGGACTTTGTTCCTCTCAATTGCATCACATGAAATCTATCGAAGTCTATGGGAGACCGTAGCTCTAGCGCATCTGTCCTACGTCGGATTGCAATGCTATTAATGCTATCAATGCTATTACAGTGGCATTGGGACGCAGCTTTACAGTTGGATTGCGCCACCATCAATACCGGATCGCAACGCAGGGCATAGCGGCTGAGCCTACAGCGATTCCATACAGCTATAGCTAAATTTTATATCAAAAATACAGCATAGGGTGTCTTGTGGCGTACGTTGGCTCGAAAGTTGGGCGGCTCTCATCCCTAACCCCTACCTATCCGGGCTATCATAGCGATTGTTGTAACAGCTACCAGCATGGGCAGACAGCGTTCTCTTTTGGCTTTGATTTTTGTACTGGCGATCGCTGCCATTGTTGTATTGGTGCAGATTCCAATGCGGCAAGGGTTAGATTTGCAGGGCGGCTCTCAACTGACGCTTCAAGTTAAGACTACGCCAGCGGTGCCTGAGATTACTCCTGAAAAGTTGGAGGCCGTGCGCGCTGTGGTTGAGCGCCGGATCAACGGGTTGGGGGTATCGGAGTCGGTGGTGCAAACGGCAGGGGAGGATCAGCTCTTGGTGCAACTGCCAGGGGTGAGCGACCCGGCTCAGGCCGAGCGGGTGCTAGGTGGTACGGCTCAGCTAGATTTTCGGGAGCAGCGCGCGGGCAGCGAAGGGCAAATTCGAGCAGAGTATGACGTGCTGCAAGGCTTGCAGGTGCAGCAGGCCAACTTGAAGGATAGCGGCGATGAACAGGCGATCGCCGCCAATCAAGACGCGATCGAGCGCAGTAATGAGGCGATCGCGGCATTATTCGACAAAAGCGGCCTCACAGGCGACATGTTGAAAAGCGCCTACGCCTCTCCGCTCAGCGGCAGCAACGCCTGGGAAGTCGGCTTAGAATTCAACGAAGAAGGCGGCAACAAATTTACTACCCTGACCAAAAATGTAGCCGGGACGGGACGCAGCCTAGGCATTTTTCTAGACAATGAATTGCTGAGTGCCCCCAATGTCGATGTCAAATATGCCGAGACAGGCATTTCGGGCGGGCGTGCTAGCATTTCAGGCGGGTTTGATGCCCAGCGGGCTGGGGAACTATCGCTCCAGCTCCGGAGTGGTGCCCTGCCAGTTCCGGTAGAAATTGTTGAAAATCGCACCGTAGGTGCCACCTTAGGGCGTGATAGCGTTCAGCGCAGTATTTATGCAGGTGTCGCTGGGCTATCGCTGGTGCTAGTGTTCATGGTTTGGTACTATCGCCTCCCCGGTCTCATCGCCGACATTTCTCTGCTCATTTATTCACTGTTAACCCTGGCCGTATTTAACCTGCTGGGAGTGACGTTAACCCTGCCAGGAATTGCCGGATTTATCCTTAGCATTGGCATGGCCGTGGATGCTAACGTGCTGATTTTTGAGCGCACCCGAGAAGAACTCCAGGCGGGCAAAACGCTTTACCGCTCCGTTGAATCTGGATTTTATCGAGCCTTTTCTAGCATCTTCGACAGCAACGTCACCACGCTGATTGCCTGTGGAGCCTTGTTTTGGTTTGGAGCGGGCCTAGTCAAAGGGTTTGCCCTGACACTGGCCTTGGGAGTAGTCGTCAGTATGTTCACAGCGCTAACCTGTAGCCGCACCCTCCTGTTGGTGGCGCTTGGATTTCCGGCTCTACGCAAGCCCAAGTACTTTTGTCCTAACCTGCCTGCGTCAATTCCGACCAGAACAGTCACTCCCTAACTCCAACTAGGCGTGAGGCGCGCGCTCGCTTCGTTCTTTTTCCCTGCTGCTGCAAAGGCGATCCCATGAAACTGCAAGTTATTAAACAACGCAACATTTGGTGGGCAATTTCTACCGCAATTATTTTGGCGGGAATTGTCGGCATGTTGATTTCGTTGAACCAATATCAGACACCGCTGCGACCCAGCCTAGACTTTGTGGGAGGTACCCGGCTCCAGCTAGAACTAGCCTGCGTTCGAGAAAACACCTGCACTGGCCCAATTGATCCGGCAGTGGTTCGCGATGTTCTCACCGAACAGGGGTTAGGCGGCAGCAGCATTCAGGTAGCGGGTACCAATCAACAGGCTTTATCCATTCGTACCACCACGTTGGAGGTAGAGCAGCGCACCGAGTTGGTGCAGGCATTGTCTGCCAAGATTGGTGCCTTTAACTCAGATGCCACCCAAATCGACACCGTTGGCCCCACGATTGGGCGGCAGCTGTTTACGTCGGGTTTGCTGGCGCTGCTGGTGTCATTTGCTGGCATCATGGGCTATTTAAGTCTACGGTTTCAGTTCGACTATGCCGTGTTTGCGATCGTGGCGCTGCTGCACGATGTGCTGATCACGATTGGGGTTTTTGCCATTCTGGGGCTGGTGCTGGGGGTAGAAGTCGATAGTTTGTTTATTGTGGCGCTGCTGACGATTGTGGGGTTTTCAGTCAACGACACGGTGGTAATTTATGACCGCGTCCGTGAAACCGTTGCCGCCAACCCTCATCGCCACATCAACGATATTGTGGATGAAGCGGTCAACCAAACGCTCACCCGTTCAATTAACACCACGCTGACCACCCTGCTGACACTAACGGCCATTTTCTTATTTGGTGGCGAAACACTTAAATATTTTGCCTTGGCCTTAATTATTGGCTTCACCATGGGCGCGTATTCCAGCATTTTTATCGCCAGTACGCTGCTAGCCCTGTGGCGTGAGAAGACAGGTCGGGCGATCGCCGTTCCTGAACCTGCCGATGCCATGATCTTAGATGTGGCCATTAGCCCTGAAGATGCGTAATTGTGACTGCTCCTTGGCTGTCTTTTACGGCATGAGCAAAACTGCATGATCACATGATCAATCTAAACGATTCGCTCTTGCCCCCAATCGATCCAGAACCGGAGTTTAGAGCCGGCGATCGCACCTGCCAACGCCAGCTGCAGCGGCTGCATCAAGTAGCGGTCTACAGCCGCTGGTTCTTAGTCGGCCTGCTGTGGATTAGTGTGGCACCTTGGAGCCTGTGGTCACTGCGGTCAGAATTTGCACTGTGGCGAGATTACTTTACCTGGACTGCGGTGCGCTATGGTTTGGCGTTTAACCTGGTGCCTACCGTTGGTCTGACGCTGTGCATCGCGCTAACGGTTTCTACCTTGATCTGGCAAAGTCGCAATATTTTGTTTGGACTGCCAAAACGCCAGCGCAAACAGCTCAAGCAACGCCTGCTTAAAATCCGTCAGCAGGGTGAAAGCCATCCTCTATGGCGATGGGTGTGCGGTGAGCTGGCTTAGCCCATTAAAATTACGCGATCGATGACGTGAATGATGCCGTTGTCGGCTTCAATATCAGCCGCCACTACGGTGGCATTTTTTACTTCAAAATTGGGGGCAGTAGGAATCGGAATTGGTGAGCCTTCAATTGAGGTGACCACGCCCAGTTTTACCAGTTCATCTTTGGTGTACTTGCCCGATACTACGTGGAATGTCAGAATTCGAGTCAGCTGAGGAATATTTTGCACCAAGGTTTGAATGGTGCCGGGGGGCAATTTGGCAAACGCCTCATCGGTAGGCGCAAATACTGTAAAGGGCCCAGGACTTTTCAGGGTTTCGACCAAACCTGCCGCCTTAACTGCTGTCACCAGGGTTTCAAAGGAACCGGCACTCACCGCAATATCAACAATGTCAGGCATGAATTTCACCAAAAAATGAGAACGACTTGGTCAAGTCTGGCAATAGAAGTTTTGTCTAAGCGCTAGGGGCGAACGGACGTTCGTCCCTACAGAAGCATGGCGGAGTTATTTAAATCTCATTCCTAACCAAAGGCTGACCCCTTTCGCATACGACGGATTTTGCGCTAGTCGTCTGAGGCGTAAATCTGCCTACCGTTCGTAGTGCAGGCTTCCAGCCTGCGCGGGCAAGATGCCCGCCCTACGGTAGCTAAACTTGCGCCGTCTTCTACTAGCTTGCTGCCTTTCAACAGTGTACCTGCCTGTCGAATTCATTTAGGGCTAGCGATCGCTTCCATTACCCTTAAAAACCTAATGGTTGATCAAGGCAACCGTTATGATTGCATCCGTCCTTCTGCCTCTGCCTCCTATGACCCAGCGCTACGATTTTCGCGATCGCTTCCTCCGGCTATCTCTGGTCAATATGTGCTCAAACCTGCTGGTGCCGCTAGCGGGGCTAATTGATGTGGCGTTTTTGGGGCATTTGGCAGACATTCGCCACCTAGCGGGTGTGGCATTGGCAACGGTTTTGTTTGACTACATTTACTGGACATTTGGCTTTTTGCGGATGGGCACGACAGGGACTACTGCCCAAGCCGTGGGGCGGGGTGATGTAGCCACCGTGCGGCTCACACTTTTGCGGAATGGGGCGATCGCGCTCGGGGTAGGCGTGCTGATTGTGCTTTTACAGGTGCCGCTGCGGGAGGTAGGGTTTGCGTTGCTCAGTGCGGCTCCTGAGGTCAAGCTGGCGGGGCAGGCATACTATGACGCCTTGATTTGGGGGGGTCCGGCGGTGCTGTTAAACCTGGTGATGCTGGGCTGGTTTTTGGGTCAAGAGCAGAGCAAACAGGTGCTGCTGCTGTCGCTGATTAGCAATGTCGTCAATGTGAGCCTCAACTATCTGC
>Ga0163154_10009132_pt1 | contig 11367 bp, 10 predicted proteins | sample OliLakLV19MP9P1_FD_148649 | JGI IMG/M metagenome (GOLD analysis project Ga0163154, IMG submission 148649) | Freshwater microbial mat bacterial communities from Lake Vanda, McMurdo Dry Valleys, Antarctica - Oligotrophic Lake LV.19.MP9.P1 | ecosystem: Environmental > Aquatic > Freshwater > Lake >...
CACAAACGATTGCGTTCAGAGGATATTCCACAAATCAACTTCTCGCAATCCTCCCTTACGAATGCAAGGTTTCAAAAGGTCGGATTATCAGGAGCTATTTTTCAACGAGCAAATCTACGAGGAGTAGACTTTAGCGATACCCATCTCTGGTTGGCTGACTTTCGCAAAATTAAATATGATAACAAGACAAAATGGCCAACGGTGGACGCTCTAAGTTTTCAACTACGGCTCCCAAGTTCGGCTGAAAACTCTTAGTAGTCTGCACGGTTTCAACGCCTACGCCGAATTTATAAAGGAGAGAGAGTATGGATGATTCTGGATTGATAATTTTCGTGTCTGGATTTGGCACTGGAAGTTCAGGTGCATCATCGGGAAACAATTCACAAACAAGCGGATTGGGCGATCTTGCAAATCAAACGTTTATAAACGATATGCAGTTTCAGAAAGGCGTTTTCGGATGGGATGAACAAGAAAGTATCATTCGACAGATACGTGAATTCAGTCAAGCCAATCCCGATGCACCTATATACTTAGTTGGCCATAGCTATGGTTCTGACTCCGCAATTGAGGTTGCAGCACAACTTAAAGACGAGAATATCTGGCTGGACAAGTTGGTTACAATTGATTCTGTTGGATTTAATGATGATAGAATTCCAGACAATGTTCTCGATGCGTTGAATCTTTACTCGACTTCAGGTGATGGAATCAATGGTGAATATCCCATACATGGTGCAGATAATGTAGGCATTGATGGTACATCCCACACCGCAATAGATACGGATGAAAAAACGTGGCAAGCGATTAGTGAGTTTTTCGCAGTCGGTGTTTCAAGTGATTTCCCTGAGCTTGATGATAGTATCGATTCCGACGATGCATTTCACGAGTTGCCTGAGAACACGAATGATGAAGCAACAAATTGGATGCCCATGCAGACCGAAGATTCTATGGATGATGGGCTGCAAGAAGATGTTGACTTATCAGATTTTGGGATGGCTGCTTTTGCAGACGTAGACATTGATCCATTCTCGGCTGACGAAATGAATCTTGGTTGGGAGGGTAGTGACAGTGGAGCTTTTGATAGTTTTCAGGACAGTAATGATGCTAATTGATTTATGAAAAGTAAACCTTTTTTTAGCGTAATTAAATCGTGAATCGGGGAGATCCATGAACCAACGTTCTTCTACTGCATCTTTGGCACATGACATTTTTCAGGAAGCCCGTGCAGATAATTTGCCTGCTCCTCCATTAAAATGGAAAAGTTTCATAAAAACAGACCAGGTTATAGCAGAAGACGACGAGATTTTTAGGTTTCTTTATCAATACTGCTATGTAAATGAACAAATAATTCGGGGAAGAATAGATGTGATGATTCGTATGGCATCTCCTACAAGACAAATTGCAATACGCCAGCGAGAGTACAAGATTGCCTTTCGAGATTGGTACAAACCAGGGCTGAAGTTCGCAAAACTTACGGACGAAGCACGAAATGTGATAACCATCAATCGGGACTATGTTTTACGTTCTATAGCTCCCAACAGAACGGGCCTTATTCTACAAGAGCAATTCAGATTTATTGAACCTATGGAAAATGCTCAAGTACTTACTCGGACGGCATCTAGTCTTGGAGATGCTCTTTCAAAACGAGTCGCAAACGTTTGGTTTGAGGCAAGAGAAAGAACTTTACTCCAACTGCAACATTTGAGTCGTTCGCTCAACCCAGCCATTATTATGCAAGATCCAAATGTTATGCATGATTTACCAAATCATGCAAAAGACCTAGTCCCATATCTGGAGTTTCCTATAAGTGTTTGGCGGCAGATAAAAGACGTTCGATACGACGTTTTAGTCGCTACGTCCTTAGTTTCGGTATTGTCAGGTTTACTCGTACCAATTGTTGGTGGATTAATGGGATATGTAAGCCTGATGTCAGCCCAAAAACAGCAGGTAAAAAGCATCAAGGCAGAAATCATTAAGTCATCCACTGACGCGATGTCGGAAATATACTCGTTTTTCATCACCCCCGATCCAGTTTCTCTCACACAAAATATTGTTGATGCCTTTTTTGTACAAGTTTTGAATGATTTTACAGATGAAGCCAAACATTCAATCGAGATTCTCCTTAAGACGATGCGATATGAGTTGATTGAGATTGAACGTTACTCTCAGTTAACTCAAGTTGAAAAGGAAACAGTGATTTCACGATTAGCCGATAAAGAGAAGAAGTGGCATGATTTCAGGGAAACTATTCGATCATTTCAGACCAATATTGATTAGTACTGTCTTGGCTGGAGTTAACGTCCCCAGCCAGGACGTGCCGCTGTTTAGCCCGCATACGCCGCGTGCAGCAGCCGTGCAGCGCGCTTCATGTGCTTCTTGAACGTGTTCGCAAACTTTTGGTACGTGCGGTGGAGCGTTTCTATCCACCACCGCTTGCCATTTCGGTATTCGTGTCACCTCAATCCGTGATTCACTGAATTTGCCATCCTGCAACAAGCACAGCAAACAACCCTTGATATCCAGAATTGGCATGAATTTCTAAAATGCATCATGCGTGCAGGCTTTCGCGGCGGTGAAATGCTTCCATCAAAAGTAGCGCTGTTATATAGCTATATCATGTTCTTGATCGGCAAACGTGATTTTCATGTCAATACGTATATTCTTCGTAATCTGATTGCACGCTGGTTTTTCATGAACTCACTGACTTCGCGTTACACTGGATCTTTCGAGTCAACGATGGAAGGCGACATGGCAAATCTGCGCGCCCTCAATACCGCCGATGAATTCGTTCAGCAGATTGACCGCATCATCAGCGATATACTAACCGACAGCTATTGGGACATTACACTGCCCAATCAAGAACTCGCGGTATCCGCGTCGCGTAGTCCGGGTCAATTCGCCTATCACGCCGCGCTCAACCGTATGAACGCGCGGGCTTTATTCTCACAATTGCACGTCCCCGAACTTCTCGATCCGGCGCTACGGGCAAAAAAATCACCGCTCGAACGGCATCATCTGTTCCCGCGAAAATATCTGGAGCATATCGACATTACAGATCGGCGTGAAGTCAATCAAATTGCCAATTTCGCGCTCATAGAGTGGAGCGACAACATCAAAATCGCGGATAAATCGCCTGCAGAATATTTCCCACGCTACGCCGCGCGCTTTACATCAGACGAACTCACGCAAATGGCATATTGGCACGCACTGCCACTTGGATGGACAGATATGCCTTACGCTGAATTTCTCTCTGAACGACGACGGCTGATTGCGCGTGTAATCCGCGACGGCTTCGCACAGTTACGCGCGGAAAGCACGCTGTAAGTCATGGAGCGACGCTGCAAACGACTCATACTCCACCTCCCCAAAACTGCGCCACACCAATTCGCCGTCCGGCGCGATGATCAGCGTTTGCGGCAGCCCGACGACGGTATATGTCACCAACGTTTCATCGTCAGGGTTGACCAGAATCGGGTATCGCACACCGAGATCGCGCACAAATGCGGTGACTTGCGCGCGCTCCTCGCGCATGTTCACGCCCAAGATCGTCAACGTATCGGCATATTCGTCGGCGATGCGCCCCAACGTCGGTATTTCGCGGATGCACGGTTCACACCACGTCGCCCAAAAGTTGATGACCACCCAACGCCCGCGTAGATCGGATAGACGCATCGGCGCGCCGTCGAGCGTCGTCATGCTGAAATCGGGCGGATAGTACGGTTCTTCCGTTGCCATCTGCGCGGATGTACCCGTCGCATCAGGGCGCGTCGGCTCGGCGCTGCACGCGGCACAGAGCAGTAGAAGTAGCAGCCATCTCACGATGCCGATAATTTTTCCACCACATCGACGCTGTACGCCATGATCGCGGGCAGCAGCCCCGCCAATAAGCCGACCATCAGCGGCAGCAGCCACAACAGCGGTTCGAGTTCGGTCAAATAGCGCACGGGCAGCGGCAGCGTCGCTTGTTCCGCGAACGCGGATGCGATGATCAGCGCCGCGCCGTAGCCCATAATGCGCCCGATCAGCGCGCCGATCAGCGTCAACGACAGCGTCTCGAACAGCACGACGCGAAAAACGTTCGTCCGCCCCGCGCCCAAGCTCCGCATGATGGCGATATCGCGTTCGCGGCTGAGGATCGCACTGTACATCGACAGAAATACGGTCAGCGCGGCGATGCCCAACACCAGATAGCCGACAATCTGCAAGATTTGTTCGCCCTGACGCAGCAGATCGAACAACCCGCCGAGTTCCTGTCCGGGAAAGACGGCTTGCGCCTCCGTCCCGACATAAAATTCTTGCCACAGTTGATTTTGTTCCGAGAATCCGACCGGCTGCACCAGAATCGAGGTCAAACTTTGCGCCGCACCCGCGTCCCCAACGGCGAACGGATCGCTTTCCGCTTCTTCGTGGACGCTCCAAACTGATTCGACGGTCGTATAAACGGCGTTATCGTAGGGCGTGCCGCTGGCTGCTAGGACGCCGACGACCGTAAAGACATTCTCATGGATGTCGCTGGCGAGTCCGCGTGCCACACCGTGCGCCGCGCGGAACGAGTCGCCCATGTCCAAGCCCGCCTCCGCCGCCGCGCGCGCGCCCAAAACTGCCTCGAAATCCGCCGCGAACAAGCGTCCGCGCCCGATCTGGAACGCGGGCGCGGCGTTCACGTCCGTGCGCAGTTCAAAAAAGTTGGCGTTCGTGCCGATCATCGGCGCGCCGCCAAGATTGTCGCCTTTCGCCAGCGGCACGACCAACCGCGCGCGCGGATCAGCCGCCAAGCGCGCGTAAATATCATACGGAATCGTGCCGAGAGGCAGTCCTTGCAGCAAAATGCTGTTCAGGACAAGCTGCTGTCCGTCGCCCTTGGGCCCGACGACCAAGACGCCGAACGGATCGGCGGCGCGCGCGATGCCCCGCCGCGCGGCGTCGCCCAATGCCAGCACACAGATCGACAGCGCCAACGCCAGCGCCATCACCAACATCGGGATCACGGTCTGGATCGGACGCGCGCGCAATCCACGCCACGACGTAGCTATATCGTAAATCATGCTAACATGCGCTCCGCCCACATCAGATGCCCCGCCCGCAAATCCGCGCGCCGCTCGAAGCGTTCGACCAACGCCGGATCATGACTGGCGACGATCAAAATCGCGTCGTGCGCCGCGCACGTCGTTTGCAGCAAGTCCATCACGACCACGCCCGCTTCGTCGTCCAACGCCGCAGTCGGTTCGTCCGCCAACAGTACGCGCGGACGAGTCGCCAATGCCCGCGCAACTGCGACGCGCAACCGCTGTCCTGTACTCAACTGACGCGGATACCGTCCGCCCAAATCCGCCAAGCCGACTCGATCCAGCCCGTCGCGCGCCGCCGTCCGCCATGTTCCCGGCGGCGTTGCGCGGGCGAACGCCAGGGGCATGACCACATTTTCGAGTGCCGTCAGCGATGGAATCAAGTGATGGGTCTGGAACACATAGCCGATATGCTGTGCGCGAAACCGATCCCGCGCCGCCTCCGACAAATTGTACAGCGATCCATCGTCGTAGTAGATCGCGCCCGCCGTCGGACGCAGCAAGCCCGCAAGAATATTGAACAGCGTCGTCTTGCCGCTCCCGCTCACGCCACGCAGCAAGATTTGTTCGCCGCCGGACAGTGTGATGCTCTCAGCGTCGAGGACGGGACGCGCAGCGTCGGGATATGTATGCCGTAAGCCTTCGACGCGCAAAATCAACTGAGTAACTCCATTTGATCCGCGTAAATGCGTACCAAACTCACCATGCCCGTCTCTTGATCAACTGACGTGCCGACTTCCAACCGTCCGGTCACGCGAATGGGATGTTCCGTCGCACCCGTCGCATCGCCCGTCAAATAGACGAGCGCGATATCGTCGGGCCAATCCGCCCCCGTTGTGCAGAACGGACAAAAGGATAAGCGGATGCGGGTCAGCACGAAATAATCGAGTTCTGCCTTGAGCGGCGGTGCCATATAGCCTTCCATCGTCACCGCGCGCCCGTCGAGCGAGACCAATTTGTCGGACATGATCAGACCCGCGCGCAAGTTATAGCCGTCGTAAAACTCATCGAACGTGATCGGCACAACAGACTCATCAAACGCGACAATGCTGCGCGCAGTCGGCTGCATCGCGGTATCGGTCGCCGCCGCGATCACGCGCGCATCGCCGGGCGGAAGCTGTGTGTTCAATGGGAGCGGTGTCGGCGCATCAACCGTCAATGTTTGGCGTGACGCGGCTGCCAACGCCGCCATGCCAGCGAGTGTTTCGACGGGTGCGCTTGTCGCTGCTTCAACAACGTCAGTATTGGGGAGCGGGCTGGCAGTCGGCAGCGCGGTCAGTGCTTCTGGAGGGATGGAGGTGATTTGCTGGATGGAAGTGCTGCTGTTGCTGCACGCCGCGCAGGCGATCAGCCCGATCAAGGCGACGAGCATACGGGAAAAAGATCGCATATTATTGATACTCAATCTCATTTGACAATCAGAAATAAAATGCGCTGGAAACCGGTTCCAGCGCACTTGGGGTCTATTTTATTGAGAATTACTTACGACGTGCGCGCCCAATCACGAAGCCGCCCGCCAAACCCGCGCCGACAATCGCCAACAGCGACGGATCGAAGCCCGCTGCCGCCGTCTCCGGCGCAGCCACGCTGATCATGCCATCTTCCGCAGCCGGGTTCAAGCCAATTCCCGCAGCCATATGGAAGAAAATGTCACGTTGGTGATAGATGCCCATGATGTTTTCTGCGCCGGGACCGAACGCGAACACCGGAACATCTTGCAGCGTGTGAACGCCCGAACCACCGGGAACGTTCGCGTTCATCGGCAAGCCGTTCGGATCGTCGTCCGGGTTATCGATGTTCGCACCCGACTCGTTGGTGATCGACGGCGCGCGCGGAATGGGACTAACTTGGAAATCTTCGCTGTATGCCGGATGATTGTTGACCGTCCCCGCAAACACGCGGCTCGCTTCCCAGTTCGGGAAACCGTCGCCATCTTCGTCGGTGTAGGTCGGGTAGCCCGCGCCGTTGTAGATACCAATGGCGGCGATACGCCCCGCATCGTCGGTGGCAGCGTTGAAACGTTCGACATCGACCGTGCCGTAGACTTCGTAACCGTGACCGTGATCCGCCGTGACGATGATCAGCGTGTCAGGCGCATTCTCTGCCGCCCATTCGAGCGCCGCGCCGACCGCGAAATCGAACTCGATCAAGTCAGACAAAGCACGTTCCTGATCCAACGGGTGCATCTGCTTGTCCACACTCGCCGCCTCGACTTCGAGGTAGAAGCCATTTTCGTTCTGGTTCAGAATATCCAGCGCCGCAACCGTCATATCGACCAAGCCGGGTTGATCGGTGAAGTCGCCCAAGTTGTCGGTGTAAACATTGCGATCCAGCCATACATTCAGATCGCTGGGGGTGAAGACGCCGAGCAGTTGTTCGGGCAGCTCGCCCATCGCCGCGTCCAATTCGGTCGCGGTCGTCACAATGGTGTAACCCGCACCTTCAAATTCCGCGAACATGTCGCGGTCGTCGGAACGGCGCGAACCTTCTGCCGTATTCGGGAGCATACGGCGCGCGCCGCCGCCCATAATCACATCGATGCCCGCATCAAGCGCCTGCACGACGTATGCCGCGCGGTTGGCGTCGCCGCGATCACGTCCGTGCGCCCATACTGCCGCCGGGGTCGCATCCGACCAATCCGAGGTCGTCACGACGCCGACCGACATCCCGCGCGTGCGTTGGATGATTTCCGCGAACGTCTCGGTGCGTGGGTCGTCCAAGCGGTTCGGCGAGGTATCGCTGTAGCTGCCCGTCGAGTTCACGCTGCCGATGTGTCCCGTGTTGACCGAGCTGAGCGTGTTGGCGCTGTCCGCCATCAACGAGTCGACGCTCGATGTGTGTGCCAGACCAATCGCCTCAGCGCCATCCATATAGAAATTGTCGTTCAGCGTCCCTTGCACGATACCACGCGAGGCAATGCGCGCCGCGGTGATCATCGGCACGGTCATGCCGTCAGCGATGAACAGGATCACGTTCCGCGCCGTACCCGCCATCGGTTCGCGCGCCGTCCAAACCGCCTCGCGCGTCGTACCAGCCGCCGTCACTTCGACGGTGTAGTCGCCGGCTTCGGGCAGCATCACGCCGCGCCAAATCACCGACTGCGACTTCGTGGGGAGCGCGCCCGCCAGAATGCCAAACTGCGCCAAGCCGCCGATATCGACGCCCGTCAGTTCGCCATCGGCATTGAAGCCGAGCGTTGCCGCCAAGCCATCGCCCGCGCGCCGCCAATAATGTTGAAAATCGCCGGATCATCGGTCGGCTCCAGCGTCACGCCTTCGCCCGCGCTGATCACGCCGTCGGTCACGGTCACATCAAGCTGACCGAAATTGGCATTGTAAAAGCTGCCGACCAACATTTCGACCGCGAAATCCGCCGGAATCGCGCCTTCATTGTTGAAGCGCACGACGTTGCCGCCGAATTCCCAGCTTTCTTCCGTCGCCTCTGCGCCGAAGAACGCCGCAGCGTCTTCGCCGTTGATGCTGATGCTAAAATTTTCCGGCATTTCCGCGGCGTGGACTTCGACACGGAAGTCGAACATCGCGCCCGGCAGGAACTGAGCCAAATCAATCGGCAGAATCAACACAGGAACTTCGTCGTCCTGCGCGCCAACCGGGATGATCGCCGCCAACAGCAGCGTCGCCAACAATGCCATGCCCATCAAACGAAACAATTTCATGCGGTTCTCCTCATGAAAAAACAACTCACCGCGAAGTTCTCGCATTGAGTTTATCGACACGTCTACGATATCGTTTCCACGTTAAATCCTTACCAAAACAGCTGATACACGGTTAAAGTATCTGTTAAGTTTTATCTTTATTGATACTTAGTATCACTTCAATACAGCTCATCCCTCGTGCGTAAAAAAAGCGCGCCATCACGGACGCGCTTTGTACATTTCTCACTTGAATTTTCCGGCATACAAATTCAGTGAATCACGAAAGTTGAAGCAGGCTTGACAAGTGACTTGGTTGGGTTAGGTTTAGGTCATCACAACCGTCCAAACCAAACCAAGTCGAGACCATGATAGCGGAATATACGCTCAATGCCGAAGATGTGCGAGTGATGATGCTCAATACAATGGAAAGACACCTGAGCCTGAAAACGGAGGGCTATCGCAGCACGACGAACGAGACGTTCAACCTGCTGCTGAAAGCAGTAGCCGAAGGCAGCAGTGTAGAGGCAGTCTGCGCGGATAGCAGCGGTGTGGTAGATAGCAACACGCTGCGTGAGCAGATAAACGAGGCGTTGGATGTATCAGCATTGCGCCAACAGGAAGCGGAGATGAATGCCGCGTTAGCCGCCGCGATCCCAGCGGGGATGCCGCGTGGCGGGTTGGAGGTCGCCATCGATACTCATGATGAGCCATTTTACGGTAAGACCGCCGAACTGCTCACCTACACCTGCAAGACGCGGGCAAAAGCGGGAACGACGCATTTCTTTCGTATCGCCAGCGCCTATGTCATTTGGCGTGAAGTGCGCTTGACACTTGCCTTGACGTATGTGCTGCCCGAAGATGACCTGCCCAGTGTGGTCGAGCGCTTATTGCAGCGTCTGGGACATCTGGGACTGCACGCGACGGTGGCGTATCTGGATAAGGGGTTTTGTTCAGGCGAGATTCTCCGCTATTTGCAGCGTGTCGGGCAGGCAGCGGTGCTGGCGTGCCCGATTCGTGGGACCACCGGGGGCATTCGCGCCTTGTGTCAGGGGCGGGGGAGTTTCACCACTGACTATGCCTTCACGGACGGCACGTCTGCCCGATTGACACTGGTCGATACGCGTGTCCGTGACCCGAAAACCAAGCGCAAGCAGCGTAAGTGGCTGGCGTTTGTGCTGGTCAACCTCGACTGGACACCTCAGCAGGTTTACCGCAAGTATCGCCGTCGCTTCGGCATTGAAGCTTCGTATCGCCTGCTGCGTCAAGTGAAGGTACTGACCAACTCACGCAATCCCGCGCTCCGCTTCTTTCTCTTGGGCTTGGGGCTGCTGATGCAGAACGTCTGGGTCTTAGCGCGCTGGCTTTTCACCCGCCGGCCTAGTAAGGGGCGCTACAAGCTCATCCCCTCCCTGCTACGCTTTGACCGTTTTCGCAAACTTTTGGTACGTGCGGTGGAGCGTTTCTATCCACCACCGCTTGCCATTTCGGTATTCGTGTCACCTCAATCCGTGATTCACTGAGTTTAGTTTACAAAGCGGAGCATGCCTCAGACGTGCTGAAACCGCTCAATGCAGCGCCGGACAAACGGGTGCAAACTTCTTGTTCAATCTCGCGAAGCGTATCAAGGATGTTCTCGGTGTAGTTCATCAAGTCGTTCCAACGCTGAAGATCACCGTTGAAGAACTCGTTCACGTTGTTATCCCGCGCCCAATCGTGACCGACCACGCGCCCCAATGCCCACATGCGGACGCGGACGATGCCAAGTTCCGCTTCCGGGAGCGATGCCGTGACCAGCGCGACACGATCAAACCAGCCTTCGCCACCGAAGCAAAACGCATTCACTCCTTCGCAACTTCCCGTCCAGAAGCGCCGATACCATGATTCATGGAGGGTGTCATCGAAGGTGAGTTCGCTGAAGGGATCGATCTCTGTCGGGCAGCCAAAAGCATCTACGCCCGATGTGCCGGGGAGCAGCGCGGAACAGGGATTGTCTACAACATCGGCAGAAGGCAGAGTCGTGAGATTGATTGCATTAGGTGTGAATGCGGTTGCTTCAGTGGTTGGCTCGACCGTATCGGGAAGGGCAGTCGGTGTGAAGGGCGCAGAAGCGCATCCCGTGAAGTACACCAAACCCATGAGAGTCACGAAAAGACCAAGTATGTGGCGAAGTGAGTGCATCATGCCCTCTTAAAAGATCCGGTGAGCGGAATACTTATATCTAATATAATTATTGTCTTTACATTAATTTCTGTCAAGTTAACCGTTTTTATTTGTAACTACTCAGGTGGGTATTTGAGGGGAGGGGATGAAGGGATTACCCGCGAAAGCGTCAGAAATAGAGCGCATCATATTGAGACCCTGTTTGCGGGCGGTGGACAGGAAACTGCGGATTGTTTGCGGGCGGTGGACAGGAAACTGCGGATAGCACAGAAAACTTGAGCGCCCGCAAAAGTGCGGAATGAACCGGAGACTTTCTGTTTGACTTTCATCATGCGCAGCGCTTGCTCGGCAAGATTGTTGTCAAAAGGGACGCAAAAATCGTGCATAAAGGCGAGGGTTTCGGCACGGTACTGGTAGAGACGTGCCAGTAAATTGACGGCATCGGATTGCTTTTTACGTCCGCGCTTCTTGGGAAGCACCGCTTCGGGC
>Ga0163154_10009134_pt1 | contig 11366 bp, 10 predicted proteins | sample OliLakLV19MP9P1_FD_148649 | JGI IMG/M metagenome (GOLD analysis project Ga0163154, IMG submission 148649) | Freshwater microbial mat bacterial communities from Lake Vanda, McMurdo Dry Valleys, Antarctica - Oligotrophic Lake LV.19.MP9.P1 | ecosystem: Environmental > Aquatic > Freshwater > Lake >...
GATTACACGCTCGCCGGGCCATCCATGGCCCCGGCTCGCTTGCCCGGCCTCCGCCGGGAAGGAAGCGACGCATCCAGCGTCGCAAGTCGATTCGTTCGCGACCTCGCTCCGATAGCCATCCATGGCCCCGGCTCGCTTGCCCGGCCTCCGCCGGGAAGGAAGCGACGCATCCAGCGTCGCAAGTCGATTCGTTCGCGACCTCACTCCGATAGCCATCCATGGCCCCGGCTCGCTTGCCCGGCCTCCGCCGGGAAGGAAGCGACGCATCCAGCGTCGCAAGTCGATTCGTTCGCGACCTCACTCCGATAGCCATCCATGGCAATCGTGTTCGGCACGGTTGATGCATGGGGTTTCGACGCAAGCCGCATTGGTTCGCCGGCGGTGACTCAGCATCAGGGGCTTTGGCGGCAAGCATGTGAAGATAGGCAGAGCTGCGCGATGGTTGCTACGCCGGTATTGTGCCCCGCATGGCCGAGCAGCAGACGCAAGAGATCACTGCGGAGGACGTGCAGGGACTAAAGTTCCTCCGCAGGATCGGTCCGCTCCTGTCCAGTCTTCGGAAGGTCGGCACGGAGCAGGCTAGCCAGGCGTTTTCGAGACGTCGGACAGCCAATCACTGCTGTCGATGGCACGGTGATCGTGACCAACAGGCTTGACCTTCCAGCGGAACTGATCGCGGAGATCTACCGGCAACGGTGGCTCATCGAGATGTTCTTCAGGCTCTTCAAACACATCCTTGGGTGCCGACACCTCTCGTCCCGGATGCTGAGGAGCCGGTCGGGGGCACGCGCAGGAGCCGAGGACTTTTGCGCGGCCAAAAGGCGCACCATCATCCACGAGAGCACACTCGCAAAATCCGAAGGCTCGCGAGCATGTCACCGCCGGCGAACCAATGCGGCTTGCGGCCGCCATCCTGCATTCGCCGTGCCGAACACGATTGCCCATCCATGGCCCCGGCTCGCTTGCCCGGCCGTGCGAGTGCAACCCCACTACGCGTTCCGCGAGGGGTTGCCCGTGCCATGGAGCCGGGCTTGCGGGCAAGCGAAGCCAGGATGGCGAAAGCGCGGCCCGCATGCAGTGAGCGAAGGGCACGATGCCCGAAGCGAACGTCCGGCGACGTGGCACGGGCAACCCCGAGCCACAGTACGGTCTCACTGCTATCCTTACGCTACACGGCGCAATGAGGAGTCCCCATGCATCTGCCCGCCTGGCGTTTTGGAAAGCCCTACGAGTCGCTCGAGCGTGAGACGCTCGTTCACTTTCTCACCGGCGAGACCGTCGCCGAAGTGAGTCAGATTGGCGGCGCGATGCTCGCCCGCGATCTCCAGAAGGCGACGATAGCCCGACAGGCTCTCCTTGCGATCGACCCTGAGGAGATCGTCGAGCGACTCCAGACCGCGGGCAACCTCTACGCCCACGGCATCGTCACCGTCGGTGACACGCCGCAGTCACCGTCTGACTTCGTGAAACAGCAATCGGCCACGACGGGGCTTCCCGAGAGCCTCTGCAGGGCCAACATGGACAAGAACATGTTCGTGCTCTCGAACATGGACCGCATCCTCGACGCCCTTTCCCGCGGCCTCGACCCGAAAATTCTGTGGCAGGGCTACGGGACCGAACACCGTGGCGTGACCGTGAGCTACCAGGCCTGCTCCCCCGTGCTTGGCCTCGTGCTGCCATCCAACTCACCGGGTGTGCATACGCTCTGGCTGCCGGTGGTGGCCCTCGGCGTGGGCCTTGTGATGAAGCCAGGAAGCCAGGAACCGTGGACGCCCTATCGCATGGCTGCGTGCATGATCGAGGCGGGCATTCCAGCCGAGGCCATCGGACTGTATCCCGGGGCAACTGATGTGGGCGCGGCCGTCCTCGCCACCTGCGGCCGCAGCATGATTTTTGGGTCCGCCAAGACCGTCGAGCAGTATCGAGGCGACCCTCGCGTCCAGGTGCATGGCCCCGGCTTCTCCAAGATCATTCTCGGCGACGACTGTGTAGACGACTGGGAGCAGCATCTCGACATGATGGCCGACAGCGTGGCCATGAACAGTGGCCGCGGCTGCATTAACGCGTCGGCTATCTACGCCAGCCGCCATACGAAGGCCATCGCGGCGGCACTCGCCGAACGACTCGGGCCCATCGACGCAAAAATGCCAGATGATCCTGACGCGAAGCTCGCTGCCTTTACCGTGCCCGGTGCTGCCAAGGCGATCTGGGGACAGATCGAAGGATTGCTGACGGCCCCTGGTGTTACGCATGCGACGGAGTCGTATGGCTCGCGGCTCGTGGAGCATGACCGATGCGGTTGGCTGCGACCGGTCGTGGCGCACGCGACGAGCCCGGAGCCCGAAATCACACGAGCCGAGTACATGTTTCCCTTCGTGACGGTGGTCGAGTGCCCCGAGACAAAAATGCTCGATGCAATCGGGCCGACGCTTGTCTGCTCGGCAATCACCCACGACACCGCGTTCCGCGGCCGCCTCATCGCGTGTACGCAGATCGACCGGCTCAACATTGGACCGATCCCGACGACGAAACTCGACTGGCTCCAGCCACACGAGGGCAACATCATCGAATTCCTGTACCGGTCGCGGGCGTTCCAAGTGGCGGATGGATCGTCGCTGCGTAGCGGGACTGCGACGGCGGCCACTGGGTCCGTCCGATGACTTCCTCCTTTGAGTTTCGCCCCGGGCCGCGGCTCGTTGTCGGTCCTGGCACGCTCGGCCGGCTCGGTGAAATTGCCCGTGCGATTGGCGGAACTCGGGCGCTCATCACAAGCGATCCCGGCATCGTGGCGGCTGGCCATGCCGCTGCGGGCGTGGACTCGCTCAAGGCCACCGGCATCGAGACCACCGTGTTTTCAGGCTTCGGCGAGAACCCCTCCTCGACGGACGTCGAGGCTGGCACGGCCGCCGCCCGCGAGTTTCGCCCCGACCTGCTCGTCGGACTGGGTGGTGGCAGCTCGATGGATCTGGCCAAAGGAATCAATTTTCTCCTGTCTCGCGGGGGACGCATGCAGGACTACCGAGGCCGCGGCACTGGTGCTCAGCCGATGCTCCCCTCGATCGCCGTCGTGGGGACGGCGATCGAGGGTAGCGAAACGCAGTCGTTCGCCCTCATTACCGACGCCGAGACCGGCATGAAGATGGCCTGCGGCGATCCCGCGGCGGCCTTCCGCGCCGCAATCCTCGATGTGCGGCTCACGCTTACGCAACCCCCGCGGGTCGCAGCGGTCACGGGCATCGACGCGGTCACGCACGCCGTCGAGAGTTTTGTGAGCACGGCCGCTACCGCAGCATCGCGAATGTTTTCCATAGAGGCCTGGCGACTGCTGGCTCGGGGGCTGCCTCCTGTGCTGACGGGCAGCGGCGACGAGCACGACCGAGCAGCTGTTCAACTTGGGGCCGCCTGGGCCGGCCTCGCGATCGAAAACGCAATGCTCGGTGCCGCGCATGCCATGGCCAATCCTCTCACCGCCGCCTACGGCATCGTGCACGGTCAGGCAGTTGGCCTGGCGCTGCCGCATGTCGTGCGATTCAACGCCGAGGTCTGTGCCGATGCCTATGCCGAGCTCTTGACCGTCATCGGTATCAATGCCGACTCGCTGACCGCAGGCGAACGGCTCGCCGGGTGGCTTGAGGACCTCCTCAGTGTGGCGGGATTGTCTCGGTCGATATCTCCACTCGGCATCGACCATCCCGACGTGCCGGCGCTGGCAAGCATGGCGGCCACCCAGTGGACGGGCGGATTCAATCCGCGCCCCCTCACCAACGCCGACTGGCAACGGCTCTACGAGGTCGCATGATGAACCGCATGATCCTCGCAGCAGGCTTTGCGACGATTCTGCTGACGGCGCCTCGCGGGCTCTCGGCAGAGCCGGCCGCTGACATCGCCCCGGCCGACGCCTGGCCAACCGCCCGTGGCTGCCTTGCCGGCACCGGCCGGTCGGCTGCGCTGATCGCCCTGCCGCTCAAAGAATCCTGGCGACGGGATTTCGAAAAGACATCGTTCGCCACGGTTCCCATCATCGCTGGCGGCATCGTCTACCTGGGCGATCTCGATGGGCATTTTCATGCACTCGAGCTCGCCACCGGAAAAACGGTCTGGACCTTCGAGACAAAGGAGTCGGGGTTTGCATCGGCGGCGGCCCTTACTGATGACCCGGCGCTGCCGCTTGTCGTCGGCGACGATATGGGCCTCGTCCGAGGGCTCGACCGGCAGACGGGAGAAGTGCGTTGGGAATACGCGACCGAGGGCGAAATCTCAGGCGGCCCGACCATCCTTCCCACGCCCGACGGGCCGCAGGCGCTCGTCGGCTCGCAAGACGCATCGCTCTCCTGCCTCGATCTCGCCACGGGCAAACTCCTCTGGAAACACTCGATCGCCGACCAGATTCGCTGCGGGCCCACGGTCGCCCGGCGAGCAGACGGCGACCGCGTCTTTCTCGCCGGCTGTGACGGACGGCTTCATGTGATCGACGCAGCGACCGGTACAGAAAAGGGCTCGGTCGAGATCGGCGGACCGACCGGGACCACGCCGGCGGTTGCCGACAATCTCACGTTCTTCGGCACGGAGGGAGGAGGCTTCTTCGCGATCGACTTCATGAAACCAGCGATCGCATGGCAGCATCAGCCAAAAACTGGCGGCCAGGCATACCGATCGAGTGCGGCCGTCGCCGCAGGGCTCGTGATCGTGGGCACTCGCGGACGTGCCGTCCAAGCGTTTCGAGCCGCAGACGGCAAGCAGGACTGGCGGCGGCCCATGCCTGGGCGTGTCGATGCCTCTCCTATCGTGGTCCGCGCCACGGGAAGCGAAGCCAATCCGGGAACGCCAGCGCGGGACGTCGTCCTCGTTGCCGATGCCCGGGGCACACTCGCGGCAATTGAACTGACCAGTGGCGAGCCCGCCTGGCATTTTGATGCCGGCGGGAGCTTCGCAGCTGGTCCGGCCGTCGCCTCCGGACGGGTCGTCATTGCTACGGAAGACGGCACGATCTGGTGTTTTCAGGATGACAACTGACCGAACGGCGGAAAAGTCTCCCCGGCTCCGCCAACTGTCAATGCGTCCTTTCCCTGCATTTTGGGGGGCCAGCATGCCGATTGAGCCTGCGAGAACCATTTTACGGTCAGGGCCGTAGTATTCGCTGCAACCTGACACGGCAGCCCAGCCCAGGGGATGGCTGCCCACGCGGGTGAAAGGAGCTGCAATCATGCCTCGAAAAGACTCGCTGACCAATATGCGGGCGATCCTCGTCAAGCGGAGGGACGCGCTCCGCAGCGCCCTCGCCGGTGATCTGACGCTCCTCAAGGAGCTGAGGAGCGAGTCTCCCGGCGACGTCATCGACGCCGCCTATGACTCGGCCCAGGACGAGATCAGTTCGCAGTTGGCCGAGGTCGAGAGCCGGGAGCTCGCCTCGATCGAGAACGCGCTCCAGCGCATGAAAGATGGCGCCTACGGGCAGTGCGAGGTGTGCAACGGCCGGATCCCGATGGCAAGGCTGGATGCCCTCCCATACGCCACCATGTGTATCGGCTGCCAGCGGGACGTAGAGCGGTCTGGTGACGCGGCCTTCGGCCGACGGGCCGCCGAGGAGATCATCGGCGGCGATCTGGAATATTGACTGGTTTTCTGGGTATCCTCGCAGGATGTGGTTCTTCCTTCTGCGGGGTGTCGCATGGTCTTGCCGACCGTCCGTATTTGTCTCTGTTTTGCCTTCGCACTCATCGTGGTTCATGGTCCTCTCCAGGCCCAGGATTCGTCGTCGCGGCTGACCCCGATCGAGCCGACGCGCGGCCCGGATGACCGGGTTGATCCCATGCGCCCCGCGCGACTCACCGCGGCGGAGCGAGAGCGGCTCTTTGATCAGGCCGCGCGCGAAGCGGCGCCGCTCGAGCGGCAGGCGATGCAACTGCGGCGACTCTCGGACCTTCTTCGCCCGTCGGTCGTCCACATCGACGCGACGAAACGTCTCCCTCGGCCGCGAGGTGGCCGCACGACCGAGAGCGAAGCTGGCTCTGGTGTGATCGCCGAGGTCCAAGGCCGTATCGTCGTCATCACCAACCGCCATGTCATCGACGGCGCCGAGCTCGAGGCCATCGCGATCCGACTGGACGACGGGAGAGAGCTTCGGCCGCGCCGGTCCTGGTCTGATGTCGGCACCGATCTGGCGGTGCTCGAACTGGTGGCCGATAACCTCGAGCCGGCTCGGCTCGCCCGCGGAGACACCCTGAAGATCGGTGACACCGTCCTGGCGATTGGCAGTCCGTTCGGCCTCTCCCACTCGGTCACGCTCGGAATCGTGTCGGCCAAGGGCCGCCGCGACCTCGAGCTCGGTGCCGGGGCCGTCCGCTTTCAGGACTTCATCCAGACCGACGCCGCGATCAACCCGGGCAATAGTGGCGGCCCCCTCGTCAACCTCCGCGGTGAGGTGGTCGGCGTCAACACGGCCATCGCCAGTAACTCCGGCGGCAGCGAAGGGATTGGCTTCGCCATTCCCGTCACGATCGTGCGGTTCGTAGCTGAGCAGCTCGTCGAGAACGGGACGGTAACCCGCGCCTACTTGGGCGTTGCTCTCGACCGTGAGTTCACGCAGCCGGAGGCCCATCGCCTGGGCATGGTGCGGCCCGTGGGGGCCCGCGTGGAGAGCGTCACCGCCGGAGGGCCCGCTGCGAAGGCCGACATTCGATTCAATGACGTCATTCTCGAGTTTGACGGCACGGCCATCGATGATGACGACCACCTCATGACCGTCGTGGGCATGACCACCGTGGATCAGTCCGTGAAGGTCGTGATCTTCCGAGACCGCGAGCGAATGGACATCGAAGTTCCCGTCGCACGGCGGAGTGATTTCGAGTAAAGCCTCGACCAGGTCAGGCAATACTGTTCGGCACGGCGAATGCAGGATGGCGGCCGAACACCATTGCCAGGTCAGGTGGCGTCACCCGACGCTGCAAGGCCCCGCAAGACGCAGTCCTGCACGGCTGCTGCTTCGCATGCCACGAGGAGATCGGCATTGGGATGCTTGCTGCGGGTGGTGCGCCGATCGATGACAAGCATCCCGGCCGTCAGTTCACCGGCTGTCTCGACATCCGCCACAACAGTCTCACGTTCGAAGAGCTCGGGGTTGGTGACGGCTACCAGCGCCGCGACGTCGTGAAGCCGGATTCCTTCGCTGCCAAGAAGCTGACGCCACGCCCGAAAACTGCTCGCGAGCATGGGCCTGAGCATCTTGCCAACCCGCGTGAACTCTCGCGGCAGGCAATCAAGGAGGTCAAAGCCATAAATGACCTGCCCCGTTGTCTCGAGCGGCACGATCGTCTTGGTGACCGGCTCTCGGACAACATGCCGCGCGGCGACCGGATCAGAGGCAAAATTGAAATCGGCAGTCGCGGTCGCATCTCCGCTCCCCTGACTCGTGCCCCCGCTGATGACGATCCCGCCGATAATCTCGGTAATCCCGGGATCCCGCTGGAGGACGCGTGAAATGTTCGTCAGCGGCCCGAGGGCGAGGATCGTGACGTCGCGTGGATGTGCCTTGATCGTCTCCCATATCACCTTCTCGGACGGATGCCCACCATGGAGCGGCACTCGAGGCAGGTCGAGGCCGCCTAAGCCATCAACGCCATGCACGCTCGCCCGACGCGGTATCCACAACGACTCGGGCGACGCGTCCCCGATCCTGGGCAGACGCGGAGGATCGAGAAACGTGACGAGGGCCTGGAGGTTGGCTGTCGCCTGCTCGGCTGAAACGTTGCCCGCGACCGCCGTGACCGCCAGCACCTCGAGCCGCGGGTCAAAGAGTGCCATCGCCAGGGCAATGGCATCGTCGATCCCAGGGTCGCAATCGATAATGAGCTTGCGAGGAGCGGCAAGTGCCACGGCAATAGACTTTCTGGACCGGATGGGATCCCACAGGGGAGCCATGATCCTACCCGACCGCGCCGAGGCTGGCGCCCGGCAAGTCTTTTGCGAGTGGGCTGTAGAATCGTGAGCCTTCGTCCGCCGGATGTGCCGTACACCATGCCCCTCTTCCCCGATCTTGCAGACCGCATCGTCGCCCTGAAGCACGGTGAGCGGATGTCGGAAGACGAGGTTTGTTCGCTCGTCGATGGGGTTCTCGCAGGCGAGATTGACCTCGATGCATTCGGTTGTTGGCTGGTGGCGCTTGCTGACGTGGGCGAAACCTCCGTGGAGATCGCCGGGGTCGCGGCGGCCCTTCGCGGCCGGATGCTGCCGCTCGACGCCGGCCTGCCTGAGGGCACCATCGTGGCCGATACCTGTGGTACCGGTGGCGACGGCTCGGGCTCGTTCAATATCTCGACCGCGTCGGCGATCGTGGTTGCAGCGGCTGGCCAGCCGGTGGCCAAGCATGGCAATCGCGCCGTATCGAGCAGGACTGGCTCGGCCGATGTGCTCGCGGCCCTGGGGGTGCGAACCGACGCGCCGGTGGAAATCGCTGCCCGCTGCCTTCGTGAAATCGGTCTCTGCTTTTGTTTTGCCCCCGCCCACCATCCCGCGATGGCTCGTGTGGGACCGCTGCGCCGATCCCTCGGCCGGCCAACCGTATTCAACCTCGTCGGCCCGCTCTGCAATCCCGCTGGTGCGAACGTGCAGGTGATCGGCGTGGGCCGCGCCGCAGCCGTCGCACCGATGGCTGAGGCGGCGAGGCGACTCGGGGCCACGCGGACGCTTGTCGTGTCGGGCTCCCTCGCCAGTCCGGCTGGTGACCCATCCCTCAAGCCATTCGACGAGGTGAGCCTCTTTGGGCCGACGGATGTGATCAATGTCTCACCCAGTCGCGTCGTGCGGTATCGCTGGATGCCAGAGGATTTTGGGCTGACGACGCTATCTCCCGAACGCATGGCCGACCTCGACGTCGCCGGTCCACCGGAGAGTGCGGCCGCGATTCGCGATGTACTCGCGGGTGTCCCGGGCCCGCGGAGGGATGTCGTCGTGCTCAACGCCGCGGCGGTGCTCTTCGCGGCCGGGCGAGCGACGACTCTCGTTGCCGCGTGTGAGCATGCCGAACACGCGATCGATTCCGGCGACGCTGCGACCCTCCTCGATCGGTTCATCACGATGTCGCAGCCGGCCTGACAGGCAAAAGAACGCTGTCCTCCGCAGGAACCGTAAGCGGTTTGTCTGGTTCGCCTCCGTCAGGTTCATCGGTTTCGCGATGCCCGGTATGCTCGTCGCGGAGTTTGTGTCGCGCAGGGACCAGGCATCGACTCCGTCTCCAGGGAAGGGGCAATCGCGGTGGAATCGAGTACACGTGCAGCCACCGGCACATCACGGCGGATCGTGGTCTCCAGCAACTGCCAGACCGGTGGAATCGCGGCTGCGCTCCAGGCATTTTTTCCCGACGACCAGGTTGTCCCGGTCCCCATGCCTGCCATCGATGAGCATGGGTCGCACCTTGCCGAACAGCTCCGAGACGCAGATGCCTGGGTGAGCATCGGCCGTTTCAGTCTTGTCGAGAGATACCAGCTGACGTCGATCCACCTTGTGCGCATCCCCAAACTAATCTTCACGGCGTTTCACCCGGACCTTGTCTATGCCAGACGGCCTTCCACTGGCACGCTGGTCACACCGCATTACAACTCCGCGATCGTTGTGTGGGCATACCGAAACAACGTCGCGGCGAGGGACGCGGCGGCCCTCTTCAACGAAACCACGTTCCACGAGCTCGGCTACCTCGATCGATGGAACGACAGCACGAGGGCACTGGAAGTTCTCTTTCGAGAGTCAGACTTGGACTTTCGCAGCTTCTATCTTGCAATGCGGCGGCTGGGCGTGTTCATGCACACTCCCAACCACCCCAAGGCGATCGCCCTCGCGAGCGTAGCCACACTCGTCGCCCAGAAACTGGGAGCCGATGCCGACGTCCTGAATCAGACAATCGATATCAATGACGCCCTGAATCACGTGATCTGGCCAATCTACCCTGGCATTGGCGAGAGCCTGGCGCTTCCCTCAAGCTACGCATGGAAACTGGAGGGGGGCAAGGTCATCCGAGGCCCACTCGCGTACGTGGAGAGCTCCTATCACACCTACCGCACGCTCGGCATCGCCCCCGACGATCTCGAGGCCGTCGCGGTGAAAACGGCACCCCCAATCGACGACATGCTCTTCAACCGCGTGCTCGGCTCGCACCTTCGAGGCGCCGCGTGAACAACCCCTACGACAGCCTGAGTGACGCATGCTTCTGGTCGAGGGCGATGCTCGGCCCTGCACCGGGCCATGTCGATCCCGTCATGCGATCCCGCGTGATCACACCTGCCGACAAGGTCGCCACCATCGGCAGCTGTTTCGCCCAGCATTTGTCCGCGTCCATCCGGTCTGCGGGCCTCACTTATTATGTCGCTGAGGCTGCTCCGCGAGGCATGAGCGCCGAGGAATCAACACGCCGAAACTACGGCGTCTTCTCGGCACGCTATGGGAACGTCTACACCGTGCGACAAGCCCTCCAGCTGCTCGAGCGCAGTCTTGGTCGTTTCTCGCCAATCGACGCTGTTTGGGCACGGGACGGCGGTTTTGTCGACGCCTTCCGCCCGACCATCGAGCCCGACGTGCATCGTTCGCCTTCCGAGGTTACCGAGGCGGCTCACACACATCTGCAGTACGTGCGGGACGTCTTCACCTGTTGCGACTGGCTGGTGTTGACGCTGGGCCTGACGGAAGGGTGGCGATCGCGAATGGACGGTGCCGTCTATCCACTGGCCCCAGGCGTCTGCGGCGGCAGCTTCGACGCCGAGAAATACGAGTTCGTGAACTTCACGGTGCAAGAAGTCTGTAGCGATCTCGAATGCCTGGTGAAGCGGCTGTCTGAGGTGAACCCGAAGATTCAGATCCTCCTGACTGTGTCGCCGGTCCCGCTCATCGCTACCTACGAGCCAAGGCATGTGTGGGTCTCGACCACCGTCAGCAAGGCTGTGCTCAGAGTGGCTGCCGACGAGGTGGAACGGCGATTCGAGAACGTCCTGTATGTCCCCGCGTACGAGATCGTCACCAGCCCGACGAGCGGGACGGGCTTTTTCGCAGATGACCTCCGACAGGTAACGCCACGAGGAGTGGCCCATGTGATGCGGCTGTTCGCCAAGCACTTCATTCAAGGGGGCGACCAACGGCCCCACGTTCCACCCGTCGGGAACCACGTCAGTATTGGCGTCAACGAGAGTGAGGACATCGTCTGCGACGAGGAAGTTATCGACCGCGCCCTGCGCGAAAGTGGCTTTGAACGCCCGGTCTGCTCCAATGGCAACGCCGAGGAACGTGAACGGGACGGGCGGTAGGGCAGGAGCAATCTGCCGGAAAACCGCCCGTACGTCCGCACACTCGAGCTACCTTGCGACAGTAAATTCGTTCAGCAGGTG
>Ga0163154_10009135_pt1 | contig 11365 bp, 11 predicted proteins | sample OliLakLV19MP9P1_FD_148649 | JGI IMG/M metagenome (GOLD analysis project Ga0163154, IMG submission 148649) | Freshwater microbial mat bacterial communities from Lake Vanda, McMurdo Dry Valleys, Antarctica - Oligotrophic Lake LV.19.MP9.P1 | ecosystem: Environmental > Aquatic > Freshwater > Lake >...
TCGGTTTGTCCATTCGCGCCCGATGCCGTAGCGGGGCATAGTGTCGGCGAATACGCGGCACTTACGGCGGCGAATGTGCTGGCGTTCGCGGACGGCTTGAGGCTGGTGCGGACACGCGGCGAACTGATGCGCGATGCGGCACAGCGAATGCCCGGAACGATGGCGGCGATTTTGGGAATCGAACCGGAATCCGCTCGTCTGCTCTGCAAGGCGGCGCGTGAGGCAACAGGCAAACTTGTTGCCATTGCGAACTATAACGGCGGCGGGCAGATTGTGCTTTCCGGTCAGGTTGAAGCCGTCGAAAAAGCGGGCGAACTCGCCAAAGAGTTTGGGGCGAAGCGCGTGCTTCCGCTTGCCGTTTCGGGGGCGTTTCATTCTCCGCTGATGGTGATGGCGGGCGACGCACTGTTTGCTCACCTGTCACGTACACCGTTTCGCAAGCCGACGATTCCGATTATCTCCAACGTCTCCGCGCAGCCTGTCGAAATGCCCGACGATTTGGTCGGTGGACTGACGCGCCAAGTCAGCGGAAGCGTGCGCTGGGAAGAATCTATGCAGTGGATGCTTGCCAACGGAATCACGCGGTTTGTGGAATTTGGAAGCGGCGAAGTGCTGTGCGGCTTGATGAAACGCATTGACAAATCGGCGCAAACTCTCAGCGTTCAAGATAAAGCCTCGCTCGAATCGGCGTGCCAAACACTCTCCACGCAGGAGGAAATCGCAGAATGATTCTTGCCGGAAAAGTCGCGATTGTGACCGGCGCGGGGCGCGGTATCGGGCGGGCGGTGGCGTTGGCTCTTGCGGCGCAGGGCGCGAAGGTTACTGTCAACTACAGCCGCAGTGCCGAAGCCGCCGAAGAAGTGGTCAATGCCATTTTGGGTTTTGGCGGGGAGGCAATTGCTGCCCAAGCCGATGTCTCTAATGCCGGTCAGGTAGACGCCCTTCTCACGCAAACCAAAGAGCAGTTCGGCAGACTCGATATTCTGGTCAATAACGCCGGAATTACCCGCGATAAATTGATTCTGCGAATGAGCGAAGAGGATTGGGACGCGGTTCTCGATACCAACCTCAAAGGGGCTTTTTTGTGCTGTAAAGCCGTCGCGCCGCTTTTTGTCAAACAACGCGGGGGTATCATAGTGAATATCGGCTCGGTCAATGGTCGAGTCGGTGCGCCCGGACAGTCGAACTACAGTGCCTCGAAAGCGGGACTGATCGGCTTGACAAAATCGCTTGCCAAAGAACTTGGCAGGCGCAATGTGCGGATCAATGCTGTCGCGCCCGGCTTCATCGAAACCGAGATGACCGGAGACTTGAAAGACGAATTCAAGGACGCCATGATCAAGCAGATTCCGCTTGCCCGCTTGGGTTCTGCGGAAGATGTAGCGGGTGTAGTCCTTTTTCTGTGTTCGGACGCCGCCGCCTATATTCAGGGCGAAGTCATCACGGTAGATGGTGGTCTGTTTATGTAATGCGGTGGAATAAATTCCCCGCTGGCAAGTACGCAACGTCCGCCTTCGCGGACAACCTCCCCGCTTTCCAAACTTAGAGGGAAGGGCTTGAAAAATCTGAAAATCAGACGGAGAGCCGACGCTCTGCCGTCTTATAACCAAGGAGAACTCTTATCCATGAATACATTTGAGCGTGCGAAGAAGGTTTTGGTCGAGAAACTCGATGTCAGCGAAGATGAAGTGACGATGGAAGCTTCAATTGTGGACGATCTCGGAGCCGATTCGCTGGATTTGGTCGAGATCATCATGTCGCTGGAAGAGGAATTCGAAGTCGAAGTTCCCGACGAGGACGCGGAGAAACTGCCGACGGTGCGCCACATTGTCGAATATATCGACAATAAAACTCAGGACTGATTAGGCTTGACTTCGGCGGCATGAGTGCCTGATGACTTGTGCCGCTGTATTTTTATTCTATTTTTACAGGGAGAATTCTGTCACACAAACAGGCGTGTGACATTGGGAAGGTAAGGAGAGTTATGAGCGCGGAAACAAGACTAACGGACAACGGACGCCGAGTCGTCATCACGGGATTGGGAGCCGTCACGCCGCTTGGCAACACCGCCGAATCGCTCTGGAAAGCCTGTCTTGCCGGCTGCTCCGGTATCAGTCGGATAGAAGCGTTCGATCCTTCCGAGTATACGACCCAAATTGCGGCGCAAGTCAAAGGGTTCGATCCCGCCCAATTCATGGACAAAAAAGACGTGCGCCGTATGGATCGTTTCGTCCATTTTGCGGTGGCAGCGGCGCGGATGGCACTGGAAGACTCCGGCTTGCAGATCACCTCTGAGAATGACGAACGGGTTGGGACATACATCGGCTCCGGTATCGGCGGTCTCTCCATCATTGAGGAGCAACACTCCATTCTCATAGAAAAAGGTCCCAGTCGCATTTCACCGTTCTTGATTCCCGGCATTATCAGTGGAATGGGCGCGGGCATGACGGCGATTCTGCTCGGCGCAAAAGGTCCCAGTTCCTGTGTGGCGACGGCGTGCGCGGTGGGCAATAACAATATCGGGGACGCCTATTGGGTGATCAAGCGCGGCGACACCGACGCCATGATCACAGGAGGAGCCGAAGCTTCCATTACTCCGCTCGGCATTGCGGGCTTCTGTGCTGCACGCACGATGTCCACGCGCAACGACGAACCCGAACGCGCTTCGCGTCCTTTCGAGAACGGGCGCGACGGCTTTCTCATGGGCGAAGGAAGCGGGATATTGATTTTAGAAGAGCTTCAATCGGCACTCGCTCGCAACGCCCGAATCTACGGCGAAATTACGGGTTATGGAGCCACCACCGACGCCTATCATATCACGTCTCCCGCGCCGGAACATGAAGGCGCGGCGCGTTCCATGAGAATGGCACTCGCGCACGCTGGCTTGTCGCCCGAAGATATTTCCTATATCAACGCGCATGGGACTTCGACTCTGCTCAACGACAAAAACGAGACGGCGGCGATCAAAAAGGTGTTCGGCGATAACGCTTACAATGTTCCGGTCAGTTCTACAAAGTCCATGACGGGGCATATGATTGGGGCGGCGGGGGCAGTAGAAGCCGTTATCTCGACGTTCGCCATTCGCGACAATCGCATTCCTCCAACGATCAACTACGAAGTTCCTGATCCCTCGTGCGATTTGGACTATGTTCCCAATCAGGCACGCGCCGCCGATGTGCGTGTCGTCATGTCCAATGCCTTTGGGTTTGGTGGACACAACGCGACTCTCATTATACAACGCTACGAAGGGTAGACGCATTTCTCCCACAAAAGGCGGGCAACATCATGACACAAGCAGTTCTTACCAAAAGCTCCCGAAGTCACCCGAAGATGACCTTCGAGGAATTCCTTGATTACGGTGAAGAGGGACAGCGTTTCGAGTGGGTTGAGGGAGAGGTTTTCGAAATGCCGTCGCCGTCTATGATGCATCAATTGTTGGAAGTGTTTTTGTGTGCGATTTTGAGCGTGTATGTGGAAGAGAAAGAACTCGGAATTGTTCTGCCGGAGTTTACGATGCGCTTACCTTTGCGACCTTCAGGGCGAGACCCCGACATTATTTTTGTCTCTGAGTCTCAATCTCACCGTTTGAGAAAAAATTATCTCGATGGAGCCGCCGATTTAGTGATTGAATTAATCAGTCCCGGAACGGAGAGACAGGATCGTGGCAACAAGTTCATGGAGTATCAACAGGCAGGAGTTCAGGAGTACTGGCTGATTGATGGAATGCGCCGCGTTGCAGAATTTTACCAATTGGATGCAGAAGGATACTACCAGCAAATCCTGCCGGACGAAAAAGGCGTTTATCACTGTACGGCAATTACAGATTTGTGGCTCAAAGTCGAGTGGCTATGGAAACCCTATCCAAGCGCAATTTCCGTTTATAAAGAGTGGGGACTGATTTAGAGCGTATCGCCTGTGATCACTTCGCCGACCCAAGCGTTCATGCCGCCGCACAGCATGGAAACGCTCTCGAAATTTTTGATAACGAGCAGAAATTGCGCGACAAAATCGCTCCGTATCCCTCGCTGGCAGACGACGATTGTCTCCTGTTTCGGGTTTAATTCTCCAATACGACGCACGATTGTGTGCATCGGCAGCAAAATCGCTCCTGCCAAATGCCCCGTTTCCCACTCGTCCGCCGTTCTGACATCGATTACACAAAGATTCGAGTCGGCTTCTCTCTTGTTCGCAAACTCTTCTGGTGTCAACGCCCTCAAAACCTTGCTCACGCGCTTTACTCTCTTGAAAAGTCGAAGCCCTCACGCCGTAAAATAAGAGGGCGCAAGGGCAAAGATTGCTGTCTGTCTGGGGCTATTTATTGGGGAACGGCGGAAGGTCGGCTTGGCGCAGACACCACTCCAAAACCCATGGCCACTCGCCATACCCATAATACGGGCTAATATGTCCGCCGCCGGGCAGTTTGTGAATCTCCACGCCCAATTTTGCCGCATATCCCGTTGACTGATCGAAGGTCGCATAATCGTCGGTATCGGAAGCGATCAGAACCGTCGAAGTCGCGGCATTGGCGATGGCGGCGGGATCGAACGGCGGCGGGAAAAACGCTCCGACACTCTCCGGCGCATCGAGCGGAGGAGCGGCGGGCAGAATATACGGTGGGGCAATGAGCAACACACGATCTGCCAATTTCGCGCCGTTCGCGCCGTTTTCTGCCGCGACGTGCATCCATGTCACTGCGCCCATGCTGTGTGTCAGGACGGTCAGCGGATTGTCGGGCGACTGCGCGGCGATCTCAGCGAGTTCGCCTTTGACGCGCTCTTTCCATGCCGCCAAATCGGGCGAGGCGGGATCAGGCATTTTCGGATAGTGAACCTTTTTGCCCGCTGCTGTGAGTTTGGTATACAGATGCTCTTGCCAGTGCGCGGGTTTGTTGCCGCCCCATCCGTGCAAAATCAAAAAAATGTCTTCCGCCATGATGCGCGTATGCTCCTTCACACAATATTAAAAGCGTCCCAATCATTTTACCTCAAAACAGGGAACAGGTAATAGGACAATTCATAAGCACCACGGAGAAAACGGAGAAAGCACAGAGAATCCATCATAGACTCTTCATGCTGTCTTTGTGGTTAGGGTAAACTCAGTGCTGTTCTCTGTTCTCTGTTCTCTGTTCCCTACTCACTAATCTTCGCGGAACCAAGCCCCTGCGTTCGGTGCGAGTGACTTTTTCCACGCCACGCCGGCTTCGGATCGTTGACGCCATGAGTTCGGCGGGGACTTGAACCACTTGGCGTGACCGTCGGCAAGGGCATAAACGCCGCCGCCACTATGCCGATAGCGTCCTCCGCAATAGTTGTCGGCACGCCCGATGATACGCCCGCCGCCTAACTGGGGATAGCCGGATTCTTGACCGTTACAGCCAGATGTCCAGTCGTCGCCGCCTGTGTTGCCGATATACGCCATTCCCTCGGTGATCAGGACGACTTGCGCGGGAGCCTGAACGCTCGGCTGTCCGCCGGGAGGCGCAGGGAACCAACCAACGGAGGGCGCGAGGCGGTGCATCGTCGGCATCAGATTAGAGTTGTTGATATAACTGAGCGAGCGGGAGTAAAATGCCGGTGCAAATGGACCAGGCATAGGATCGCCCGCTACCATCGGAATCGATGTATTGCTCAAACTCGGACAAATCCAGAAGGCGACATCTTTGCGCGAAGCAGGAGCATCGGGGCGCAGATCGGCTCCGGCTCCGACTTTGATATAAGGCTCCACCAAATCCTGCCATGTTACGGCAGTAACCATGCCAGTAAGCAGATAGGAACCAAGCGGATACATCTCATCGAAGTCTTGCGAATACATCATCACGCCCATTGCTTGTTGCTTCATATTCGAAAGGCAAGCGGTTTGGCGAGCCTTCTCGCGGGCTTGAGCAAAGACAGGGAAGAGAATAGCGGCAAGAATAGCGATAATAGCGATAACAACGAGCAACTCAATGAGCGTGAAGCCCTGTTTGCGAGAATTCATAGATGGTGTCTCCTTAAAGAATGCTGACATTACCAGAGTTGGACGCCTCCAAAGCGGGTTTGTTACCCTTTTCAGCGTTTCACTCCGCGAAATAAGAGGCAAACGCCCAAAAACAGGAAGGCGCAACAAACGCCCGTCTGATTATTATGGCGAGTGAAGCGGGCAATTTGTTCCCCTAATCAGTCCTTTTGTCGCGTGGACGCCGTTTACTAAAGATTCTTTATAAAATCTTTTCGCGGCAAGGAAGGAATTTGCGGAAAGAAGCGCGAATATCCTTACTCAGCCTGACGGAGAGGAATCCGCAGGACGGCGCAAAGATTGCGTCATCTCTCAAAATTCGGGAGTATCTTCATGTTGAATCGTGTTTCTTTTCTGAGCGGCTTGGGCGCATCCTTGCTCTCTCTGCTTCTCATCGGGTGCGGCAACAACACTACCAGCAATCAGACTTCGCCGAACGCCCCCCAGGGCGGACAGCAGCAGTCTCCAACGACAACAGGCGGGGGAGGAAGCGGATCGGGTAAGTACAAAGTCATTACCAACGGCATCTCGCCGTTTTGGGAGTCGATGGGCAAAGGGCTGACCGCCGCCAAAACCGAACTGAAAGTCGAAGCCGACTGGCAAGGACCAAACCCTGCGGAACATAACGCGCAGGTCAAACTCATCAAAGACGCTGTCGCGGGCAAAGTAGATGGTATCGCCGTTTCCGCGATAGAAGCGGACGCGCTGGCGCCAACGATTGATGAGTCGATTGCGGCGGGCATTCCTGTTATCACTTTTGACTCCGACTCCCCGAAGTCGAAACGTGCCGCCTATATCGGCACAAATAACCGGGAAGCGGGACGGATCGCAGGGCAGGAAACGGCGAAACTCTATCCCAGTGGCGGCAAGTTGGTGGCTTTTGTCGGCAATATGTCCGCACAAAACGCTCGCGAACGCTATGAGGGATTCCTCGAAGGCGTGAAGGGCAAAAATATCACGTTCCTGCAAGAGCCGTTCGAGGACAACAAAGACAAGGGACGCGCTCGTAAAAACGTCGAAGATGCCATTACCAAATATCAGGGCAAAGTGACGGGATTCGTGGGATTCTATTCTTATAACGGTCCGGCGATTGTGTCGGCGGTGGAACAAGCGGGACTGCTCGGTAAAGTCAAAGTCGTCTGTTTCGACGGCGAACCGGAGACGCTCCGCAATTTAGAAGCGGGCAAAGTGGATGTCACCGTTGTTCAGAAACCGTATGAATTTGGGCGGCTCTCCGTAATGCTGCTCAATGAGATGAAAAAAAGCGGCGGCAAGGGCGACGCGGCACTGCAAGCCATGAAAGGCGAACTGGACAAACTCGGCATGAAATTGGACGGCACGATCATTGATACAGGTGTGACAGTGGTCACGCCGAAAAACGCCAAACAGTTCCTCGACGACCTCAAAGCCAAAGGGTTGGAATCCACCTAAATGTCCGCTCCTCTCTCAGAAAAAGAAACCGTTGCCGCCTCGCCCAAATCAGGCGAGGCGGGCATGAGATTGTCTCGATTTTTCAGGGCGCGAGAAAGCAGCGTTCTGGTTGTACTGGTGATTTTGTGTGTTTTGCTGGCATTCTCCAAATCCCGCGATACATTCTACAGCCCGCGCAACCTGCAAAATCTGGCTCTTTCAATCGCTCTGCTTTCAACTTTTGCCATCGGTGAGACAGTTGTTATCATCACGGGCGGAATCGATCTCTCGCTTGGCTCGGTGATTGCGTTTTGCGGGATGTTGCTCGGTATCGTCGTGATTCGGGTCGGTGAAAGCAGTCCGGCACTTGCCATTCCTACCGCCGTCTTTTTTACGTTAGGTGTCGCACTGTTGATCGGTACGCTCAATGCAACGCTGATCCATCGTCTGCGTCTGCCTCCGTTTATCGTGACGCTGGCGGCGTTGACCTTCTTTCGCAGTCAATCGCTGATCATCAATCAGCAGATGCCGGTCACTCTCTCGAAGTATCCAGCATTGATCGATTTCGTCAATGGGCGCGTGCTGATCACCAAAGATTTTGGCATTCCGTATCCGGCACTGTTGCTTATCTTTATTGCGATTGCTGTTCATATTGTGCTGGCGCGTACCAAAGTCGGGCGGCACGTTTATAGCGTCGGAAGCAACGAACAGGCGACGCGGCTTTCCGGCGTCAATGTCGGGCGTGTGAAACTGTTCGCGTATGGAACGTCGGCGTTGTTGGCAGGTGTGGCGGGCATTCTGTATGCGGGCTATGGCGGTCAGGGCGATCCGCAATCGGGCGGCGGCTATGAACTCAACGCGGTTGCGGCGGCTGTCATCGGGGGCGCGAACTTGAATGGCGGTCAGGGAAGCGTCAGCGGGACGGTTTTGGGCGCGGGTCTCCTCATGGTGATCCAGAACGGCATCAATCTCAATCTCGACAATGCGTCTCGTTGGGAAGGGACTGTCATCGGGGGTGTTCTGCTTCTCGCCGTCCTGACCACTGCCTTGCAGCAACGCAATCAACGCGACTAACGGTTCTTTTGAGGACATTCTCAGAGGGGATATCATCAAAATCAGGCTTCTGATATGTGTCACTCTGTCACATATCAGAAGCCTGATTTTTCTTCGGAAGCATTATTCCTGTGACGGGGTAATAACGACTGCCCAAACCATGATCCAAGCACGCTCTTTTTCGGCGAACGCTTCTAAGCGTACCATTGTGCGGAGACGACCGGGCGCACTTTGATCTTGAAGGACAAAACGGGCACGGGTGGCGGCGTCGGGTTTCATCAAGCCGTGACCCGTAAAATGACCGCGTGTTTGGAGTTCCTCACGCAAAGAAGCATCCAGTGTCATTCCACTTGGACGCAGCAGTTCCGGGATTGTCTTTGTCAGCATCAACATATCGCGTAAGGGGTCGGTATGGCTCAAGGCACGATATTCTTTCTTTACTCGTCGCCATTGAAATTCGGTCAGGTTACATAAGGAATCGCGCAGTTCAACCAGTGATTTGATTTCTCCTGCATTGACGGCTTCCATTTTTTTTACTTGCGAATAAGTTAGAAGCGAATCTTCTATCAATGCCCAAATCGGTTCACGGAGAAGAAGGAAATTTCCGCTCCATTTGGCAATGATCCGTTCGAAATCCTTATATCCTTCGTCCAAAACTGCCCGTAGGGTTCGCTCGTTTGTTGTGACTTCAGGACGATTGAATTCCTGAACAAACTGTGCAATAATGGGAGTGTCGGTAGCTTCCGCAATACGCTCCATGACACGTCCCCATCGAAATCGTGATTTTTCGTCCGTCGCGCTTCGGGAAGTGCTGTTCGCCTTTTGTCCTAATAGAATCACTTGCTCGGTCTTCTTCGATGTCACTGTTTGGTCTTGCGTAAGCATCCACTCTTTCGCTATATAGTCGCGCAAACCGTTGTCTCGAAAGTAACCCGATTCTGTGCCGCTAAGAATGCCGTATGTTGCTGTCTTTACCCCGCAAAACAGATTCGGGCTGAGACGGTTTTCGTCCAACACTTCGAAATTTGTAGAGAAAACGGCGTAAGCCTTGCTTTCTTTTGAACTGTCGAACAGATTTTCTATCTGTTCGTCGGCGTGCATCGAACGGCGTAGCAGTGATTTTGTTTCAATCGTCAAGGAATCTATTGGGACTCTGATAGTCTCCTCTCGGCGCAAGACTTTTTTCTGCTGATCCGGGGTTAAAACCTGCTTGAATAAGAGAATGCGATTCCAAAGCATTTCATAACCCAAAACAAAGTCAACCGCCTCCTTGTTTGTTTCGCAGTGCATGGACGTGATCAATACATCCCGAAATTTCTTGCGTTGCTCCACATCATAATCCGCCATTTGGCAAAGCAATGCAATGTGTGCTTCATAGTCGGCTTGAAGAGAAGTGAGCAAGTTTTTGGAAAATTGTTTCGAGGAGGAGGTTTCTACAAAGACATAGGTGTAGTCAGATTTTCCGTGTCGTTCCCACTGGTAGGCGTGACGGCGTACACTCAGGAATGACCAGAGAGCACTCATCACCTCAGAAAGCGGTTTATCTTTCACGAAGACACATAATTCCATCCCGGAGAATACAGCATCATGTGAAATGGAAAGAGAGACGCCCGTTTGTTTTTCCATTGAAGCGACAACTTCCGCCATACGAGCCTTTGGCTGCCATATCGTCACCTTTTTACTGAGACGTTCATCTTTTTGTTTCCATTCTGCTGTCACAGTCTGTATTTGAGCAAAACAGGAGGAAAGAGCAGAAAAATAGCAAAACAGCAAAGCAAATAACATCATGTGTCGTTTCATGAGATGATCTTTCCAAAAGCACCAGCCGAAAGTGAATAGACTACTGGTAATCTTTACGATGAGAATATAAACTCTCGGCTGATACGCAGTGACGCTCGTTAGAGTTTAGCCATAGGGTTGCACAAAAAACTGAAAGGTGGCGGTGTGCGAACCCGATCCATCCATATGAGCATCATACGTTGATTTTGCTTTACCAAAATACTCACCGGGAGGGATTGAGTAGAAGCCTGATGTGTTGGCTTCCACAATGTCATTGACCACCGTAAATCGTGCGTAACTTCGTGAGCCTGACACACTGACGGAAGTGCCACCGGCACCAACCACTGCATTATACCAGCACGATCCTGTCCAAAGAAAACCTGCTGGGCGCAGCATTTGTCCTGCTGATGTGGCAGTCCACTTATGTTCACCTGTCACTGTGACATCTGCATTACTGCCCAAAGGGTTGGGTGTATAGTTCAGTGCCGGTTCACCGTTTTTCAGTTTTGCGTTTGGTACAACCGAGATTTGAGCAGACGCCCCAGCGCAAACCACCAAAAGTCCAACCGTCGCGAGCCACTTGAACATTTTGTGTCTCTTTTTGCAAGATATATTGCTCCTCTGAGCGATTACAAGGCTTACCAATGAAATAATACCCCCCCTTATGGAGGAATGTCAAGCGACTGGGCGTGAAATTTAGGCAAACTCTGTTAAATTTTTGTTAAGAATGAATAGAACAATTGTGCCTGCGTTGGGAAGGGACTGTCATCGGGGGTGTTCTGCTTCTCGCCGTCCTGACCACTGCCTTGCAGCAACGCAATCAACGCGACTAAACTTTGCTATTCTTTCTTGCTTCTCATTCGTAAACCAGTCAGCAAATCCCGAATGAGAAATGAGAACGATGGCACACAATGCGCCGGAAACAACGGCTTTGGTTTGGTATCGCGGTACGCTCCGAATTCGTGACAATACAGCACTCTATCACGCGCTGAGGGAGAACGAGCGGGTCTGCTGCTTGTATGTTTTGGACGCAAACTATCTCAGAGCGAACGATATTGGCGCGGCGCGAGTCGCGTTTTTGCTGGAAACGCTTGCTGAACTCTCGCAAAGTATCGAGGCGCATGACGGG
>Ga0163154_10009137_pt1 | contig 11363 bp, 13 predicted proteins | sample OliLakLV19MP9P1_FD_148649 | JGI IMG/M metagenome (GOLD analysis project Ga0163154, IMG submission 148649) | Freshwater microbial mat bacterial communities from Lake Vanda, McMurdo Dry Valleys, Antarctica - Oligotrophic Lake LV.19.MP9.P1 | ecosystem: Environmental > Aquatic > Freshwater > Lake >...
GTGCTGAACCAGACCCAGCCCTCTCGCGGTACGATCGAGCCTTCATCGGTTCGCCGGGCCCGCGAGGCTCTGGCACTTGTGGGCCTGCCCTTGATCGGCGTTATCAGCTCGCGTCTGGCTTATCAGCAGTCCCTGGCCCGGGGGCTCGGGGCCGAGGAGATCGGATCCACGGCGGGCGGATACGAGATCGCCCGCCTCTGGGCCAAGGTGCGGGCCACCATGGTCGATCTGGCGCGGCCGGCGGCTGGCCATCTGACACTTGTCGGCAACTGACGTGGTGGTGTCCCAGGTTCGCCGAAGGTCTGAGCCGGAGCCGGAGAACCGTCGTCCATGGCTTCTCCGACTGTTCATGAAATGGATGAAACGCGGCCTGCCCAATCGCTTCGTTTAACTTTCCGCCGCTGCGGGAACGCCTGATCCCGGCGTCAATCCCTCAAGGCCCTTTGCCGGCGGCCCGACAGCGGTCCGAACAGACCTTCACCTCGTCCCAGTCGCGCGCCCATTTGCGGCGCCATGAGAACGGGCGGCCGCAGACGACGCAGGTCTTTTGCGGCAGGTCGCGCTTGTCCGGGGCGGTGCCGAGATTGACGTGTTTGCGGGCCATGCCGATCTAAAGGCTTCCCTTTACGTGCACGTCAAGTTATGACGAACGGATGGCGACCGCCGACGATCACCGCACCTATTCGATCCGCCAGCTGTGCCGCGAATTCGGGGCGACGGCGCGGGCGCTGCGCTTCTATGAGGACAAGGGTCTGCTGACCCCGGCCCGCAAGGGTCAGACGCGGGTCTATGACGCCCGCGACCGGGCGCGGCTGAAGCTGATCCTGCGCGGCCGACGCATCGGATTCAGCCTGCTGGAGATCCAGGAGATGCTGGATCTGTACGACCAGAATGATCACAACGCCCATCAGATGTCGGTCGCCCTGCGCCGCCACCGGGCCCAGATCGCGGCGCTGAAACAGCAGCGCGAGGACCTCGACGCCGCCATCGAGACGGCCGAGGAAGCCTGCGCCGTGATGGAGCGCAAACTGGGCGAACACCGGCCGGACCTGCTGCCCGGCGCCGAAGAATACGCCAGCCTGCTCAAGGCTCGGCTGAACCCCGACCACAATCTCCAGCCCTTCAAAGCGAGAGCCTGACCCATGGCCTACAAGGCGCCTGTCCGCGACCTGACGTTCATCCTGAACGAGGTGCTGGAGATCGACCGCTATTCCAACCAAGCGGGCTTTGCCGATGTGTCGTCGGACCTGGTCGGCCAGATCCTCGAGGAAGGCGCGAAATTCGCCGAGGAGGTCATCGCCCCCCTGAACCGCGTCGGCGATCAGGAAGGCTGCAAATGGGTCGACGGCAAGGTCACCGGCCCGACCGGCTGGAAGGAAGCCTATCAGGCCATGGTCGCCGCCGGCTGGCCCGCCCTGTCGGCCCTGCCCGAGCATGGCGGCCAGGGCATGCCCTCGGTCGTGGCCATGGCGTTCGGCCAGATGACCGCCGCCGCCAGCGCCGCCTTCTCGATGTATCCGGGCCTGACGGCCGGGGCCTATTGGGGCCTGAACGCCAACGGCTCGGACGAGCAGAAGGCCATGTATCTGCCCAGGATGGCCTCGGGCGAATGGGGTGGCACCATGAACCTGACCGAGCCGCAGTGCGGCACGGACCTGGGCCTGATCCGCACCAAGGCGGTGCCGAACGGCGACGGCAGCTATTCCATCACCGGCCAGAAGATCTGGATTTCGTCGGGCGAGCACGACTTCACCGACAACATCATCCATCTGGTCCTGGCCCGGATCGAGGGCGCGCCGGAGGGGATCAAGGGCATCAGCCTGTTCGTGGTGCCCAAGGTGTTCGTCAACGAGGACGGCTCGCTGGGCGAGCGCAACGAAGGCGCGGCCTGCGCCGGGCTCGAGCACAAGATGGGCATCCACGGCAATTCGACATGCGTCATGGCCTATGACGGAGCGAAGGGGTGGCTGGTCGGGACCGAGAACAAGGGCATGGCGGCCATGTTCGTGATGATGAACGAGGCGCGCCTCGGCACCGGCCTGCAGGGCCTGTCGATCGGCACCGCCGCCTATCAGGCCGCGGTCGAGTTCGCCCATGATCGCTTGCAGGGCCGGTCGCTGACAGGAGCCAAGACCCCGGACCTGCCGGCCGATTCCATCATGGTACACCCCGATGTGCGCCGCATGCTGCTGGAGGCCAAGGCGTTCGTCGAAGGTGGGCAGGCCTTCACCCTGTGGACCGCGCTCCAGGCCGATCTTCAGCACTCGGACGATGCGGCCGAGGCGCAGAAGGCCCACGACTACATGGGTCTGATCACTCCGGTGCTGAAAGCCTATCTGACCGACAAGGGATTCCACGTCGCCTCGCTGGCGATGCAGGTGCACGGTGGTTCGGGGTATACGGAGCATTTTCCGGCGTCGCAGTATCTGCGCGATGCCCGGATCACCATGATCTACGAGGGGGCCAACGGCATCCAGGCGCTCGATCTGGTGGGACGCAAGCTGCCGGCCAACGGCGGTCGGGCGATCATGAGCTGGTTCGCCGACATCGACGCCTTCGTGACCGAGAACGGCGGCGAGACCCCGATCAAGCCGTTCGTCGACGGCCTGACCGACGCCAAGAAGAAGCTGCAGGAGGGCACGATGTGGCTGATGCAGAACGGCATGCAGAACCCGGACAATGCAGGGGCGGCGTCGACCGACTATCTGAACATCTTCGGCCTGACGGCCCTGGCCTATATGTGGGCCCAGATGGCCAAGGCGGCGCAGGCGAAGGTCGATGCCGGGACCAGCGATCCCTATTACGCGACCAAGCTGATGACCGGCCGCTATTTCGTCGAGCGCATTCTGCCGGATACGGGGGCGCATCTGATGAAGATGAAGACGGGCGCGGAAGTGCTGATGCAGATGCCGGCGGAGGCATTTTAGAGTTCTGCTCCCTCTCCCGGCGGGAGAGGGCTTGAGCGCACGAGAGCGAAGCGATCGTCCTTGGCGCGAAAGGGTGAGGGGTCACGGTGTCCGACCGTCACACCTTGACCCCTCATCCTCCCACGCCTGGCGGCGCGGGCCCCTCCTTCTCCCGCTGGGAGAAGGGTCAAGTCGAGAGAGCCATCCCGATCATGAACGTCCTCAACGTCCCCGAGCCCGATTTCATGCAGCAAGAGGAGATCACCCTCTTCTCGGACTCCGTCGGCAAATGGATCGACGAGCACGCCGCCCCCGAGGCGGTGCAGTCGTGGCTGGCCAATTCATCGGTGCCGCGCCGCCTGTGGAACGACGCCGGCGAGGCGGGCCTGCTGGGTCTGTCCATGCCCGAGGAAGACGGCGGCATGGGCGGCGACTATCGCCACGAGGTGGTGCTGATGCGCCAGCTGGGCTGGAAGGGCGCGGACCATTTCGGCATCTCGCTGCACAATGCGATCGTCATGCCCTACATCTGGCACTACGGCACCGCCGAGCAGAAGGCGCGCTGGCTGCCGCGGCTGCAGTCGGGCGAACTGGTCGGCGCCATCGCCATGACCGAGCCGGGCACGGGGTCCGACCTGCAGGCGATCAAGACCACCGCCATCAAGACCGGCAACCAGTATGTGGTGAACGGGTCCAAGACCTTCATCACCAACGGCCAACTGGCCAATTTCATCATCGTCGTGGCCAAGACCGACCCGGCCGAGGGGGCCAAGGGCACCTCGCTGATCATCGTCGAGACCGATGGCGCGGAAGGGTTCGAGCGCGGCCGGAACCTGCACAAGATCGGCATGGAGGGGAATGACACCTCCGAGCTGTTCTTCAACGACGTCAAGGTGCCCGGCGAAAACATCATCGGCGGCGGCGAGGGTCAGGGCTTCATCCAGCTGATGCAGCAACTGCCACAGGAGCGGCTGAACATCGCCGTCGGCGGCCTGGCCGCAGCCGAGCGCGGGCTTCGGGAGACCGTGGCCTATGTCAAGGAACGCAAGGCCTTCGGCAAACGGGTGATCGACTTCCAGAACACCCAGTTCAAACTGGCCGAGGTGAAGACCAAGCTGACGGTCGCCAAGGTCTTCGTCGATCACTGCCTGGGGCTGCATCTGAAGGGCAACCTCGACGCCGTCACCGCCTCCATGGCCAAATACTGGGTCACCGACATCCAAGGCGAGGTCATCGACGAAATGCTGCAGCTGCACGGCGGCTACGGCTATATGAACGAATATCCGATCGCCCAGCTGTACAAGGATGCCCGCGTGCAGCGGATCTACGGCGGGACCAACGAGATCATGAAGCTGCTGATCGCGCGGACGCTGTAACGGCCATCTTGCGTTTTTGTACGTAACTGCGTACGATATCGACATGAACGCCATGTCCATAACCGAGCTGCGCAAGAATCTCGCGGCGGCCGTCGATCGGGTCACGGCGGATCACGACTACACCATCATCACGCGCGAGGGCGGCAAGCCGGCGGCGGTGTTGATGTCGCTGGAGGATTTCGCGTCGTGGCAGGAGACGGAGTATTTACTGCGCAGCCCGGAGAATGCGAAACGACTGCGTGAATCGATCGCCGAACTGGAAGCGGGCAGAGGCCAGGTGCGCGACCTGATAGAATGAAGGTCGCGTTCGACAAGAACGGATGGGAAGACTACCTCCACTGGCAGAGCCAGGACCGTAAGCTGCTCATCAAGATCAATGGCTTGATCAAGGAGTGCGCCCGTTCACCCTTCACCGGAACCGGAAAACCGGAACCGCTGCGCGGCGAACTGGCAGGCTGGTGGTCCCGTCGCATCGATCAACGGCACCGCCTGGTCTATCGCGTCACCGATGCCGGACTGGAAATCATCCAGTGCCGGAATCACTAATGATCGCGTCGTTACGCCCGGCCGCTCTGGCCTGACAGCTGACCCGGGTCGACGCCGATACCGGCGAGGGCGCGGGTCCATTTGGCGTCGTAGTCCGGGTCGAAGATCAGGTCGGTGTCGGCGTCGGCGGTGAGCCAGACATTGTCGCCCAGTTCGTCCTCCAGCTGGCCCTCGCCCCAGCCGGCGTAGCCGAGCAGCAGGACCGAGCGGCGCGGACCGGTCAGCGGGTCCAGCATGGCCACCAGGGCCTCGCGGGTGCCGGTCATCGCAAGGCCGTCGCCGAACGACCGGGAGCCGTCCGGCGCGGTCCAGTCGTCGGTGTGCAGCACGAAGCCACGCTCGCGCTCCACCGGGCCGCCGGCCAGCACGATCCGGCCCTCGGCTGCTTCGGGGATGGCGGTTTTCAGCTTGGCCAGCACCTTCTTCAGGTCGACGCCGGGGGCCGGCCGGTCCAGCCGCAGACCCATGGCGTGGTCGGGGCCATGGGCGCAGATCAGGATCACGGCATGCTCGAACCGGGGATCGCTGATGCCCGGCATGGCCACCAGAAGCCGCCCGACGAGTGATTGGAATTCGACCATGCCCCTATCATCGGGTGCCGGCGTGACAGGCGCAAGGCGAAGCGCGCTTGGCGAGGCCGTTCTCAAGGCCTATCTGATCTCCGACATCTCCCTTCCCATGCTTTCGGAGCCTGCCATGACCGTCCAGATCGGCGACCGCATCCCCTCGGCCAACCTGTCCCGTGCCACCGACGACGGCCCCAGGCCGATCACCACCGACGACATTTTCGCGGGCAAGACCGTGGCCCTGTTCGCCCTGCCCGGCGCCTTTACCCCGACCTGTTCGGCGCAGCATCTGCCGGGCTTCAAGGCGCATCTGGCCGACTTCGCCGGCAAGGGCGTGGACACGGTGGCCTGCCTCTCGGTCAACGACGCCTTCGTCATGGGGGCCTGGGCCGACAGCCAGGGCGTCGGCAAGGACGAGATCGTGATGCTGGGCGACGGCAATGGCGACTTCACCCGTCAGCTGGGCCTGACCATGGACGGCCGCGGCTTCGGCATGGGCGAAAGGTCGCAGCGCTATGCCATGATCGTCAGGGACGGCGTGGTCGAGCAGTTGAACGTCGAGCAGCCGGGCGAGTTCAAAGTGTCCACGGCCGAGCATCTGCTGACGCAGCTGTAGGCCGCTTCCGCCCGCGATCAGGCGGCGACGGTCTCGGGTTCGGCGGCGACGTCGCCGGGCTGGGCCATGGTCATGACATGGGTGATGGCGCCCAGCAGCATCGGCGGCGTGATCGGCTTGGGCACGAAATAGGTCATGCCCGCCGCCGTGCAGGCCGCGATGTCCTCGGCGGCGGTGTCGGCGGTGACGGCGATGATCGGCACGTCGGCGTTGGGACCCGTGCCCGCGCGGATGCGGCGAGTCGTCTCGCGCCCGTCCAGCTCGGGCATGCGGACATCCATGAAGATCAGGTCGAAGGCCGTGGCCTCGCATATCTTCAGCGCGGCCAAGCCGTCCGCAGCGGTGGCGATGTCGCAGCCCAGCGGCTGGAGGATCAACTGGATGGCGCGCCGGTTGATGTCGTGGTCGTCGACCACCAGCACCCGCATCGGGCGGTCGTCCTCGTCGTCGATCGACGTATCGACGGGGGCGGCGTCGGCGACCGGGTCAGGGGCCGGGGCGGCATGGGCCTGTGAGACCGGCGTGAGCGCCTGCGGTGCCGGTCCGGGGGTTGCCGGGGACGAGGGACGGCCCGACAGGGCGCGGGCGACGGCGTCGCGGCTTTCCCGATCCAGCGCCGGCGGAGCCACCGCCACGACGGCTTCGCCGGGCTGGAGGGTGAGTGAAAGTGTGAAATTGGCGCCTTCGCCGGGGCGGCTGCGGGCGGTCAGCCGACCGCCCATCAAATCCGCCAGCTGACGGCTGATGGCCAGGCCCAGACCGGTGCCGCCGTGGACGGCGCTGACGCCGGCGATGGTCTGGTCGAAGGGCGTGAACAGACGCCCGACCTGGTCCGGGGTCATGCCGGGGCCAGTGTCGGCGACCTCGATCAGGATCGCGTGGCCGCCGGGCTCCTCGGCCCAGGCCCGGAAGCGCAGGGTGATCGAGCCCGTTTCGGTGAATTTCATCGCGTTCGAGATCAGATTGTTCAGAATCTGGCGCAGCCGGATCGGATCGCCCCGTACGGCTGCGGGCACGCTGGAGGCCCCCTCGATGCGCAGCTTCAGGCCCTTGGCCCGAGCCGGTCCACGCCACAGGCGGGCGGTCTGGTACAGCTGGTCGCGCAGGTTGAAGTCGAGGCTGTCGACCGTCATGTGGCCGGCGTCCAGTTTGGCGTGATCCAGAAGGTCGTCCAGCAGGGCCTTCATCATGAAACCCGCATCGGTGATCAGTTGCGCCTGGGACCGGGCGGCCCCGTCGCTCGCGCCGCGTTCAAGTTCGGCCGCGCCGGTCAGGATGGCACTGATCGGCGTGCGCAGGTCGTGGCCGATGGCGGCGAGGAAGGCGCTGCGGCCCTCCATGATACGCTCCGCGTCATTGCGCTTTTGATCGGCCTCAATGCGGGCCGCGCTTTCGGCCGCACGGGCTTCGTTCATCCGCTGCCATGTCGACAGGCAATAGGTGATGAAGACACCGACCGCGATCGCGGCGGCGGTGACGAAGGCCGGCGAGGCACCGTTCAGCGACATGAACACCGGCGTCGACGCCAGATAGATGAACTGAACCGAAGCGGTCATCAGCATGACCGACTTCGAGCGCGGGGCATTGACGACGGAATAGATGGCGCCGGCCGAGAGCAGCATGGCGGCGCAGATGCCGCCCATCGGCCCGCCGATCAGCCACAGCGGGATGGACAGGCTGCCGAAATAGCCGGCGTTGGCGGTCAGAATGACCCAGCCGGCGACGCGCCGCACGCCGGTCAGATGGTGGGCCTTGCCCGCGACGATCGGGGCGAAGATGCACAGGTCCAGTAGCTGGATCAGGAAATAGCCGATCACCCAGGCGGCGCTGAACGACCAGCCCAGCACGGGACTGAAGACAAGAGCGCTGGCCGCGGCCATGCCGAACCGCTGCAGCAACGCCTGACGCCGCTGGCGGATGGCGCCGGCCCAGTCGCCCTCGGTTCCATCGAACCCTGCGTCGGGCTTTTCGGCTGTAGCGATCGCCATGCGGCTCCCCGGGGCTGGACGTGTCGTCCCTGCCCGCATCCTGCCGCGTTCGCCCCTAACGCTCCGTCAACGGGCCGTCGAAATGGCCTCGAAGACTGTGGAAAAGCCGTCGGCCCGGAGTTGCCGGGCCAGGTCGCGCTTGATCCGGCCGACTAGACCGGGGCCCTCGTAGATCAGGGCGGAATAAAGCTGAACCGCACTGGCGCCGGCGCGGATTCGGGCATAGGCCTCGGCCCCGCTGTCGATTCCGCCGACGGCGATTAGGGGCAGGCGACCGCCGGAGGCCGCAGAGGCGGCGCGCAGGGCGGCCATGGCGCGCGTTTTCAACGGCGCGCCGGAAAGCCCACCGGCTTCGGCGCGGTCGCGCGAGCGCAGGCTGTCGGGGCGGTCCAGGGTGGTGTTGGAGACGATCAAGGCGTCGATCCGGTGGTCCAGACTGGCCTCGACGATCAGGGCGATTTCGTTGCCGTCCAGATCAGGCGCGATCTTCAGAAAGACCGGCGTGGGGTCTCCGCCCCGCGCCTCGGCCAGCCGCCCCAGCAGGTCGTCCAGCGCCGCCCGCCCCTGCAGGGCGCGCAGTCCGGGGGTGTTGGGCGACGACACATTGACGGTCACATAATCGGCCAGGCCGCGCAGGCGGGTCAGGCCAGCGACATAGTCCGCGGCCTTGTCCTCCGTGTCCTTGTTGGCCCCCAGATTGGCTCCGACCACCGCCTCGCGGGGGCGATGTGCCAACCGGTTGGCGAAGGCCTCCAGCCCGGCGTTGTTGAAGCCCATCCGGTTGATGATCCCCCGGTCTTCGGTCAGCCGGAACAGGCGGGGCCGGGGATTGCCCGGCTGCGGCAGGGGCGTGACCGAGCCGCACTCGATAAAGCCGAAGCCCAGACGCGACAGGCCGCGAAGGGCCTCGCCGTTCTTGTCCAGCCCCGCCGCCAGACCGACCGGATTGGACAGGCGCAGGCCGGCGAAGGTGGTGGCCAGAATCGGATCGTCGGCGGGCGGGGTCGGCAGGGGTGCGAGTTGCAGCGCCCGGATGCCGAGGCCATGCGCCGTCTCCGGATCGAGCGCGCGCAACACGTTGGCACCCAGATCGGTCAGGGCCATCCGGCCACCCCGTCGTCGAACTGCGGTGTGCCATCGACGTCCACCGACAGGTCGCGCATCGCCAAGGCAGCGGCCACAGGCAGGGCCCCATAAAGATGCGGGAACAGGTCACCACCCCGCGACGGCTCCCACCGCAAGGCCTCGCCCAGTCCGGTCAGGTCGACGGTGACGAGCACCAGATGTTGGCGACCCGCATAGTGTTTGCGCGCGGTTTCCCGCAGCTGGTCCTGCGTCGACATGTGGATATAGCCGTCCGCGCGGTCGACTTCGGACCCGGCATGGACTCCGGTGGCGAGCGCGGCGGTCCACTCCGCGCGATCGACCAGTTTGTAGGCGACGTCGCTCATCCGCCGGCGACGTCGCGCGGCTGGAGAAAGCCCTCGAAGGCGCAGCGGCCGGCGACATCGACCGTGAAGATGGCGGCGGCACCGGGCGGAAAGCCGCCGCTCATCCGCTCCAGCACCGAAGGCGACGCCGCGCTTTCGACCAGATACTCGACCGCCAGAAGGTGAATGCCGGGGTTGTGGGCCACCACCATCAGGCAACCGGCCGCGTCCTCGGCGGATTCGACCAGCCGACGCAGGATGTCGGAACCGCCATTGTAGAGGGGCTCGTCAGCGCGCACCTCGACGTCGCCAAAGGCGTCGTGCAGCAGCTCCCAGGTCTGTCGCGTGCGGGCGGCCGGAGAGACCAGGGCGAGGTCGGGTCGCAGGCCACGCGCCGCCAGCGCGCGGCCCATGGCGGCGGCGTCCAGCCGTCCCCGCGCCGACAGAACGCGGTCGTGGTCGCGGCCCGAGCCGGCGGCCCGCTCGGCCTCGGCATGGCGCATCAGGATCAGTCTTTGCATCGACACGGGGTTTAGGGCCGTTCGGCCGATCCCGCCAGATCGCGGCTGACGATGCGTGTCGCCGGCACGGGCTGCAGCGAGGAGGCCATCGCCGGGGCCGTGGCGGCGGCGGGGCGGATGCGGGCATAGGCCTGACGCGTGGCCTCCAGCAGAATGACCCCGGCCGCGCCGGGCATCAGTCGGTTGCCGACCTGTTCGAATCCGTCGGCGAGCGGCAGCAGCGGCCCCCAGGGCGGCACATAGAGAGTCCGGGACCAGGCCGTCGGCTCGAGGCCCGCGTCGCGCACCAGCCGTTCCAACTGGGCACGGGTGAAGGGCCGGCCGTGACCAAAGGGGGTGGCTTCGGCCCGCGACCAAAGGCCGCCCCGGGCCGCCGCGATCAGGATGATCCGGCCCGCCGGGGCCAGGGCCCGGACCGCCTCGGCCATCAGCGCCCGGGCGTCTTCGGCTTCTTCCAGCGCATGGACCAGCAGGATGCGGTCGAACGACCCGGCGGCGAAGGGCAGGCGGCGGTCCTCGACCAGGACGGTGCGGTTCTTGCCGCTGGAGGGCCAAAGCTCGACCCCCTGCCCGCCCGGCATGGCCGCCACCACTCGGCGGGCCCCGACGAAAGCGTCCAGCCACGGCGTGGCATAGCCGACGCCCAGAACGTCGCTGTTGGTCGCCTCGCCCCAGGCGTCGTCCAGTCGGCGGGCCAGCAACCGGCGGGCCAAGGCTCCGGCCGGCTCGCCGTAGAAGGTCCGAAGGTCCTCGATACTGCGCCGCATGTCCCCACCATAGGCCCCGAACGGAGGCGCTGCTAGAAGGCGAACATGACCCTGGATGTGCGACTGTTTCCCTGTTTATACGACAACTACGGCCTGCTGGTGCGTGATGCTGGCACCGGCACGGTCGCGACCATCGATACGCCGGATGCCGAGGCCATCGTGGCGGCGCTGGAAGGTTCAGGGTGGGGCCGGCTCGACCTGATCCTGAACACCCACTGGCACCCGGATCACACCCAGGGCAACGCCCGACTGCAGGCGGAGACGGGCTGCGAGATCGTGGGACCGGAGGAGGTGCGCCGCGCCGCGCCGATCGACCGGGTGGTCGCCGGCGGTGACATCGTCATGCTGGGAGAGACGGCACTGGAAGTGACCGACACGCCCGGCCACACGCTGGGGCACATCGTCTATCGCTCGGTCGCGGACGCCCAGGCCTTCGTCGGCGACGTGCTGTTCGTGCTGGGCTGCGGTCGGCTGTTCGAGGGCACGCCTGTGCAGATGTGGACCAGCTTGCAGACCTTGGCCCGCTGGCCGGATGAGACGGTGATCTGGTGCGCCCACGAATACACGGCAGCCAACGCCCGGTTCCTGCTCGGTGTCGACGACCGGCCCGGGGCGGCAGCGCGAGCCGACGAGATTTTCGCGATGCG
>Ga0163154_10009138_pt1 | contig 11363 bp, 12 predicted proteins | sample OliLakLV19MP9P1_FD_148649 | JGI IMG/M metagenome (GOLD analysis project Ga0163154, IMG submission 148649) | Freshwater microbial mat bacterial communities from Lake Vanda, McMurdo Dry Valleys, Antarctica - Oligotrophic Lake LV.19.MP9.P1 | ecosystem: Environmental > Aquatic > Freshwater > Lake >...
GCAGAGAAGCCCCACACGCTTTTGCAGTAGGTATCAAAGTCGGGCGCGACATCACGGTAGAGTCGCTTGTCACGGATGGCTTGAAGCTGCTCGGCGACCACCGTCCAAAAGACCTCCTGCGCTTGGCGAATCATGCTCTCACGCAACGCAAGTTCTTGGCTTTCGATGGTTGTGAGTGACGCGGTTTCTAGCTCAATCATCTCGGAAAGCAGGCCGTCGCGGCGGCAGTTCGCCGGGGAACATTGGCGTAATCAATTCGTCGTCGTCGTCGTCGTCGTCAGCACCATAAGTTAGCCAACATAATCCGCTCTCTTCGGCTCTTCGTTGTTCTTCATAGAACATCACCAGTTCCGAATAAGTCACAGCTAATTCCGCCCATACAGCGAGATTTTCCTCGTCCTTGATCAACGCGTCAAGCACTTCTGTGTGAGCGTCTTCGCTGGTCATGATGTTATAGAAAATCCGCAGCGCCTCCAGTTCCTGCTGTTCGTTCTCGATGCGACTGTTGTACGGGTCGAACACCTTTGACCTAGCCCCGGCGTTTCTCAGGGCTTGTAGTGCAAATTCTTGTTTGTTCATCAAATTCCTTGCGCGGATACCCCCGCCTTTAGGCATGGGGAGGAAGCGCAAGTTCTCCTTTCATATAGGTGTAGCCAAGTGTACAGCGGGTGAAGCGAAAGCGCATTAACGTGCTTTGTTGTTTCTTGGGCTTGGGTACTGGCGCGGTTCACCATCCCATTCCGTGCGATCATTTGCCCACTCGACAATAAGAATGTCGGACAGGTCACATTTAAGGACATAGCATAATCTTATAAGAATGTCCTTATCGTAGCGATCAATCTTCCCGCCAATCCATTTCGAGATAGTGCCTTGAGGTACTCCGGTTAACTTAGCAAGTTGATCCTGAGTAAGCCGCTTACCATTTTTATCTAGCCGACTATCCAGCACTTTATTGAGGTCAAGCATAATATTCATCCTTTGTTACTCCCTTTATGGTATCACGGCTATTCCATTTAGTCAACTAGATATTGACATAACTAGACAAGCGTTATAGTATATTCTTATGGATATTTTACATTGTATAGGGAAATAACAAAGGGGCGGGGCAGTAAGACCAAGTAACATTTAGCATAACATAATATCCACGTTAGTAAGGTAAGAGAGTGCATTAATTTTGGTATGTCTTTTAGAACCAATAGCTGACCAACTTAGTACGCTGGCGTATTGCGAGCTTTAGATCAAACGATAGAATTTAAGGCTCTTTAAAATAAGGATAGACGGTTATTAATAAAGTAAATTTTTTGGGTGGGCGGCGCGGGGTGGGTAAAAGCCTCTGATAATGGGGCAGGTGGGAAGCGCCAGAAAATGATCGTTAATTGCTGTAAGGAGGTTGTATGCTTTAAATGTCCTACCCACTTTTAGAAACTTTGAGCTAAAATAAATATCACACCGGAGAACAACGCAAGATGGACACAACCTTAACGGACACAACCTTAACAAAGAAAGACTTCGAGAATGGCGGGACATTGGAGCGAGCGCTGAGAGCGCGGGGTGTTCCAGTGGCGGCAGTCGTGAAACATCGGGACGGAACAGCGGCAGCCGATTTCTTTGCGCCGGGCTGGAACGAACCTGTAGACCCCGCCACAGTGTGGGCGGATCGCATCCTGCAAACTTTGGGGGATGTGCGGATTATCTCTACGGATGATTGGGTCAACACCTGGAGCGATCCGCCCTACATTATGGCAGCATTGGTATTGTTCGAGGCTGCACCGCCAGCGCCACCGGTGGATGTGGTCGCGCCGTGCATGGCCTTGATGATTAGGCCGTGTGTCGCAATCGTCCCATTTATCCCATTTAATGGGTAACAAAAAAGCCCTTTCGGGCAATCTCATTCTTTGGGGCGCAGAACTGGAAAACTAAGCCCCTTACATCACAAAAGGATACTACGGATATGGCACAGTCGCAAGCACTCAAAACCATTAGATTTAACGGTAACCCCTTCAATCCGGCGATGAAGGAAAAAAGTAAACTCCGAGTCGCGTTGGTTGGACCCAGCGGCTCGGGTAAAACGTGGACCGCCATGATGATGGCAACTGCCATTGTCGAGGCAGAGGGCGGCAAGATCGCATTTCTGGACACCGAAGGGAAAAGTGCAAGCAAGTACAGCCGTCATTTTTCTTTTGACGTGCTGAACCTCGCCGGAGAATACAATCCCGGCTATTACATTGGCGCGATCAACGCCGCTGCTGAAAACGGCTATACGGTGCTTGTCATCGACAGCTTCAGCCACGCATGGAACGGAGTAGGTGGCGTGTTAGAAATCGTTGATCGTGCTGGTGGGAAGCGAGGCGGCAACGATTTCGCGGGATGGGCAGATGGCCGCCCAGCGCAAAACGCGCTAGTCGATGCGATGGTCAATGCCAAATTGCACATCATCGGAACGATGCGGTCTAAGTCGGATTGGGTGCTGGAAGTCCAGCCCAACGGTAAAACAAAGCCCGTGAAGATCGGCACGGCCTCTGTTCAAAGCCCGGACTTTGAATACGAGTTTGATGTGGTCGCCTACATGTCGATGGAACATACACTTTCCATCTCAAAAAGTAGATGCCAAGAAGTTCCGGTCAATGCTGATTTCACTGATCCTATCGCGGTGGCGCGATCACTCCGCACTTGGGCAGTTGATGGTGAAGAACCTGTTTCGCAGGTGACAGCGATTCAGAAAGCCGAAGACCACATACAAGAGGCAGTCGGTTGGATGGAAGGCAACCTTGATAATTTTCACAAGACGATACGCAGCGTCTTGAAAGTGGACATCGCCCAGTCGGAGATCGCCCGGTATGCAGGCGTTTCCACCTACGGGAATATCGCTGAGTGGAATAGCAAGTACCCCAGCGGCAAAGACGCGGCTAAAGCCATCAAGGAAGCGTTTGAGAAAGAAGGGGCTTCAACCCCACCCGCCCAGCCTAAAAGCGAAACCAAGTCCGAGGCGAGCGCAGCCGGACGTGAGCCGTGGAGTTTCCTTGAGCGTGGCGCAATCGTAGAAGACGCGCGCGTCTTCTACGACATCAAGCCCGAAGCAGCCCTTGAGCTGCTGAAGATCAAAGATTGGGCGGAGATGCCCAGTTACGCAGCGGCGAAAGGTGCGCTGCTGGCGGCAGTCAAGGCAACCAACCTTCCCATGATGGCAACCAAGGCGGTCATCAAAGTAGGTGGGAATGGCGCGAAGTATCTCGAACTAAACACGCCCGAACCATCGCGTTTGTATGGGCGCGATAAACTCCGCGCCGCATTCATTAGTGACGATGACACGCTCAAACTGATTGACGGTTGGACAGAGGCCGGGCAGGAGTGCGAGTTCCCGATTCCTGTAAAAGTTGTCTGGTCGCAATCATCAGGTTACTTGAACGCCGAGCAAGTCAATGTTGACGTGCCATTCTGACTCGTAAGCAGGGCGCGTCAAGATTTGGCGCGTCCTTAAATTTAGGATATAGTGTTATGTTAAGATGTGAAATAGGAGGGCAATATGTCACCGCCCCTTTAATGCAAAAAGCCTCTGCAAGAGGCTCTTTACGAATGGTCTATACAATTTACCGTTACCGGGATAGTGCTTTAGTCGAGCGCTATCATTACCAGACACGACCTTGCGAAAGGGGGTGTATGACTGAATTACCTTCAGTCTACCGCCTCCTCTCGTTTCTGTCAACTTTGATATTTCCCAAGTCTAAAAGAACAGATGGTCGCGTCCTCATCGCCGATTTACGTTTTCTTGTGCGAGGTTCTATTCGATGACAGTCTCACATCAATCCATTACCGACCATGATGATGGTCGTAAGTATTTCGCGCAGCTACCCCATATGGCTGACGATGATCTTGATTTGTACGAGTATCGCCTGTACGGACACTATAAACGTGTCTGTGGAGAGATGGGCGGTGTGTGCGCTGAGACGGAGCGCACGACCTATCAAAAGTGTGGCATAAGTCGGGGGAAGTTCCGCGCTGCTCGACAGGGGCTAACGACTAAGGGCTTCATCGAAATTCTCCAAGAAGGAACACCGAACCAACTTGGACAAAAGGGAAAGCCTACAGCCATCGCCATTAAGGATTTATGGCTGCAAAACATCCAGCGCTACAGTGAAATCAAGCTGCAAAAACAACAGGGGAAGGGGTCTGAGATAGACCGTAAGGGTCTACCAGAGAACCCTTCGGAGGCTTTGAAGGGGTCTGAGATAGACCGTAAGGGTCTACCAGAGAACCGTAAGAAGAATAAAGAACTAGAAGAAAGAATAGAAGAACCTTTAGCGCTCGTCAGCGCAGCGGCGAGTGAAGGCAATCCTAACTTACAGGAAATGATTACACCTGTAACGAGTAACCAAGAAACCCCCACCCCTAAATCCCCGCCCCGCGCCACGGCGCGCCCGCGTGATGAAATCTTTGACGCGATTAACACACACTGGAACACCGGGACGGGTAGCGTCACCATGAACATAAAGAAGCTGCTGACCGGCACCTTTGCGCCATCGGGCAACGCGCAAAAAGATAAGCGTGATGCCCTATGGATTGAGAACAACCTGGAGCAGCCGATGGATGCCGCAGAGATTGAGCAGTTTGTTGCGTGGTACAGACTCAAATGTCCTAGCTACGACCTACCCGGCAACGGGGCAGGGATTCACAAGTGGGTTGCTACGGGACGGGCATGTGGGTATCAGATCGAAACCGTGCAAGACACGGCAAGCGATCCAGCCTATCAGGAATGGATGCCGCGTGACACAACACCCGGTCCGCATTATGAGGAATCACAGCGCATCATCAAGAATTTGGCGGCGATTTTCTCAAAGAAACCGTCCGAGAGAGAGGCCACCAGTGTTTAACCTACCCGCTCCTTACAGTCAAGAAGCAGAGGAAGCAGTCATCGGGGCTATCCTCATTAACCCCAAAGTCTTTTTGAATGTGGCCTCATTTTTGAAAGGCGATGATTTTTTCTTCCTGCGCCATCAATATATCTGGCAAGCCCTGCTACGCTTGAATGAGCGCCAAGAACCAGTAGATTATCTAACCCTAGTTCAGGAACTAAAAGATCAAGGCAAGTTGGAAGATATTGGCGGGCCCGCCTTCCTGACGCAGTTGATTAATGCCACGCCGACGGCGATTCATGCTGAGGTTTATGGGCGCATGGTTGAAAGAGCTGCTACACGTCGGCGGTTGATGATTGCCGCCGACGAGATTAAACAGTTAGCCACCAACGAAGAAATGACCATTGAGGCCATCACGAGCGCGGCGGAAGTACGGTTAGGCAATGTCACCACACCAACTACGCTGCGTCCAGTGCAGCATATTCATGATGCGCTGCTTGACCACGCCAGCAATTTAGATGCGCGCATGGCGCAGTCGCCCGGTACGCTGGCCGGAATACCAACGGGTATACGGGTCGTTGATCAAATGTTGGGCGGCTTACGTCGCAGGAAGGTGATGGTCGTAGCTGGTCAAACCCATATGGGGAAGACCTCGTTGCTACTGACCATCGCGCATAATGCTGCGCCATCGGCACGAGTCGCCGTTTTTAACGTGGGCGATGAAGATGTAGAAACTATGACAGGTCGCCTATTGTCGATGCAGACAGGTATGCCATCGGATAAGCTCATGTATGAACAGCTTAATCCGCAGGAATTGTCACGTTACGGCGAAGCAGCGGGTCGCATGAGCAAATGGAACTTGCATCTGCGGTACAAGCCGGGCATGACCATCGACGAGATTAAAACCGAAGTCGCCGCACTTAAAAACGAAGGTGGTCTCGATCTGGTCATCATTGATTATGTGCAGCGCATTGGTGCAGCGCCCGAGATAGAGAAGCAGGGGCCGCGCTATCGCATCAACTACGTGAGTGATGCGATTAAGAAGTTGGCCTATATGGCCGATGTACCAGTTTTGTTGGGCGCGCAGCTAAAACGTAAAGAAGAAAAGCCCGTTGAGTCTGACATCCAAGAATCAGCCAACATCGCGCAAGATGCTCACATTGTGTGCTTGTTGTGGCGGGATGGGAAGTTTAATAGTAATGCCCAATATCCTGATTTAGAGGAGTTGATTTTCACCAAGAATAAAGTCAACGGACAGGTTGGCACCTTGAGAACGCGCTTTGACTTTACGACCACACGCTTTCATGATTGGCCTGCAAGTCTTGTTAACGCCAAGTCCAAGCCCGGCGCGCCCCAACAGCGGGACAATGACGATGAGGATGCACCGCGCATCCTGCATCTGCAATAGAGAAACCAAAAGGCCAGCTTTTAACGGCTGGCCTCCTGGCTCTCACACACTGAGAAACTTAATTGTAGCGCCGGAACGATGTGCGGTCAATCTTCTTGATTGTCACCCGGCACTAGTTGCAGGATGTCACCGGGTGTAACGCCAAAGAAGTCGCAGAGTTTGGCAAGGACATTCAGATCGACCCGGATAGGTTGATGGTTGCGGTATCCGCTGAGAAGATTTCGATGAATGCCCGTCGCCGCCTCCAAGGCGAGGTTAGTCAAGCGATAGGTCGGGTTGCCTGTTTCCTTGCGAACACGCGCCTCGTGCGCTTTGATGATCTTCGGAAGTCTGTAGATTACACGCGAGTTCTTTGTCATGGATTCGTCTTTCGAAATGGTTAACGCCAGCATTGTAAATCACTCCTGATTGGTTTGCAATCGAACACGTATTCTGGTATTATATAGGAACTTGAACAAGTAATCAAGTAATAAAGTAATCAAGTAAAGGAATGTTATATGAGCGCATTAACCTCACCCCCCAGCCCTCTCCCCGGCGGCGCGGCGGCGCAAGACTCGACTGGTAAGGTACGGATACCGCTTGCGGAAGGTGCGCTGCTGGCGGTGGAAGTGGTTGATCTGCTGGCGGACGTGTGCAGCAGGATCGCAATCGGGGGAAGCATCCGGCGGGGGAAGGCGGAAGTGGGCGATATCGAGATTATCTGTGCGCCATTGAGCGAGGTGGCATTATTCCGGCGGATGGATGAGCTGCTGCGGATGGGGCACCTGACGCAGCGCAAGAATAAGAACGGCCACAATATCGCGTGGAGCAATCGGTTTCGGGCGGCGGTGTATAAGGGATTTCCGCTGGACGTTTTTATCGTGCTGAAAGATCGGCAGTGGGGACCGACGATGGTCATCCGCACGGGGCCGGGGGATGCGAATAAGGTGATCGTCACAAAGCGCGGGATGAGGAATAACGACGGCAATATCGGCATACTACCGCCGGGGGTCAAGTTCGATCAGGGGGCGGTGTGGCGGTTGGTGGATAGTCATGTGCTGGTGGATACGCCGGAAGAGGAGGAGGTGTTTTATGCGTGTGGGCTGCCGTTCATAGCGCCCCATCTGCGAAGCGTGGAGACGTATCAATTTTCTTCATGGTGGCATGAAACCGAGGGAATAGAGTTTCCAGCGCGTGGGCGGGTGTGGCTGGCGGATTACGAGCCGGTGCGCGATGCGGTGTATTGGCCGGACGAGGAGGGGGACATCCGGGCGCGAGTGCTGGACGTGCCAAACTTGGGGGCGGCGCGGGGGGATGAGATGGACGCGGGAGAAGTGGCGCAGGTGGTGATGTTTGGGAAGCGGGTTGAGTATGGGTAACCCCCCCCTAAAGCGGGTGAAGCCGCACGACTCGACACTCCCGCGCAGCCGCAACTTGCATTGTGGGGAATAGAAAGCAACTTACCTAAACCAATAAGAAAAGGGGAGAGAAATGATTATGAATACGACCCAAGCTCACTACTCGTTTTGTCAGCCCGGCGATGTGTTTCAAAACGCTTGCGGTGATCGCGCTACCGTCTCGGACATCTTGAGCGATGGTATCTACGAATTACTCATTAAGCGCGTCGATGGAAGTATGGGCGAGGTCAAGTGGATGCTCGGGCAGCTCGGCGCATTTATGATGCGTGAACCCGAACCCGCAGAAGTGGCACCAATCACTGTCGATGATCTACCGCACAAAGATTGGGTAAGCCCACGTGACCACTTCACATGGGAATTATGGGAAAACGAAGCGCATATGTATCAGTCACTTGCTTTTGAACATCCGGAAGCAAGCTTTAGCTGTGATCGGTACGCTAAGTATGCAGACGTGGCCTATCAGCAGGCTAGAATGAAACGTGATTCTAAGCCTTACATCAATGTCATGGAGCAGCCTAAAACCTCCGCGATTCAACATGGTTTCAAAGCTGGCGACAAAATAATCACGTCAGATCGCATTAGTATTAAAGAACTTGACCCAAGTTGCGACCTTGATATTGTCCTCGCCCGCATTGGTGAACTTGGAAACGTGGAGAGCATCAACGATACCCATATCAAAGTACGATTCCCAAAGATGGGCGTTCAATCGGATATCCCTCACGCAGTAGCTGTCGCCAAGCTAGTCATCCGTAAAGAAACCGTAAAGCCATCGCCCACACCGAAGCAGGTTCGACAACCCAAAGACAATACTTTCAAAGCGGGTGATGTCGTGCGTTACAGTGGCCAGCCCGGCTACTACACCGTCAGAACCTTAGAAGGTCGTCAAGTAAGCCTCGAGACACATTTACAAGATAACCACACGCTGCAAGGAACGGTAGACAACCTTGCACATGCTGCAATGCCGGACATCCTTTTACCCATCCGTCAGATCGAATTTCTCACCCATCTTGATACTGGCAAGGCTGTTGTCAGGAACGCGGCGACCCGTCAGGCGCTGTGGCGGCATGAGTTTATCACTACAGGTGATTGGGATGCTATCGCCTTAACTGTGTCTGGTCGCGCTTGGCTTGATGACTGGTTACACCGCGAGCCACGTATCACCGAACCAGAAACAACACCGGAAACATTCAACGTTACAGATGTAACGGTTAGCGTCAGAACTGCGTACCTTGATCGCTTGTGGATGAAAGGACCGATCACCTTTAAGGGGCGACGGGTCGTCAAGATCGAGTCCACCCAATCCGACAATTGGGCGCAGCTTCGATTTCCCGGCGGAAGCACTAAGGGCGGTGAATGGGTTGAATGGGATGACCGCCTTGCGATCGAAGGCGCAATCGAACCCGTTGAAGACGTGCGGCTCGACACTCCCGCTCAGACGCAACTTAAATTGTGGTGAAAATAGGCTCTTGCACTATATCAATTATTCAGTTATGATAGTGTTTATCTGTTAATTTACTCACACACTACTGTGCGGGGTATATAGGAGTGAAAGAAATGTTTTTCAATGGCAATATCATAGATCAAGATGAACTGAATGACCTGCTTGCAAAAACCGCACCGCCGTATGATTTCGCGGGAGCTAATCTCAGCGAGGCAAATTTGCGGGGTATTGACCTTGGGAATGCTAACCTCAAAGGCACGTACCTGATTGATGCTTGGCTCGCCGGGGCAAATCTCAGCCACGCTAATCTCCAAGGTGCTTATATGCGCGGAGTGAATTTAGCCGGAGCAACCTTAAGAGGTGCCGATCTTGAAGGCGCTAGCCTGCGGGCGGCACACCTCGCAGAAGCCAATTTGCAAGGTGCAAGACTTCAGAAGGCTAGCCTTGAAGGTGCTAACTTGACCGGAGCAAATCTCTCATCGGTTAATTTAGAAGGCGCTGATCTCAGCGGGGTAATTTTAAAACGCGCTAACTTGAAGAGTGCTTATCTCAAAGGCGCGAGTTGCTTTGGAGCGGACTTCACCGAGTCGAACCTGAAGGATGCTTGGCTTGACGGCGCAAATCTCACTGGGGCGGTAGGAATCACGGCTGTTTATATGTCCGGCATGTCCACGCAGTCCCTGTACGCAGTGCGACACGTCGGCTGTCTGATGGTGCAGGCCGGGCATTTCTATGACACGTTGGAAGCGTTCGAGCAGTACGCGCAAGATACACACACCTCAAGCAAGCAAGGCATACTGTACGCCGAAGTAATCCGGCTGATCCATATTTGGCAGCAAAACAGCTAGGGAATAATCTCCGCACTGTGCGGAGATAGCCGCTTCCATAGATGAGGCGGCTCAATTGTTAATCTGACTATAGGAGAAAATAATGAACATCGAAGGCAACTTAATCACACAAGCGCAGTTAGCAGAGATTGTTGCAATGGCTAAGCCTTGCAATCTTGCAGGCGCAAATCTCGAAGGCGCATACCTCGAAGGTGCAAATCTCGAAGACGCATATCTCTATGGCGCATATCTCGAAGGTGCAAACCTGAAAGCCGCATACCTGAAAGACGCATATCTCGAAGGCGCAAACCTGAAAGCCGCATACCTCAAAGACGCATATCTCGAAGGCGCATATCTCGAAGGCGCAAATCTCGAAGGCGCAAATCTCGAAGGTGCAGATCTCGAAGACGCATATCTCTATGGCGCATATCTCGAAGGTGCAAACCTGAAAGACGCAAACCTCAATGGCGCGAGTTGCTTTGGAGCGGACTTCACCGAGTCGAACCTGAAGGATGCTTGGCTTGACGGCGCAAATCTCAATGGGGCGAAAGGCATTATGTCGCTGTCTATACCCGGTATGTCGTCACGCGGCGATACCCTGTACGTCGTGCGGCACGTCGGCTGTCTGATGGTAAAATTTGGGTATTTTTATGGCGACCTAAAAGAATTCGAGCAGCACGTGCAGGAGAATTACGGCACAGGCAAGGAAGGTACACTGTACGCCGAAGTAATCCGGCTGATCCATATTTGGCAGCAAAACAGCTAGGGAATAACCTCCGCACTGTGCGGGGATAGCCGCTTCCATAGATGAGGCGGCTCAATTGTTAATCTGACTATAGGAGAAAATAATGCACATCGAAGGCAACTTAATCACACAAGCGCAGTTAGCAGAGATTGTTGCAATGGCTAAGCCTTGCAATCTTGCAGGCGCATACCTCAAAGACGCATATCTCTATGGCGCAAATCTTGCAGGCGCAAATCTCGAAGGCGCATACCTAAAAGGCGCAAATCTTGAAGTCGCATACCTCAAAGACGCAAATCTTGCAGGCGCAAACCTGAAAGACGCAAACCTTGCAGGCGCAAACCTGAAAGCCGCAAACCTTGCAGGTGCAAACCTGAAAGACGCAAATCTCGAAGGCGCAAACCTGAAAGGCGTAAACCTGAAAGACGCATATCTCTATGGCGCAAATCTTGCAGGCGCATATCTCCATGATGCAAACCTTGAAGGCGCATATCTCGACGGTGCAAATCTAAAGGGCGCGAAAGGCATTATGTCGCTGTCTATACCCGGTATGTCGTCACGCGGCGATACCCTGTACGTCGTGCGGCACGTCGGCTGTCTGATGGTAAAATTTGGGTATTTTTATGGCGACCTAAAAGAATTCGAGCAGCACGTGCAGGAGAATTACGGCACAGGCAAGGAAGGTACACTGTACGCCG
>Ga0163154_10009140_pt1 | contig 11362 bp, 7 predicted proteins | sample OliLakLV19MP9P1_FD_148649 | JGI IMG/M metagenome (GOLD analysis project Ga0163154, IMG submission 148649) | Freshwater microbial mat bacterial communities from Lake Vanda, McMurdo Dry Valleys, Antarctica - Oligotrophic Lake LV.19.MP9.P1 | ecosystem: Environmental > Aquatic > Freshwater > Lake >...
ATGGGGGATGGGGGCAGGTCGCGCGCAATCTCAAGTCCTGCTGGCCCAGATGACTCACTCGAAGGGGCTACTTGGGATCCACTTCGCCCGGCAGCGGAGCCTCGCTGGGGTTCTGCGGTGTTGGCGGAACAATCGGTACTGGCACCGTCGGCACTGCTGGCCCGGGGTTGAGCCCTGGTAGAACCGGCGGCAATGTGGTAGGCACAGCAGAAGGCACACCAGGTGCCGGCTGCATCGCTGGAGCCAGCTGCGTGGCTGGAGTTATTGTGCTCGGTTCATTTTCTGCGGGCTTGCTTCCAGCCGGCGGCATCCCAGGCAGTTGATCCGATGACGCGATCGCAGCGGGCGCATCGGTCCCATCCGCGTTCGTTCGCCACGCCCCCTTGCGCCAGAACGCCTTGGAAGTATCCACGCGGAACAGCCTCGCGACCACACCCGGATCCGCCAGTTCCGCCGGTTGTCCATCGTCCAGCGTCACTTGCAGCGACCAAGGCTGCAGTTCATCCCGCAGCAACCATAATTCGCCCCGCAAGTACGCGAGCAGTTGCGTCGTCGATAAGTCTGGACCAGGCGTGCCCTTGCAGGTTGTACACGTCCGCATCTGTCCATCGCGCCTGCGCGATGCTCCGCGGTTGCCACACTCCACGCAGGGCCATCGCCGCGCTTCCCTCTCCACACTGTCGCTCCCGCCAGCGATACCGAATCTCGCGAGCAAGCCATCGATTGATTGAAGTTTCTCCGAGACCTCGGGCTTGCGAAGCAGTGCCTTGGCGTGGTTGCCATACCCCGCACGAGCCAGACCGATCGTGACCGAAGCCAGGTATTCAGGAGATTCCGCGTGCAGGCTCGCGGGGAGCGACGCATTGCCCTTCATCGGGGCCAGCGCCCCGGCAAGCGAACGCAGCCGCGCACGCTCTGCCCGGGATGTCGCGATATCGGCCAGGGCCAGACAGGCACTGGTCGCGGTCGGTGAAGAAACATCCGTCGCCCTCGCCACATCAAACGCCCGCACCAGCAACTCAATCGCCACACGCCGCTCTGCGGGAGTACTCGCAATATCCAGCACTTCTTCTGCAAGCAGCAAGTAGGCCTCGGGATCTCGCGGTGAGAGCGACATAAGACGCTGTTCCCATGCAGCGCTGACAGATTGAGTTGCTCGCCCAGGCAATTCGGGAACAATGCTCGCTGGCATGCCCTGGTCATTGATCCCTGCTTGCCCGATCGCCCCAACGACAACCAGCAACGCAAGTGATACGCCAAGCACCCTGCCACTCGATGGATTCTGTGTCATCATGATCCTAATGATCCTCACGATCCTGCTGATCCTGCACCTGTGCCGCCTGAAGAATTCGTTGGAGCGCTGGTTGGACTGATGAGTAACCCTCCAGGCTGGCCCCCGGATAACTGCGCACCAAACCGCAGCATCCACAACCGCGCCTGTGCCAGTTCGCCCGCGGCCATCTGGTCAAAGACATGCAACGAGCCAGACGCATCCCGCCTCCACGCCTCGAGCACCAACACCGCCTGGTCCTTCGCGGCCCGGTTATCCATCGCCACGGTCCTCGCCTGCAATTCGATGATCGCGTTCTGCTCGACGACAAATCGCTGCAAGTCAGTTTCGCACGCAACCAGCCGTCCATCCCGCACCCGCATCGCGTCTTGCACGCTCACGAACGCAGGATCCGCAAACCAGCCGCGCTGCGCATGGGTTGCTATCTGCGCCTGATACCTGCGCGCCGCTGCCAGCAATTCTGCGGGCACGGATCGCAACTGGGGCAGCCCCGTGGGTCGGTCCTTCTCGATTGCACGCTGCTCAACAGCAGCATCGCTCCCGATCTCGTCATCATCTCCAGCGGGAGTTGTCGCAGCAACGACCGTGATCCGCGCCCGATAGTCCGTCAAGAAAGAATCGGCCGCGACATCAACAAACAATCCGTCGTCTGGTGCCAGCACCTCGAGCAGCCTTCGCAGCAAACCTCGCCGCACCTCGACGCGCCACTGTGCCGCCTTTGGTGCGGGCAACGTTGAAGCCGATGCCGCTTCGAGCAGTTTGCCATTATCTCTGGTCGCGGGTATGAACGGCTGGAAGTCCAGCAACGCCTTGAGCACCTCGGGCTGCTCCAGCGCACGTTGCAGCACTGCGCGTGCGTCCCGACGCACCTCGGGACTGCCCGCCCGCATCGCCTCCTCCACCACAATCCGCGCCTCCAGCGCGCTCACTGGCCCGCGCACCGCCTGCAGAATTTCACGCCGTTTGGGAATGTCGTTCCCCGCCCCGACATATTGCTCGCCCCACGACGAACTTCCCTGTCCGAGTTGAAGACCACCACCCGTGTCCCATCGGCTGATCGGCGATCGCGCCCGTTCAAGTGTCAGGCTCGCGCTCGACCACTCACCCCGCATGACCTCAACCGCCGCCGTGTTCAAGGTTGACAGTCGCACCGCAAAGGCCAGTCGCTCCTTGAACGAGCCCTGGGGCACACCACCAGAATCACTCCCCAATATCGCCCGCGCCTCTTCGAGCCATCGCCCCGACAGTGTCTGCTGCGTGCCCGACTCACTGATCTGCCACAAGTTGGCGTAGCGATCCCGCAACAACTCGCGATCCGATAGCGTTGCGCTCGCCGACAAGGTCGCCGTCAGTTCCAGCCCCGAATCAGACCGCTGCACCAGCGCGCTTGTCAACACATGAAGGTCCACGCTCGACACCTCTGCCTGTGTCATCCACCGCAGGACCGCCGGTTTGGCTGGCCCGCTTGCGTCCAGGGGCAACTGTCGCGCCAACTGATCGATCGCACCGGCGATCATCGGATCCAGTGATGGCTCGTTACCCGAAGTCATCGAACGATCAAGCGCCAGCAGCAGCAACTGTGTGTACTCGTCGGGCGAACTGTCCGCCAGCAGCGCCTTCGCACACTGCGCCCAGGACAACCACGCCGCGTCGATTGCCTGTTGTGATGCGATCATGCTCGTACCACCCAACTGACCGCCCAACTCGCCAGCCAACCCGCCACCTGGCTGAACCGTCATTGGCTTGCCCATGCCCACCATCAAGCCGCTCATCCGATCCAGCGCCGCGCCCACACTCTGTCGAACGGTTGCCTGATCCGTCGGAAGCGCACCACCAAGTGCCGTCGCTAACTGCTTCCGCAGCCGCACCCGCAGTGCTGATGGCAAGTCTCGCTCCCCAAGCAACCGCGCCGTCACGCCGCATGAGAACGAGGCTCGACGAATTCTCTCGCGCGTCCAGACCGCCGACCCGTCCGTCATCAGCCCCAGTCCGGATTCAAGGCTCCGCACCAGTGGTTCCAACGCTTCCTCTCGCGATGGACCCAGAATGCTCCCCGCCCGGTAGGTAAACTCCGCCGTCGCATCTCCAGCAGCCACCACATCGCTCGCGGTTGCCGCTGGCCATCCCTGTCCCATCGCTTCGAGCGCGAGCACAAGTTGCTCGCCCGACCGTGCCGGCTGATCCTGCACAACACCCGCAGCCTCGCGCATCTGGGCTAGCACTTCGCCCGCCCGAAACTCGCCTGCCCCTGTTCCGCTCCCAGTCGCCAAAGGAGCGCTGCTGCTGACACCTGTAAGCACATTCGGCTGGCTCACACGCCCGGCCCCGCTCGCCACCGCATCATTGCTCGTATTGGCCAGCACCGGATTCCCATTCGCTTGCGGCACGACCGGCGCGTTCGATACGCCAGCATTGGACGCTCCTCCCGCACCACTTCCTTTTCCTGCAAACATGATCCGAAGCCCCATCGCGGCGACAACCAAGAACAACAACCCGACCACCGCGCCGATCAATCCGTTCCGCAGCATCCGCCGCGCCGGGTCTTCGCTGGTTCGATAGATCTCAAACTCATCCACAGCCGCCCGCAGTCTCTCGTCGCGCAGCACCTGCGTGGTCTTGGTTTCTTCCACCCTGGGCGGCACATGCTGATTGCCGACCACTGCTTCACGAAGCGCCGCCGTTGCCTGCGTTGGATACCTGCCCGGAACATTCACCGCCGCTCGGCTTGCCGGACCGCCCAGTGTTGCCAAGTTGGTAAGGATCGACGGCACACGATCCTGCGCCACGCCCATGGCACTCGCCAGCATCGAAATTTCTTGCGCCGCCGCAGGATTCCACCCGCCGTGCTTGGCCAGCGTCAGTGTTGCCAACTCGTCAAAATCTCGCATCGGATCCGAGACCAAACGATTTGTGCCACTAACACTAACACCACCAACACTTGCCCCCGTCATTGCTGACACGCTCGCCCGCTCCACTGGCGCAAGTCCAAACGCCGCATCCTGAGAGACTCGTACCGCGGGCGAAAGCAACAACCGAGCTACCCCCGCGTGCAGCATCATCCGCAGTTCCGCCGCCTCCGGCGTTGCCGCCAGCGAGTGATGACTGACCCGCTGCAACCGATCTTTGAGCGCACAGAGCACCTGTTCACGCGACAAGACACCGCCAAGGGGCACGCCCAGCAGCACCCGATCATCTCGTGTCCCGCCTGGCAAGCCAAGGAAGATCGCTGGCAAGTCCGGCATCGAGGGTGAACTTGCGCCACCAGTTGTCGAAGGAGGTGCTAGGTTCACTTGCCACCTCCCTTGCTATTGCCACCACTCCCATGGCCACTTTCAGATGATGAACCCTTCGCCTGTTCGATAACGACCAATCCCAACTGCTCGATCTTCGGCCCAAATGGGTCCGGTCCGGTTTGCGGGTACAGCAACTTGTGCTGCGTATACGCCTGCCTCGCGCCAGTCAGATCCGACTTCTGCAGCAAACGAAGTGTGTGAAAACGCGGCTCATACCAATCGGCAGTGCCCGGCTCCATGCTGCCCAGCAACTGCGTCCATGCCTCCAACGCCCCACCAGCATCGCTCGCGTCTTCAAGCAGTTGAGCCAGCCTTCGCAGGCTAGTCACCGTGCTCAAACCGCTCGCGGCCTGCTCGCGATCAAGTTTGATCGCCAACTCGCGCATTCGCTTGTCCTGCTCCACCTTCCATAAAAACGCCGATGAATGCGCAACGCGGTCTCGCACCACCGTTCGCGTGTCTCCCTCGGGCAATCGCTCGAGCCACGCCGCACCAAACCGCACAAGATCGCGTGCCTTGCTCGCGTTCTGTTCTTCGCGTCGCCATGCCTCATCCGCTAGGCGATACATCCACTGGTCCGCCGCATCCGCAAATGGACCCTTTAGTCCGCGCAGTTTGTCCCAGATTTTCTGCGCCTCTTCGTTCATTCCACGAGCGATCAGCATCTGCAGGCGACGGAAAAGCAACTCGGCCTCAAATTGCTGGGTCGATACTCCATGCCGCGATGCCAACTGATCGATCGTGATAAACGCGGCTTCGGCCCGAGGCAGGTCCGGCGTCGCGGTCGTCAGCAGCACATCCAGCAGCTGCCTGCTTCGCAGCACGATCGACTCCGCCGCCAGGCGAGACGAATCGTCCGAAGCGCTCATTGCTTGCGGCATTTCCAGTCGCATCAGTTCCTCCGCAACATCCGCGAATCGCAGCGCGAGGAACTGGCGCTCGCTGGCCAACGCGCCACGATATTGCTGATACAGCAGTCGGGCCGCATGCCTGCGTGCTGCAAGATACAAGGGCGAATCCTGCGGCACAGCCAACAGGATTTCCATCGCCTTTCGATCATCCACGCCCGCCACCTGCGCCTGGCGAATCAGCAATCGTGTTGCGTTGGGTGACTGCGGAAACTGCTGCACAAACAACGTTGCCAATCCGTCCCGCTGCGCAGTGCGCGTCGCTTCGCCCCGCTCCACCAGCATGTCCAGCGCCACCACTGCATACCACAGCGCGTCCTCGCGGACACGCGCATCCTTCCCCGCCTCAAACGCCCGCTCAAACGCCGCCGACGCAGGCAGCAAATCCCCAGCGTAAAACAGCGCGAGTCCGCGCCGCAGGTGAGCACGAGCCTGTTCAGTCTCAAACTGCCCGATGTCGTCCGCCTTGAGCGCCGCTTCCACCAACTGTGCCGCCTCGCGGAAGGCATTGACCACAGCCGGATCGGTTTCTGGCCCACCAACGCCGCCCGGTGTCTCCGCGCTCGACTTGCTTTCCGAGTTTAACTTGTTCTGCGTACTCGACTTGCTCTCCCCTGCGCCCGTTGCCCGCGCCGCCACTTGCAACGCCGATGCCTTTTCGTAGGCTTGCAAGCCGCGCACATACGCAACGATGAACCCGTCATCACCAATCGGCAGCGTTCCGTACTGCTTCACCAGGTCAACAATCTGCGCCAGTTCTCCTTGCGAGACCAAGTCACCAAGCGCCGCGCGAGACACCATACCCACCGACACCTTCAAGCCCTCGCGCAATTGCCCACCCCGCAGTGCGTCCAGGCTCGATATCGCCACGAGCCGCGCCTCCTGAGCCGACAGCGGCTGGATCGCGCCGTCGCGTCCGTTGAGCCGCCGCCGACGCACCAGCGACTCCACGTCCGACCAGCGATTCGCCTGCACCAGCACCATGAACTGCCTTGAGAAAATCTGCGATGAAACCCCAGTGGACAATTCGTCCGACGCGATCATCACATCCAACCAACGCATCGCATCGACCTCATTGCCCAGCAACGAATTGCTGAGCGCCGCGCCAAACACCGAACGCGCCACATGGTCCAGCCGAAGGTTGCTGGACGGAAATCGCTCGACGCTGGGCACTTTGCCGGGCACAGCGTTCAGCAGCACGCCAAACGCTTCCAACGCATCCTTTGCCTTGCTCTTGTCGTTGCCCAAGTACGCGAGGTAGTACCGCGACCACCCCTCGTAATACGCCGCGATCGACCGCAATCGCCTGGCATCGCCAAGTTCGGCCCGCACGCCCGCCTCATCCCCACCCTGCGGTATCGACTTCTCGCGCTGCTCAAGCGCATCCACGCGCCGCTGCAGTTTCGCACGTATCTGCGTGAACGTCGGCAGCACATCCTGCAGCACGCGCAGCGATTCGCTGCGTTCCTCGGGCGTCGCCAATCGCAATCGCCACTTCTCCGCCGCTTCCTCCGCTTGGAGGTATGTCGCCTTGCACATGTCCAGCCGAAGTTCCGACGAATCCGCCTCGGGCACCTGCTCGAGTAGTTCCTGGCTCAAGCGTTCCAGTTGCTTGCGTTGCTGGCTGTCGGTCGTCGCGCCCAGCATCCGCACATAGAGCCGCCCCAGCATCTCCGCAGAGCGCACCCGCGCCTCGGGCTTGGCCGTCGCAATCCGATCCCGCAGTTGTGACGCCAACACGTTATCGAGTTTCAAGTCCAAAAGTAATTGCTCAACCACCGGCTCGGAATCGTTGGGGAGCACATCCTGCACGCTGCCCGTCTGACTGCTTCCAATAGGCGCGCCCCCGCCTCCACCTACGCCCCCGCCCTGAGCAATCGCACTCTGAGCAAGCGCACTCTGAGCAAGCGCACTCTGCACAAGCACACCCTGCGCGAGCAACCACCCACCAGTCAACGCCAGCAGACGCACAACCGTCGACTTACTTTGGCCCGTTCGTATCCGCATTGCGGTCCGAGCCCCCTTTCTTGTCGTGCCCAAATCCAGTTGCAGGCTTCAAAGCATGCGTAACAGCCTGAGCCAAACCCTGGGCCGGATGACCGGAATACCGCTCAAAGAACAACTGCCGGATCCGACCCGCACCCTCGCCATCACCCTCAGCGTCCAACGCAACCGCCGCCTCCGCCAGCGCCAACCCTGCAAGATACGGATGCACGCCATCCAGTCGCGCTGGCACATGCAGCAAGTGAACGATTCCCAGGTTCCGCTCATCCAGCGACGCGAGCATGCCCGAAGCATCCGCGCCGGTCTTCTTTGCCTCCCCATCCGCAATCATCGCCCGCCCTAGCGCAACCCGCATCCACGCTTCAGTCCACCCAGGCAATGGCGCTGCATCAGGAGAACCAGGCGCGAGCCGACCTCGTAGTCCGCTGATTGCAGTTGCTCGCTGCTCAACCGTCCCGCAGCGCGAAGCAACCACATCCCACACCAGTTCCAGCCCTGCGTCGCCTGCCATCCGCTCGGGCACCACCACATCCTCGCCCGTCTCAAACGCCGCGCTCACGCGATACAACTGGGCCACTCGCCCCGCTCGTGAACCAACGTTCGAACCATGCCCCTCACTTGTTCCGACATCATTCCCGGCAATCGCCCCCAGCACCACGCTCAGCGCCGGCCCCTTGATCCAGATGGGCGGTAACTGAGGCGACAATCCCCATGCCTCATCATGAACCGGAATAACCCGCACGTCCGCGTCGCTCTTCTCTCGCTCAAACAATACTTCTTGCTGTTCCGATGCCATCAACGCGAGCCACGCCTCAACCGCCGCGCTCTGCGCCTGACGCGCAAGCCTGCATCGCAACAACCCGGAAGCCACCATCGCTGCGGTTGGCCCTTGCTGCCCGCGCACCTTTGCGAACAACTGCTCCAGCAGCGGCTCAGCGCCCGCAAGATCGCCCCGCTCCATCCGCACCCGCGCACGCCATGCCATCTTCGCCATCTCGCCAAACGGCTCTGCTTCTGCGGACAACTTGCCCCGCACCTCGGCAACCCGATCCCATGACAGCACACGCGTTCTGGCTGCGTTATCGCCGCTCGAAGTCTCCCGCACCTCAACCCCAGCGAACGACACAGTAACCACCTCACCGATGCCTTCGTTCCCCGGATCGCCCCCACGCAGCACGATCTCGCTTTGCGCACGTGCGCCCGGCACACACGCCAGCAGCGTGCAGCAAGCCAACAGCCGCGCAGTCGCGCCGCTGCCGCCCTTCGCCGATTCGTGTTGTGTGATCCAAGTGTCCATGCTCATTCCACAGGCACGAAGGCGTAAGTCCCCGCGCTCTGTCGCGCGATTCGTTTCATCTGTTCCTCTCCCCTCGCATCGCCAAAGCAAATCGCGTGAATGGGCGTTGGTTTGTCCTGTGCCCGGTTGAGCAACGCAAGTTCCTCCGCAACACTCTGCACCGGATCCAGAAACTCGCCGTCGGTCATCAGATAAATCGCATCGGGCCGGGGACGCAACTGAGAGAAGACCAGCCGCATCGCTGGCATGACCAGCGTGTTGGGGCCAAGGTCAAGGTCCGAGAGCACGCCAACTTCGGAGATCATGTCCCGCTTGTTGGCCGCCGTCGCATCCAGCCATCCCATTCTCTTGCGCAATGGTCGGGGCGTATCTGAAAAGAGCACCACGCACACCTGCGCATCAGGAGACAACCCCTCGATCGTGGCCGACAATTCTCGCTTCAGTCGCTGTAGCCGCAACCCCTGCATCGATCCCGACGCATCAAGCACGAGCACAAACCTCGTACCGCCCGCTTCCACGCCAAAGAAACTCGCGCCACCGCCACCCGAACCACCAAGCCCGCCGCCCGCCGAACCACCCCCTTCAATATTCACATCTCCGCCGCCTGCTAACGATCCAACGTTTGGCGTGCCGTCCTCAGACAATGCAGGTGCGTTCAACTGCCCATCCTCCACCAACGGAACCGAGATCACACTACTGGGCTCATCGGGCACACTGGGCATCGCCGCTGGCGACCCCGCCGCAACCGAGACCGCAGCCAACTCCGATTCGCTCGCGAGCGCCATCCCGATCGGCCCGCCCTCTTCAACCTCGCGAGAAGGGGCACCAAAGCCGCCACCTCCAAGTCGGATCAGCGTCGTCAGATATCCGCCAAACAAGTGCAGCGCCACCGAAGCAACCAAGGCCAGCAACCCCAGACGCGTACCCCACCGCTTGGCAAGGTCCCAAGGCGTGGGCGGCAACACAGCGTCCCGTTCCATCGTCGGGTCATACTTCATTGGCGTTTGCTTCGTCCTCATGACGCGTTCACCGATCCTTCGCTGGCCTGCGAAATCTGCCCGCCCCCGGTCCCTGTTCCTATCGACACGTTCGGCGTGAAAAGGCTATTCGAGCACCTTCGCACGCTTACAGTGCCCCAACAGTCTTGCCCCATGTAGCCTGTTGCAAAGACAACCTGTCAAAGTCCGTACCACATCCGTTGCCCGTCGGTTCCCTCTCCCCCACCCTTTCGTTCATTCAACCTTCGCTTCCACTGCCCCACACCCACGCCCCAATCCGCCTCACCGCCCATCCCATCCCAAACTACGCCATGCAGCCCAAATACAATCGCGTCCTTCTTAAGATCAGTGGCGAGTCCTTCTGCAAGCCCAACGGCTTTGGCATCGATCCCGACCATCTCGACCACATCGCCAAAGAACTCCAAATGGCCGTGAACACTGGCGTGCAGATCTCCGTCGTGGTTGGCGGTGGCAACATCATTCGCGGCGCAGAACTGGCCAAGCAGGGCCATATCCAGCAGGCCACGGCGGACCACATGGGCATGCTGGGCACCGTCATCAACGCCCTTGCTCTCAAGGAAAAACTCCTGAGCATGGACGTGGACTGCCGCGTCATGAGCGCAATCGAAATTCGCGCCGTTGCGGAGATCTTCATCCGCAGCCGGGCCGTTCGCCACATGGAGAAGGGCCGAGTCATCATCCTGGCCGCTGGCACAGGCAACCCCTTCTTCACGACCGATACCTGCGCCGCCCTCCGCGCCACCGAACTCGACTGCGACCTGCTGCTCAAGGCAACCAAGGTCGATGGCATCTATACCGCCGATCCCAAGAAAGATCCCAATGCCACACGCTACGACACCATTACCTACGCCGAGGCAATGGCCAAGAACCTCCGCATCATGGACATGACAGCCATCGCCATGTGCAACGAGCACCAGGTGCCCGTGCTGGTCTTTGACTTTCGCGAATCGGGCAATATCGCCCGAGCCGTCAGAGGCGAAAAGATCGGCACCCTCCTGCACCATGGCTGATCCGAGCCAGAGACCGGCCAACGTCCGATCCGTTCCGGGATTGTGATCTCGCCGACGCGCGTCCATCCCTGTTTGTACTACCAACTGCCCAGGCGGTTGCTCAATCCCCAGAAAACCAGCACCAGTTGGCAACCGGTCCCCATTCAGCAGCACGCTCAACTGCGATCATTGTCAAACCGTCGAGCCGCCCGTTTCTTTGCTGCCAGCAAGCCACCCCCCCCGTCCGCCGAGTCTTTGGGGTTGGATATTGCTTTGCCCCGTTCTTCTTTGATTGCCTCTCCAGCCACTTGACCAGAGACCGCAGTGCCCCTCCCTGCCCCGCTGGCAGCACCAGCAGTACCAGCACTGGCCAGCCTAGCCGCTCTCCGCCGATCTCGTGCCACTGCCGACAGCGTGGCCGCATCCTGGTCCGAAAGCGTCAAACTTGGGACCGCCAGACGCTGCTCTTCCCCCTGAGCAATCTTGGCTCGTAAGCCCCCCACAACACCCGCCGCCGTCGCCTGTGAATCAACTACAAACCTCGACCCAGGCATACGGAAC
>Ga0163154_10009146_pt1 | contig 11357 bp, 7 predicted proteins | sample OliLakLV19MP9P1_FD_148649 | JGI IMG/M metagenome (GOLD analysis project Ga0163154, IMG submission 148649) | Freshwater microbial mat bacterial communities from Lake Vanda, McMurdo Dry Valleys, Antarctica - Oligotrophic Lake LV.19.MP9.P1 | ecosystem: Environmental > Aquatic > Freshwater > Lake >...
ACTCAAAATCATGTCACCGCCAATGAACTCTGACCAATGCAGGTGATGGCGATAGGCTGCCGCCAACAAGCGTGTGCGATAGCCGCGTTCCTGATAAATCTGGTACGCTTTCTTCATCACAGCGACCCCTGACCACACAATCGCCGCAGGATTTATGGTGAGGCTGTCGCGGGTGCTTACCGTCTGCATCCAGTCATCGACGCGCCCAACCATGATTGTACAGGCAGGGTTGAGGTGATCGTTGCTCTTGCCTTCTGCCGTGCGTCGGTTTAAGCCCCGTTCGACTGCTTCCGCCACCGCAATCGCTTGTGATACAGTGAAAGAAACCGTCGCATTGATGCTGATCCCATGATAGGTCACTTCCTCAATGGCTTCCACGCCCGCCGCCGTCACCGGAATTTTGATCTGCAAGTTGGGCGCAAGCGTGTTGAAGTGGCGGCTTTGCTCTACGAGTGCCGCCGCGTTGCGATAATTGGCGGGGTTCGTCTGGATTGAAAGCTGACCCTTTTTGCCGCCTTCACGCTCAAACACAGGCAGCAGCAGTTCAGATGCTTTGACCGTAATTTCCTCTAGCACCTTCCATGCAATTTCGTTTTCTGACCACGTTGGGTTATCTCGAACGATCTGCTGAATGCGATCTTTCCACAGTGGCATTTCCTTTTTGAGGACGCCCGTCACAATCGTGGGGTTGCTGGTGGCGCCAACCGCCCCATGCTCAATAGCATATTTCAGTTCTTCGATGGAGCAAGAATCGTTCCAATAATCGGTGATGGTTGTGGCGACCATCTTGTGCAGCGAACTTCTGAAATCGACTGCGCTTGTCATCATTTTCTTCCTATCTTCATTAATTTAATCAGGATTATAACAAAAAAGCAGCATAATTCCCCTTCGATTGACACAGACACGGCATAGTTGTAGCATCCTAATTCTAAATTAGATTATAGGCGAGGGAATCATGGCAAAGTTAAACTTAGGCGTAATCGGTTTGGGGCGAATGGGGCAGGTCTATGCCTATCATGCGGCACGACAACTCCCCAATGCGACTTTGGTGGCGGTTGCTGACCCGCGTGAAGTCGTGACGACTCTATTTGCCGCTGAGGTAAGCGGAGTCGCCGTTTATTCGGACTATCACGATTTGCTCAATCATCCTCATTTAGACGCGGTGATCGTCGCTACGCCAACCAGCACCCATTATCAGGTGGTGATCGATGCGGCGGCGGCGGGCAAGCATATTTTCTGTGAGAAACCCATGTCGCTGACGCTGCGTGACACGGACGTGATGATCGACGCGGTAGAACGGGCGCGAATTTTCTTTCAGGTAGGGTTTATGCGCCGCTTTGATGAGGGCTACGTCGCCGCCAAACAGCAGATTGACGCGGGCGTAATCGGTCAGCCTGTGACGATCCGATCCATCGGGCGCGATCCGTTTCCGACATCGCTTGAATTTGCGAACCCGGCGGTGAGCGGCGGTTTGATTGTCGATATGGCGATCCACGATTTTGATCTCGTGCGCTGGCTGATGAACGATGATGTGGATCGCGTGTATGCCGAAGCCGCCGCGCTCGTTTATCCTGAACTGTCAACCGTCGGTGATTTCGATAACGCTATGATCTCGCTGCGTTTCTCTCGTGGTGGTTTGGGCAACGTTGAAGTGAGCCGCACCGCCGTGTATGGCTACGACATTCAGACAGAAGTCATCGGCGCGTATGGGACGCTGCAAATCGGTTACTTGAAGCAAACACCTCTATTGACTCTAACAAAGGCAGGGGTGAGCCATGACGTTGTGCCACACTTTCCGCAGCGATTCGGGAAAGCCTACACCCGTCAGATTGAGGTGTTCGCAGACTGTGTATACAAGCAATCGCCCCCGCTCGTGAATGCACAGGACGGACGCGCCGCTCTCCAGATTGCGTTAGCGGCGGATCGGTCACGAGAGCAAGAGCGTGTGATCAATGTGCGGGATGTGACAGCTTAGAGGGCATTAGGTTCGGTGAGTTCGCCGTGTAAACTGCGCTGCATCAGCGTGCGGACTTGATCCGAGTCGTAGCCCAAGCCAAATAGATAATACAACTTGGTGAGCGCCGCTTCTCTGGTCATGTCATACCCGTTGATCACACCGCACGCTTTGAGGGCGCTCCCTGTTGCATACGCATCAAGATCAACCGTGCCGTACAGACATTGTGTACAGCTCACGATCACCACGCCGCGATCCGTCGCCGCTTTGATCGCATCGAGAAACGCTTGATCCTTGTCGGGTGCGTTGCCCGAACCGTAGGTTTCCAGAATCACACCCTGAATGGGCGGTTGCAAAAAGTTCTTGATCACCTGAACCGAAATGCCCGGAAACAGCGTAATTTGACCGACCTGCGGCTGTGTCGAAATGCGCGAAAACTCGAACGGCGCGTTAGGGCGGGGCAGAACATGACTCCAATCCATGGTGATGTCCACGCCTACCACGCCCAAGGGCGGGTAATTCGGTGAGTCGAAGGCGTGGAAACCGCTGGCGTTGATTTTGAGCGTGCGGTTGCCACGAAACAGGCGCGTATTGAAGTACAGGCAGACTTCGGGAATTTGATAATGGCTGGCAATGAGCAGCGAGTCGATGAGGTTGGGGCGAGCGTCATTCCGCAGTTCGACCAGTGGAATCTGTGAGCCAGTGACGATCACCGTTTTGCTGAGATTTTGCAGCAGAAACGACAGCGCCGATGCGGTATATGCCATTGTATCTGTGCCGTGCAGCACGACGAATCCGTCAAACTCATCATAGTGATCGGTGATGTCCTGTGCGATTTGAATCCAATCGGCAGGGGTCATGTTGGACGAGTCGAGGAGGGGCGCGTACTCGTGAATCGTGAACTGTGGCATTCGCTCGTCTCTAAGTTCGGGGATCATCTCCATTTGCTGTTGCAGAGAGCCAGACGCAGGGGAATAGCCGCTGGTGGTTTTCACCATGCCAATCGTGCCGCCGACATACGCCACATAGACCGATTTTGTATTGCTCACGTTACCCCTTTGGCAAAGCGCGAACCGTATCCCTAACGACCAGCGTGGTACTGATCAAGGTGGTGAGTGATGATCGATCCGGCGATTCTGCCCGATCTTTCAGGTAGCGTACCGCCATTGTCCCCATGAGCATTTTATCAACGCGCATGGTGGTCAGGGCAGGACTCACCTGTGTGGCGAGGTCGATGTCGTCAAATCCGATGACCGACAAATCGTTAGGCACATCGCGCCCCATTTGTCGAGCAGCGGTCAAAACGCCAAGCGCCACCTCGTCATTGCACGCGAAAATCGCCGTGATCTTCGGTACTCGCTGGATTAACGTACAGGTTGCTTCATAGGCACTGTCGCGGGTGAGTTCGCTGTCCTGAATAAACGCTTCACTGATACGGTGATGTTTGAGCGCACGCAAATAACCTTTTCGACGTTCCCGAATACTTGGATAGGCTTCATTGGTGCTGCCCACCAATCCGATTTTTTTGTGTCCCTGCTTGATCAAATATTTTACCGCCATGTAAGCGCCTGTGATGTTGTCGGTGATCACGCTGTCGAAACGGCCGCCGGGAGCATAAGCATCGACCAGCACGACGGGTTTGTCAAACTTGCGCCCGATCAGGTGGATGGTATCCTCAAGGAATGTACCCACCATTAATACACCGTCCACTTGATGATCAAGCAGCATGGGCGGCAGGTTAACCGGGCGATTCATCCTATCTACACTGATGTTGGCAAGCATAAGGCTGAGGTTATGGCGCTGACATTCGCGCTCAATGCCAGCCAACACATAGGAATAGAAAGGGTTGATGGTCATCGTTTCGCCCTTGTCCATTTTGCCAATCGCGCCAATCACCGACAGGTTAGGGCGGGCGCTGGTCGCCATTCGCACTTGCATTCGATAACCGAGCGCCGCCGCTGCCTCTGTAACCCGTGTGCGGGCTTCATCTGAAACGTTGCCACGATTGTTCAATGCGTTGGATGCCGTCCCCAAGGAAACCCCCGCTAACTTGGCAACATCTCGCAGGGTTGGTTTGTCATCGAACATGATCAATTTTTTCCTTACCTTTTTGGGTGTAACATCTATTGAATGAAGTGTACGGAACTATCTTACCTCGTAATTTCACTTGAACAAGATTGAACAAACTCCCTGTTGTACATTGAACAGTTTCAGTATACAATGAAATTCACTGCTGAGGAACGCTCTGAAAATTGGGTATTGCATTTTGGGAACGTTCTCAGTTATACTCAGCAAAATTGAACAAGAACTGAAATTAGTAACAAAAGGCGACCTTTACGATGAATAGAAATCTGTTCAAGCCTCACCTAACTAATTTAATCTCTCGCAAACTCAACGGTGATTGTACCGTTTGTAATCTCCCAAGTGCCTCAATCTCTCCGGCACTGTCGATTTCGTTAAACCACTACGTCTAACCGGGCATTCGGACTGTTCTAGGACTCATCATGTCAGATCACATGAGTATCAAAGACATTGCCAGAGTAGCAGGCGTCTCACGGTCAACAGTGTCGCGTGTGGTCAACAACGAAGCCCACGTTAATAAGCACACTCGCGCCCGTGTCCTCGAAGTGATCGAGCGCCTGAACTACACCCCAAACCAAGCGGCACGCGCACTGGTTACACAGCGTTCGCAGGTGGTTGGCGTTGTCTTACCCGGAACAGCAAACGTATTTTTTGCCGACAACTCGTATTTCCCCATGCTGCTGCAAGGAATTGTAGAAGCGGGTAACAACCACGAACAAAGTATGCTCTTGTGCTTGGGTAATGTGGATGAACCCCGCGAACATTTCAGCCAGCGCATTTTACGTAACCGCATGTGTGATGGTTTCATCATCGCATCGATTGAAAATGATGATCCGCTCATTGATCACCTCGTTCAGTCTGTGCCGTATTTTGTGATGATGGAACGCCCTCAGCGGTATGAAGATCGAATCAGCCATGTCACAGTGGATAACGTGCAGGGGGGTCAGTTAGCGACACAGCACCTGATCAGCCTTGGCTACCAACGCATTGCCCACATTACCGGACACTTGAACATTGCAGATGGTCAAGACCGCTTGACGGGTTATCTCAAAGCGTTGGAACTGGCGGGCATTCCGTACAACGCTGACCTCGTATCTTACGGGAGATTCAGCTTCCTAGCGGGTTACGAGGGCATGAAAGCTCTCTTGTCGCAACATCCCGACGCGGTATTCGTCTCAAGCGATACAGCGGCACGCGGCGCAATACAGGCGATTCAGGATGCGGGTTTGCGCGTCCCTGAAGATATTGGCATCGTCGGCTTTGATGATCTCGATGTGGCGACCAAAACAACGCCGCATTTGACCACCATTCGCCAGCCTGTACAGCAAAAAGGGGCAGTCGCCGTCCAGCTTCTGCTCGATCTTGTGGGCGGACATAAGCATAGTCCGCAGCACATGGTAATTAGGTGCAGTATCGCTAAAACCTCATCCTAAACTCCTCTCCATAGGCGCGGGACTTCTTTCTTGTCTGTGCATTTTTCGGAGAGTGGGTAAGGGGTGAGGTTGCTTTCTTGCCGATTCGACCTCTTACCGTCATAATGATACTGTTTTACACGCCGATCCTAAGGACTTGCCTATGCCGCCGCGTATCTTCATCAGCTACCGCCGTGCTGACAGTCAAGCTGTGACCAATCGCATCTATGATTGGCTTGCCCGCGACTTGGGACAGGGTGCAATCTTCAAGGATGTAGATAATATTCCACCGGGACGCGATTTTAGAGGCGTTCTGCGTGAATCAACCGCGCAGTGTCACATCATGCTAGTGGTTATTGGTAAGCATTGGGTAGATGCGACTGACAAAAACGGTAATCGGCGATTAGACAACTCGAATGATTTTGTCCGCATCGAAATTGAGACGGGTTTGCAGCGGGATGGTATTATCATTATTCCGCTGCTGATCGACGGCGCAGATATGCCAACGGACACTCAACTCCCCGACTCCTTAAAAGAACTTGCATACAAAAATGCTTTCGTCATTCACGACGATCCCATTTTCAAGCATGACATGGAAACCTTGATCCGCTACTTACGTTCACTGATGCGGGGAAGCGGTGGACTCGTTCGCTATATTGCAGCTGCATTGCTCCTCATCGTCCTGTTTGCGGCTCTGGCGTTCATCGTTCCGTCGCTGTTCCCGGTGGTAAATACCATCCTGACGCCTACGATCCCTCAAGCGGCGATCTTTCCCTCGCACACCTCAACAGATGTGCAGACACAACCGAGCAGCACAGTGATAACCGAACCATCATTAACCTATACGCCAACGTTTGAGCCATCGAATACATTCATCCCAACCGATTTGCCGTCCAATACCCCATTACCGACCCCTACTCCAACGACTGTGCCATCGAATACATTCGTTCCAACTAATCGACCGTCCAATACCCCATTACCGCTGTCGGCAGCACAAGAACCGGTAACCATTACATGGTTCGTGGGTTTGGGTACAGGTACAAATTCAGAACAAATCGAAATTCAGAATCAGGTGGTCGCAGATTTCAATGCTTCACACCCGAACATCAATCTTGTGATCAATATTGCTGCAAGTAACGAGACAGCGCGTAATACCCTCAACAGCTTGTTAGCAGCTGGCACACCTCCAGATATTATTGGTCCTGTTGGAGAATCGACTTCGAGCGTATTCGGAGACTTGTGGGCGAACATTATGCCTCTAGTCGAATCTACTGGCTTCGACACATCCGTGTTTGACCAAGCGTTACTCGAAATGCACCGCACCGAGTCAGGTGGCTTGAGCGCTCTGCCGTTTATGGTCTATCCGTCCACTATCTATTACAATGAAGACTTGTTCGACGAAGCTGGTTTGAATTACCCGCCCACCGAATTCGGTGCGCCTTATGTGATGCCCGATGGTACGGAAGCTCCATGGAACTATGACACTGTTGCAGAAATCGCCAAGATTTTGACGGTTGATGCCAATGGTAACGACGCGACGAGCGCCGATTTTGACCCCGCCGCAGTTGAACAATACGGCATGAACTTCCAGTGGGCGCGTATCCGCCTGATCTGGACGAACCTGCAACCGTCAAGTTACTACGATTCAGAAACCAACACCGTCACCGTACCAGACGAATGGCGTCAAGCGTCCCAGTGGTATTGGGATCGTATTTGGGCAGATCACACCGCCCCGAATGCAACCGCCGCCGCCAGTGAAGTTCTGCAACCCAGTGGTTTCGCGTCGGGCAATCTCGCTATGTCGATTGTGCCGCTTTGGTACACCTGCTGCCTCGATAACAGCGTTGGTAACTACAATTGGAACATTGCACCCGTTCCGGCGTCGTTTGATGGAGAACAGCACGTTGCGGTCGATTATGACACCTTCCGTATTGTCGAAGCATCGCTTAACAAGGCAGCAGCCTTCGAAGTTTTGACTTATTTGATCACCGAAGCGGCACCAACATTGGTGAGTGCTTACGGTGGATACCCGGCACTCCCCACTTCACAACCGATTTGGGTTGAAGCCATCAGCGCCCGCTATCCACTTGGGGTTAATTGGGATGTGGCGTCAGCCAGCCTTTCTTATTCGAACCCCGCTTGGATCCATCATGGATCAAGCATTCCGAACTTTTCGCAGGTCTATGATCGTGAATTCGCTCTCCTGTCATTGATCGAAGGCGATACGGGTGTGGAAATGGACATTGACGCTGAAATCGACACGTTCCAGTCTGATCTTCAGGCAATTGTCGAAGGCAGTTAAGACCTGCTCCATCGTTAATTTTGAGAGAGAGCTACCGCCCGCGAACTAAATTAACGACAAGATAACGGACGGCATGTATGCCGTTCTCTACAAAAAAGTACTGTGAGGGGGCGAGATTTAGACTCGCCCCGATCTTTGTATAAACCCTTCCCGGAGCATTTCTATGACTTCTCGCACGCTGCGTAATATCGTCTTGATCTGGTTAGCATGGAGCATCATCCTGATAGGCTACATGCAGCTTGTCCAATTGCGTTACGCGCCTGACCGCCCCGATTACGCGCTCTCGTGGACAGGGCAAGAAACGACTCGTAACAGTCAAAACGGCAAAATCTACCTGAACGATCCGTTCTTCAACACCCAAGTGTCATGGGACAGCGAATTTTACCTGTCGATAGCGACGTTCGGCTATGACGATCCTGCTGTGCGGGTTCTGGAGGGTGACGAGGGCGAAGCCTACAGTATGAATTATGCTTTCTTCCCGTTTTACCCGATGCTGATGAAGGTTGTACGCTTGCCGTTCACATTGTTCGGGTTGACGCCGATTGCTGCTTCGACGTTAGCGGGCGTTATCGTGTCGCTGGTAGGGACGCTGGCGGGCATCATCGCGCTGTATGACATTGTACGCGAGGAATTAGGCGAGGATGGCGGTATTCGCACGCTGTTTTACATGCTGATTTTCCCTACCTCGATGTTTTTTGCGGTCATTTACACGGAAGGGCTGTTTGTCGGGTTGGCATTCGGCAGCCTCGCATTGATGCGGCGTAAACAGTGGGTATGGGCAGCGGTGCTGGCGGCTTTGGCGACATGGACGCGCTCGATTGGTGGGGCGCTGGTTGTGCCGCTGTTGATCTCGTGGGCGTTAGCTTACCGCGACTCGACGGATCGGCGCGGGATGTGGATTCGCCTCCCCTTGATGTTCCTACCTGTGATCGCTTACGGGTTGTGGCGCTTGCAATATGGCACAGCGTTTGATTTTGTAGAAGACATCTGGTTTGGTAACAAACTGCTAGACATTGATACGACCCTACAGGCGTGGGGAGAATTTCTAGAACGCGCTCAAGAATTTCCAGAAACAGCCGTGACTTCTGCTATGCAAGTGATTACCATCGCGCTGGCGCTGTTAAGCTGTTTGCTCACGTTTAGGCGTTATCCCCAAATTGCTGTGTTCGGGTTGATTGCTATCGTGATCCCCTTTACGGCAGGTTATACGAGTATCAACAGCACCATTCGTTATATGATCGTTGTGCCGACGCTGTGGATCATGTTGGGGCGGTGGGGACGAAACCCCGTGTTTGATCGCGCTTGGACGCTCGTCAGCATTTTGCTGCTGGCAATGCAAGCATTTCTGTTCAGCTACGATTTCTGGGTCGCATGATCGATTAATCAAATTGTAGGGACGCGATACATGGCGTCCGCTTGATCGCAATTTCATCAGAAACGGACGCGATGTATCGCGTCCCTACGATTGTCTATTTCATGACAGGTAACACGTATTGATCTACGTCGTCATCGGTTTCAACGGCAGGAATGTCCTGCGCCAGTGTCCACCGCTCTTTATGTTCCGCGCTGCCCGACGGCGATAATGTCACCAGTGGACTCAGCGTCTCCAATTCGAGCATTTCCGAATTCGTGAACAATTCGACGTTGCTGCCCAGATCGGGATACTGCGCCCCTTGCGTATAGTCAAATTGCTTGACGAACAAATGACCCTCATTAACATAAGTTGCCCAAGCGCTTGGCACACACGCGCCGATCTTTTGTGGCAGGGCGAAATTGCTATCCTGACTCAGATAAAGGTATTTTCGCCCAAACTGCCAACGCGGATCAGAGAGATCGGTGTATGCCCAAAGCGCAAGGGTTGAAGCGGGTAGCAGGTCTTGAGGATGCGATCCGCGTGGGGGCAGGGGTATAATCGCTTTTCCACCTGCTCGCATCACCGAGAGCGACCATACCGCCAGACGCACATCCCACAACCCGCGATTCTCCAGACGGTGACTCAATTCGACAGACGCAGAATCGGCTGCAAATCGGATGTCAATTTGCTTGGCAATCCCTGTTATATCTACGGGCTGAATCAAACGGACAAAATCCCCATGATCCTCTATCGTGATCGGTTCGTTGTCGGGAACATTCGTGCGCCCGTTTTGTTCAGGCGCGTGCCACAACCGATGACCGCCGTAAAGCTGAAAGGTGTTTTTATCCATTGGAACAGACAGCGGATCAGTCTCAAAGAACTCGTTGCGATCCCCTACGAAACCGAAACGTATAATGCGTATGCCCACGTCCGCCGGGATGATCAGTTCGATCACCCCATTGGATAGGCGGTAGCAGTTCGACAGATCGCGGTAACTGACTCGCTCAATTTGCATGGGTTAGTTTCCCTGCACCAGCGCATCAAGGTAAGCTGTCACCCACACCAGCGGGGCATTCCAGTTGATCGTGATCTCGTTAGTTGACCACGAGCCGATCACATCAACGTAGCGCCGCGCTGCCGCAACCGCGCCCAGATTCGCCTCTAGCGCCGCCGGATCAACCGGGTTGCCGTTGGGTCCGCCTGAGACTGCTCCCGGTGGAGATGCGGGGAATTCGCCTTGATTCGCCCAGAAGCGGTGATGGGGGTGTTCCAACGCCCGTACACCGTAACCCGACACAAAGCTGAAGGTCAAAGCGTTGCGCCCTAGCAGATAATCCATGCTTTCAGTGACACCGTTCAGGTATTTCGCATCCTGTGTGAAGTCGTGCGCCAGCGCAAGGATGATCGCATTGTTCAGCACATCCGAACTTGATCCCCAGTTGTAGTTGTTCGCGCCAATTGACACGCGGTAGCCTTCCCCGTCGATCACCGAGAGGTAGGTATCCGCCGCTTGCACGATCTGGCTTTGCAGCGTCGCAACTTCATCAGCACCGAGATCGTTAGGGACGAACGACAGCGAGATTGTGCCGAGTGCCGCCGTGCCACCCCACCACATTGACCCCGCCGACCCGCCGTCCACGTTCGGGAAGGCGCTGTAGAACAGCGATTTTTCTACGAAATCACGGTATTCCTGATTCCCTGTGGTGATAAACAACTCCGCTGCCGCCCAATAAAATTCATCGGTGACGTTCGTGTCGTCGTAGTTGCCGCCGCCCGCACCGGGAACATTGCCCGCTAATTGGGTCGGGTTGTCGTTTGCAGCACGCCACGCGGTTTCCGCTGCTGAGAGGCATCGCGCCGCGAAGTCGGGATCGATGTCACGCCAGATACGCGCACACTGCGCGGCTGTCGCGGCGACGTTGAGGGTCGCGGCGGTGGACGGCGGGAACACATAGCGTCCGCCCGATGGATTAGCAAAGTCGCTGTTGTTGTCGTAATCAGTCGGTGGCATGAGCGGCAAGCCTGACCATTGAGCATCATGGAGTTTGTGATGCACCATGCCCGCCAGCGGTTGACCTTCCGGCACTTGCATCGCTAACAGGAATTCCATTTCCCAGCGTGCTTCATCAAGCAGGTCAGACACGCCGTTTCCGCTTTCGGGGATGTTCAGCGATCCGTCCGCAAAAGCATTTGGTAGGCGTTCATACAGGTTAAGCAGCGTCCACGCCGAAATGCCGCCGTTGACCACATATT
>Ga0163154_10009148_pt1 | contig 11357 bp, 10 predicted proteins | sample OliLakLV19MP9P1_FD_148649 | JGI IMG/M metagenome (GOLD analysis project Ga0163154, IMG submission 148649) | Freshwater microbial mat bacterial communities from Lake Vanda, McMurdo Dry Valleys, Antarctica - Oligotrophic Lake LV.19.MP9.P1 | ecosystem: Environmental > Aquatic > Freshwater > Lake >...
GCACAACAACAGCCGCCTGTGGCTGGTCGTGCTCGGCCTGTTCGGACTGCTCGCCTTCCTGTTCGCCTGCCTCATGCTCTACAGCTGGCACAACCAGCCTCAGAACGTGGGCGGCGGGCACTCGGTGACGGTGATCAACAACCTGCCGCCGTGCGGCGATTGCGGTTCGAAAGACCCGCCGGTCGTGGTGCCTCCAGTCGTGGAACCGCCCTTCAATCCTCCGGTCGCACCGCCTGTGGTGGTGTGCCCTCCGGGTTCGAAGCAGGACTTCGACGAGGTGCCGGGTTTCGCCTTCCGTTTCGTCCACAACGCTGTTCGTGAGCGTGTGGCGCGTTACGAGGTGACTTATGGTGAGGCCTGCCGTGGCTCCATCGTCAAGGGCTACGACGCCGATCGCAAGCTTCTGGTTTACCAGGAGTACGATGACCACCACTACATGACGTTCCAGTACGTCATCTCCTACGGTACGGACTACTCGACTCAGGTCGACCGTTTCGAAGGCAGGGGCAACATCTTCACGGGTCGGAGCGTCTACCGGGTCAACAACCTCGGCAGCATCGTTCGAGCTGAGCACTACAGCGGCCTCAAGCGTCCGGTTTTCATCGTCACTTTCGTGCGGCACGGAAGCGGCGGTGTGTCGGCGCTGAACGTTGAAGAGTTCAACCCCGTGACCGGTGCGTCAGTGCCCACGCGCACCATCGACGGCAAAGTCGCCGCCGGTGAATTCCTGCAGACGAAGTTCTATGTCTTCGACTGGTTCAACCAGCTCTGAGACCAACTCGTGTCCGGGGACCCTCGCAGAGCCTCTCAAGGGCTCTCGGGGGTCCCCCTAACTAAGGAAAACATCTTTTGTCACGAATCATTCTCCCAGCTGGCGTCAACGCCGGCATGTTCAAGCGCGGGATTGTTCGGGTGACGCATTCGTGCGCCAATCCGACCGCGCCGTACAAGAAACCGCAAGACGTTCCGAACTACCTCGGACTGCTCGACCACAAGCGCTCGCTGGAAAAGAAGCCTTACGAGAAGGCTCTGGCCATCGAGGAAGCGCGTCTCAACGACCTGGTTCGCCAGTTGACGGACCTGAAGCTTTCGCTGGCCGTGACCTTCCAGGGTCGCGACGCAGCCGGCAAGTCGGGCGCCACCAAGCGCATCATCACCGGTCTGGACTTCGACATGAAGACGCTCGCCGTCGTTCCTGTCGGTCCGCCGAACGATGAAGAGCGTGCGCAGCCCTACCTGCTCCGGTTCTTCGAGCGAGATCGCATGCCTGCCTTCGGTCAGGTGCGCATCTTCGACCGAGGCTGGAACGAAGAGCTGCTCGTCGTTCCGGTCATGGGCCTCGCGTCCAGGGAACACGTCCACGGTGCCTACGGACAGATCAACACGATGGAATGGATGATGGCCCAGAGCGGCACCATCCTCGTCAAGATCTGGCTCGAAATCACCAAGGAAGTGCAGCACGAGCGCTTCAAGGAACGTCGCGAAGACAAGGACTGGAAGTACACGGAAGCCGATGCCACTGCTCGCGAGCACTGGGACGAGTACACCAAGTACGCCAACAAGATGTTCCGTCTCACCGGCACGAAGCACGCGCCGTGGAACGTCATCCCTTCCAACTGCAAGCGCTTCAGCCGGGTCACCGTGCTGCGAATCATCGCCGACGAAGTCGAGAGCCGAATCGCCGCAGCGAAGAAGCGCTAACCACGCGCTTCCCGCTAACGGAACCGCTTCATTGCGGGCGGAAAGGCGCTGTCTGAGGGGTCAAACCCTCTTGATGGCGCCTTTTCGTTTTTCGCGCCTCTCTACTAGACCATGTCACACTTCAGGCGATTGGAAAATTTGATTCAATGACCCCCCCCAACTTCGCGGGATGCTGTGTCCATCTCAAAAAATTTTTCCAAAATTAAACGACATGGAGTAGTTGAACAACAGAAGAGCAAAAGCGAGAGAAGCCCGTTGGGGACATTCTCTCGCCTCGCTGTTTGCAGAAACAACGATCAAGCCACGACGCCACCAGAGAAGGTGCCGTTACTTCTCGTCAGTACTATCGTTTTCTTTCTCCGGGTCGATCTTAGCCACTTCATCCGAAACGCCCTTGAGGAGCGGCAGGAGGAAGATGCACGCGAACGTAAACGCTGCCGACACATAGATAAGCGGCGTCATGTTGCTTGCGAAAACACCCACGTAGAGCTTGGCTCCGACAATTGCCGAAACCTGAGCCGCTGCGTTATTGACCGACATCAAAGCAGCGAAGGTGAAGCCTTCCGACTCGCTCGGGCAAGCCCGGGCAGCCAGGGTCAGCGTCGCCAACACAGCCACCATGCTGCACACGCCGAACACGAGGTTGAGCGAGATAGCAATGAACTCGGCATGCGCCGAATCCTGAACCAGCGAAAGATACGACAGCGAACCAACCACGCCCGTGATGATGCTGAAGAGCATCTGGAACTTGAAAGTCTTCTTCGAGAAGTACTTGCCATAGGCGAGCGCGCCCAACACCGACCCGACAGCGCTAAACGCTCCGAGCTGACCGATGAAGTCCTGTGAGAACTTCAGGGTATCGGTCATGTGGTAATAGAAGGGCGTGCCAAAGCTGGGACTGAAGTTCCAGAAAGCGATGAACAGAGCGACGAACCACAAAGTCTTCGTGCGCAGAGCGAACAGCGCAATCATGAACGGCAGAGCCCAGATTGCGGTCGTTCCGAAGTACACGAAAGCGCCGACCAGAAGAATTCCGGACAGCACCAGATATAGTGGCTTGACTCGAGCGAGCGGTTTGACGAAGGTCTGCCTGAGACCGCCGAAATTGACAGCTGCCTTCTCTTCCTTGACGATTAACCAGCTCGCGACCATCACGGACAGAGGAGCAAGCATGGTAATCCCGGCAGCGATATGCAGTGCCTTCGCGGGCGCAAAGATGCTGCACAGGTAGCCGCCGACAAGAGAGGTGCCGATCGCAGCGACGTAGAACCAGAACCACTGCACGCTCTGGAAACGACCAGTGGCGTTCAGTGCCTTGCCCTTCTCGACCATCAGCGCGTCGACGATAACGTCAGACGAAGCCGTGCCGAAAGCAGTCAGCATCATCGCCCACACGATCATCGTCGGAGACGACAGACCGGTGAGCCAGAGGAAGCCCAGACTGGCAACCGCGTTCATCGCAATCAGCCACGTCTTGCGACGATAGCCGAGCAGCGGAACGTAGTCACTCACCAAGCCGTAGAGCGGCTTGATGATCCAGGGGAAGGTAAGAATCGAGAGATACTGCGTGACCTGTGCGGGGTCGAGGCCAAGCGCTTCTTTGAAGAAGAACTGCAACGGCTGGCTAACCAGACCGCTTGCCTGTCCAAGACCCTGCATGAAGTACACGAGTCCGAAGTAAAACAACATCAGGCCGACCGAAGTCTGGCCCTTTTGGTTATTGGGAGAACCCATAATGGTACCTTTCCTAACCGCAGTGCAGCATCAGCTCAGGACCTCGGCTACTGGTTCCACCAGCGGCAGAAGTGATGAGCTAGCCGGGAAGGCACAGCTCATCGACTACGAGGTGTTCCGAAAGCTGAGCTTTACGCGGTTTAAGTTGCAACTGGCGCGTGTGCCAGTCTGGTTGCGCGAATGTGAGCGCACAAATTCCTCCAGGAGCAATTGGGGTGACGAACAGAGCACCACATTCGGTGGCACTCATTCGTCGGTCATGGTGAGCCTCCTCCATGAGGTCACCGGTGGATTGCGTCGCGACGAGTGCGTTATCGTCACGGTCTTCTGGTTGTTGGGGCGCCGCCAGCGACTACTTCTTGGTCACTGTGGCAATCAGCGTCTTCGAACCGAACATGAGCTTGTAGACGGGGCACTTTTCGGCCGTGCGTTTGATGTCATCCAGTTCGGCCTGCGTCAGATTACCAGTCACCACGATATCCTCGGTAACGGCGGGATCTCCCGACGCTCCATTAGGAAAAGTGATGCCGACATTGACGACGAGGTCCTGGATGTCCCACTTACGGCGAGGTGCGACGATCATGATGGTTTGAATCGTGCAGGCGCCAAGTCCAGCGAGGACCAGCTCCTTCGGATTCGCTCCACCATCATTACCGCCTACAGAAACAGGTTGATCGCAAACGATTTGGTGACTTCCAGTATCCGCTTGGACCTGGAATTTGAGCCCGACTACTTGCTTAATGGTGACTTGCGCCATGGCTAGTTTCCTACGGTTAGTGAAATTGCAAAATGACACGCAGAAACCTGAACACCCACACCAGACAACAACTCTCAAGTTCCGCATCCCAACAACTCAGCAACCCGAACCGATCCGACATTCCGCTTATGGAAGAGGAGTGTGAGGGCTGAGGCTGTGGGTGCTAGGTCGGAAGATTTGAGAGGTTGTGCAGATGTTTAAGTGGTCAGGGGTGTGTACGTGTGAGACTAGCGATAAGGCTCCATAGAATGCTCATAGAATCTAGTTAATACTGCTTACCAGGATTAGAACTCATGAGCTATAAAACTAAACGCTGACCGAGATTACCGATTTATGCAGCCCGGAGCGTAACAGCTAGCGAAAGTTGCGCTACGGCCGGAGAACAGCGACCAGGCCTTCTCTCCGGGATGTTCGACTGGTGGGCAGGACGTACTGGAACCTGAAGCCATTATTGAAACTGGAACGGATTACGCTGGTTTTGAGCTGTGGAGAATTCCAAATGCCATTCACAATCAAGCCACCACATATGGTGCCTACACTATAAATATTCGCAAGGCATAGTAAAACCAAACCGAACAGGGGCGGCACCGTGAGTGGTGCAGCCCCGATCAGGTTTACGTCATTGCTCCTATCTTACGAACGAACGAACGAACGGACCAACGGACGAACGAGAAGCATGAGGGCGAAGTAGACCCACGGGAAAAGACTGGCCACGCCGGCCGTGAACCGCCGGCTGACGGTTCCTTAGGCAGGTCTTCACTCGTGCGGGTGACGCATTTGATATTGAGCAAAATTCAACAGTTTCACTCTCGACACACACGTGAACCGCGAATAAGACCATCGATTGTTCAACGCAAGCAAACGCGCTTATTAAGCCAGTTTGGCCCTGAGGAACAGTTGCAGTCAAAACAGAACGGGTTTATACAAAAAAGATAAATGCACTCGCGATCGTTTTCAGGGATAACGCTAGAAACCCAGTCATCAAGCCATTCATCAGAGGACATAAACTAAAGCAACGAAACCATTTTAAGAATTTATTTCGAATGAAATATCAGTGAACTCTATGGTGCGAGCCAATCTATGTATCCATTTAACGAAGCGGATTGGCCCGCTGCAACAGGAATATTTCCATAAAGCCTCTAAATGATTGTGTTTCAGAAGCTCTTAGCCAAATATTCGTCTGTAAACCTCAGTTTGATTCAACCCGCGTTTGGACACTAAACTCAAGATAACCATTCTTGACAACTTGATAACCGGAGCCCACCACCAACTACCAGTACCGACCACAACTCCACTCTCTCTGTCACACGGATCGAACCGCGCTCTGTTCGTGCAGTTGTCAGTTGTCGAATGGCTAAAACAGGTCGTCCCGACCAATTCGGGTTTCATCTCGGTATCACAGGTGGTGAAGACCGGTACGAAGTAACGTGGATTCAGACATCGCGAAACGAACTCGGTCGACAGAATCGGCAAAGAACGTTCTCGCATCACTGTTTCCGTCGCCTACAACTCAATCCAAGGGAAAACTCATGACTCTCACCCGATGGCTGTTCCTCAGCATTTTCGCACTCGCTGTGATCGCAGCCTGGCAGATCGCTCAACCCGAGCGCACTGCTTCTCCGCCCACCGCGGTCAAACCCGGCAACCCGTTCAACGATGCCGCTGTTAACGGCGAACTGGTTCCACAACGCCTGATTATCAATCGCCCCGAGCCACGCAAGATCTCCGACGGCGCCCTGTTCCAATAACAAACCGCCGTCGAGCCTGACGAGCAAGGGCGACCACGCCCTTGCTTTGTCATACAACCACAAGGAGTTTTTATGGTCGAAGCACTCCTGTCAGCCCTGAAGTGGGTTGTGCTTTGCCTGTTGCCGTTCTATCTCGGCTCAATCGTGTTCATCTGCACCTTCATGTGGTTAACCACTGGTGCCGATCAGATTGTGAACATGCTGCCGTTGATTGCCATCTTGAACACGCCACTCGCCTTCATGATGGCAGCACAATGGTCATTGCCTCACACCAGATGACTTTCGAGCAGCAACGCATCACAAAACGATGAGACGCCGGCAAACACTCACAGGCTAACCGCGAATCGGGGTCTTTCGGCATGGATGCCGGGAGATCTCGATTTCGTTTTTTGCCCGAACTAAACGACATGAAGTAGTAAAGATTGAACAACGATGTAAACAAAGGCACGGACGAACCCGGGGGCGTAGACCTCAGGTGCACGGGTCCGTCCAACCTTCATCAACTGGAACCGCCAACTCGTACGGGCCTCCTAAGTTCGCGCGAGCTAACGTCAGCTATAAGCTTCCAATGCTACGGGTTGTAAAGAGGTTTATGAAGTTAAATCGTAACTCGAGTCTGAGTAAGCGTTTACGCTAAAACGAGTTACCACATCTCTCCACTTCTCCCGGAAACTCAATTACCAGCGACATCGCAAAAGCATCGCTATCACCTGCAAATGAACTCTTTCCCGCTCTCTAATTGAGCGCCGAGAGGGTCGAGACGTGGCAACTACCGCTCAAGGGCACCGAAAATTCAACTCACCTGGAAGGAAATTCGAATGATTCTCGAAACCGCACAGCAGCTCAAGGTCCTCGGCCTCTCCACTTCGCATGCTCAATTCTCGCTCGCCGTTTCCGGCATGTTTTCGTGGTTCCAGACGGCAGTGGCCGGCTACCGCGCGGAAATGGACTTCGACCAGGAGTTCAACAAGCACGATGTTCTGACCGCCGACGGCAACATCCCCGAGCGCCTCAAGAACGAATGGTCGTCCTATGCTCGCGCGCTTCGCGCAGCTTACGCCGACTTCGGTCGCGACGTGGTCACCCGCATGGGCGTCGACGAACCTGCCCAGGTCCGCAATCTCGCTCTTTCGATCGCCGGCAGCTCGTTCCAACGCGCTCGCACGTCCGCTCGTGAGTTTCTCGTTTCGCAGATCGAGGCGACTGTCATCCCCGCCTGACGCTTCGCGTCCCTGAAAATATTGAAGCGGCTGACCAGTTGGTCGCTTCAATAACCACATAATGCACAAGAGAAGACACAGACTGCTTCGTCGCGAAGTAAGCGTTCTTTTCTTGTTGCATTTCCGGACTCGTGCTACGCAGGCATATAGTTTATCCAAAACGAAGAACCGTCGCGAAAAAGCCCCTGGTCCTGGGGTTCGCGACGGTCCTCGAGCTAGTTGCTCGAAGCAGAGATTACGCAGTTGCCAGAACTTCTGCACCGGCTGTGGTGGCATCCGCAGGCTTCACCTTCGCCAACTCTTCAGCCTTGACGCGATCGAACGCCGCCTGGCCGGCGCTTCGCGCCAGCTGGTAATCGGGGTCCGAACCACTGTCGAGCTCGCAGGCACGCGCGTTAACCCCGCCCGGAACATACGCGTTGCGAAGTTTCCATTGCCATCCTCCTGCGCCATTGACGATCCAGAGCTGCAGTTGATGAGCGCTTCCGTAGTTGACCTTGTCCACACATCCTACTTGGACCTGATTCGATGTCATGCTTAATCCTCGATCTAAAGCCAGTTAAAACGAACAAGCGCAATGCTAACCATAGCCGCGCCACAAACACACACAGCCCGACACGGGCGCTCTGCACACGAACTTCTCGGACCATTGCACCATCTGCGGTATCTGAGCACACAACCATCAACAGTCTCAATCAAAAGAGCCGGTCAACGATCGTGAAACAAAGCACCCTGGTCGTTCTTCACCACTCTGCGATTAACGTCGAAGCCAGCACGGTTTCGATTTTCTGATCAGAATCAGAGAAGACAGTTGGATGCTGTGACCCATTCGGCTGACTTGGCTTGCGGTATTGATATCAAAAGCAGACGACCGAGGACACGACTTTAGAACCGCGTCCGCCCGCATCCATCAGCCTCAACGCGACCAATCGAAATACTAAACTGTTTAGTATTACAGTAAGTTAAAAATGCCCTGCAGCGAAGCGCGCTCGGGAAGCTTATCGGATTCGCTTAACCAGCGAAGTGGTGAGTGCTGGCAGCCAGGACCCAAACCAGGAATACGAGACCCAGGATGAACCAGACTTTATCGGCAGTACTAATGGGCGTCATTCGAACCAAGCTCCGGATGGAATTACCTTGAACAGCGGCTAACAATATATCGTAAACGGGCCGAGCTTAAAATTAAAGTGTCACAGGTGAGCTGTCGGGCAGATTTCGTTTCGGGTGCTTAATACCGAATACGATACCAGAGGCGAGCGCGGCTGGAGCCGGTCGCTTACCGGGGAGAAATTACCAGAGCCAGGGATAGGCTTTACCTTTGCGGGCTTTATACCGGTCCATTTCTGTCGCGGTTACACTGCCCAAAATTGAGTCTTCCATGTCCTCAAAACCCTGCCAGGTCGAATCCGAAAATTCTCCGTTTACAAATCCGTGCGTAGCGCTCGGAGTGACGTTGAGCCAACCGGCTCCGCGTAGTGCGACCATGTCGCCATCGCTCTTCATAAGTTCAAAATGGAACAATTCGTTGGTGAGCACATAGGCCACCATCAACTGCGCTCCGCGGGGAAGCAGGAAGAAGGAGTCTTTATTAACGGGTGTCTCGGCAGTCATCGTAAACACGGTCTCATAAGGGTAGCCAGCATCATACCAATGTCTTGCCGGTAGCGGTGCTTGACTTCACCAAAACGAATAGAAACGCATCGACGACCGGGCAATCAATCCGAAGCAAAGCGGAGCAACTGACATCAGGTTCTGTGTAACCTTCTGCAAATTGGTATAAATTGGCAGAGTTTTCCGGGTAAGAAATGTTGATAGTGATTGGGGCTTAAACGTGTCGGAAGTCTGGGATAAATTACGCTCGAAAGCGGAAGAGGCACAGCGCGAGAAGAAGCTGGCCGAGGCGGAGCTTTTCTGGAAAGAAGCGCTGAAAGAATCGGAGAAATTCGACCGCACCGACAGGCGAACAGCGCTCACTCTGGAAGGTTTGTCAGAGGTTTACTGGCACCTGGGCAGATTTGGTGACGCGACCAACTGTTGCCGGCGCCTGATGTCGATTTATTCTGAGATCTTCGGCGAAGACCAATATGACGTCGGCGTGATTGCAAACAACCTGGCCATGCTGCTTCATGTCCAAGAAAAATATCCCGAAGCGGAGCTACATTACCAGAAAGCACTGGCCATCAAGACTGCGCGCCTGGGCAAGGACCACCCTGATGTGGTCAAGCTTCTGGGAAATTACTCAAACCTGCTGCGCGCCTGTAATCGCGTCGAGGAGGCGGAAAAGCTGAAGTCCGGCGAGACATTGATTACCGCGAAGAATTGGGCGAAAACAAAAACGGATCCCCCGCCTGCGATTACGAGAAATGGCGAGCAGCCACCGCCAAGAGCGGCAGAGCCTGCGGCTGCTGCTCCGCGTCTAACTGAAGCTGAGATCAACCAAAATCAGTCCGGCAAAATCACAAAAGAACCACTCGCGGTTGCAGTTTCGCGTTGGGAGAATCTTCGCAGACTGGCGGAGTATGCCGATCAGGAAAGACGGCTGGCTGATGTCGAGGCGATCTGGGCGGCGTCTGTCAGGTACTTCGAACCGTTCGCAAACGAAGATCCAAGGCGGCTGGCGTACGCTCTCGATTGTTTTGCAGACTCGCTCTGCGCGCAGGACAAGCATCATTTGGCGGAGCCGTATTATCGCCGCGCGATCGACATCAAGGCAAAACATCTCGGCGCTCAGCACGTCGTGGTGGCAAGATCTTTAAACAACCTGGCCCGGCTCTACTACCAGCTCAATCGCTTCCAGGAAGCGGAACCGCTGACCAAAAAATGCGTGGAGATTTACGAACAGATTTTTGGAAATCGACATCCGGATTACGCAACCGCGCTCCACAACCTCGGCACACTGTATCACATCCAGGTGCGTTTTCGCGACGCCGAGCCGCTCTATCGTCAGGCGCTGCAGATTCGCCAGGAGACGCTTGGGCCGGACCATCCAGAGACGAAAGGTTTGGCTCGAAGTCTTGCCAATCTTCTGAGAAGTACCGGCCGCGAGGATGAAGCTAATCGGGTTCACGGTCCTGGTGTTGCCGTAATCACTGGAACATGGCGTGCACTGGCGATTCCAGAAGATCAACAATTGCTGTCGGACAACTAGCCGGAACTAGCTTTCAAAACCACGGCAAGTTTCGAGCCATGTCGCTTGTTTCGCATCACCACATCCGGTGCCACATACTTCCCAAATCAATCTCGATTTCTGTCCTTCAACTCAAATCTTTCCTTCCTCGCTCCTTCTACTATCTCATTTCGTTTTCCAGGATACAAAAACGAAAACCAGGAGAAGACAAGCCTTTCGGCCGTCTCTCCCGATTCTCGTGAAACCGAACAACTCACATCATCAACAGCAGTCTGCTGTATCAAAACGCGAGCATGTTCAATTTACTTTTGCGTCAGAATCCAATCCGCCGCTTCTTTGAGCGAAGCGAAGATTGGTGTTCCAGCCGGCACGCGCTCCTTGTCCTTCGATTCGGCACCTTCCGGTCCGGTCAAAACAAGAATGCCGAGCGCACCAGCGGCGACACCAGTGGCAACGTCGGTATCACGGTCGCCGACCATGAACGAACGAGCGAGATTGATGTTCAACTCGGTCGCGGCTTCATTAAGCATGCCGGGCAGCGGTTTGCGGCATGGGCACACGATCGACTTCGAGTGCGGGCAGACCTTGACCGCATCCGGCTTCGCCTCCTCGCCGAGCAACTCGAGCATGCGAGCGTGAATCTCGCCGAGCGCCTTGCGCGAAAGCGGGTGCGCCGGCCAGTGAATCGAGCCGTCGAGCTTCTCGCCCAGACCGCCCTGGTTAGTGGCGACCACGACTTTGAAGCCAGCCTTCTTCAAACGCACAATCGCGTCCTTCGCGCCGTCGAGGAGCTGGAAGTCACTGGCTTGCGTGACATTGATGCCGACATTGATCACACCATCGCGGTCGAGAAACACACAACGCTGATCCGAAGATGAGACATCCGTGCCAGTTTCGGCAGCATCCGATTTCTCGGTGCTGGCGACCGCAGCCGAATAATCCGCGCCGAAACGGTCGGTTGCATCCAGCAAAGCTGACATGTTGCCGGGTTCCTTCGCCGAGTGACCGGCATCGGCAACCACGACCAGCTCCGCCTCCGGGAAAGCGCGATGCAGTGCCCAAGCCGCCTC
>Ga0163154_10009149_pt1 | contig 11356 bp, 1 predicted proteins | sample OliLakLV19MP9P1_FD_148649 | JGI IMG/M metagenome (GOLD analysis project Ga0163154, IMG submission 148649) | Freshwater microbial mat bacterial communities from Lake Vanda, McMurdo Dry Valleys, Antarctica - Oligotrophic Lake LV.19.MP9.P1 | ecosystem: Environmental > Aquatic > Freshwater > Lake >...
TACTAAAATCTTCTCTTTTTACTGGCGTGATGTTAAGTTTTCTTATATCCATATTAATATGATTGTAGGTATAAATCCCTATTTGTAAAACTTGTTTTGCATGATACTTTCGTTTTCATAAAAATTAAACCTGCAAACTAACTGCTATATCCTGCTGACTGAACCCGTTTGTAAAATAAATAAAATATACTGAATACAGGCATCACTAGTATTAGCGATTGCAGAGCGGAATCCGGTTATCTATGTTTACAAAATAAATATCCTCTACAAAATACCTTCAAAATATATTATCTAACAGCACACCAAAAAAAATGAACATGAAAAGAATCTTTTTACTATTACTGACAAGTTTTTACTTCCTCGTTTTGGCTGCACAAACGCCTGTGGCTTATTACCCTTTCACAGGAAATGCCAATGATGCTGTTGGTTCATTGAACGGAACGGTTAATGGCGCAACCCTTACTACCGACCGCTTTGGCAATGCCAATAGTGCGTACAGTTTTGATGGAGTTAATGATGATATTATTATGAGCACGGTTGCAACTACTCAAACTGACAACTTCACAATAAGCGTATGGGTAAAACCCAGCACACTTAATCAGTTTGCTTATATCCTTAACAATGGCGATGGCGGCAATGGTTATGGAATATTGCAGGCAAATGGAGCAGGCAGTAGCGGAAATACCGTTACAGCTATTTATCACAATGTTACTTATTTAAACTCCGGGCAGGTAATGGCTACCGCAAATGTGTGGTATCATATAGTTTTGGTGAGGAGCAGCGGAATATCCCGATTTTATGTTAATGGCGTTACTACAGGATTTACAAATGCAGCTACGCCTAATACTCCTGTGGGCCGATTAACCATAGGTGTTATAACTGGTATTTTACGTTTCAATGGCAGTATTGACGAAGTAAAAATTTACAATACGGCACTTAATGGTGCTCAGGTTCTGCAGGAATTCAATACCAGCCAGTTGCCCATACCTTCCACCAACTTGCAGCATTGGTTTAAAGCCGATGCAGGAATTTCGAAAGATGCCAACAATCTGGTAACCCAATGGCAAGACCAAAGCCTAAACCAAGGAAAAGCCATTCAAAATTCATCATCCAGCCAGCCATTGTGGGTTGATAATATCCTCAATACCAAGCCTGTGGTTCGGTTTGATGGGAGCAACGATATTTTCCAGGTATTTCAGAACAACGGAACAACACCCGTAACCAGCCCGGCCGGATTGGAATTTACTTTTTTTATTGCCATAAAAGCAACCACTCCCGTTTCTGCTATTCGTTATCAGGGAAGTGGAAGTTGTCTTGCATATCCCTATAATTTTCAAGGAGTTGCCAATGGTTTTATTGCGTGCAGCGATGGTGGACCAAGTGCTGGCATTCCCCATGGATTGAGCGCCAGCGAGTTTAACATCGGTACAGCCCGGTACAAGGCCAACACAACCAATGGAATGCAAACTTTTGCAAACGGTTTGTTGGTAGGCCAACGAAATTCAGCCAATATAAGTTCGATAGGTTCCGATCCTTTGGGCTTTGGTGGATGTCTGAGTGGATGCGGTGTACCTGAGTTTTTTGGAGGTGACATAGCCGAAATCATTATTTACGACCGGGCCGTTACCAACGCCGAACGACTTGAGGTTGAAGCCTATCTTGCTGATAAATACAGTGTTGAAAATCAGGTAGCACAACAAAAACCCGGTAGCGGCACTGCCATTAGTTTTGATGGGGCAGATGATCACATCACTACAGGCGCATACCTTGTACCAACAGTCGGAAATTTTACAACTGAAATGTGGGTGTTTAACAGAAGCAACACAGCTGGTCCTCGGGAATTTATTTCTCAAGGAAGCAGCGGCAGTGCATTTTATATGGGCACAGCAAATTTAACAGGTATAATCCGGTTAGGTGACACATGGCAAAATACAGGTGTTGTAATGCCCCTGAATAAGTGGGTGCATTTAGCAGTTGTCAAGTCAGGAACAAACGGTACACTTTATTTAAATGGGATTCAGGTGGCTACTCAAACCAATTATATGATTAGTGTTGCTGGAACACAAACGCTTATAGGTCGTCAATATGGTGGTTTAGATGAATTCCCAGATGCTAATTTGGACGAAGTTCGCATCTGGAATATAGGATTAACCCAAACCCAAATACGGGAACGTATGTGTCGCAAAATCAGTAATGGAGATGTCCTAATTAACAATCTGGTAGGGTACTACAATTTTGATGAAAGCACGGGTAACACTGCATTTGATGGAACTTCAAATGTCAATAATGGCACACTCACCAATGGCCCAACAAGAGTTACGAGTGGTGCAGCTATAGGGAATACCAGCACACACAATTATGTAACAACAGGTTTACCAACTGCCAACCTTAGTTTTAACGGGCAGGATAATTTAGCCGTTACCTACACAGCCGGAACATTTACCGGCGAAGCAGGAACCCATATTTATTCGGTAAATGAAAAACCAAATACCGAAAACGGTATTACCGCTGGCAGTAACAATAGATATTTTGGTGTGTATAATGCCAACCTTACTACACCTGCTTATACAGCAACGTACAATTATACAGGCAATCCATCTATAACCAATGAAAATGGCTTAGGCTTATATAAACGAACAGATAATGCAGGAGCGGTCTGGAGTGCAACAGTTTCAACGTTAAATACAACTGCCAATACATTAGTTACCACCGGACAAAATACAGAATACATGTTGGGTGAAGCTGCACTCAATACTTATTATCGGGATGCCGATGGCGATACGTACGGAAATCTTGCCGTTACCATTCAAGCAGTAGCTGCACCGGTTGGTTATGTTGCCAATAGTACCGATTGCAACGATGCCAGTTCAGCCGTTAACCCCGGTGCTGCCGAAGTATGCGATGGTATTGATAATAATTGCGATGGACAAATTGATAACCTGGGTCAAACAATTGTATTACGAAGCGGCAATGGTTCAATAGGACAAACAGATGCCACAGTTAAAATGTTAGTTGGGCCTGATGACGTGGCATTTTCACAACCATTTACTGTTGCTGATTTTACTGCATCACGTAACGGTACAGCTCCAACAATAATCCAAAACCATCCTGCATGGATGGCATCCTTAGCGGCCGACCCCTTAGCAAAATGGATTAATAATACAGGTAATAATGGAAATGGTAATACCTGTTTGTTTGCAATAAACTTTACTATAAATGGACCTGTAAGTTCTGCCGAAATAAATTTCAACTATGCAATAGATAATTTTTTAGGAGGTGCACCAAACGAAGGTGTTTACCTTAACGGACAAGCACTTTCCGGATCAACAAGCGGTGGTTCCTTTGGCACTAATTTTAATATAACCAAAAATGATATTGCCCCTTTATTGGTTCAAGGTTTAAACACGTTGTATGTAAATGCTTCCGAACTGGGCGGACCGGGGGGCGTAATATTTGCAGCCACTATAACAACCCAATCCTCCTGCGTTGGTCAAACATGGTATGCCGATGCTGATGGCGATACCTTTGGTAACCCGTTAGTATCTCAAACAAGTTTTTCACAGCCACCGGGTTACGTTTTGAATAATACCGATTGCAATGATGCTGCTGCAGCCAGTAATCCTGCCGCAACCGAAGTATGCGATGGTATTGATAATAATTGCGATGGTATTATTGATGAAGGCGTAAAAACTACCTGGTTTAAAGACTCTGATAGCGATGGCTATAGCGATGGCACCAGCCAGCAGGCATGCAGCCGTCCGGCATTATTTAAAACCGCAGCCGAACTCACCGCCACCTCTGGGGATTGTAATGATGCTATTGCAGCCATTAACCCCGGCGCAACCGAAGTATGCGATGGTATTGATAATAATTGCGATGGTATTATTGATGAAGGCGTAAAAACTACCTGGTTTAAAGACTCTGATAGCGATGGCTATAGCGATGGCACCAGCCAGCAGGCATGCAGCCGTCCGGCATTATTTAAAACCGCAGCCGAACTCACCGCCACCTCTGGGGATTGTAATGATGCTATTGCAGCCATTAACCCCGGCGCAACCGAAGTATGCGATGGTATTGATAATAATTGCGATGGTATTATTGATGAAGGCGTAAAAACTACCTGGTTTAAAGACTCTGATAGCGATGGCTATAGCGATGGCACCAGCCAGCAGGCATGCAGCCGTCCGGCATTATTTAAAACCGCAGCCGAACTTACCGCCACCTCTGGGGATTGTAATGATGCTATTGCAGCCATTAACCCCGGCGCAACCGAAATATGCGATGGAATAGATAATAATTGCAATGGCCAGGTAGATGAAGGATTGACTGTTACCTGGTACCTCGATTTGGACAATGACGGCTACGGCACAGGTGCCAATTTAACCCAATGCAGCCGCCCGATTGGGTACAAACTAACCTCCGAACTTACCTCCACTACCGGCGATTGCAATGACAACGCAGCAAACATTAATCCAGGGGCGCAAACCCTATCATTCAGCGGCAACCAGGGCTTTACAACCAGCTTTGCTGATCCCCAAAGTGGAAGCCCTTATACTTTATTTAATTTTGAAGTGAAATATACTGATGCAGCTAACCAAATGCCTCCCAACGGTTATCCAAGAGTATTGCTCGACTTTGAAGGCAATGGTATTTTCAATAATCCCAACGATCGGTTATTGGTATTAAACCCTACCGATGTGGGCGATAACAATACATCCAACGGTAAAATTTACAGGGGCAGTATTAATCAGCTTGCTCCGGGTAATAACTGGCAGAGCCGAATTATTGTGGTTAATGGCGCCTGTAGCACAGCAACTACCATAAATAATTATCCGATTGTAAAAGTGCTTCCCGATATTGAAATTTATGCAAATGACATCCAATTCAGCACACCTAATCCTGCAGTTAGTTCGCCACTAACCGTTTCAGCTACCATTCATAATGTATCCGACTTTAATGCGCAAAATTTTGTGGTAAAAATTATCAATCAATTTGATCCTTCAATTAACTATGGTAACATTACAGTAGATAATATTGATGCCCGCAGCAGCCGGCAAATAAGCTGGAACATAATCACACCATCCATACCTGCATGGTGCCCCATTCAGGTAGTAATTGATCAAACCAATGTGATTGATGAAACCAATGAATTGAATAATACAGCCATACGTCCATTTACCAATGGTAATTACGATGTGCCGGGCGTGATAGTTGTAAATGCAACAGTCTCACCAAGTGTTTCCTATCCTTCGCCGGGCTCAACAGTAACCCTATCGGGCAATGCATTTTATGATGAAATAGCAGTGCCATTGGCTGACCCAAGTGTGGCTGGCGCCGAAGTAACTTTTACAGTTACTGAAACCGGGGAAACTTTTAAAGGAGTTACCAATTCATCCGGTAATTTCAGCATTAGTTTCATTAAGCCGCAGGCACCTGGCGAATATCATATTACCGGATCTGTCACCGACTTTACAATTACAGATAATTTTGCCACAAGCTTTTTAATTATTTGTCTGCCCGACTTAACGCCAACAATAACGCTGTCGGCCAATCAAATTATTGAAGGGCAAAGTTTAACTGCACAATTTAAAGTGAGCAATATTGGATGCCTGCCTGCCCCTGCCACCCAATTATTTGTATCCCAAACAGGTGGTACACCCGCTATTCCAAACATCAACGTACCTGCTTTAGCCCCGGGTGAAACATATGCCAGTGCAACTATTCCATTATTATTTGCCACAAGGGGAGATTATTCCATTACGGCTGTAGCAGATGGCGGGCAAATAGTATCAGAACAAAATGAAGGCAACAATACTGCAGTTGTTTATATAAAGGTATTACCTCCTCTCCCCGATTTATTGCCATCCTATGGTCCACAAGCAGGACCATTTGAACTATGCAAATCGCCCACTTTGGCAAGTTTTGTATTGCATAATAGTGGAGGCGTATCAAGTGGACCATTTACTACCACGGTTAGGGTTGTGCTAAATGGTAATGTATTGGAAACCTTTAGTCATCCTGTGGCAAATATTGGTGCGCTTGGTTTTTATTCGTTTAGTGTTCCCTATACTTATGCCAATGCCGGTGAGTACCATTTTGAAGTAAGTGTAGATGTTCCGTTCCCCGATGGCGTAGTTACAGAACTTAGAGAAGACAATAATTATGCTGATTACCTGGTTACGATCGTTCCATGCCTGCCTCCTAATTTAATATTGGTTGCAGAAAATTGTCAGCGCTTTACTACTTTAAATCCCATCGATCCGGTCTTTCCGGGAACCATGGTACTTACATCAAGAGTAAATAACGCTGGTAGTTTGCCTGCGGCAGGTCCAATAAAAGTGCGGTTTGATATTTCCAATGGTGCCAGCTATATCGGAACTTACAATGGTGGGCTAGCACCTGGCGAAACGGTAAGCATTAGTGTAACAGTACCAACCGTTCCGCCAGCAACGGAAACGCTGGTAACTACAGTTGACCCGTTGAACGAAGTGGCAGAAAGTAATGAAGATGATAATGTAGGCCCTGTTGAAAACCTTTGTGTAAACTTTAGTCCGTTGGTAGCTTGTGGCAATGCATTTAGCAATAACAACTATACCGTTAACCAAGGCATCCAGCCAAGCATTGAAGTAGCAACCTCGGGCCTTTATTATGTTTCATCTGTAAAGGTAAAATTTGAAGTAAGTGGCCCTGGCATTACCGGAACACTTAACCTGGGCGATGCAACTATTTTAAACCCACGGCCAAATTGTGTCGAATGTTATAAAAGGGCTATTCTGCCATCTACTTTTGTCTTTACCGAAAATGGTGTTTATACTTTTACCATGACGGTAGATCCAAATAATGAATACACAGAATGCAACGAAGCAGATAATGTAATCGTTCAAACGGTGAGGGTTTCCAACAAACCCGATATGCGCATTCTGTCACAGTATATTAATCCATCATTATTGAATCCTGATATTAATGAGCCAGTTAACCTGTTGGTTACTTATGAAAATATTGGTACCAATAATGTGGATGATCGCATGAAGTTGAAAGTACTGGTAGATGAAGTGGAACTATCAACAGTATCCAATGTTACAGGTTTGGTAAACGGAGATAAGGCAACCATTTCTATTCCCGTACCATGGAGTTCTTCAATCGTTGGTGCACATATTATCCGTGCTATCATTGATGCGGATAACAGCGTTTCTGAAACAACAGAAAACAATAATGACGCCACAAGGGCAATTATAGTTGGACCGGCTGCTAATTTCAGGTTCCTTGTTTTTGAACCATCTAAAGCCTTCCCAGCAGTTGGTGAAGCTATCACCATTAATGCGACCATTGAAAATAACGGGCTGGAATCGGCCAATAGTGAGGTGGTATTTATGTATATTAATAACAACGGGGATACCGTTGAAATTGGAACCATACCCATTTCGCTTGTTGCCGGTGGATCGAAGGATATTCAACTGCCATGGTTTGTAGCACAAGTGCCAGCAAGGTTAGTAGGGCGTATTCAGAACTCTACGGTACTGGAAACTACTTTGGAAGACAACGTGGCTACCAATGAAATTGGCAAATTTTCGGTGATCGTACTTGCAACAACCGCTTGCGATAATCAGGCTAATGGCAGCCTTTCTTCTAAGGTATCGGGTGGTAAAGCCCCATTCACCTATTTGTGGAGCAACAGCGCAACAACGCAGCAAATTACAGCTGCTCCGGGTATCTACCAGGTTGCCGTAACAGATGCGGAGGGTAGGATGGTAACTGGCGAAGCTGTAATAGAAAATCGTATTGCATTAACCTATTATGCCGATGCAGATGGTGATGGATTTGGCAATAATGCAAATACAATAAAGAGTTGTACCGGCGTGCCAGTAGGATATGTTAACAACAACACAGATTGCGATGATAGCAAGGCAACAAATTACCCTGGCGCAACAGAAATATGCGGCAATAATATAGATGATAATTGCAATGGTATGGTAGATGAAAACTGTGGCGTATGTCAATTGCCAACTCCAACTATCACATCAAATAAAACATCCCCTATCTGCGCAAATGAGAGTGTAATACTTACATCGAGTGCCGCAACCGGAAATAGCTGGAGCAATGGCGAAACAACACAGAGTATTACTGTAAATACAAGTGGAACATTCACCGTAAAAACAACGAATGCAGCTGGATGTACGTCTGCAAATTCAGCAGCAACAACTGTTACAATCAATCCAATACCAACAACGCCAACCATTTCGGCAGGCGGACTGCTTAGATTTTGTACAGATGGTTCTGTAGTTTTAACATCAGGTGCCGCAACCGGAAATACATGGAGCAATGGCGCAACAACACAAAGTATTACTGTAAATACAAGTGGGTCATTTACCGTGAAAACAACCAATGCAAATGGATGTACATCTGCAAATTCAGCAGCAACGGCTGTTACAGTAGATCCATTACCATCAACACCGACTGCAAGTGTTACTGTCCAACCAACTTGTACAGTTGCAACAGGAACAATTGTAGTGACTGCTCCAACAGGTGCAGGCATTACATACAGCATTGGTGGTGTTTATCAAGCCAGTGGTACATTCAATAATGTTGCTGCAGGCACCTACAATGTCACTGCTCAAAATGCAAGTGGATGTATTTCATCTGCAACATCTGTTACAGTAAATACGCCTCCGGGAGCGCCTGCTATACCAACAGTAAGTGTGACTGCCCAACCAACTTGTACCGTTGCAACAGGAAAAATTGTAGTGACTGCTCCAACGGGTGCAGGCATTACATACAGCATTGGTGGAGTTTATCAAGCCAGTGGTGCATTCAATAATGTTGCTGCAGGCACCTATAATGTCACTGCACAAAACAGCAGTGGTTGTATTTCTTCTTTAATAACAATTACTGTTAATCAGCAACCTGTAACACCAGCTGCACCAACTGCCAGTGTTACTGTTCAGCCAACTTGTAAAGTTGCAACAGGAAAAATTGTGGTGACTGCTCCAACGGGTGCAGGCATTACCTACAGCATTGGGGGAGTTTATCAAGCCAGTGGTACATTCAATAATGTTGCTGCAGGCACCTACAATATCACGGCTCAAAATGCAAGTGGATGTATTTCATCTGCAACATCTGTTACGGTGAATACGCCTCCAGGCGCACCTGTAGCACCAACTGCAAGTGTTACTGTTCAGCCAACTTGTACCGTAGCAACAGGAACAATTGTGGTGACTGCTCCAACGGGTGCAGGCATTACATACAGCATTGGTGGAGTTTATCAAGCCAGTGGTGCATTCAATAATGTTTCTGCAGGCACATACAATGTCACGGCTCAAAATGCAAGTGGTTGTATTTCATCTGCAACATCTGTTACGGTGAATACGCCTCCAGGCGCACCTGTAGCACCAACTGCAAGTGTTACTGTTCAGCCAACTTGTACCGTAGCAACAGGAACAATTGTGGTGACTGCTCCATCAGGTGCAGGCATTACCTATAGCATTGGCGGGGACTATCAGGCAAGTAAAACTTTTAATGGCGTAGCTGCAGGAACGTATAATGTGACTGCAAAAAATACCAGCGGCTGTATTTCATCTGCAAAAAGTTTAACTGTCAACACGCCTACAGGCGCACCAGTTGCACCAACGGCAAGTGTTACTTGTCAGCCAACTTGTACAACTCATACTGGAACTATTGTTGTAACTGCTCCATCGGGTGCTGGCATTACATACAGCATTGGTGGCGCTTATCAGGCTAGTGGCACATTTAGTGGGCTAGCTGCAGGTACGTATAATATGACTGCAAAAAATGCAAGCGGATGTATTTCAGCACAAACAAGTGTTTCTGTAAATGCAGCTTTATCTGCGCCAGCAAAACCAATTATTACAGCAGGCGGGCCAACAACATTCTGTAACGGCGGCAGCGTAGTACTTACTTCAAGTAAAGCAGCTTCTTACTTATGGAGCAACGGTGCAATAACACAATCTACCACCATAACAACAGGCGGCACTTATAGTGTGGTTGTAAAAAACAGCAGCAACTGTACTGCTGCTTCTGCAGGCACTATTGTAACCGTGAATAATTGCAATGGTGTTTATTGTGCTGCCAGTGGTACTGTAAAAAACAAAGGTTTCATACAAAAAGTACGTACCTGCCGTGGTATCAATAATAACAGTGGATGGAACAATGGTTATGGCAACTTCCTTAACCTGAAGGCCACTTACCGCTTAAACACCTGCTTTGGTTTAGCCATTACACCAGGCTATGTAAATGGAATATGTAATAACCCTAAATTATTTACTAAAGTTTGGATAGACTGGAACCAGGATGGCGACTTTACCGATGCAGGTGAATTAGTATTTGCATCAGCCAATGCCAGCAACCTTACCCGGAAAGCCTGGATAAAAATACCGGCTACTGCCCGTACAGGCCATACAAGAATGAGAGTGGTAATGAGTTGCGATGCAAGGGTAACATCCTGTGGTACTTTTACTTTTGGAGAAGTGGAAGACTACACTCTTTGTATTACAGCCCTGGCAGTTGGCAGGAACATTGAGGCCTCCCCTGCAGATTATATTGATGAAGAAGAACCTGGTACTTTGTTTAGTGTTTATCCAAACCCTGTGGCAAACAGGCTGACGATAGAACGCTCCGGCTACAACGAAGAAAAGGCAGGTAACTCAATTGTATTAATGCAGTTGGTAGATGGCAATGGAAAAATAGTTTTACAATCAAGGCTTATTAACCTGGTGCAGGCATTTGATGTAAGCAAGTTTGCCAGTGGTATGTATTTTATTCAAATTAAAACCAACAGTACAGTTACCAGTAAAAAAATATTTATACAGCATTGAGTTTGCTGGTAAAATAAGTTAATGTAACAGGGCTGCCTTTTAAAGCAGCCCTGTTTTTTATTTGTAACCAGGCCCCCTCCTATATGTAACTGATTTGCGTGGTGGAATTGTTGGCTATATCTCTAAAAAAAAGTTATTTGTAGCCAATTATAGTGAGCTTATTTGAAAAGCCGTAAGCCCAGTAAATAAAATGACTACAAAATAAACCCCCTATTAATCCCATAAGCCACCAACTCCGCCGAAGAATTTGTGTTGGGTTTTTGCAATAATTTTTGCCGGTGGTTATCAATTGTTTTAATGGCAATATTTAATTCCGCCGCAATTTGCTTGCTGCTGTAGCCGATGGCTAAAAAACGCAGCACATCTATTTCTCTAGGTGTAATTTTTGCAATTACTGTACCTGTATCGGCAATTGCCTTTCCATCTGCACAAAAGAAAAGTTGACAGCTATCATCATAAGTATCCAGCACACTCATCATTGCTACGCCATCTTTTTTTATATGAGAAATATCAGTTACCAGCGTTAA
>Ga0163154_10009150_pt1 | contig 11355 bp, 9 predicted proteins | sample OliLakLV19MP9P1_FD_148649 | JGI IMG/M metagenome (GOLD analysis project Ga0163154, IMG submission 148649) | Freshwater microbial mat bacterial communities from Lake Vanda, McMurdo Dry Valleys, Antarctica - Oligotrophic Lake LV.19.MP9.P1 | ecosystem: Environmental > Aquatic > Freshwater > Lake >...
CGCACGTTCATCGTCGGCCTCCTTGCCTGTGCCGACGACAGTGTGCCGCAACTCATCCCATCGCGCAACCGAACATGCGCCGAACAGGCGCGATTCTTATTCACGATCCGTATCAGTTACACTTGTTCTTCCTTTCTCGCCTGGAGAAACGCCTTCGCCCACAGTAGTCAGGTTTGGGGGAGTCCATTCGATGGCGCAAATTGAGCCCCCGCCGATGCAGGTGGTGCATGGAAAAGCTACCTGTTTGCGTGAGCAAGCGGCCATTTCCTTGAGCTTCGTGCATGAGAGCGCCTCGAGACATCGCTCTACCTTCAACAAAGAGGATAGCATTTGAACAGAGTCAATCAAGAGTCTTGATTGAATGCGTGCGTTCTAGGACGATTGTCACCGCCTGCCCAGCCGCACCACGTCGCGCTCCCCTTTGCCCTCATCCGAAGTGAATGACAACCCGTACCGGTCGTAGTGGGGGCCGTGGGGGACTTCCATTTCTGCGATGACGAGTTCGCGCAGGTGCGTCAGGGCTTCATCGAGCGTTGGGGGGCCGCAGCCGATTTCGGTGTCTATCCCTGTTCGCAAACTGATGGCGTATGCGGTGAACATGGATTCATCATCGTCAAAGCAAGTAGGGTGGGTTGAGCAGGCAATGGTCGTCGATCATGCTGCCGTCGCGTCGCGAAACCCACCGCGTCGGAATGCGCCCAACTCACCTCCGTGCTAAGGGCGTACATGGTGGACGGGGTCTCGAACCAACATCGCCTCTGATCGCACATCGGCGGTCCGTTCTCGAACAACGGCCAAGCATTCTTGAACAGGCCACGTTCATGTTCAATCATCCCCGGCTCCTGCTTAAGAATCACCGGCTCCTGCTCAATCATCCCCGGCTGCTTGGCGAGCATGGGCATCGGTCTTTCGAGGATGCACATCGACGTTTCAAGGATGGACATCGACTGTTCAAGAATCTCCGGTTTCCCTCAACCCGCCCCGCGATGTTCGATGCTGGGATCGCGAAGACGCGTTCCTCGGGCGGCATCAAGAACATCGATCGTGCCGATGCGGTGGCGACGGAGTTGATGACGCCGGCCAAGCCGAAGAAACCGCGTGGGGGGACGCCTCGACAGAAGAACGATCCCAAGTACGAAGCGGCGGCACGGGATTATCGCGACAAGTTTCTGGAACAAGTCAACGCGGGGTTGATCCTGCCGAGCGGATGCGATGAGCAGGGATCGCGGGCGCAGCGGTACGATGTGAGTCGTCAACTGGAAGCGGCGCAGGGTGTTGCCTCGCGGCAATCGACTCCGCTGCTTGATGGTGGAGCGTGAGCGAAGAGGTGCGACGCCGCGAGCGGCGACCTTGAATTCATGGCCTGTGGTTGTCGCCGAGACGGCATTGTGGTCGATAAAGAATCATCATCGCACCCAAGGCGAAATCGGCCCCGAGGTCGGCTACCATCACGCGTCTACCACTTGGCCGACTTCCGTTTCCCACCACCCATGCGAAGGCATGGGTTGCCCCTCCCGAAGACTTCACGATGAGCGCCACCGCCCTGCCTTTGTCCGCTTCCATCCCCCCCATCGCCCCGGCCGCCGGTAAAGCCAAGATTAAATTTGGCGGCACCGACGACTTCCACAAGGCCCTGAAGGCCAGGGTCGATCGTTACTTTCGCCTCACCGGCCGCAAGCCCCGTGACTGCTGGCAGATGTACTTGAAGTCGGTGATCCTGTTCGCGTGGCTGATCGCGTCGTACGCGCTGTTGGTGTTCGTGGCGACTGAGTGGTGGCAGTATGTGCCTCTCACCGCCAGCCTGGGACTCGCCCTTGCGTCGATCGGCTTCAACGTGCAGCATGATGGCGGGCACAAGGCCGTCTCCAACAAACCCTGGGTCAACCGCATGGCGGCGATGTCGCTCGATCTCATCGGCGGCAGCAGCTACAACTGGGATCACAAGCACAACACCATTCATCACACCTACGCCAACATCCACGATCATGATGACGACATCAACGTGGGCATGCTCGGCCGCCTCGCGCCGGAGCAGCCGCACCTCTGGTTCCATCGCCTGCAGCATATTTATCTCTGGTTCCTCTACGGGTTCATCGCGGTGAAGTGGCAGTTGTTCGACGATTTCCGCGATGTGGCGCGCGGCCGCATCGGCGAGCATCGTTTTGCCCGGCCCAAGGGCTGGCACCTCGTGCAGTTCATCGCGGGCAAGGTGGTGTTCCTCACGCTGGCCTTCGGCGTGCCCATGCTGTTTCACCCGTGGTGGGTGGTGCTGCTGTTCTACTTTTTCGTGGCATGGGTGAACGGCATTGTGATCGCCACCATCTTTCAACTCGCCCACGTGGTGGAGGAAGCCAAGTTCCCCCTGCCGAACGAAACCACCGGGCGCATGGACACCCACTGGGCGGTGCATCAGGTGCTGACGACGGTGAACTTCGCCCGGCGAAACCCCGTGCTGACTTGGCTGGTGGGCGGCCTGAATTACCAGGTCGAGCATCACCTCTTCCCGCGCATCTGCCACATTCATTATCCGCGGTTGTCGAAACTGGTGGAAAGCACCTGCCGCAAGTTCGACCTGCCCTACAACGCGCATCCCACGCTGTTTGCGGGGATCGCCTCGCACATTCGATGGCTGCGGGCGATGGGGCAGCCGGCGTCGTGATTTTTTCGCTTCCCGGACGACGCCAGGGCTGACGACATCATGTCAGTGGGGGCGAATTCCGCGCTTTTATTTTGACCGGCGGTGCGATACGATCCATGTATGTCGGCGGCGAGCGTGTGGAGCTTGGCCGGGCATGTTGGTGGCCCCTCTATTGTCTGTGGGAGGTGTCTCGTGGGTCGGATCGGTTTCCGTCAATCCAAGGTGTGCGTGACTGATCTCGCGGTGGATGACCCCGCGAACGGAGTGGCCTCGTCATGAAAGATGGCGTGGCGGTGGTCATCAGTGCCGACGAGGCGTTCCGCCAGCCATTGCTGGCCATGGTGGAGCAACACGGGTGGATCGCGAAATCGATGAACTCAGCGGCGGAGTTTCTCGGCGTGCCGGTCGAGCCGTGCGCGTGGTGTCTCGTCGTCGATGCGCGGCAGGGCGCGGGTGAGAGCGTTGGCCTCGGACTCATGCGCGAGTTGGGGCAAGGCGCCTCGCCGCTTCCGTTGATCGCCATCACCGCCGGCGGCGACGTGCGGGCGGCCGTGGCGGCCGCGCACGCGGGCGCGCTGGAAGTGCTCGAATATCCGTTCACGCCCGCGCAGCTGGCCAACGCCATCCCGCGCGCGTTCGAGCTTTGCCAACGTCAACACGAACAGTTGCTGCATCGTCACAAGGCGCTGAGCCGGCTTCACGCCTTGACGGTTCGCGAGCGTGCCGTGCTTTGCCTGATTTTGAAGGGCAGATTGAACAAACAGATCGCGATGGAGCTTGACCTCGCCGTGAAAACCGTGGAGGCCCATCGCGCCAGCATCATGGTCAAGATGAAGGCCGACAACCTGGTGGATCTGGTTCGCCTGGCGGACTCCTCGGTCGTTGCCGAAGCCGACGATACGAAAATTAGTCGTCAGATTGAGGGTAAACCCTAATGCTTTCCCGCTATCGCCAGAGGCGCGCAGGTGTTAGATTGCCCTGTACGAATCGTGGATTGGCGACGGCGTTGTGGACGTGCGTGGCCGACAGCACACTGAGTTTTCCCGGAGAGAGTGAGCGGAGACGAGCGAGGGCGCGCTTTGCAATTTTGCGGGCGCGAGTCGTCATCGCAGGCAAGTTTTGCCATGGGCGAAATGAGCCGCGACACAACCTGGAGGATGACGGATGACCTTGTTCGCTTTCAATCACTCACGACCAATCGCCCTTTTTGCGATCGCTGGACTGGCGCTCGCCCTAACTTCGACCCCGACCGTTGCGGCCATCAATCTTGAACTTCGACCCTTGAATCAGGTGGTTTTCGTCGGCGACACCATCGATGTCGGCCTGTACGCCGTCTCCGATGACCCGTCGGTGCAGAACTCCGCCGCCATTGAAGCGATCCTGAACTGGAATATCGGCTTTATGCAGCTGCTGGCCGCGGACCAGACCGGCGCGACACCGTTCCTTGCGGCCGGGTTCCTGCCCGACAGTTACAATTTGAACACTTCGCTCGCGGACGGCGACGCCATGTTTATCGGCCTCGCGCCTTTCAGCGGCACCATCCCCTCCACGCCTGCCGGCACGCTGCTTTCCACCTTCCAATTCCTGGCCCTGGCCCCGACCCCGGCCACGCCCGTCGACATCCCCGCGTTCGGCGGCAGCCCCGTCGGCGCCACTGTGGTGTACGACGGCACCATCCCCAATTTTTCCGTCACCGGCACCCTCACCGGTGCGAGCATCACCATCCTTGCGATTCCCGCTCCCGGCGCTGTGGTAATGCTCGGCTTGGCAATGCTCGGCACGCGGCGTCGTCGCCTTGGTTGAACGTGTTCCCGCTCGCTTTTGACATCGAGTCGCCCATGCCATTGATCAAACGATCTTCCGCAATGTGTGTCTGCCTGACGGCCATTCTGGCGGCTGCGATGACGCACCGCGCGCCGGCTGCGGCAACGCTGTCGTTGGAGGAACCGGCCGGACCGTTCCTGCCGGGGCAGTCGGTGCAGGTGCTCGTAAAGATGAGCGGCCTGGTGGGTCAGCCCGCTGCGGGATTCCAGGCTTTCCTGGAATATGACCCGGCTGAACTCTCGTTCTTCGGCGGTAACTACCCGCCCGCGCCGTTCGGCCTGCAGCTCATCTCACCGATCCAAGCAACCGCCGGCACCATCGATCTTGCCAGCGGCGTGCATTCGCTGCTGGGCCAGACGCCGACCTTCGCCGACTCGACCTTGGCGACGTTGACGTTCGTTTCGATTTCGGCGGGTTGCCGCGTCGATTCGCTGCGTTTCCGCGCGCACGAGCCGCCCTCGCGATTGACGACGCTGGGCGGGACGTCCATCGTGCCGCTGATCTTGACGGATTCGCTGTCGGGCAGTTGCGCCGCCGACATCGCCCCGCCGCGCACGGGAAATACCGTGGTGAACGTCGATGATCTGCTGCTGGTCATCAATACCTGGGGGCCGTGCCCGCCAGCGTCATCGTGCTGCACGGGCGACATCGTGCAGAACGCGGTGGTGAACGTGGATGATCTTTTGGCCGTCATCAACACTTGGGGCGCGTGCCCTTGAAATGTTGATGCGGCCACGACGGTGAAGGCTTGCTGTGAGAATCAAACGCTGTGACGGTTGAAGGGCAGTGATGGTTCGAGGGCTGTGAAGGATGCTGGGCTGCGCGGGTTCGTGTGTATGTGAAGTCGATTTGGTGGGAGATCAATCGCGGTTGCCGCGTTGATCGCTCGCCATCTGTTTGAATTTAACGACGGTGCGGAATGGCCCCCGATGTCCAGTCCCGGCACTTTCAGGGAGTTCCCCTTTTTGAGATCGATGGAGGCTTTGATGAATCGTTCGCATGGAAGAAACATTCGGCTGCTCACCCAGGCGGTGACGGCCGCGTTCGCGCTCGTGGGCGGAACCTCGCTCGCGCTTGCCGCTGACATTAACACGGGTTCGATCGGCCAGAACGGCTGGTTCGCGGATGACACGCGGGCCGACGGCAGCGGAGCGCAGCCTGCGGGCAGCAACCTCCGCAGCCCGACGTTGACCGATGCTCCCGAGAACATGGGTGCGAATCCTGCGCACGATGCGGGCATTCTCAACCAAATTCTCATGATCCCCGCCCCAGGCACGGTTCCCGTTTCGACCTGGACCGGCTCGGTCAATCTTCGTATCAATAACATTGGCCTCGCCAACGGCAAGAGCACCATCAGTCATCGCAAGGACGACGGTATCGGGCATGCCCCCGGGGCCGCCTTTGCCGACCCTGGCTTCTCGGCGGTGTATTCTTGGATCGACAACAACATGCCCGCCAACATCAACTACGGCGCGGCGTTGAAGATCGGCATCAAGACTGGTGAATTCGGTTTGGCCGGGGTTTCGCTACGCACCGGCGAGAACTCGTGGGATAAATTGCTCGTCTACGAACCGTATCGGAATCTGAGCTACGCCAACGGCACCTGGAAAACTGAGACGGTCAGCTTCACCACAGGCAAATGGTGGATCGTCGATCGCACCGGCGGCGGCAACAGCCAGAACACCCCTCTCGAACTTTCAGCGATGGCAAGTTCTGGCACCTTGACCCAAAACACCGGTTCACCGCGCACGATCGCATCGCTTTGGGCCGCCATCACCGCGCCTGGCGCGCATATCACCAATATTCAGTTCGGCATCGGCTCGGGCAATGGTGGCGCGAACGTCTATGTCAATCAATTCGCGGCCAGTTTTTACCGGGCGGGCGACGTCACCACCTTCGGTCCCCCGCCGCCGCCGCCGCCATCGCTTACCCTCGACGCCACCAGCAACTGCTATGACGTCGGTCAGACCATCACCGTCCACATCAACGCCGCCAACCTTCCCACCGCGGTGCAGGGTGGCCAGTTCTTCCTGAACTTCGACCCGACCAAACTTCAATTCATGAGCGCTTCGCCCGGCGGCATCGGTAATCCCACGAATCCGTACGACTTTGAGTTCTACGAGTGCGTCGGCGAAACCATCATGGGACTGTGCACCCCCATTCCCGGTCGCCTCGATTACTCCGTCGGCGTTGATCCCTTCGCTCCCCCCAGCGGCAGCGCGGCCAACAACACCATGGCGGTCCTGCAATTCCAGGCCCTGGCCGAGGTCTGCAATGTCGGCAACCTCATTCAATTCCGCGACACCGTCAGCGGGCCGCTCGTGATTCCCACCCGCCTCACCGCAGTGGTCGGCGGCAACCTGTTCCCCGGCCTCGTCAACCTCGAACCCCTCACCATTGATAGCACCAACCCGGTGCTGGCCTGCCCCGCCAACACCACCATTCAATGCACCACGCCGCCCACGCCCGCCAACACCGGCCAGGCGACCGCGACCGACAACTGCGGCACGCCGACCGTGAATTACACCGATTTCACGGTGAATACGTTTGCGTCTCCCGCGGGTTGGGCGTATCGCACGGAGAACACAGCAACCGGCGCGCTCGTGACCGGCCCCGGCTCGCCACCCTCCGGCGTCGGCTCGTTCACCATGCCCACCGGCGCGGGCCTCGGCGCCGGACAGGGCGGCAAGACCTATCTGTTCACGTCCATCTACGACAACCTGCCCCTCAACAGCCTGAACGAGTTCACCTATTGGACGTACATCAGCAACAACGGCGGCAGCGAACTTGCGCCGTCGATCAACCTCTACGTTGATTGGGACAACAACGGCACCCGCGACACCACGCTGGTGTGGGAACCCATCTATGCCACCTCCCAAAACTTCGGCAACGTCATCACCGGCAGTTGGCAGCAGTGGAATGCCCTCTCCAATGACGATGCGTGGTGGTACACCGCCAACTTCGGCACGCTGCAGAATGGCGGCGGCGGCATCTACCGGCCTCTCTCGTACTATCTCGCCCAGTATCCCAATGCCAAGATCGTCAACTGGGTCGGCTTGCCCGGCGTCACCTTCGTCACTGGCCAGGCTTCCGGTGCCGGATGGGTCAATTTCGTTGGCAACGTCGATATGGTCGAGATCAACTCCAATAACTACGACTTCGAGCCCAACAACCTTTGCGGCCAGCAGATTTTCCGCTTCTGGTCCGCCGTCGATGGTTGCGGCAACACCTCGGCCTGCCCTCCGCAGGTCATCAACGTCGTCGACACCACCGCGCCCGTCTTCGTGAACGCCTGCCCGCTTCCGACCATCAACGTCAACTCGGCGGCTGGAACGTGCGGCGCCTCCGGCGCGACGGTGAACCCCGTCACTCCCACCGCCACCGACAACTGCTCCATGGCGGAAGTCACCTTCGTCCGCAGCGACGGCGCCCTGTCGTTGACCGATCCGTACCTCGCGGCCAACTCGCCCATCACCATCACTTGGACGGCGATGGATGCCTGCAACAACGCCATCACTTGCACGCAGACAGTGAATGTCAGTTCGCTGGTCGCCATGAACGTCACGGTTGAACTCTCGCCCGCGCTCGACAACGTAGGCAGCCTCACCCGCTGCATCACGTTCGAGGGTTGGGTGTGCGCCGGCAGTCCGCCGCAGTTCATCGTCAGCCAGGAAGTGAACTTCGTGATCACGCCGGGCCTCGCGCTCGGTTCAACCACGATTCTCGTGCCCTGCCAATTCGCCTACACCTGCGTCACCGCCCGCGATGATCTGCACACGCTCCGTCGCACCGACAGCAGCATCACCACCGTTGGCCTCAGTTACGCGGCCGAGTTTACGGGCAACCCCAATTCCGGCGGCGACTGGCTCGTTGGCGGCAATCTCAACGATGACCTGTACATCGACATCCTGGACTTCGGGGTGTATATCGGCGAATTCGGCGACAACTACGGCAATGGCAACACCAATTGTCTCACCGCCTTCCCCCATGCCGACATCACCGGCAACGGCACCGTCGGCTATCCCGACTTCACCTTCATCCAGATCAACTTCCTGAAACTCAGCGAAGCCAATTGCTGCGGCAACCTTAACGATGAGCGCGCCCTGGCCATCGGCCCGGTCACGCGCATCAGCGTGAAGGAACTGCATCGTCGCGGAATGTCTCAGCTCATCCGTGCCGACCTGAACCGCGATGGTTGGCTGGACACCCAGGATGTCTCCACCTATCTGCATCAAGGTGCTGCGGGAGGCCAACCCTAATCCGACTTCCTCCTCCGCGCGTCTTGGACGGCGCGCAACATTTCTCACGTCTTTCTTGAGGACGGGCGCCGGCCGGATCAACTCCGGCTGGCGCTTTTTTTGCCGCCCGTCATCGTTCTTCAAGCCGACATACTTGAGATTCCGTCTGACCGTGCCTTGCGGCCTCTCTCGTTTGTTCGTATTTTATTTGGTAATTGACCGGGAAAGCGCAGTCACTGATAACTGCCGGAGGAGTGGATTGCCATGTCGTACACCCGCGTTCATCGATTGCTGAAAATCATTTCGCTGATTCAGTCGTCGCGTGGCTGGAACGCAGTGCAACTCGCCCGCGAATGCGAGACCAGCGAGCGGAATATCTTCCGGGATCTGCGGGAGTTGGGCGCGGCCGGCATCCCGGTGGCGTACGACGAGGACGCCAAGGGATATCGCGTCGCGGCGCATTTCTTCATGCCGCCCGTGCATCTCACCGTCGAGGAGGCGTTGGCCCTGTCGGCGTTGTGCGAGCACATCAGCCATCACGAGCAAATCCCGTTCCTCAAGCCCGCCTGGCGTGCACTGCACAAGATTGAATCGCAGTTGCCCGGCGCGATGCAGGATGAACTCGCCCAGCGGGCCGGCGGGATGACCATCCGCACCGCCCCGGCCATGCTTCCCGACGGCTGCGAAGATGTGTACGACCACATGCAGCGCGCGCTCGCGGAACGAAAGGCGTTGCGCTGCAAGTATGAATCGGCGGGGAATGGCTTGGGAGGCGGCGGAGGTGGCGCGGCGAACGGGACGTGTATTGGTATCGCGCCGAGTGATCATGCGGACATGCCGTTCGAGTTCCGGCCATACGCCCTGCTCTTCAGCGTGCGGGCGTGGTACGCCATCGGCCATCATGGCGGCCGCCAGGAGGTGCGTTGCCTCAAGCTCAGCCGTTTCAGCAAAGTCACGGCGACCGAAAACCGGTACGAAATTCCGGCTGGCTTCGACGTGCAGCAGCACCTGGGCAACGCTTGGCGGATGATCCGAGATGGCGAGGATGTGCGGGTGCGAGTCGAGTTCGACGCCGAGTTCGCCCAGACCGTCGCCGACACGCAATGGCATCGCACGCAGGAGATCGATTGGCACCCGCCCCCTCCCAGCGGCGACGGCGGCTGCACCTTCCGCTGCACCGTGGCCGGGCTTTCGGAGATCGAATGGTGGGTGCTGTCGATGGGCCCGCACGCGAAGGTGATTGAACCAAAGGAACTGGCTCAGCGCGTGAAAGCGCTGGCGAGGGAAACGGCAGAGGTTTATGGATCGGGCGATTGAAGGGGAAGCGGTGTTGGACGTTCAAAGACTGGGGCATCCGCAGGGAAGAACCGCGAATGCCCAGCCAGTTGGATTCCGATTCTGTTGACTTGACTGCACCTACGCTCTTGCGACCCGTCGTTGGCGGCCCGTGCTCAGGATGCCCAACGTCAGCAGTAAGAACGTTCCCGGCGCGGGAACAATGTTGCCCTGCACCCATTCGATCGCCGCATCGTGATCCTCCTCGCTCTGTCCGAGATTGAAGACGAGGTACACCGGATCGCTGGCGGCGTACGACGTGGCGCTGTTCACGCCCGCGAATTGCAGCGCCAGCAGGTAGATGCCCGCATCGGGATCGCCGACTCCGCCGGGCAGCAAGGTGAAGTCGAAGTGATCGTGGAGCAGGCCATCGGGGAAGCCCGTGAAGCTGAAGCCGGGTACGTAACCAGCGCCCGTGGTCGCGCTGGCCGGGCCGAAGTCGAGTTGCATGGTTTCATCGGGAACATTGAAGCCATTGCCGTTCCACTGGCCCAGTGGGCTGACAATGTTGAACGACCAGGTCATGCCGGCGGTGAGGGATCCCCCAAGCGCCTGAATGCCCGGCTCGAAGGCGGAGAAGGGAAACTGCGCGTCTTCGCCGAGCTCCGCGCCGAACACGCGCTCCACCTCGTTGATCGGCGAGCCGGGCGTGCCTTCTGTGATGGAGCCGGTGACGATCCGCCCGTCCGCCGGCCGGAGCCAGATATCGAAGTGCTCTTCGGGTGGCGGACCGGCGGGGGCAGGGGCGGGGGCAGAGAAGCTGAATGACGAGACGAAGGTGAGCGAAATGACGCTGAGGCTGATTGGACGATTCATGGTGATGATCTTTCGAGTGGTGATTGGTCGGAATGATGAAGGGGTAATGAAGAAGCAGGAGAAGCGGAATGAACGGTTCAATTACGAGGCGGGACAGGGACCCCATGAATTGATCACATGGAGCAGGTCGTTGACATTGACGGCGTTGTCGCCGTTGAGGTCGGCGGGGCTGCACGACGGATCCCCCCACGCGTTGATGATCAAAAGGAGATCATTGACGTTCACGCTGCCGTCATGATTGGAATCGGCGGGGCAAGTCGGGTCCGCGAGGTTCTGCTGCACCCACGCGAACGCCGCCTCGTGCGTGGCGGCGTCAACCTGATGGTTAAAAACGATCCAATAGGGCGGGCTGTCGAGGAAACCCGGCGCGGTGGAGTACAACTCCAGTTTCAGCAGGTAAACACCCGGCGACGCCAAACCTCCGGACGGCGGATTCAGAAACATGCTGAGATGACGGTGCCAGCCGCCATTCGCCTGCACGGCGAGATCGAAACCGGGCACTAC
>Ga0163154_10009151_pt1 | contig 11355 bp, 10 predicted proteins | sample OliLakLV19MP9P1_FD_148649 | JGI IMG/M metagenome (GOLD analysis project Ga0163154, IMG submission 148649) | Freshwater microbial mat bacterial communities from Lake Vanda, McMurdo Dry Valleys, Antarctica - Oligotrophic Lake LV.19.MP9.P1 | ecosystem: Environmental > Aquatic > Freshwater > Lake >...
TCAAGATTACGGAAGATACCGTCACGCTGCCGATCTCACGTTCTCCGGCAAACCGCACCCGTTATCAAGTCATTGCTGATGGTCGTACCGCAGAAACCGCCTACAAAGTGGTGAATTACTTTCCACAGCTCAACATCGATGAGTTAGTGCTCAGAGCCAAGCAGCTGCGTCCCGAACTTACTCATGTGAAGCAAAAACTTGAGAACCGATACCAGGGCTTTTCGTTAGTAGAGTGTTGGCCAAAAACCGGTAGAACGCATCAAATCCGGGTTCATTTTACCCATTTACGTCATCCCTTAGTTGCAGACCCAACGTATGTAGGCGCCAAACGTTTACATCTCGACCAACTTTGGTGTTCACGCTTGTTTCTCCATGCCTTAACGCTAGGTTGGACTGACCCAGTTACTGGGGAAGAACGAAGCGTCGAAGCCCCACTGCCTCCAGAGCTGCAAGCTGCGCTCACTTTCTTGAAGGAGGCCTAAGGTGGCAAGTTCTCTTGATACCGTTGATTTTGTAGAGCTGCGCTGGTTACTTGAAGACAAGTATCACTTGTCTCGCGTCGATGCCATTGCCGCGGTTGAAGTGTTCCGCCAAACGGGCGTTGTAGCTCCTGAGTATCTTGAAGACGTGGAAGCGTTAGCCAAAGGAACGCCAGTGGCGTATGTGATTGGCTGGATCGATTTTTTGGGATGTCGGATCGATCTTTCACTGAGCCCGCTGATTCCACGGCCAGAAACGGAATTTTGGGTAGAGCAGTTTGTTGATTCACAACGGACGACGAAACCTCTGCGTGTCTTAGATCTCTGTTGTGGTTCTGGCTGCATTGGGATTGGGGTGATGAAACGGATGCCAAATGTGCACGTCACGTTCGTGGATGTTGAACCATTGATGATGAAACAAACGGCGCAGAACGCACTGGCGAATGATATTCCAGAACATCGTTACGACCTCATAACGTCAGATCTATTTTCGGGTGTGAGCGGCAAGTTTGATGTCATTTTAAGCAACCCTCCCTACGTCGATCCTTTCGGTGAGATTTCGCCTAGTTTGGTGTTTGAACCAAAGCAGGCATTATTTGCTCAAAAACAAGGACTCGCTCTGATAGAACAAATCTTTTTACAAGTAAAAAATCACTTAGTTGATAATGGGCTGCTGTATGTGGAGTTTGCCTCTGATCAAGCTGAACGAGTACAAGACTTAGCGATTTCCGCAGGACTTGATATTCGGGTATTTCAAGATCATTTTGCACGAGATCGCTTTGCGATCTGCACCCCAACAAAACACATTTAAGCTGATGATTTGATTATCGCGTGGCGAACTTCGTAGAACTTAGTAAATAAACATTGCGTCGCCAAAGCTGAAGAACCGATAGCCTTCTTGGACTGCGGACGCGTAGGCTTTTCCGGCGGTTGAGTCTGCAAAAGTGGTGAACCGCCCCGAAGTGTTTGGGGCAGAGACAAATGCACCAAGTAACATCAATAAACTTGACTTCGGCAGGTGGAAGTTGGTGATGAGTTGGTCAACAATTTGATACTTATCTCCTGGTTGAATGAACAGGTCGGTGGTTCCAGATTTTCTGATCAGGATTCCGTCACGAGCGCAACTTTCTAACACTCGAGTTGTGGTTGTTCCCACAGAAACAATTTTTCGACCGTCTGCTTTGGCAGAGTTAATGAGTGCTGCGGTTTCTTCACTCAGCTCAACGTACTCTTTATGAAGTCGTTTCTCCGCGAGCTGATCATCTTGCACCGGAAGGAAGGTCCCGAGCCCCACATGAAGTGTGACCTCAACGATCTGGATGCCGCGATCGAGGAGGAGCTGATCAAGTTCTGGCGTGAAGTGCATACCTGCGGTAGGCGCAGCGACCGAGCCACTCAGCTTGGCATAGGTGGTTTGGTAAATTTCGCGTAAGGTGTGTTCGTCTTTGGGAGCATGAGTGATATATGGAGGAAGCGGGGTGTGACCAAGTTCAAGCAGCTTGGCAAAGAACTCTTTTTCTGGGCAGTCAAAGTCAACGATGCGTGTGTAGCTGGTGAAGTCAGACTCCGGGCTGCAGTGGGCAGAGAAGTGGGCCTCGTCGCTATTTGGTTGAGAGAAGGTGACTTCTTGGTTTGGTTTCAGACCTGGCTTGGTCAAACACTCCCAGCGTGTTTTGGTCTCGGAATCAGGACTTTCTAGTTGATGAACTAAAAGCACTTCACACTTTCCACCAGTATCCTTTTTTCCAAGTAAACGAGCGGGGAGCACTTTGGTGTTATTTCTTACAAGAACTGATCCAGGAGTGATCAACTCGACAATGTCGCGAAAAAGGTGATGGCTGGTCTCGCCAGTTTCTCGATTCAAGACGAGGAGACGACACATGTCACGAGGCTCAATTGGGGACTGGGCAATCAGCTCTGGTGGCAGGTGGTAGTCAAATTGATCAAGGGTGAACATACAACGTATTTTACCCTAGAGAACAAGATATAATACGGGAGTGAATACTTTTACATTTGATCTTCAAGCACAAACGAAAAACGGCCGGGCTGGTGTGTTTACGACGGAGCGTGGTGTGGTTCAAACGCCGATCTTCATGCCGGTTGGGACGCAAGCGACAGTCAAGTCACTGGATACTCAGGATATTCAAGCTCTCGATGCGGAAATTATTTTAGCCAACACCTACCATCTGTTCTTGAGACCTGGTATGGATGTGCTGCAGTCTCAAGGTGGTGTCCACAACTTCATGGGTTGGTCGAAGCCGATGTTGACTGACTCTGGTGGATTTCAGGTCTTCTCTTTGGGGAAGCAGCTTGAACAAAAAAAACTTTCTCCACCTGCTAAAGACCAAGAGGCGCAACCACAACACGGGGGACCGGCAAAACCATTTTCCAGAATCACTGATGAGGGCGTTGAGTTTACGTCACATCTTGATGGCTCACGTCACTTTTTTACTCCAGAAACTTCTATAGAAATTCAGAGACAGATCGGTGCTGACATCATCATGGCATTTGACGAGTGCACTCCAGATTTGGCAGATGAACGCTACACGCTAGAAGCTCTCGACCGCACACATCGCTGGGCAGAGCAATGCAAACGTTTCTGGGACGAGAAAGAGCATCGCAGTGTCTATGGGAGTTACCAGGCACTGTTTGGCATTATTCAGGGAGCGCAGCATCCAGAGCTTCGAAAAGAGTCAGCCAAGATTATTACGCAGCTGGGATTTGACGGAGTAGCGGTAGGCGGGGAGACCATCGGGTACAACATGGGGAAGACCGTAGAAATCATGGACTGGATTCGCGGCATTTTGCCAGAAGACAAGCCAAGATACGCCATGGGGCTGGGCCGAGATCCACAGAACCTTCTTGATGCCATCAAAGCTGGCTTCGATATGTTTGACTGTGTCGCACCTACACGACTGGCCAGAAACGGCGCACTTTACGTTGGAGAACTTGATAGCAAAGATGGTGAGTTGGTCTTTCGTTCAGACTCGGCAAAAGGCAGACTGCAAATAGGCAACCAACAGTACATGAAAGACAGCGCCGTCATCCAAGAAGGCTGTGACTGCGCGACATGTACACACGGGTACTCCAGATCGTATCTCAATCACTTGTTCAGAGCAGATGAGTTAACCTACTATCGATTGGCTTCGATTCATAATGTTCGGTTCATGGTCAGATTGTCACAGAAGATCAGACAAGCTATCCTTAAGGGATGAGAAACTCGCGCCGCCCACGCGCTCATACACCATCTACCTACGACCGCCCACGTTCTCCTGTTCGAAAAAAGACCACCAAAGTTCAAGGCTCACCATCGCCGCTGCTGCTCCTGTTGCAGCGGTTCATCCTACTCACTGCAGCAGTGGTTGTGGTAGTTGGAGCTCTTGTTTTTGTGTACTACAGTTTTTTTCTGCGAGCAATTTGGAACGAAGACACTGTGAAAAATATTGTGATCATTCCAGCGCATATTGACGTATCTACAGATACAATTTTATTTGCATCTATCTCATATAGAGAGCAAAAGTTGTCACTGAATAGCATCCCGGCGGAGGATGCAGTAGAGGTTTCTGGCGGCTATGGCCAGTACCCACTGAAGTCTGTCTATCCACTGCTGGGACTGGACGATACATCTCACCAGACGTTGGTGGCCACCTACAGTTATTTGATTGGTGTCCCGATTGATGAAGTTTGGGTGACTGATGACGAGAGCGTTTTTTCATCGAAACAATCAGCCGGTGACTTTGCACAAGCAGTTCTGTTCAACAAGGTTGATACAAATCTCGGGATAAAAGATCGAGTCAAACTCTACCAGTTCATTCAAGAACAGCAGCCAATGTTACTTGCGTTTAACAGTCTCAATGAGTGGCAAGCGAAGCAATCAAGTCGCTTTGCCGGACAGCTCAAAGGTTGCAGGGTCGCAATTGTGAACACCACTGCCATCGCAGGGTTGGGTCGAAAAGTGAGTATGGTCTTAGAAAGAAGTGGCGTGGTGGTGGTCCGCTTGACAGACGCTGCTCCCACACAGCCCAAAAGTGTCTTGACGATTCAGCCTGATCAACCAGATTGCGTGGCGTTATCTGCACATCTTCAACAACTTTTTCCAGATGAAATTGAGATTAAACAGGATCCAGGCATCATGGATCGGGCCCGCAGCGAAGCAGAGGTGATCTTGGGTCAGGACGTCGGAAACTTCTTAGGAAGATAGATTACAGTGGCAGTTCAACGAACGCGTGACGGTAGACGTTAATCGTCGTTGTTGTTGTTATTGTCTGGCTCGTTGTCTTCTGGTTCTTCGCGCTCACGCTCGCCATCGTCTGCAGGTGGTCTGAAGCTGTCGCCAACAGTGCGTTCTTCGTCGTTGTCTGTTTCCACAATTTGTAAAGGAATGTCTTCGATCTCAAAGCTGTAGTTGTCGTCGGCGTACATCTCATTGAGTGCATTGGCAGAGCTTTTGTTGACGGGGAACGAGTTAATGAACTCCTGCTCTGGGGAGCGGGAGATTTCTTTGATGAAGACGCTGCACGAACAGTTCGCTTGAGAAATGGAACGAATGTAACAAATGTACTCGTTGCCACCCTTCATCAGCTTGGCCAGACGAGCTGATAAGTCTTCAGGGAGTGAACCGATGTAGACTTTGTTGACCTCTACTGAGATAAAGCGGTTCTTGGACTTGAGTTCACAGACTTGGCCAACGGAGAGTTTCTCCAGAGGTTCTTTACCAGCTAAGCGATGCAGCTCAACCGTTCTGGTTTTTCCTGGTTCTTCGATAAACTCTTCATTTGAAGGAAGAGAAGATAAGGTGATTGTTTGATTGTTTTCCAGGCGAACTAGGTGTTTCTTCGCTAGCTGGTTCGTCTTATCTAGTTCGAGAGCTTGAGAGAAGGCGTGTTTGGCTTCTTTAATCTGTCCGAGCTGTACCTGAGCGACACCGAGGCGAATGAACGCCTGAATGTCTTCTGCGTTCTCTTCGATAAGCTGTCTGTTTACGTCGATTGCAGCCTGCCAGTCTTGGCTTTTCGCGGCTTGGATCGCTTTCTCTTCGAGTTGGGCAACCAGAGAAGTGTTGGTCATAGTGGATTCCTACAGTGTCCGCATTCTTCATCTTTGGCGGACAAAATTGAGGGGAGGATACGGTGATTCTCGAGAATTGTCAACCGCGTGATACAATTTTCTCAAGGAGTGAATATGTCAGGTCACAGCAAATGGAACAACATTAAGAACAGAAAAGGTGCCGCTGATGCCCAAAGAGGCAAAGCATTTAGTCAAATGGCCAAGCTGATAAAGAGTGCTGTGAAAGAGGGAAAATCTGGTGATCCAAAGTTCAATCCCGGACTGCGTTTGTTGTTGGATAAAGCGCGTGCGCTGAACATGCCCAAAGTGAATATTGATCGAGCTATTGATCGTGGCCTAGGTCATGGTAAAGGTGGATCAATCAATGAAATTGTCTATGAAGCATATGCCCATGGTGGTGTCGGTTTAGTGATCGTTGGCATGACGGATAACCCTCAACGTACCGCAGGCGATGTGCGTTCAATTCTGTCTAAAGCCGGCGGTTCGCTTGGTGGTCCAGGAAGCGTGATGTTCATGTTTGAACGCCACGGTGAAGAGTATAAACCCACCATTCCAATGAACCTTGAAGACGAAGATCAGATCATCAAACTCGAAGAGTTAATGGATGCATTGCGCAACCATGACGACGTAGAAGATGTCTATACGGCGGGTGTTTGGGACGGAAAAGACGAAGAACCTGCCGAATAAACCTCTTGAACGTAGTAAGATAGAGACGTAATAAGGGATGAAACTCATGCGGCGTCGCGAAAAATTCGTTTTAGCCTCAATCTTGTTGAGTCTTGGACTGCTGAGTCTTCAGTACGTGTCCCTAGATTGGCGATATCCATTTTTGATCCTTTTTTCCGTATTCACGTACGTCGTGTCTGCTTGGGCACTTTCTGACGATCTACAGAAAGTTGAGTGGTTGACGATTCTACCAATGCCAGCTTTGTATGCCGGGGCGGTAGGTTCGTTTTACTTTTTGCTTCCCGATGGCTGGCTGAGTCGTTTCTTTGACTTGGCATTATTTGGTATTGGAATGTACGCCTTATACTTAACAGCCAACATTTACTCGGTGGCAAAGGGGAGAACGATTCAGTTACTGCGGGCGGCCCACTCGATAGGATTACTCTTCACGCTGCTCACCTCGTTGTTATTTTTAAACACTATTTTTTCGCACAGGTTGCCGTTTTACTTGAATGGTTTACTCGTCGGTCTGGTGCACTTTCCGCTCATCTATTTGTTTTTATGGTCAGTGAAACTCGAGCCTGGCATAGATAGACGGATTGCTCACATCAGCCTTATTTTTACCTTGTGTATGGTTGAAATGGGTGTTATTTTCTCGTTCCTGCCAATGACTGTTTGGCATACGGCATTGTTTTTGATGGCCTTTTTGTACATCATACTCGGGGTACTCCAGGCTTACTTTCAAGATCGTCTCTTCCAGTCCACCTTGTACGAGTACTCGGGAGTGGGCGCATTCTTGGCTCTGCTATTCTTTGTGTTATTACCTTGGAAGTAATTTAGTAAGGCGTTAGATATGTCGAACGAAAAACTGACCGGAGCACCTGAAATCGCTTACGGAAGTTTTATTGGGTACGATAACGACAGCCAATTTCTCCATCTTTTCCTCAACTATGAAGCAGCTCGCGCCGCAATGAGAGAGGCCGCTGAAAATGATAAAAATCCCCCTCGAGATCCCCTCGAGTGGATTAGACTGCATAGTAGGGTAGTGAATGCCGCTCGGGCCGGCCAACAGCAATGTCCTGAATCAGTCTTTTTCAAGTCAGTATTCCCAGATGAAGTCATCCAGAAATGTCAAAATATCTTGCTGTATATCGAGAATAAAACTTGGCCAGAAACAGGGGAAGCAAAAAATTTTTTGGCGAGGATGGAAGAAGAACTTGAGGAAGTGGTCCAGTATTTACGCGGCATAGATAGGACCACAAACTATGGAATGCAGAATGTATTGGATCAAGCGGTACGATTTGGACACAGCTTGCGCGGTGTAAGTAGCTGACACGGGCTTACATGTTGGGTGGGAAAGCAGAGAAGAGCGAGTAGGCAAAAAAGTGACCCGTCCAGGCAGAGAATAGAGGAGATGATATAGTTTGATATGGTCTAAAAACCGATGGTTATAGGCCTATAACTCGCAATTCTTATTGTGGATAACTTTTTACTTTCAATCTGGTAGGGCTGTGTGCAACTCGAGGTATTTGCAAGAATAAATACAGGTGTAATTGTGGTGTACCAGGCTAAAACCATAGAGCAACTCCCTCAGCAGAGTACTAATTGTTGAAACCCGTGAAAACCCGAAGCCATGTACTTACAGATGTACTTACCAGTGGCTTTAGCCAGATTTTGAAGTGGCCTCAAGAGAGCGTGATTGCGGTACACATGATGTTCCGATGAAGTACTGTCTGCATCTTATACTTGGAGGCAGTGGAGGGACCCTCTCTTCTCGGGCTCCAAAGGTGTAAAAAGAGTAAATGTATAATGTCGCACAATATAACTTTTGCGACATTCTATTTAAAAAACACGGAAAATCAATCTTTTTTCTATTCTTTTTCTTTTCCGTTTATGTACCGTTTGTATGTTCCCTCGTAGGTACGTGTCGATTTTCTGACTTGGACACCTCTCTTCTCTGGACCACTTCTCTCGTTTTTTTCAATTTCTCGAGGTGCATGGTTTTTGTACCTCTCACCTATTATTTTTTTCCTCGAGTCCTAGCCTGGGAAATATAGAGGGTCTTCTCTGCTATCTAAAGTGTTTTTCTCTCGGTAGACACCAGGTGTGGAAGAGCGCTGCCATAAGCCATCAGCCCTATGCGATAGTCCAAAGTTTACATGCTTTTTTTGTTTCTTTTGTTCAAAACGTGTGAAGCATCCGAAATGCAGAAGAGCACTTCAAATCACAGCTGAACAATGTATCGTCTTTAAAATAAAAAGCCGATTTTGAGGCACTAGAAAAGGCCATTATTTAATAGGATTGATCTATCAATCTAAACTCCTGAACACACAAAGAAACGTGATGAAAATCGTTCTATGTTCAGGAGTCCACCGCAAAAAGATGCGGTGGCAACAATGAATGAGCAGCGTAGCGGGGGCAGCTTCTTTATAAATTGAGAGACGTACAGAATGTATTAAAAACTAGCAGTTCCAGGGAACCGTTGGTGTGACAGTATCCTGGCACATATACAACACGTCGTCATAGCCCGGCATGTAATGGACTCGGCCATCCCTTAGGTATGGTTCAGGAAGGTTATCCCAATACGCGTACACCGTATGACTGTTCACCCAGCCGACTTTGTCTGGCGGGTAGAGGGGACGTGCGTCGGGAATGGAGGACATTGCCTCTACTCTCTCCCAACTGTCTTCAGTTGCAGTGGCGACAGCTTTCTCTCTTTACAAGATATTGCTCATGTCGCACAATGAATTTTGATACTGCTCAACCAGGCGACTTGCCTAGCCAGCTTTTCGCCAACCATCTTCCCTACCCAAACGTAAAATATTTGGCATTATGTCTTTTTCACTCGATTTCCAGGCTAAAACAATATAAATGCTTGATGTATCAAGATACATATCTGTTCCCCCGCTTTAGCAGAGATGGATATACTTTGATAAAGATACTCTATGCCAATTTCCAGTGACTCTACTCAAGCAATGATTACCTTCCTCGAACACTTGGAAGTGGAGCGCAACTTGAGTCAGTTGACGATCAGAAACTACAGTCACTACCTACGGCGTTTCATCGACTGGTTCTCAGATAAGGGGCACCATGACATTACCGAGCTCGACTCTGACTCACTGCGTTCCTACCGAATGTATCTTGCCAGGTATACCGATGCCCATGATCAAGTGCTGTCCAAGAAAACACAGAGCTTCCATATGATTGCGCTGCGTTCGTGGTTGAAGTGGCTGATTAAAAACGACATGACCGTGATGAACCCTGAGAAGATTGACCTGCCAAAGGCCGAGGGTGAGTCGATGAAGTTTCTGAACATCGAACAAATGGAGCGACTGTTCGAGCAGCCCGATGTTACAGACATTAAGGGCATCCGTGACAGGACGTTGTTGGAGGTGATGTTTTCGACAGGACTCCGGGTCAGTGAGCTGGTCAGCCTCAACCGTGACCAAGTGGATTTATCTCGTAAAGAGTTTGGTGTATTGGGAAAAGGACGGAAGACACGCGTAGTTTTCCTTAGTGACCGTGCGGTGGAGTGGCTACAGAAAGTCTTCGATTCTCGTGAAGATAACTGGCGGCCGGTGTTTGTCAGGTATGCACAACACAAGCCGGATCTCCTCGCCGACGGCGAAGAAATGCGATTGACCACTCGCAGTGTGCAACGCATCGTGGACAATTACTGTCGTCGTGCTCGGCTTCCAATTAAGATTACGCCACATGGACTTCGCCATAGTTTTGCGACCGATTTATTGTTTAATGGCGCGGGGCTTCGGGACGTCCAGGAGATGCTTGGGCACAAGAGCATTGCCACCACCCAAATCTACACACACGTGACACAGCCCCAGCTGCGCAAAGCCCATGAGCAGTTTCACACCACAACAATGCCTGACATTTCATCACACGACGATGATTGAAATATAGATGCTATAGTGAATGTTAATTATCATTTTGATACATTGAGTGCTAAAGAGATGTGATCGAAAATTGGATTGAACAGTGCATCAATATAGTCAGTAATAGATCATACTCTTGAGTCGTTGAGTTCGTCGAAGGAGCTACTGAGAGGTGTGGGAGCTACGTCTACCGCCATCTGACTGCCCCACTCGCATCACCTGTATCGCTCGCCCACTCATTCATCTGTAGCGGTCAGTCCGCAACACTTCGCTGGTGTTGATTGAGGAACATGGCAACAACTTCTTTTGGACATGGAGCGCTTCGATAGAGATGCATAAGTGATCAATGTGTAAAGAGTATGCGTTGGAAAATTAGCAGAGAATGATCGATACTGCCAGCCTAGCTGTGATCTTGTGAAGCATGATAGATCAATCTATTTTTAAGCAGTAATCTGGAAATCTTCAATTTAGCTCTCTACCCTCTTCTCTACTCTGTGCATCAGCTATAACGTTTCGTAGCTGATCGTGGCGGTGTAGATGTAGTTGGTAGATCCCGGCTGGATGTTGGTCGGTGCGCCACCGGCTCCGCCTTTGCCCATTTGTGCCTCTGCTGCCAGATATGGCATTGGATATGATGAGCCGTTGTTCTCAACGATGTTGATCACCTTACCAAGTCTCATTCCTGCTAAGTCAGCCAGGTCTTTAGCGTTGGTCTTTGCGTCTTCGATGGCTTCAGCACGAGCTTGTGCTTTTACCTCGCGTTCCTTTTCGTCACTCAACGTGAACTGAATGCCACTGACTTGATTGGCCCCTGCTTGGGTGGCAAGGTCAACGACTTGGTTCAATTTTTGAAAGTCAGTCAGACTGACGCTGAGCGTGACATCTACGGAGTAGCCGATCAATCGTTGACCACCAGTTTGGTAATCGTAGTTTGGATAGATGCTGTAGTTCTGGGTCTTGATATCATTCTTGTCGATACCGAGCCCTTGAAGATCTGCGTTGATTTTTTGGATAATACCGTTGGCACGAGCTTGAGCCTGCTGGATGTCATTTTCCTTTAGCGAGACTCCTAGACTTATCTCAACCTTATCAGGGACTGTACTGACGGAACTTTGGCCTGTAGCAGAAAAGGCAGAGGATTTTTCAGTGGTGGTCTGAGTGATGGAGAGTGGAATAGGAGCCACGAACTTTGTGATCAGGACGAGCGCCAGGATTGTCGCAGTAGCAATTAAGGCTGCTTGGATGAATAACGT
>Ga0163154_10009156_pt1 | contig 11349 bp, 12 predicted proteins | sample OliLakLV19MP9P1_FD_148649 | JGI IMG/M metagenome (GOLD analysis project Ga0163154, IMG submission 148649) | Freshwater microbial mat bacterial communities from Lake Vanda, McMurdo Dry Valleys, Antarctica - Oligotrophic Lake LV.19.MP9.P1 | ecosystem: Environmental > Aquatic > Freshwater > Lake >...
GTTACGGACTGGTTTGGCGTGAGCGACACTGGCTTTTCCCAATCACCTGTTTAATCGCTCACCGCAGAGTTCGGAACTGGTGAGGTATCCCGAAGTGCCTATATTTTCAGTCCTAACGTAGTGCGACCTTAGCCGCACTGAGTCGGGTAAGCATTAGGGCTTTTAAAAGCCCCCGCCTTTAGGCGTGGGGATGCTTACCCGTGTTTCAATTCGTTTAAAGGCATTTAAAGCTATCATAGTTGCGAAATTCGCAATCGTCTATGGATGGTCAAAATGTAAAAGTGTTTCCAAAATCTCCTGCCCTCTAGTGAGCAAGCCAAAGAGCAGGAGATTTGGCAGAAGGAGTAGCCAGTAGCCGATGATGTCCCCTCTCATCGTACCGTCTGAGGATGATTATCGACGGCGTGGGTTACATGCCTATTGCGACACGGTTACGGTGTCGTAATCTAGCATTTAGCATTTAGCGATTAGCCGTTAGCCGTTAGAAGGACGTTTTAAGGAACCTGAGTTTCAGACAGTGTTTTCATTCTATCCCCACCCCTAAATCCCCTCCCCACTTCGTAGCTGAGGGGACTTAAAGAACCATTGTGAGCCGTTTTTCTCCCCTTCGCCCTGCAATGGAGAAGGGGTCGGGGGATGAGGACATCATAAAAGTTAATCAAAGTGCGCTATCCAAAACTAAGGTTAAGGAAGCATATTTATCTACTCATCACTCACCACTCATTACTCATTACTCATTACTCATCGCTCATCACTACTTTTCCCTCAATTATTGGTCTGTGGGTCAAACGCGTCGCGCACACCGTCGCCAATGATGTACAAACAAAGCACCGTCACCGAGATCAGCAGCCCAGGTAGGACGATTAAATGTCCCGCCGTGCGGAAATAGCTCTGACTGTCCGTAAGCATGTTCCCCCACGTCGGAGTCGGTGCTTGCACACCAAGATTTAAGAAGCTCAAAGTCGCCTCTGCCAGTATCACACCGCCCACACCTAGCGCCAGCGTAATCGCCAGAATCGAAATGAGGTTAGGGAAAACATGCGCGAACATGATTCGACAGGGCGATGCCCCTAATGCTCGTGCCGCCGTGACATAATCAAGCTGGCGGATGACGAGGGTTTGTCCCCGCACGAGCCGCGCCGCACCCGTCCATCCGGTGATGGCAATTACAAGCACGAGGGATTGCGGGGATGGACGCAGTAGGGCAGAAACCGCGATCAGCAAATAAAGGGCGGGCAAAGAGTCCATTGTCGTGATAACCCAATTGGAAAAGTCATCAATGATGCCGCCAAAATAGCCCGTCGCCATGCCGACCACAACCCCGACGGCGAGTGTCGTCACTGCGCCGAAAAAGCCAATCGCCAACGAAATTTGTCCGCCAAAAAGCAAACGCCCCAGATGATCGCGTCCCAGATGATCTGTGCCGAAGAGATGCCCCGGCGCACCAATCCCTAAAAGCCGATTGCGCGGATCAGTCGCATTCGGATCGACCTTGAGGATTTGGCTGCAAATAAGGGGCGCTGCCAAAGACAAAATGACTAAGATCAGCAGCTGGTCTTGACCCGTTTTGCTGTAGGAGAAAGAAGAGACGCTTTCAAGATAAATAGTCGTTTAATTCATCTAAAAATTTCAAGAGAATCGATTGAATAATTTTGCAATGTTATGCCCGCTATCGGTATCATTCGCGTCAGATGGTTCAACGGAGGGTTTATTCCAAATTTTGGAGTATCGCCAACAGTTGATCGTGTGCTGTCGTCGTTTCGTCCGGGTCGAAATCATCGACAATGCAATCCACCAACCAGATCATCTGATACAACATCACGCGCACCTCATGATCGGCCTCTAACGGACGGATACTCGCATATCCGGCATACAGCGGCGCACGGCTGCCGGGACAATCCGCCTCCCATTGATCGCGGCGGTTGAAGTCATGGGCGACATCGCCGGAAAGCGCCCACTCAAAATCGAGGATGCCCGTGATTTCGCCGTCCTGCTGCAAAATATTCTCGAAGTGATAATCCCAATGCACCAGCCGCGCCGGAGTCACACTGTCAAAAATCGGGCGATGCCGCTCAATGACCTTTTCCATGCGGTCAATGATGTCTGCCGCGATAACGCCTTCATCAGCAGCACCCCGGCAGTAGCGCCTAAATGTGTCCTGCACATAAGCGTACCAAGTCTCAAAAATACGTTCCGTGCCGTAAAGTTTGCCAAAAGTAGCAAACGTGATTCCGTGCATCAGCGCTAAACAGCGCCCCGCCTCATAAGCCGCCTTCTCGCGCTGATTGGGCGACAGGGTAGGCCATGCGTTGATTAAGGGCGAGCCTTCGATTTTCGTCATAATCAGATAATCGTGCGGCGCGATTGTCCGGCTGTCATCGACAACGATCACCTGCGGCGCGGGAATATTGGCCTGTCGCAGCACATCATAGGCGCGTTTTTCGCCGTGAAAGCGCGATACGCCTTCGTTGATGATGCCGTCGAAGCGAATCACTAGCGCGTCATTTATCATAAATGCCGGATTATTTCTGCCGCGCCCCGCCCGTTCCATTTTGCGGACAGTGCCGAGTCCGTGCGCGTCAAAAATCGCTTGTAAGTAGGACTTTCGCTCACGCATTTACCCCACCCCTAAATCCCCTCCCCATTGCATGGAGAGGGGACTTCAAGATGCGTTTTTCTCCTCCTCTCCAAGTATTGGAGAGGGGGCCGGGGGGTGAGGTAAGCGAAAGTCCTGGTAAGGTTTGAGCGTCAAAATCAAATGTAGTGGTCATGAAATATTTGAAATCTCCGCCTCATGGGCGAGTTCAGGCTGCGGAGAACGCGCTTTAGTCAGTTTCTCCAGCGGATAAAGCGCCAGCAGAACGCCTAGCACAATCAACGCCCCGCCCATCCAGAGGCCCGTCGTCATGCCTTGATCGAGAAACACCGCCGCCAAAAATGCACCCACAAGTGGCTGCGCGAAGAAAAACAACGACGCAACCGACGCATCCACCAGCGCGAATGCCCGATTCCATAACCACATCGCCACTGCTGTCGAGATCACGCCCAGAAAAAGCACACCCGCGATGATACTAGCGTCAATCGTGCCGATGGGTCTATTCGGGAGTTCGACAATTGCCGCCGGAATGGTCAAAAACATCCCGCCCAAAAATGCGAAGAACGTCACGATTAGCGTGTCGGTTTTGGCACTTACCATGCGGACGAGGACGGAATATAAGCCCCACGTCACCGCTGCAATCGCCAGCGCGACATCGCCGCGAAATGTATCCGAGCCAAAATCAGCATTGGCTGGGTTCACAATGACCAACACGCCAATCGTCGCCAGACCGACGGCGAAAATCCGCTGCGCCGTTAATTTTTCACGCAATAAGAGTGCGGCGAAGATCAGGATGAAGGCCGGGGACGCACTCGTCACGAGCGAGCCGTTGACCGCCGTCGATAAATCTGTGCCGACGAATTGTGCGCCCACGCTGATCCCAAAGCCGATAAAACCGACCCCTAACAGGCGTAAAATAACGCCGCGATTTGGGAAACTTTGAGTAAAGTCAACACCGTTTGTAGGGGAGACTCGACGAGTCGCCCCTACCGAATGCTTGAGATAAAGCAGGCCGCCGAGGATGAGTGACCCCATCATCAGCCGGATCGTCAGGAGCGTAAACGGCGGAATCACCTTTAAAACACTATCGGAGACGACATACATCCCGCCCCAGATCGCCGCCGCTGTAATACCATAAATCGCGCCACGTAACATGCGTGTTTGCCATTCTGATTGCCTAAAGACTAGGCCTAAGTTTAGCAAACAAAACTTAAATCCCAACATGCCGCTTAGAAAAAGCAGAAGAGAAACAGATTGAACCACAGAGCGCACAGAGAACACAAAGATTTAAGTTCAAAATCTTGGTGTTCTTGGTGGCTTGGTGGTTAAAAGTTTTTCACTTATTGATCGAGGCTTACTTCTGCGGCCTTTGTGTTTCAAAAAAACGCCTTAAGCGAATGTAGTAGAAAAACAAATCGCCCCGACAGCCAAATAGTCGAGGCGATAAAGCATCTGATTTAATGAGTGCTGCTTAGCGTACTTCGGCAGCGCTGACTTTGTCTGCGATCATCTGGGCTTCTCGCACGACATCTTCTGGTTCAGGCGACCCAAGCATCCCGCCGATGCCAGAGGCCAATGCGCCCACCACCAAAATCGCAAAGATGATTCCTGCAACCCGCGCCACAGTATCCGCAAAATCCCCACTGACCTGACGGGCAGTTTCTTCAGCCTGTACCTTTACAGTATCAATTTGCTGTTCCCATTCAACAACTTGCAGGCGGATTTCTTCTTCAGGCCGTCCTGTTGCGGTGGCAATACTTGTAATAACGTCCTGCCGCGTCGCATCATCCGCATTCAGCCCCAAACGGAAAAGCTGCGTCAGCGCAAGATTCACTTGACGTTCTGCCGCGCTCATTTGGGCATCAGTTTGTGTTGTGGAGGTCGTCGCTGCTGTTCCTGAAGTGGACGCTTCCGCATCAGGTGTGATAAAGAGTTGAGTCACTTGCTCACGTATCCCTTGCAGCGAAATGTCTTGTGCTTCTAATGAGTCGGCAATTTCCGGCGCGATGGCCCCAGCGCCTTGCCCCGCCAAATTTAAGCCCGTACCCAGTACATTGACTACACCACCCAGGATGTTACCTACAGTGGTCGTCAAGAGATATACAGAAAACAACACGACTACCGCCCACACAATCACGCCGTGAATAATGCCCTCATGATTGTCGATAGTACCCGCCATCCGTCCAGCGACATACCCGCCCAGAAAAAGCGAGATGAGTGCGCTTGCCGCCATCCACACCACCAACCCCACACCAAATTCAGGGATTGACGGCCCTTGGTTCGTCAGGGGTTCCACTGCCGTCGCACCCACACTCAGGCCAAGCGCGTTAAATGCCAATTGGATGACCAAGGCCACCACAACACCCGCTAGAATTGCACCCCAAGAAATCCGGCGAAAGAAAGGAATATTCGCCGCCATATTTTCCGCACCCGCATAAGTGGGTACCGCATTAATACGATCGATTGGTCGATTTGTTACGATTGCTGCCATTGTTGAGCCTCCCAGAAAGTCCAATACAAAAAATACATACAGAATGCAGCAGCCACAGCAGCGCTAACATGATAAAAGCGCTCATACAGCCATGACCGCCACATGCTTTTGCTATTTAGCTTCTCAGTTTTAATGTATTTCCTAACCTAACAAAAAATCCCAAAATCTAGCTAAATAAAAGCTAAAGGTCGCTTCTGCGGCGCAAAAGTTTTTAAAATAGAGCTTACGCACTTGACCAAGTTTTGTGGTAAAAGGTGTTAATTTTATAGTAATTTATATAGCTTAGTCAGAACAAAGCGTTTCGCTTACAACCCGCTTTAACTAAAAACTAATTACTGTGAACTGCGTAACTTCTATAAAGGCTTACGGTAAATTCGCTTTCGCCGTGTATTATTAAATGACGTTACGCAGACACTCAAATCACTTGACACTGGCAGTTCAAAACTGCCAGCTAAAGCGTTTGGAAACCCCTGAAGGGGTTAAGTAAAGATTCTTAACCTCTTTAGGGGTTTCCAAATTGCTCGGTAGCTCTGGGTTTTGAACCCGGAGCGGACGGTTGCGTAACGTCAGTTATCAAATGACGTAAATGACCACAGGAACTATTTATGCAAAACCAAGAATCGCGTTTTACCCGCCGCAAATTTCTTAAAGCCTTCGTGCAAACCACCACCGTTTTAACTGTTGGTACGGTGGGCAGCAGCTTATACGTCACCCAAATCGAGCCAAACACGCTCGATATTACCCGTCTCGATCTGCCCTTGCGCCATCTCCCCACCGTGTTCGATGGATTCACGCTTGCTCAAATCAGCGATTTGCATTTCGGCGAATGGATGACTTTAGGACGGATGCAAACGATTGTCGATAAAGTGAACGATTTAGGCGCGGATGCCGTCGTCATCACAGGTGATTTTGCAAGTATGCTGCCGCCGGGGACATTGGACGACGTTACAACCGCCTTGCGTGGCCTTTCCGCCCCACAAGGCATTTATGGCATTCTCGGCAATCATGACCATTGGACGGATGCCGCTTTAGTTTCCGGCGCAATTCGGGCGGCAGGCGTTCAATTGCTCATCAACGAACATATTGCCTTTGAGCGCGATGGTGAGCAATTATTTCTGGCGGGTGTAGATGATATTTGGGAAGAAAAGAACGATTTAAACGCAGCGCTAGAAGAAATTCCAGCCGATTCGTGCGTGGTCTTACTGGCACATGAGCCAGATTTCGCAGATGAAGCCGCCGCTACCGGACGAGTCGCCTTGCAGCTTTCTGGGCATAGTCACGGCGGACAAGTGCGGTTGCCGTTTCGGGGTGCGCTCATTCTGCCTTATTTAGGCCGGAAATATGACATGGGACAGTATGAAGTGGATGACATGACGCTTTACGTCAATCGCGGCGTGGGCATGATCGCGCCTTATGTGCGGATGGGGTGTGAGCCGGAAATCACATTAATCACACTGCAAACGGTGGAGACGACCTGATGGGGATTGGGCATTTTCTCGGCGGGATTGCCGCGCTCATTTATCATCCGCCGACGCAAACCTATCTGCTTTTGCAGCGTTCTTCGCGGCGTGATGCAGGCGGTGGCGAATGGGAATGCGTGACGGGGCGGGTGGATCAAGGCGAAAGTTTTGAAACCGCCGTCCGGCGTGAAGTGCGCGAAGAATTGGAGGTCGAGATGACGCTGGATTTCATCATCGGCACATCGCATTTTTATCGTGGCGCGGCGCTCGCCGAAAATGAACTTTTAGCGGTGCGCTATGCCTGTTCGATTATCGAGCGCGAGGCCATTATTGTGAGCGATGAACACGACACGCATCACTGGCTGACGGCAGATGAAGTGTACGCCTTTCTGCCGCCCGATCATTGGCTTGTCGCGTCGATTCAACGGGCGGAAGTCATGCGCCGCTTGCTGCCGCCCGAACTGCTGACACTTTATCACAATGAAGGGTTTAACCTCGACTTTTAATCACTCTGCCCACTGCCTAAATGTATAATCTCCAAAGGTGTTTGAATGTTTTGAACCACTTAAGCGCAGCGACAACAGCCGGAACACCAAGCATTTGAACTTAAATCTCTGTGTTCTTTGTGCGCTCTGTGGTTAAATCTTTTTCCAATTTTTTTCGAGACTCTACATTTCTAATCAGACGCATACTTCTAAAATAGTGACGAGATCGTCACAAATAAGACCTTATTCGCACAATTTGAGTCACAGCAATGTGTTATGGTGCACACAGGAATGTTGATCTTATGTTGAGGCAAAAGGCGGCTTGATGAAACCACAATCTTCTAACTTATCGATCTGTTTGTGTTTACTCGTACTTTTGACTGGTTTTCAGTGTAATTTGTTCACCTCCCTTTTCGGAAGGACAGCCGAAGATGCGGCAACCATCAATTCGGTTGAAACCATCATCGCAGATATGACACAACCGCATGAAGGCAGGCCGCATGGTGTTCCCGAAAGCTATGATTGGTCACAACAGCCACGACTAGGCATGGGCAATGAAGCCGGCGAATTTACGGCGCTCACAGCTTGGGGGCAAGTCTACGAAGATGCCGCTGGCAACCCAGCAACCAACACTCGTGTGCAAATCCGAGATATACGCGCTTACTTCTTAAGCCGGACAGATGGTGCATGGCATTTGCTTCAGCAGTCGCAAGCAGTGGAGGGAGGCGCTTATGTAGAAGATTTTGTTGATGACTTAAGTACCGATGCCGATATGCGTCAGGAAGCCGATGGCAGCATCTCTATCACAGCCGGGGATGGTTTTAATTTTCATTTTTGGCCTTCTTCGGGACGCGCTGCGATAAATCCTGAAGATATTGCTGGCATCTTTACAACGGTACAGGCGAGGTTAATTGTGGATAATCCTGCTTTACCCGACGACCGCGCTCAGGCACGTTATTTGCTCAGTATGGGCGCGGATTATTGGCGTGATTTGACCGCAGAGTGGGATGGCTTCCGCACCAATGGCGATGTGGCGATTGGCCGGTTTAAATATGTTACGGTGGAATGGCAGGCGTTCAACATGACCTCGCTTTCGGCAGAAATGATCCGTCAAAATCCTCCACCGCAGCGCTGATTGCGACAATCGGATATACATCCTCTTTGCATCTGTGTAAAATGGGTGGTTACACAAGGAAACCACCCCATGACCACCAATCCCAAGAATCTGCTCGACCAATTTGAAATTGATCCTAAGAAAAGTTTAGGCCAAAACTTTTTACATGACCCCAACGCGCTGGAAAAAATTGTCAACAGTGCTGAATTAAGGCCGACTGAAACCGCCGTCGAGATCGGCCCCGGCACAGGCACACTCACGCAAGTGTTGGCGGAACAAGCCCTGCGCGTCTTCACCATCGAGATTGATGAACGGATGCGCCCCATCCTGAGTCGCCAGTTGGCTGGCTATCCCAACGTCACCCTCATTTACGACGATGTGCTTAAGGTCAACATCCCCGAAGTCATCGGCTATCAGCCCTTTGTTGTGGTCGCCAATGTGCCGTATTACATCACCAGCGCCATCATCCGGCAAATCTTGGAACACAAGCATCGTCCGCGCCGCGCCGTGCTGACCGTTCAACAAGAACTTGCCGAGCGCATGACGGCGAAAACAGGCGATTTGAGTCTCTTGGCGGTCAGTGTGCAGTTTTATGGCAAGCCGCAGATCGTCATGAAGCTGAATCCGGCCGTATTCTGGCCTCGTCCTGAAGTCGAAAGCGCAGTCGTCAGGATCGACACATACGACACGCCGCCTGTGGATGTTCCTGACGATAAGACTTTTTTCCGCGTCGTCCGCGCCGGATTTAGTCAGAAGCGTAAACAGCTCAGAAATTCTATCGGCAGCGGTTTGGCGATCAAAGCCGAGATTGCCGGGGAACTGCTGGAGCAGGCTGGAATCGACCCGCGCCGCCGAGCCGAAACACTTTCGCTGGAAGAATGGGCGGCACTCACGCGGATTTATGCAACCAGCGCAACCTAAAACACATGAATCGCGTAATAGAGTTAGGACTTTCGCTTACCTCACCCCCCGGCTCCCTCTCCAATACTTGGAGAGGGGGAGAAAAACGCATCTTGAAGTCCCCTCTCCATGTAATGGGGAGGGGATTTAGGGGTGGGGTAAATGCGTGAGCGAAAGTCCTAAGAGTTTTAGGACAAACACATAAAATCCGGCATAAATGCGGTAAAATTCTCTTTAGAGACATAAAAAATAAGGAGTCATCGGTCAGGACATCTGAGCTGCTGACAACAGATGACTTAAAATCGGGGCTATTATGATCCGTTACAATCGCCACAATACAATCTGGCTGACTATCTTGGGTGCGCTCATCGGCGTGGTGCTGCTGGCGGGGGCGGCGACACCTATCGTGCAGTTGACTCTGATTGCGTTATTCGCCTTCGCCGTTGGTGGGTCATTTATTGATCTCTCGCAGCAGCAAAAATTAATCGATAACCTGCAACAACGCTCGCCGCTTAATCGCGTGAAGATGAGTCCACAAGCGCGGGAGGCCGTCGCCCGTGCCAGCAATCGCGGCGGGCATCTGCCGATGGCGCTCACACTCGCGGATGTCGGCATTATTGCGTCGCAATCGGGCAGTGATGGCCTCGTCATGCGCCGGACGCGAACCATCTCCAAAGATGATGATGGCGCACGACCTTTCATCACGCTCAACGTCAATTCGATGGAAGCAGATCGCAACGCCAATGTCCGGTTTGAGATCATCGACCAGAACGGGCGCGAGGTCTACATTCACGAAATGAAGGTGTATTTGCGCGAGGGCGAAATGAACATCCTCGCCGACCATCATTTGCCGCTGCTCAAAAATCCGCAGATCGAAGGTATGGGTGATTGGGATTTGCGCGTGTATCTGGATGGCAGTTTAGCGGGTGTGCATAATTTTACCCTCTCGCCCTCGACAGAAGATCGCCGCCGCCGTTTAGGAGGGAACACGTCCCAATACTACGTCACTGAATCCGAGCGCGAGGCCGAGCCGGAAGACCTGCCCACCAGCCTAGAAGACCTGCTCCGTAACCAAAGCCGGAGCAGCAACGGGCGTTAGGAAAAATCATGCCACAAAACTTCTCTCCAAGAGATACGGTCCTCGCCGTCGTGTTGGGCTTTTTACTGCTGGCAGGGCTGATTCAAGGACAGGCCGGTATTATCCTGCTGTTTGCCCTCATCGCCGGGGTCTATTTTTTTCGCAATCAAATGGATTTTGGCGGCGGCAGCACCGATCAAGCTGATGCACCCGTTGTCATCCGCCGCGAATCACCGCTGGAAGCGCAGACCGAAAATCAGGTTTATAAACACGCGCTGGAGGCTGTGCGCCGTGTGGGATTAGAACCTAATCGGATGCAGGTGCTTCCCGTTGATATTGGGCTGCTCTCGTTTCATGATGATCGAAATCCCGTGATTCATCGCCTACAAGCGGTTGAAGACAATGCCGATTACGTCCAACCGTATGTGCAGCTTCGTGTTCCCGTTACGGCAAGGGGCAAAATCCGCTTTGAAGTAACCGATAAAGACGGCAAGCTGCTCTACGTTTATGAGGATAACTATCAACTCAAGCGTGGACGTAATTTAATCGTCCCCACGACCCGCCTGCCTATTCATGACCAGCATCCCACCGAAGGCCGCTGGCAGGTGCGCGTGTATGCGGATGGGACGTTGATCGCCAATCACCTTTTCGGCTGGGCAGCGACAGAAGATGAAGCGGTGCGGCCTCCGGTTGAAGAAGACGGCGAAATCAGCAGTGAGATGCGCGAACTCTTGGCGGAAAATCGCTTGCAGCGCATGAGCCTCGATGAACTGCTCGCGCCCCAGGACGATGAAGAAGACAGCGCAGGGCAGCAGCGCCGTTGATGACAGTTACGCAGGAGTGGTTAGTTCAGGTTTAGCTAACTCACCTTATGCCGGTAGTGGCCTTTTGTAGGGGCGACTCGGCGAGTCGCCCCATACGCACCAAGTTAAGGAAAAATTTGGCGCTTACCAACCCCTACGCTTTAATTTTTAAATATGCGAACTGTAGGGACGCGATATATCGCGTCCGCAGCACAAATTAAAACGGACATCATATATGCAGGACTTTCGCTTACCTCACCCCCCGGCCCCCTCTCCAATACTTGGAGAGGGGGAGAAAAACGCATCTTGAAGTCCCCTCTCCATGCAATGGGGAGGGGATTTAGGGGTGGGGTAAATGCGTGAGCGAAAGTCCTAATATGATGTCCCTACACGCGGTATTCTCTATCATTTTGTTAAAGCAT
>Ga0163154_10009158_pt1 | contig 11348 bp, 13 predicted proteins | sample OliLakLV19MP9P1_FD_148649 | JGI IMG/M metagenome (GOLD analysis project Ga0163154, IMG submission 148649) | Freshwater microbial mat bacterial communities from Lake Vanda, McMurdo Dry Valleys, Antarctica - Oligotrophic Lake LV.19.MP9.P1 | ecosystem: Environmental > Aquatic > Freshwater > Lake >...
CGCTATCATCCAACCATCCGCAAGCTTCACAGTCCCAATGTACGCGGCTAATGTCGGGCTTGAAACTAGCTCCACAACTCGGACACAGGTTAGTAAAAAGTGGGTGCGTGTCTAGAATTTCCCACTGTTCCCCCCTGGTCAGTCGCGGTTGATGGTCTTGCTCATAAACAAGTGTCGATCGAACTTCCCACACTTCTCGTTCTAGGGGTGAGCTTGGTCGAAAGTCGAGACGAGTTTCTGTAGTACCTGAGACTAGCTATAACTGATAGTGGTAATTTAAGGTAGTTTCGGTTTCTTTAAAAAACTAGGCATAAGATGGCGATCGCGGCGGAAAAGCAAAATAACTCGGAATCCTTTGAACAAAAACTATGGAAAACAGCCGATAAGCTGCGAAAAAATATTGATGCGGCGGAGTATAAGCATATTGTTTTGGGTTTGATTTTTCTGAAATACATCTCGGATGCGTTTGAGGAGTTGCACCAAAAGCTGATGGCAGGTGAGGGGGATTTCGCGGGAGCCGATCCAGAGGATCGGGATGAGTACTCGTCAGAAAATGTGTTTTTTGTGCCTGTAGAGGCGCGGTGGTCATATTTGCAAGGGCAAGCGAAACAGCCTGATATTGGGAAAACTGTCGATCTGGCGATGGAGGCGATCGAGCGGGAGAATGCCAAGCGGTTAAAGGGAATTTTGCCCAAGGTCTACGGTCAGCAGAAGTTAGACAAAAATTCTTTGGGTGGGTTAATCGATTTGATTGGCTCGATTGTGTTAGGAGATGCTGAGGCGCAGGCGCAGGATGTTTTGGGGCGAGTTTATGAGTATTTCTTGGGTCAGTTTGCGCTGTCTGAAGGTAAGAAGGGAGGACAGTTCTATACGCCTGAAAGTATTGTGCGGTTATTGGTAGAAATCTTGGAGCCTTACAATGGGCGGGTGTTTGACCCTTGCTGTGGTTCGGGTGGGATGTTTGTTCAGAGTGAGAAGTTTGTCAAAAATCACCAAGGGCGTTTGGATAATCTCTCGATCTATGGTCAGGAGAGTAATGAGACGACTTATAAGTTATGTCGAATGAACCTTGCGATTCGGGGGATTGATGGCTCAAATATTAAGTGGAATCCTGAAGGGTCTTTTTTGAATGATGCTCACAAGGATTTGAAAGCGGATTTTGTGATTGCGAATCCTCCTTTTAATGATAGTGATTGGAGCGGCGATCTATTGGCAAATGACGGACGTTGGCAGCATGGCAAGCCGCCACAGGGTAACGCTAACTTTGCTTGGGTGCAGCATTTCCTTTATCATTTGTCGCCGACTGGTTCGGCGGGTTTTGTGTTGTCGAATGGTTCGCTGTCTTCTAATACGAGTGGTGAGGGGGATATTCGCAAGGCTTTAGTTTTGGCGGATTTGGTGGATTGTATTGTGATGTTGCCGACGCAGCTTTTTTACAATACGGGGATTCCTGCTTGTTTGTGGTTTCTCAGTCGATACAAGAACGGGAGTAAGAATCGCGATCGCAAGGGTGAGGTGTTATTTATTGATGCTTCAGAGTTGGGATTTATGAAGACTCGCAGTAGCCGTGAGTTTACGGAGACAGAGATTAGTATGATCTCTGATACTTACCATGAGTGGAAGAAGGTGGGCGGTAGTTATGGCGATCGCAAGGGCTTTTGTAAGTCGGCAATGTTGGCGGAAATTGAGAAGCATAATTTTGTGTTGACTCCAGGACGTTATGTGGGGATTCCTGATGAGGTCGAGGATTTGGTGAGTTTTGACGATCGCATGAGTGACCTTACGATGGCTTTGGGTGAGCAGATGCGCGAGGGGCAGTTGTTGGATGACGAGATTCGGCGGCAGTTGTTAAAGGTTGGCTTTTCGGTTGGTGACGCATAATTTAGTTAGTATGGCTGGCTAATGCTCAAGAATTTTTTAGAGCTGTGGAGATGGGAACGGCTAAGCGATGAACTTTTGAGGATTTAAAGGCTTATTTTTTGGAGAATGGCAAAGAGTAATTTTTATGATAGATAAGCAACTTTAAAAAGGAGTAGAGAGGTTTAGTGATGACAAGGACAGAGTTACAGCAACGAATTATTCAAAAGCTAGAGGCAATGGAGTCTAATAAATTAGCTTTTTTAGACAGCATCATTGATGGTTTGAATTTTTATATTCAGCCTCAAAATTTTAATTTTGTTTCTATTAAAAACGATCGCGAGAAAAACAACGATTTGATTAAAAGCTTGAGAGGCATGGCTTCTGGCTCAACGTTGCGTAGTGATGAGTTTGCACGAATGAAACAGGAAGAAATTGATTGGGAGGATCGCAGTCAATGAAGGTGATTTTGGATGCTTGTGCTGCGATTGTACTTGTTAAAAATGAGGCGGGAGCAGATATTGCTGAGGAATTTTTATTAAATAGCCGTTATGATTAAATCAATTAGGAAGTAAGCTAATTATGCTAGAAATTACCAAGAGTTATATATTTGATGATCAGAACCGTCCGTTGGCAGTCCAAATTCCTATAGAAGTATTCACTCGGATTGAGGAGATTTTAGAAAATCATGGCTTATCTGTGGCGATCGATGAAACGAAAGATAAAGTCGGAACAGTTAAGGGATCGGTTTTTCAAGATTTATGCGGCATTCTAACTGCTCGACAGGCGATTTCGGTAGAAGATATGGATAATATAATTTTAATACGATCGAAAGAAGAGTTACATGATCGCGATTGATACAAATGTTTTAGTACGGGTGTTGGTAAACGATCCTGATGCTGAGGAGCAATCCCAACTTGCACGTGATTTGATTGTAATTCATGGGAATATTTGGATTTGTCGAGTTGTTTTAATAGAGACTGTTTGGGTTTTGGAAAGTGCTTATAAGTTTTCTAAGGCACAAATCATTATGGTTTTAGAAGCATTAATTAATAATCCTCAAGTGCATTTAGAAGATGCTGAATGTTTAGATACTGTCTTAACGGTTTTTAGTGCTGGCAGTGCTGGTTTTGCGGATTGTCTTATTTTGAACGATGCCCAACATCGGCAGTTAGTTCTATATACTTTTGATCGCAAATTATCCCGATTGCATGGTACTAAACGTTTGGTAGAGAGCGATGTTTAGCAATTTAAGGGATATTTAGTAAAGGTGTTTTATGGATAGTAAATGGGAAGATATAAAGTTAGGTGAAATTCTTGAGTTGATAACCGATTATCACTCTAACGGTTCGTATGAAACTTTAAAAGAAAATGTTGAATTATTGGATAAAAAAGACTTTGCAATCATGATTAGAACCACTAATTTTGAACAGAATAGTTTTTCGGAAAACCTGAAATATATTAGTGAACGTTCATATTCTTTTTTAAAGAAATCAATAGTTTATCACGGCGACATAATAATGAATAAGATAGCTAATGCTGGATCTGTTTATTTTATGCCCAACCTAAATTATCCAGTATCATTGGCAATGAATTTATTTCTATTACGGATAAACAAAGAGAAAGCGAATCAACATTTTGTTTTTTACTACTTAAAAGCAAACGAATCTTATGTAAAACAATTTGCTGAAGGTTCAGTAACTAAAACCATAACGAAAAATGCTGTTAGAAATCTAATCGTTAAAATGCCTTCTATTGAGATACAAGATAAAATTGTTACAATAATTGAAAGTCTTGAAAGCAAAATCGATAATCTGAGGCGGCAAAATGAGACTTTAGAAGCGATCGCGCAAACACTCTTTAAGCATTGGTTTATAGATTTCGAGTTTCCTGATGCTGACGGTAAGCCCTATAAATCATCTGGTGGGGGAATGTGGAGATCTGCGATCGGTGATATTCCCGAAGGTTGGCACATTGGAAAATTGGGAGATATTGGGGAAAATATTAGAGAAGGTGTAAAAGAAAGCGATATTAGACCTGATATGTCATATATCGGATTAGAGCATATTCCTAGAAAGCAAATTGCTTTAGATACATGGGAACAAGCTGTAGATGTTGCTAGTAATAAGTTTTGGTTTAACAAAGGAAATATTTTATTTGGTAAATTACGTCCTTATTTTCACAAAGTAGGAGTTGCATTTACATCTGGGGTTTGTTCAACAGATATTTTAGTTATTGATTCTAAGCAAGAAACTTATTTTGGATTTCTCCTAATGCTGCTTTCAAGTGAACAATTTATCTATTATGTTTCTCTTGCATCTGAAGGAACACGAATGCCTCGGACAAGTTGGGAGTATATGAAAGATTATCCTGTTGTTATTCCAACATTATTAGTTCTTGAAGATTTCAATGAATTACTAAAACTTCTCATAAAAAAAATGGAGGTTAACATTTTTCAAATTCAAACTCTAACTAAAACCCGTGATGCCTTATTACCTAAACTAATGAGCGGTCAACTCCGCGTTAAGGAATAAGCCCTGAAGCTACAGAAAAAATCAATTAAAATCAATTAACCAATCTAGCCAAATCGCCATGACTACCATCACCATTAATCAGCTAGAACCCGACCTCACCCAACGCTTAGAGCAACGCGCCGCCCAACATGGACACACCATCGAAGCCGAAATCAGAGCCATCCTGCAAAGCGTATTAATCCCTAAAATGCCAACTCGCCCCGACCTAGCCACCGCAATTAATAGACGCTTCGCACCACTAGGCGATTTTGAAATACCAGAAATTCCTAGAGAACCCATGCGCGAAATTCCTAACTTTGAGTCAACCGAACCATGAAAATCGTTCTTGATACCAACGTATTATCCGAACTCATGAAGCCCCAAGGCTCAAAAATCGTCAAAGATTGGGTAGCAGCACAACCTAGAGAAAACCTCTTTACAACCAGCATCACCCAAGCAGAAATACTTTATGGCATCGCCATTATGCCAGATGGCAAACGTAGCAAAGCTTTAAAAGAATTTGCTCAAGCCATGTTTATCGAAGACTTCGCCGAGCAAATTCTCTTTTTTGACTCCACCGCAGCAATAAGTTTTAGTGAAATTGCCGCCAATCGTCAAAAAATTGGTAGACCGATTGCCCAAGCAGACACGCAAATTGCCGCTATTTGTCTAGCCAATAACGCCGCGATCGCCACACGCAATGTCAATGATTTTAGAGATTATCAGATTCAGCTTATTAACCCTTGGAATCCATGAAATCATCCCTCACCGAAGACGCGATCGAACAATATAACCTCCAACTCTTGCAAAACCTCGGCTATGCCTACCATCACGGCTACGAACTCCAACCCGAAGGCAACCACCAAGAGCGCGAAACCTTCGGTGATGTAGTTCTCAAGGCACGACTGACTCAAGCGATCGATCGCCTCAACCCCACCATTCCCCCCGACGCAAGACACCAAGCCCAACGGGAAATCTTTAATATTGCTAGCCCCGACCTGCTCAACAACAACGAAATATTTCATAAATATCTAACCGAAGGCATCACCGTTGAATATCAGAAAGACGGCGAAACCAGAGGCGAACAGGTTTGGCTGATTGACTGGAACCATCCCGAAAACAACGAATTTCTTGCCGTCAACCAATTTACCGTCATCGAAGACAACCACAACCGCCGCCCCGATATCGTCCTGTTTATTAACGGCTTACCGCTAGTCGTCATCGAACTAAAAAACGCCGCCGATGAAAAAGCCAACCTCAAAGCCGCCCATAACCAACTCAAAACCTATAAAAGCGAAATCCCCAGCCTATTTACCTATAACGCCCTGCTGATTATTTCCGATGGACTTTTAGCCCGTGCAGGTTCCCTCACGGCAGGTTTTAATCGCTTTTTAGCGTGGAAGATTCCCTCCCCTAGCCCCTCCCAGAGGGAGGGGGATAAGAAAAGAGAGCTTGAAGTTCCTCGCCCTTTGGAAAAGAGATTTAGTGTAAGAGAACGGATGGACATGGGGAACTATGAGATCTCCCCTAGCCTCTCTCAAAAAAGGGAGAATCAGAGTCTTAAAGTCCCTCGCCCCTTGGGAGAGGGATTTAGGGAGAGGGCAGAACTCGAAATCTTAACCAACGGACTGCTCAATAAACAAACCTTACTAGACATGATCCGTAGCTTTACCGTCTTTGAAAAATCTAGAACCGAAGACCTCAAAACAGGCATAGTGAGCATTTCTAGCGAAAAAAAGATCGCCGCCTATCATCAGTACTACGCCGTTAATAAAGCCGTTGAGTCCATCGTCAAAGCCTCATCTCAAGATGGCGATCGCAAGGGCGGCGTACTTTGGCATACCCAAGGAAGCGGCAAATCTCTCTCAATGGTATTTCTCGCAGGAAAACTGGTCTTAAACCCAAATCTGAATAACCCCACAATTGTGATGTTGACCGATCGCACTGACCTAGACGATCAACTATTCGACACCTTCGCAGGTTGCAAACAATTATTAAGACAAGACCCTCAACAAGCCGAAGAAAGAGCGCAAGTCCGCCAACTGCTCAACGTCAGCTCAGGCGGCATCATTTTTACCACTGTTCAGAAATTCGCCCCCGCCGAAAACGAAACCCTCTACCCAAAAATTAGCGATCGCACCAATATCATCGTTCTTGCCGATGAAGCCCACCGCAGCCAATACGGATTTAAAGCCACACAGGTTACTGTCCTTGATGAAGCAGGAAACGAGATTGGTAAACGCACCAAATACGGTTTTGCCAAATATATTCGCGATGCCCTACCCAGTGCTACCTTTGTTGGCTTCACAGGTACACCCGTTGAACAAACCGACAAAAACACACCCGCCATTTTTGGCGACTATATCGACATCTACGACATCGCCCAAGCTGTCAAAGATGGCGCAACCGTCCCGATTTACTACGAAAGCCGACTAGTCCAAGTTGATCTAGATGAAACAGGTCGTCAGCTACTAGATGAACTAGACGAAGACCTCAGCTTTGAAGACCTCAGTACTACTCAACAAGCCAGAGCTAACCAAACTAGAATTGAAGCGATCGTCGGTTCCACCAAGCGTCTAGAACAGATCGCCCAAGATATCGTCAATCACTTTGAAGCAAGGCAAACGGTCAACAAAGGCAAAGCGATGATCGTCACCATGACCCGCCGAATTGCCGTAAATCTCTACGATGCGATCGCCAAACTCCGCCCCGATTGGCATAGCGACGACCTGAAAACAGGCAAACTCAAAGTCGTCTTTACCGCCAGTGCGTCCGATGAAGGAAACCTCGTTAAACACCACACCAGCAAGGCACAACGCCAAACCCTAGCTCAGCGACTCAAAGACCCCGAAAACTCTCTCGAATTAGTCATAGTCTGCAATATGTGGCTAACTGGCTTCGATGCCCCATGTTTGCACACTATGTATATCGACAAACCGCTCAAAAGTCATAACCTGATGCAAGCGATCGCCCGAATTAACCGCGTCTTTTATGAAAAAAAAGGCGGCTTAATCGTTGACTATTTAGGACTTGCCGCCGAACTCAAAAAAGCCCTGTCCTTTTATTCCCAAAGTGGAGGTAAAGGCGAACTCACACTCAATCAAGATGTCGCTGTGGGGTTAATGCTCGCCAAACTAGAAACCGTCGAGCAGATCATGTCTGACTTTACCTATCAGCATTATTTCGACACCGACACAGGCGAAAAACTCAACATCCTCAAAAATGCCACCAACTATGTAGCCGCCCCCACCATCAAAGACCGTTTTCTCAGCGAAGTTAACGCCCTATCCCAAGTCCATTCCCTTGCTGTCCCACATCCCGACGCGATCGCCGCCTCTGAGAAAATCTCATTTTTCCAAGCTATCCAAGCCAGTCTCCGTAAATTAGAAGGCAGTGGCGGTGATGGCAAACTCAGCAACCAAGAAATCGAAACCGCAATCCGTCAAGTCGTCGATCAAGCCTTGGTATCCGATGCAGTAATTAACATCTTTGATGAAGCAGGTATTAAAAATCCTGACATCTCAATTATCTCCGATGAATTTATGGCAGAAGTGCGCGGCATGGAACATCAAAACCTCGCAGTCGAACTCCTGCAAAAACTCCTCAAGGATGAAATTAGAGCCAGTAGCCGCACTAATATTGTCCAAAGTCGCAAGCTCTCAGAGATGCTAGAAGATGCCCTGCGCCGCTATCGCAATCAAGTCATCAGCGTTACCGATGTCCTCGAAGAATTACTAAACATGGCAAAGGACACCAAAGCCGCCCAAACCAGAGGCGAAGAACTAAAACTAGAACCCTACGAACTAGCCTTTTATGATGCCCTGTCCCAAAACCAAAGCGCACAGGAAATTATGGGCGTTGATAAACTGCGAGAACTAGCGATCGTCCTGGTCGATCGCATCCGTAAAAACGCCTCGATCGATTGGAATCTCAAAGAAAGTGTGAGATCGCGCATGAAGGTCGCCGTCAAACGTCTGCTCCGTCAATATGGTTATCCCCCCGACATGGAAGCCCTAGCAATGGAATTAGTCTTAGAGCAAGCCAAAGTTTTTACAGAGTTTGAAGTTTCAACTAATCCCCAAAGTTAGGACAATCAATCCGAATCCCCTAGAACAAATTAACCAGCCAACTGCTTAAATTTACCCTCAACCGTTCGCAATCGTTGGTGAAGATTTTTATTCTGCTCTAACAATCGATCGTTTTGCTTCTTCGTATAGGAGATCATCTGCTTCAACTCAAGGATTTCACTCATCACCCTTGGCACATCTTCTCTACCCAAATATCTCGCGATCGAATCTCTAATTAGCTCAGCTTTCTTCTTACCCGATTTCAGAGCGATCGAATCCAACTGCTCATCCCACTCTGTTGAAATACGACAACTCACCGTCGCAGATTTTGCCGTCTCATTTTGAGAATTAGATTGACTCTCATCCGTTTTAAATTGATTCATGGGGGTTTACCTATGCGCGATCGACGATCGCAATGATTACAAAAAATATATAACGAAACCATCAACGATCGCATCGATCGCAATGTTTACAAATCCAAAAACACCCAAACAGCGATCGCAATGATCACAACGATCGCAAATTAAGTAAAACTTATGAATCAGACAGCTAATCAGGGTTACAGGTGGTTTTCATACCGATCGAATCATAAGCAAATCATAATTACCGAATTTTCGCCACATACCCCCAACCAAAACAACGTAAAATCAAGATTCTGTACTTCGTAATTCTTACAAATTAAGAAGTGGGGGTGGTAAGGCACTATGAAGGTGAATAGAAATGGTCAGGCTGAAGTTTTGTCTCACGCAAACTTGGACGATCTGTTTAATGTGATGCCAGATCGATATCGATCGCTGTTTGGGATTTGCTATTTCACTGGATGTCGAATTGCCGAAGCGATTCAATTGAAGAGAGATGATGTTGGTATTCGATCGATTACTTTCCGACGACAAACGACTAAAACCCAAAAAACTCGCACAGTGAAGATAAATCCACAGTTAGCAAAAATTATGACTGAGGCAGATCTGCCTGAAACTGGTTATTTATTTCCAGCTAAAGACGGTGATGGGCATCTCTCCACTCGCGCTGCCGACTTGGTGCTACGAAAGTATTGTGATTATTTGGGCATTAAAGGTGTAAGTACCCACAGCTTTAGACGCACGGCTCTAACGCACATGAGCAACGGTGGTGTGCCACTGCGCCACATTCAGGAAATTTCGGGACATAGTTCGCTGGCGAGTTTGCAAAAATATTTGGAGGTCAGCGAAGAACAGAAGGAAGAGGCGATTGCTGTGTTAGGCTTTTGAATTATGTTCTAGGGGATAGCTATCTGGATATCCGAATAGCTGAATAGCTGGTCGCACTGGGTATCTAAAAATCTGGTGGGGCTGAGTATCTGGTAAATTTTCACTCAAGTAAGCAAACAAAAATATGCGAATCACAATTACATCTCTAAAAGGTGGAGTTGGGAAAACAGTTTCGAGCATCCACCTTGCAGCCTGTCTATCAATGCGTGGTAAGGCTGTGCTGATTGACGGCGATACAAATCAATCGAGCCTTGATTGGGCGAAATCTGGTGACGGGCTGCCCTTTGAAGTGGTATCGATCGCTGATGCCAGAAAATATTTGACCAGCCATAAACCCGATCATATTGTGATCGACACTGCCGCCGCTCCTGACGATGATTCGCTCAAGACTCTGGCGCGAGATACCGATCTACTGATACTACCAAGTAAGCCTGATTCACTGAGCCTCAGAGCCTTAGTCAAGACGATCAAAATCCTTAGAGATAGTCAAGCCAGTAACTATAAAGTTCTGCTTACGATGGTTGCTGCAACTCGCAAAACTGGAGACTTAGCGGCTGAAAGTTTATCAAAGCAAGGAATACCAGTATTTAAGAATCAGATCAGATCCTATTCTGCCTATGAACTTGCTGCAACAGATGGGTGTTTAGTTCATCAGGCGAGAGATTCAAACGGGCGTAAAGCTAGCAACGGTGGTATAGCGTGGGCTGACTATTTGGCGGTAGGGAATGAACTATGAAGGGCAAGAGTAAAGCAAACCCTTTTGATAATTTGTTTTCAGGCGATCGACCAGTCGATCGAGCCGATGATAAATCATCACCCACACCACAGCCAAAGGTAAAGGGCAAGAAGTCTGATAAAAACTACGTTGCGAGTATGACCTATCTGCCAAAACAGTTAAGGCTAGATGTCCAGCAGCAATTACTCAATCTACAACGAGAGGGCATCGACATTGACTTCAGCGAACTGGTTGCCGAAGTTCTAACCCTCTATCTAGATATCCAGAAAGCTGACAATCCAGATAACTGCATATCTGAATTTCTAGATAGGCTGAAATCTAAATATTCAGATATCTAGATATCTGAATATTTAGTCAAGCGTGTTTGAAGTACTGCCCAGTCTAGATACCCAGAAATCTAGCAATCCAGATATCTGAATATCTGCTAATTCCTTTGCGCTCTCCGAAAATCCCACGGATATTCATACCGCTTACCATCCCACACACCCAAGCGTTTCTCTTTGGCGAGAGTTTCGGCTGAGTCGATCGATTCAGCATTCAGGCAACGACCCGAATACTTTTTGTAGTTATAAGCCAGCCCAGCCGAAACCAATTCAGTATTAAATAGTTTGCCATTATCACCCTTGTTTTCCCACACCTCAGCAACGTCTCTGCCATAGCGATCGACTTCATGGGTGGCGACACCTACTTTATTACCTGATTCTTCCACCAGCCGTTTTAGCATTGCTTTGGACTCTTCACCCAATGGCTGCCCTGCCTTTGAACCATGCTCGGTTTCAGGAGCATCGATGCCGCAGAGTCGGACTCGTTTTTTCTGCCCGTCGCAATTCACATTAATAGTGTCGCCGTCGATCACCTTAATTACTGTGCATAGTAGCGAGTTCGGCAATTCATTCCTGAGCAGTGGTGATGGCGATGGGCTTCGGAC
>Ga0163154_10009159_pt1 | contig 11348 bp, 8 predicted proteins | sample OliLakLV19MP9P1_FD_148649 | JGI IMG/M metagenome (GOLD analysis project Ga0163154, IMG submission 148649) | Freshwater microbial mat bacterial communities from Lake Vanda, McMurdo Dry Valleys, Antarctica - Oligotrophic Lake LV.19.MP9.P1 | ecosystem: Environmental > Aquatic > Freshwater > Lake >...
CTGCGAAATTACAAGCTAATAAATAACGCCCGAACCGCTCACTGACTTCGTTAGGAGTTGAGCACAACCACATCTGGTGCTTGGCCAGGCAGACTATCTCCGAACCGCTCACTGACTTCGTTAGGAGTTGAGCACACTTTGAGTTTGGAGAAGTCACCTTGCATGAACGTGCCGAACCGCTCACTGACTTCGTTAGGAGTTGAGCACAAAAATTTTGGTTTCAGAGACAGCCCAAATTGTGGGCCGAACCGCTCACTGACTTCGTTAGGAGTTGAGCACATCGAGCGTGGGTATTATGCCGGAACTCGCGCATTTCCGAACCGCTCACTGACTTCGTTAGGAGTTGAGCACATACCACTTACGACTTCAGATTTTTCCAAGCGCCCCGAACCGCTCACTGACTTCGTTAGGAGTTGAGCACCGCTTGAGCAGTTGTCTCTAATTAAAGACACAACCAATCCGAACCGCTCACTGACTTCGTTAGGAGTTGAGCACTCACGAAGTAAGTGCCGGGACGGACGGTAGGTGTCCCGAACCGCTCACTGACTTCGTTAGGAGTTGAGCACAGCAATACGGATGACTTTTGTTTAATGGCCGAAGACCGAACCGCTCACTGACTTCGTTAGGAGTTGAGCACGATTTGTAATTAATATGAGCGTGCACAAGCGCCTCCGAACCGCTCACTGACTTCGTTAGGAGTTGAGCACTTGTTGCAGCATACGCTCAGAAGAACGTAGAACTCCGAACCGCTCACTGACTTCGTTAGGAGTTGAGCACACGGGCACCCGACGTGAAGCGTCACAAGATCTTGCGCCGAACCGCTCACTGACTTCGTTAGGAGTTGAGCACTTGAAAATTTGGTGTGCTCGATTGGCTCACTTATACCGAACCGCTCACTGACTTCGTTAGGAGTTGAGCACTGTCATCGATTGAATTGCGTGTGATTTTAAATTCCCGAACCGCTCACTGACTTCGTTAGGAGTTGAGCACGCAGGGGAAATTGGATAAGCGCTAGTGCTGATTACCGAACCGCTCACTGACTTCGTTAGGAGTTGAGCACGAGCCGTGCTCGGACCCCGTTAGGCACTACGGCGCCCGAACCGCTCACTGACTTCGTTAGGAGTTGAGCACAAATTTTAGAGCTAGTCGAATTGTTTGAAGGGCTACCGAACCGCTCACTGACTTCGTTAGGAGTTGAGCACTGGCCGTCAAACGGCGGTTACATGCAAAATAACGCACCGAACCGCTCACTGACTTCGTTAGGAGTTGAGCACACGGGCACCTTCATCATTTCATTCGAAGCGAGCACCGAACCGCTCACTGACTTCGTTAGGAGTTGAGCACGATGAAATTGGCAAGCGCGACAAAATCGACAACGCCGAACCGCTCACTGACTTCGTTAGGAGTTGAGCACCAGATTAAGAGGATGCGCTTGAGGTATGCCTCGACCGAACCGCTCACTGACTTCGTTAGGAGTTGAGCACGTGACCAGGGCGGCATTAACGTGCTGATCCAGAGTCCGAACCGCTCACTGACTTCGTTAGGAGTTGAGCACTGGGAAACCGGCGGTAATATTTGCACCATCTGTGGTGCCCGAACCGCTCACTGACTTCGTTAGGAGTTGAGCACTGATGCTGCTTGAGCAGTGTTCTAAATAATTGCAACCGAACCGCTCACTGACTTCGTTAGGAGTTGAGCACAGTGCGACCATCACTTGCGTCGACTACTCCGATGCCCGAACCGCTCACTGACTTCGTTAGGAGTTGAGCACAGTAAGTATGGAGCTGAGAAAGGAAGAATGTCTGCCGAACCGCTCACTGACTTCGTTAGGAGTTGAGCACAGCTGCTGCGCATGTTGGGAGATAATTAACTGTACCGAACCGCTCACTGACTTCGTTAGGAGTTGAGCACGCGGCGTGCATCCGTTTTTCAATAGTGCAAATCCCCGAACCGCTCACTGACTTCGTTAGGAGTTGAGCACTCGAGGAGCCAAATGCTGCGTAAATTACTGATCCTCCGAACCGCTCACTGACTTCGTTAGGAGTTGAGCACGGTGCTTTTGTTGATACAGCCGCTTAGCTTCTTGGCCGAACCGCTCACTGACTTCGTTAGGAGTTGAGCACTAGTAACGCCGTCGAAAGGTCTTGCTACGAACATCCGAACCGCTCACTGACTTCGTTAGGAGTTGAGCACTACAAGTTAGTTACCGCTGATCTCGGAAGTCCGACCCGAACCGCTCACTGACTTCGTTAGGAGTTGAGCACCCGTCGCTATCTGGGAAGCTTCAATACGATCCTGTCGCCGAACCGCTCACTGACTTCGTTAGGAGTTGAGCACACGTGACATTTGATATGTGCTTTTGTAATCACGTTACCACCAGAATTAGCCAGGACATTGTTTTAACAATGGAGGTCCAAAAGTGTCCGTCCCAGGCAGGACGTGGTTGTAGTTTAAACACGATGATGATTTCCTGATTTGAGCAATGGGGCTGCGAGTTGCAGCCTTTGCTTTAAATCAGGAGATGAAGAGATGGCGAAGAGAAGGATTTTTTCGGAAAAGCACAAGCTCAGTGCCGTAAGGGAGTTTCAAGTCAGTGGCCTAACCGCCGGCGAATTCTGCAAACAGAGGGGCATTGCTGGCAGCACGTTTTCTGTTTGGAAGAGGCGATTGGCTTCTTCGGCAAAAGTTGAGTCGCCTGAGAAGAAGGTGCTTAAAAAACATCCACAGGGTCGAGCAGGCGTTGATTTCATCCCCGTCACCTTGATAGAGTCCAAATCAATCTCGGCGACCGCGCCAGTGCCAGCCCTTCCCAAAGTCGACGGCACAGTGGTCATGGAAATAGCCCTACCATCCGGTGGGCTGATTAGACTTGCGACAAATTGCCCGCCCTCATTTCTGGCCGCTGCACTTGCTGCCATGGCGGTGCAATAGTGTTCAATCTATCCCAAGCCATTCGTATTTTTGTTTGCTCAAAACCCACTGATATGCGCAACAGCTTTAAGGGCCTGATTGGCTTGACCAAAAATATTCTCCAGCAAGATCCATACACCGGCCATTTGTTTCTTTTTCGGAGCAAGCGTGGTGACTTCATCAAGATTCTTTGGTGGGATCTCGATGGATTCGCCATCTTTTCCAAGCGCCTCGAAGCAGGCTCCTTTGCCTTTCCCGACGTGCAGTTCGAAGATGGTAGATACCTGCCAGTCGAGATTGAGCGCGCTTACCTCTTGTGCCTGCTTGAAGGAATAGATCACCAGGCCATTGAAGTCAGCAAAAAGAAAAAATGCAATCGGCGGTACACGCGGAGACTTAAAACCGAAAGTATAGTAGTTGTTTGAAGCAGTAAATTAGTTCTCTCTGATCTGGCTGATTGACACTGCTTAACCCAAATAAAGTGGTGGCACTATTGGTATCATATTCTTGTTGCTAAATGAGTGCGCCAAATTGCAAAAATCAGAAATATTGAAAATTTAAACTGAAAATGAAGAACTCCGCAAGCAGCTCACTGCGGCCCTGGAGAGCAACGTCAAGTTGAGCGCTCAGATGCAGGACCTTCAGGAAAAACTCGATATCATCATCAATCAGTTCAATAAGCAAAAGAAAAAACAGCACGACTCAAAAACCGAGCACCGCAACCCGCGGCAAGCTCCCGAAAGTGCCACTGAATCAGATACCACTGAAGCCAATCAATCGGCTAGCAGCGGTGGTGCTGCTTCTCCCGCAAAAAAGCTCTCTCGGAGACCGTAAAGGCCAAACGAGCCGCAACCAAAGCAGCGAAAAGTAAGGCACTGGCCGAATCGGCCTCGCGTACAACCGTTCATTTTCTTGACGAAGATCAGCTTAACTGCTCTAACTGCAACAAGCCACTCAAAGTATTTATCCACAAGGTTTCCGGTCAAATTGAAAAGCTCATAACCTCACTAGAGGCTGTTAAACACATGCAAGAAGTGGCTTCATGCCAGTCTTGTAAAATTGGAATAGCCACAGCGCATAAGCCGGCAACTCCAATTTCTGGCTGCCTTCTTGGCCCCAGGCTATTAGCCACATGTTTCGTCAATCGCTTTAACGACGGCACGCCTTACTACCGGATACGACGCAGCCTCTCTCGCGTGTAGCTAAAGCCGTTGAGCCACTCCGAGACCTCGTCAAGAGTGAAATTCTTCTCTCGAAAATTATCCAAACAGATGATACTGATTGCAATATACAAGTTCCAAAATTGAAGCTGGCAAAAAAAGGAATCCGTCGTAAAATTCGCAAAGGCAAAATGACAGGCTATCGTGGCGACAAAAGCCGCCCTTTCAATCTCTTCGAATTTTCCCCCGACAAGTCATTCGCACGCAACATCGCCTTCTTTGAAAATTTCTCCGGGTATATACAAGCTGATGGTGCCGGTGGTTTTGATGTGCTTTTTAAAAGCACCAACCTGAAATTAGCCCGGTGTTTTGAGATCGGCTGCCACGCACACTCCAGAAGAAAGTTCTACGACTGCCTTACCACTCACATAAAAGAAGCGGATTTCATTCTCAATCTTTACCACACTCTTTTTGATATCGATGCCCGCAACAAGGGTAAATCAAGCGATGAGATTCTTAAATCTCGCCAAACAGAATCCAAGCCGATCCTTGAAAAAATCAGAGAAAAGCTTCTAGAACTCGTGCCCACATTGACCCCTAAAGATGAGTTACTCGCCGGCATTAAATACTTCCTCAAAAATTGGGAGGCTCTTTGTCGCTACCTCTCGGACCCAGATATGCAAATTTCGAATAATGACATGGAGCGCCTGATCAAAGAATTTGTTCTTGTTAGAAAAAACATTCTCTTCATGGGCTCCGACAAGGCTGGCCACGCCTCTGCCACGTTGATGACCTTAATTGCCTCGGCCAATCGGAATAACATCAACCCAGTCGAGTATCTCGCAGATGTTTTTACAAGAATAAATTCTGTCAAACATGATCCCGTGCTCCTTCGGCAGCTCCTGCCTGACCGCTGGACTCCGCCACCGCCACCCGTCAATCACTCGATCTAACACCTGACCAATACCCCGAAGCCTGCGCCGCTGCCGTGTCCGTGGCTAAGAGTAAACCACGCCTGGTTTCTGATTTCTACCACGTCCTGTGTGGGACGGACACGTCCAAAAGACCTTCTATGGACTTTCGATCTCAACTTTTTGAACTTCAGTACCCAGCTTTACCTCGCGTGGAGGTTCCGAACTTTGTTGGACGTCTGGATGGTTTGGAGGCAATAGTCTAATCGTCGTGCTGGTAGGAATATCGTTGAGCTCGGGAATGTCTTTTACTCTAGGTTCAGATGTGCCAGGCGGTGGATCCTCAGTGGTGGTGGGCTTGACTTCGGTACTAGTCAACTCTGGCCGGTTTTCTTCAGCGGCCTTCAAAACAAAAGGCTTGGACTCTTGTACAAGCGGTATTACCGGCGGTGGAGGCACAGCGAGTTCTTCAACCACAGCATCGGGCACAGCTGTATCTGGCACCAATGGTTCTGTATCAGTTGTAGCGGGAAGGCTTAACTCATAAGCATCTTGTTTGGCTTTATCTTGAATGGACTTTTCAGTTTCGACCAATTTAGTATCGGCACTTTCAACAATCGGTATGTTCTGCGACATTGTCGCTGCTGGAGGCATGCTTCTACAGAAAAGAACTAGAGCAGCAACAACGCTTAAGGTCACAGGAAATTTTATGCTTTTCCGCGATTCCGCAAACATCGCACAGAAGATGGTACTGGCTGCAAGGAATTCCGCATAAAGCCACGCTTCTTTGGATTGACTTGGCGGAACCAGCGGATTGAAGACAATAACAATGGCCAGCGATGCCGCAGCCCATCCAGAGCGGTTCTGCCTAACATTTAGGTATGCGCTGTTTGCTGCAATTGCCGAGACAAAAAATTTCGAAAACTCATAAACTACACTGTTCTGCTCGGTCAGAACCGTGAGCAAAATTAAAACCGCGGCAAATTGCGCAACTTTGAATGGCATTAATTGCATCCAGCATGAGCTTTTACGAGCCCATTATAACCTTTTGGAAAGGCAGTACTAAAGCAGACAAGGTTACAAAACGGCAGTAAAGTAGCCCAGTTAACCAAGTGGTCAGGGTAAAGGCATATTTGATATTAGTATTAATCAACCATATAATCACACCTCGCAGACATAAACACCGTGCAGTCAGGCGCGGTAACCGCATGGGGTTTACAAGTGATAGAACAATTTGAGCAGCTTCCTTTTGAGAGTGTTGAATTTGCAGAGAACCCAGAACCACGCTGCGCATGTGTGCTGCTACTAGATACTTCAAGTTCAATGAATGGAATGCCCATTAGCCAGCTAAATGCAGGGCTCGACACTTTTAGAAGCGAACTCCAAGCTGACAGCCTAGCTGCGAAAAGAGTCGAAATCTCGGTAATAACTTTCGGTCCAGTCAATGTCGAAACCGATTTCACAACCATAGATAATTTCTATCCGCCGGACTTGAAAGCTAGCGGTGTTACACCCATGGGCGAAGCCGTGGAGAGGGCCATAGAACTTTTACGCCAAAGAAAGCAGCTGTACAAGGGCAACGGAATTGCTTACTACCGGCCATGGCTCTTTTTAATCACCGATGGCTCACCGACAGACGACATCAAACAAGCTAGTGAGCTAGTCAAACATGGCGAAGAAAACAAAGAGTTCATGTTTTATGCAGTCGGTGTTGAACAAGCCGACATGTCTATCTTGTCGAAACTTTCTGTTCGACAACCTTTAAAGCTCAAGGGGCTGGCTTTTGGCGAACTGTTCGCCTGGCTATCGAGTTCACTAGGATCAGTGTCAAGGTCAAATCCAGGCGAACCCGTTTTACTGATTAACCCAGCTGCACCCAGCGGATGGGCTGTAGTCGATTAAATGAGCAAGTGGACATGGGCGGCTGCTTCTTGTCGGGGAACTTCCCACCTTCGGAATTCGACAAGAATTCAGGATGCTTTTCAATGCTGCTTAAATAAGACCAATAACGACATTTTTATAGCTATCGTTGCAGATGGCGCTGGCAGTTCTCTAATGGGGGGCCAAGGAGCGTCTGTGCTCAGCCGGTGTATTAGGAATAATGCACAGACATATTTTCAACAAGCAAGGGAAATGCCGACCGATGACGTTCTAAAAACTTGGATCGATTTTGCACGCGAACAGCTGCTTATAGCTGCTACCAACAGACAGTTGCTAGTTAAAGATTTCGCGACAACACTTGTCTGTGCGATATCATCAGCGGCTGAAACAATCATTATTCATATTGGAGACGGGTGTGCCGTCGTGAAGAATGCGGAAACATGTAGTTGGGAAACGGCAAGTTGGCCCAGTCATGGCGAATATGCTTCTACAACTTTTTTTGTTACTGATGATCCTTATCCGCGGGTAAACATTTCTAGATTTAGCAAGACTATTTCAGCGGTAGCACTGTTTTCGGATGGACTCGAGCGCCTAGCATTAGATTTTGCAGTGAAACAGCCGCACCAGGCATTTTTCAACAGTGTGAGTAGAGCTGTATTTGCTAGCAGCGCAGCAGGCCGAGATGATCAATTATCGCGACATCTGAGTCGTTTTTTAGATAGTAATGAAGTTAATAGCCGCACGGACGACGACAAAACAATTGTCATTGCGGTGACTCGATGACATCGAAAACACTTGTTGTTGACGGTAAGGTCGTTGCACTAGGAAAACGTATTGGAAAAGGCGGTGAGGGTGAAGTTTACTCTTTGAGCGATGATGCGAAACGCGCACTAAAGCTTTACACCATAGCCGATTTAAAATCGCGTGAAAAAAAAGTCGCTGCGATGATTAAAAGCGGTATCGCAACGAAAACGGAGTTGGTCGCTTTTCCCTCAGCAATCGTTTCGCATGAAAATGGTAGATTTGCGGGTTTCGTAATGAGCCTCGTAACTGGCCACAAACCTGTACATGAACTGTATTCGCCAGGCGCACGAAAGGTAAATTTTCCCGAAGCAGACTATCGATTTCTAGTTAGAGCTGCCTCCAACATCGCTAAGGCCGTCGCTTCGGTTCATCAAGTTGGCTGCGTTATTGGAGACGTTAATCACTCAGGAATTCTGGTCTCAAAAAAAGCAATGGCAGCGCTTATTGATGCCGACAGTTTTCAAATGACAGATGGAGATAATCAATATTTCTGTCAAGTTGGCGTGCCTGAATACACCCCGCCAGAACTTCAAGGGCAAAAGCTCAATAATGTTGTTAGAACTCCTAACCATGACGCTTTTGGATTAGCAGTTCTGCTTTTTCAGCTTCTGCTTATGGGTCGCCATCCGTTTGTAGGTCAGCATTCTTTTGGTGAAATGCCAATGGAAAAGGCTATCAGCGAATACAGATTTGCGTATTCGCGCGTGCGAGATGTGGGCATGGCACCACCCCCCGGAGCAGCTACATTGGCAGATTTACCAATCGAAGTAGCCAACGCTTTTGAAACTGCTTTTGGTGACCGTTCCTATATCAGGCCATCGGCGCAGGCTTGGATTGAAATTTTAGAAAAATTCGAAAAAGCGCTCATTCGATGCTCATTCAACCAACTGCACCACTATAGTCCTTCCGCACAGGATTGCCCATGGTGCCGCATGGAAAATCAAGTCGGCATGATTTTATTCATGCCAGCAGGATCTAGCAGTGCCAATCACAGTCAAAATGCCGATGTAATTTCTGATTTCGAGGAGTTATGGCATCGAATCGAAGCAATCGAAAAATTTAGTCGTGCAGATGCTGTTCCAATTTTCCCCGTTAAAGTATACAGCGCTAGCCAGGAAGCGGTTGCTGCTAAAAAACGAGTCGGATTCGAAAAAATACTAGGAGTTGGATGCTGCTTCGCCGGCTTACTTTTGCTAAACATTGCGCCAGTTTTAGCAATTGTTTGGATAGCCCTCGCTATTAATGGTTTATTCAAAGTCTTTATCAAGCCAGACGTTGCCGAGGCCTTCCGAAAACGATATGAGCTCATTGACAATGAATTTTCAAAAACTCTTTACCAGTTTCAGTCACGCAATCAGGTCGGTGAGTTTGAAATGATTCAAACACGCCTTCTGAGTGCTAAGAAGGAATATGAAAATCTGCCAAGCGAGCACTCCGCAAGGCTGGCAGATTATCAGCGCAATCGGCGAGAGCAACATCTGAATCTTTACCTTGAAGGCTTCATGATTTCAAATAGTAAAATAAAAGGCATTGGACCGGCTAAGACACACGCTTTAGCATCATATGGCATTGAATCTGCCGCGGACGTGACGGAGTCAAGGGTACTTGCAATATCAGGCTTTGGCTATGGTAATTCTGCGGGCCTTTTTGCATGGCGCAAAAGCCTGGCATCTAAGTTTGTTTATAACGTCAATTCAAGTTCTATGGACAAGCGATTGATAAACAATATCGATACGGAATTCTGGAACAAAAAAGCAAAATTGAGATCTCTTTTTCTAGCTGGACCAAGAGATCTTAAAAATGCTGCCGATAAAGCTAAAGCAATGTCTCGAATGCCAGATCAAGCGCTCACGGACTTGAATGATCAGAGGGAGCAATTGCAATGCGATCTTTTATACCTGGAGGCCGCAATCCCAGTTAGCATTGCCAGAAGCTATAAAGTTACCATCAACGAAAATTATATACGCCAATATTTTGGTTCCTCCTATGCTTCCCGCGGCGATGTTTATCAACGAGCCGGCAAAGTTAAAACAGCAACGTATAATGGTGGCAGTCGTGTATGCACAGGAGTGGTGCGAGGAAGCAGAAACCCACCATATCAACTAGAAGTAGAAATTTCGGATAAGCTAGATTCAATAACAAACACGCGCTGTTCTTGTCCGATTGGTAACAAATGCAAACATTCGGCAGCGGTAGTTTTTGAGTTAATTCGAAATGGTGATTTCACTTAGCTTGCGACATCCGCAGATTAATACTGGTGATGGACATTTGATTGAAACGGATTACAGACTCAGATTCATTGCCGGTTCAATTTTAAAGGCGCCGGTCTCGTCAATGAAGCCCCACTTCTTTGCGTCAATTGTTGCTGGCGCAAGACCTTCTGAAAATTCGCGCGCATCGCGAAATTTGAGTGATATCACTATTTTTCCTGTGCCGTCAATAAAACCGACAAGTTGAGCTTTTTCAACAGCTGCCAGTTTGCCACTGTAATCGCCGGCCCAATCATATTCACAAGGAACGAGTATCTTTCCGGTTTTATTGATGTAACCCCATTTGCCATTTTTTTTCCATCACCGCAGCTAGTCCATTTTTAAATGTAAGCGCTTCGAAAAATGGGCCTGCAATCACTACCTTGCCGGTCTTGTCGATATACGAATATCGTTCAGAGTGATAGAACTCGGGGCCGCGTGTTCCGCCGCTGCCCCATTCATGTGGCTCTGTACAGACAGCCGCAAGGCCTTCGCTAAACCGCTCAGCCTGATAAAACTTAGCGGGGATCACCTGCTTGTTTTCTTTGTCGCGATATCCCCATGCATCATATATTGCATTGGCGGGCTCTTCTTCACCCTTAACCGCAACCAGGCCCTCGCTGTAGTCTTTCGCCTCTTTCCATTTGAAATGAGTTACACGCACGCCGCTTTGATTGATTAGATCATAGTGCGGTCTGAACTCTTGCCCGGGCAGTGCTCGATTGAAGTAGCCGACACCAAGATCGCCGTAAAATGAATCTTTGACCTCCATGTTTCTCACTCTAGTGACCTTACCCGCCGTATCGACAATGGCATGTTGCCCCTGGTGGATCGAATTCAGAATAGCTGGTGGAATGTCTCCATGCTTTCCCTCGATAGGCATTTTAACCACCGCCACACCGCTATTAAAATCGTTGGCAATGATAAAGAACTCGCGACTAACTATCTTGCCGCTGGTGTCGATGTAGGCAAAGTCAAAGTTTGTCGGTATCGGATAGCGAAACAGGCGTTCACAGTTGTAGTACCAGATCGGCATGCCGCCGTCGGGCTTGAGCACTTTAACTTCGGGCATGTTTGAACCTGCTGCAAGCACGGGCGTTGAAACCAGAGAAAGCACGGCCAGTGAAATGCATGTTCGCAGAACTCGCTGGCTGAAAGACATTGGAATCCTCGGTGGTTGTAATACTTTACCCGGAGTTATATGAAAAATCGCTTTGAACCTGGCAACACTTTGCCGTAGTCTTGGGATTCCGGAGTGTACGACACCTAGCGTTCGGTCAAATAGCACCTGCGCCTGAACTAACGTATTACCCTGAGAGCCTGTCCCATAATTCAAGATTTGGAGCTTGACAGCCCGAGCATCCAAATTTGCCGCTAATCCGCTCTGGTTGTACGTTTTAATGGCAAGGAAAGTACAAATCCGAGCGTAGCTC
>Ga0163154_10009160_pt1 | contig 11348 bp, 9 predicted proteins | sample OliLakLV19MP9P1_FD_148649 | JGI IMG/M metagenome (GOLD analysis project Ga0163154, IMG submission 148649) | Freshwater microbial mat bacterial communities from Lake Vanda, McMurdo Dry Valleys, Antarctica - Oligotrophic Lake LV.19.MP9.P1 | ecosystem: Environmental > Aquatic > Freshwater > Lake >...
TACGGGTGGCTCGCGACGGATGCGTCGCGTGGGCTACTGATCCAATAGCAGCGCCAACGCGCGGCGCGCCTCGGCTACGCCGGTTTTATTGGGCGCGGAGAACATCACCGCTTCGGTGGGCACACCAAGCTCGTCAATCTCGGCCAGCACCTTACGCTGCGTTTCCATCGCCGGGCCGCGGTTCAGCTTGTCGGCCTTACTGAGCAAAATGACGCAGCGCAGATCTCGCGATTGGCAATAGGCCAGCATTTGCCGGTCAAAATCGGTCAGCGCGTGGCGGATATCGCTGACCACGACAATGCCGGCTAAGGACTTTCGTTCGCTGACATATAAATCGATCAGCGTATGCCAATCGCGCTTGACCGCCAGCGGCACGCGCGCGTAGCCGTAACCGGGCAGATCAATCAGCCGTTCGCTTTCCCCCAAGCCAAAAACCACCAGTTGTTGCGTTCGGCCGGGGGTTTTGCTGGTTCGGGCCAGGCCCGTTTGATCGGTGATTGCATTGATCGCACTCGACTTTCCGGCATTGGATCGGCCAGCAAAAGCAATTTCGCGACCCACATCATCCGGCAGCTTGGTGTGCTGCGGCGTGCTCATTAAAAACTGCGCGCGGCGAAATCGACGCGCCAAGTCGGTGTCGATTAACTCTGCAGCGTGCATAGCGCGGGTCGCCTTTCAGTAAAGTGGTGGAATCTACGCTAAGCCGCCGGTCGGTGTGGCAATGCGGGCTAGCCCAAAGCGGCGCGGCGGCCGCGTTCCACGTCTACGCCGCGCACCACAACTAAGCCAAAAATGAAGAAAACGCCGGTGCAGAGCATCGCGGCGCGGTGATTGCCGGCGAATACGTAGGTGGCGACGCCATAACTGATCGGCCCGATGATGGTCGCCAAGCGCACCGCTAGGCTCCACAGCCCGAAGTATTCGGCGACGCGCGCCGCCGGTGCGAGATAAGCGATCATGGCGCGACCGGCCGATTGCGAGGCGCCCATCGCGATGCCAGCCAGATTGGCGGCCAGCCAAAACAGCGGTCGAGTGGTGGCGAAGTAGGCCAGCAAGACCATCGCTAACCACAGCCACAAAGAAAGCATCAGCGCGCGCCGATGGCCGATGGCATCTTGCACCCAGCCGAATACGAAGGCACCCAGCGCAGCCGTCACATTGACTGCCAGCACCAACTTGAGTGTATCGGCGGTATCAAAACCCATCGCTTGCTGCGCATACACCGCCGCGAGCGCGACGACCACCGCTACACCGGCCTGATAACCAGCAATGGCCACCAATAAGCGGCGCAGATCGGTCAGGTGCGCGCCTTCGCGCCAGGTTTGCCGCAAACGTCCAAAGGCCTGTTCGACTAGGCTGGTGGTGCTAGGCACGCGTGGTGCGGCGGGCGCGGCGTGTTCACCCAGCACCCAAAAACTCGGCAACGCGGCAACCAGGAAAAAGACCGCGGTGATCGCCATGCAGACCGGCACAAACTCCGCTGCCGTTGCGCCCCGCGCTTGGGCGCCCTGCACATAACCCAAGCACAGGGCTAAGGCGCCCAAACCACCGCCATAACCGAGCGACCACCCGTAGCCAGATAAACGACCCAATGCGTTCGGGCGACCCAGCAAGGGCAACCACGCCGCAATCAAGCCTTCGCCCAGGCCAAAGCCGACCGCCGATAGCACGACAAACCCGATCGCCAGTGCCACATCCCCTGGGCCCACCCACATCAAACCCAGCGTGCCCAACACGCAGGCCAGCGTGCTGGCCACCAAAAAAGGTTTTTTGCGGCCCGAAGCGTCGGCTGCAGCACCGGCCAATGGGCCGAGCACCATCACCACCGCGGCAGCTAAAGAAATCGCCGCCGTCCAAGCTAAGGTTGCCCACGGCTTGCCGGCGGCTACCGTCGCAACGAAGTAGGCATTGAACACCGCCGTCGACACCACGGTGGTGTAACTGGAATTGGCAAAATCATAAAAGGCCCAAGACCAGAACTCGCGCTGGCGCACACCCGGCAGTAACAAAGGACGCAGCGACATAAAGAGAATCGATCGGGCAAGACGCGCAGCATGCCACGGACGTGTGAAGGGCTGCAGCGCGGCCTGCGTGATGGGTGCGAGTCAAGCTGATGTGGTGCGCCTGAGCTACCGCACCGGCGTTGCTAACTCGGGTAACGAACGAACAACCCGAGCGGGGTGAATCAGATCGCCCCAGTCCGGAGGGAGCCCAAGGCAGATTTGCCTTAAGCTGTCTTGGAGAGCGCCGCGGGCGCACTTGCGGCGCGCGCGCCAACGGGGCAAACCAAGGAAGGTAGCCCAGGGTAACGCCGGGCAATGCCTTGGGAAGGGATCCGCAGCAAACGATGAGCCCCGACGGGGCGACCTAACTAAGTACTTAGTTCACCCCTTTAGGGCTCCGACACGAATGGCAAACCAACCCTATCTTAGTTCGCGCCTTCGGGGCTTTGCTTTCAGGTCAGCTAGCAGCCTGTCGGACTTTCATCGCGAGTGCGCCGCAAGCGCGTCTGATTGGCGTCTGCGGCGTGCCGACCCTTGCCAATGAAAGAGCCACTGGCTGCGCGCCGCGCCTTGCATACGTCCGTTCAGCCACACAACGCATGTCACGCCGGAAGTCCGACAGGCCGCGCGGGTTTCTTGTCTGCTCCGGCGTTGCTCTGGCTCAACAACAAGGATGACCAGTTTGACTCGCACCCTGGGCTACGTGAGCTGGCGCCGCTTTGCGGCGCCAGCTGTGTGCCGAACAACTCAGTTGTTGATCGCAATCCGCCGCGCTGTGGTCTGCGGGCGCTTCGGGATCACGATTTGCAGTACGCCATGTTTGCCGCTGGCACTGATGCCTTCGGCATCGGCGCTGTCTGGCAGTGCAAAGCGGCGATAAAACACCCCGCGCGAACGCTCAATGCGGGTGAACTTCTCGTTTTCTTCTTTGACATCGGCCTTACGCTCGCCCTTGATCGACAAGATGTCCTTCTCCATATGGATTTCGATGTCATTTGGATCAACACCCGCAATATCGGCCTGAATGACAAATCGCCCGGGCTCTTCTTTGATGTCCACCTGCGGCGCCCACTGACTGGTCACCACATTCGACTGGTCTTGGCTATCGCCGTGGAAGAACTTGTCAAGCAAATCGCGCAGTTCACCGGGCGCGTTCACCGGCAGATTCCAAGGAGCGTAGCGGGTAGCAATGGTCATGAACCTATCCTCATCTCAGATGGCGACAGGCTGTCGCCGATGCTAAAAAAATGAGGTTGACTTTGTCTGATTCAAGTGGGTTGAAGTTTTGTGGGCGATCCCCACTACAGCGCGCGGTCGCTCAATTCGGTTACCAGCGGGTGAGCTTGGTCGCGTTCTATGCGCAGACGTAGACGAATCCCGATGCCCTCCAAAACGTCCTTTTCTTGGCGCAAATCGGCCCAGGTCAGTGGGCGCAGCGTGAGCCAGCCGCGCGGAAAGGCGACCCGCAGGTCACGGCCGGCGACTTCCAGCAGCAGTTCTGGCAGGGCTTCGGATGCGCGCGAGCGGTGCAGTACCGCGGCCAGGCGGAACAAGGTCAGCGTGCGTTTGAGCGCATCCAGATCGCGCGGTGACACGTCGGCAAAGGCGTTTTCTGGAATGCCGCGGCGGTGGCAGCGTACTAAGGTGGCTACGGCTTCTTGTTCTTGGCGTGAAAAACCGGGAAGGTCTGAGTTTGCAATGATGTAGGCGCCATGTTTGTGGTGCTGTGTATGCGAAATGGAGAGGCCAATTTCATGCACCAGCGTCGCATGGCGCAGCATTTCGCGCGCTTCATCGCCTAGTCGCCACGCCGTGCTGACCTGATTGAACAGCAACATCGCCGTGCTTTGCACGCGCAGCGCTTGCTTTTGATCCACTGAGTAACGTTTGGCTAGCGCAAGCATGCTGCGTTCACGCGGGTCTTGTTGGTTAAAGCGGCCCAGCGTGTCGTATAACAAGCCTTCGCGCATCGCGTATTCGCTGACCCGCAGCGTTTCCAGATCGAGCGCCTCAAAACAGGTCCAGAGTGCGGCAACCCCGCCTAGAAAAACCGGCCGACGATCTTCGCTCAGGCCCGGCAAACGCACGCGGCTGATCAAACCCACTTCGATCAGGCGTTCGATCAGTTCAAGTAAGCCGGCGCGGGTGATTTCATTTTCGCGCCCGCCAAACGCATGCAGGATGGCGCTGATCGATTTGATCGTACCCGAGCTGCCAATCACCCGATTCCAGCCGCGCGCCTTGTATGCAGCGCTGATCGGGGCGAATTCGATTGGCAAACGTAGTTGCGCATCTTGCCAGCGTTTGCGCGTCAACCGACCATCGGCGAAGAAGCGTTGCGTGGTCGCCACGCAACCCATCTGCAGACTTTCCGTTTCCAGCGTATCAAAGCCCTGTCCGATAATGAGCTCGGTGCTGCCACCACCCACGTCGATGACCAATTGCTGTTGCTGCGGATCGTTCAGACCATGGGCGACGCCGAGGTAAATCAAGCGCGCTTCTTCACGGCCAGAGACCACCTCAATCGGCGCGCCCAGCGCGGTTTCGGCGGTCAGCAAAAAAGCCCGCGGATTACGCAGTTGGCGCACCGTATTGGTCGCCACGGCACGCATGCGGCTGCGTTTGATGCCGCGCAAACGTTGACCAAACCGCGCCAAACAGGTCAGCGCGCGATCGCGAATTTCCGCGCTCAATTGCCCATCTGCGGTCAGACCGGCGGCCATGCGCACCGGGTCGCGCAGGCGGTCGATCACCTGTAAACCGCCGTCGGTAAAACGGGCGACGATCATGTGAAAGCTATTGGAGCCTAAGTCGATCGCCGCCAATGGCTCGTTATTGGCGATTTCCATCACCCGCAAATCCTGGCTAATAACGCGGCTTGTGCTGAATGTGGCATTTCCTCGCCGGCATCAATGCGGGTATATTCGCCATCCGATTCCAAGCGCCACGCTTGGGTATTATCAGCCAGATAGTTCTCTAATGTTTCGTTGAATACCCGTTGCCGTAACTGCGGGTCGAGAATCGGAAAGCAGGTTTCTACGCGATTAAACAAATTGCGCTCCATCCAATCGGCACTGGAGGCGTATAACTCTTCATCGCCGCCATTGCGGAAATAATAAATGCGGCTGTGCTCCAGAAAGCGGCCGACGATTGAGTGCACGCGGATGTTTTCGCTGATCTGCGGCATGCCAGGCCGCAACACGCAGATGCCGCGCACAAACAGCACAATCTCCACACCCGCTTGCGATGCGCGATAGAGCGCCTCAATGACCTGCGGCTCGCTTAAGGCGTTCATGCGCGCCAGAATCTTGCCTTGCCGACCTTCGCGAGCGTGCACGGCCTCACGATCAATCTTGGCCAGCATTTCCGGATGCAGCGTAAACGGCGAATGCAGCAAGCGTTTGAGCTTCATCACAGCGCTCAGCCCGGAGAGTTGCTGAAACAGTTTGTGGACATCTTCGCAAACCTCCCGATCGCAGGTGATCAGGCCAATATCGGTGTAAGTCCCCGATGTTCCCTGGTGATAGTTGCCAGTGCCCAGATGCACATAACGCTTGGGTTTACCGTTCTCACGGCGCACGATGAGCAACATCTTGGCATGCGTTTTGTAGCTCACCACGCCATAGACCACCTGCACGCCGGCCTCCTGCAGACGATCGGCTAGGTCGATATTGGCGGCTTCATCAAAACGGGCGCGCAGCTCAACCACGACGGTCACATCTTTACCGGCGCGCGCCGCCTCGATCAGCGCATCGACCAAGACGGAGCGTCGGCCGGTGCGGTAGAGCGTTTGTTTGATTGCCAGCACGTCCGGATCGACGGCGGCGTGTTTGAGCATATCGATAACCACCGAAAAACTATCAAAGGGATGGTGCAGCAGCACATCCCCCTCACGAACCATATCGAAGACCGTGCCGCCATCCTTCGGCGCCTGCACGCGTGGCTGAAATGGCCGGTATTTCAAATCCGGGCGATCGACCATGTCATATACCGCACCCACTCGATTTAGATTCACCGGGCCATTGACCCGATACATATCGTTTTCGCCTAACTCAAAATGTTCCAGCAGGAAATGGCCGAGTGTTTTTGGACAGGTATCGGTGATTTCTAAACGCACTGCGCGCGCAAATCCGCGGTCGAGCAGCTCGTCTTTCAGCGCATGCGCCAGATTATTGACATCAAACTCGTCGACCATTAACTCGCTATTACGCGTGACCCGAAATGGATAAACGCCCTTGATTTTCATGCCGGGGAATAGATCGTCGACGAAATCCTGCAAGATCGCCGACAGCAACACCACATCGTGTTCACTAGATGCCACTGCCTTAGGCAAACGGACTAAGCGTGGCAGAGAGCGCGGCGCACGCACCAGCGCCAGATCCGCCTCGCGGCCAAAGGCATCTTGGCCTTTCAGCGCAACCGCGACGTTCAAGCTCTTATTCAAAATGCGCGGAAACGGATGCGCCGGGTCCAAGCCCAGTGGACTCAACACCGGCATCAGTTCCTCATGGAAAAAATGGTGCAACCAGCGGCGTTGCCGCGCGCTCCATTCGTCGCGACTCAAAAAGCGAATGCCTTCGGCGGCGAGGCTAGGCTTTAACTCGTCGTTCCAGGTTTGGTATTGCTCGCGCATTAGCTTGACCACGTGTTCGCGAATGGCCAGCAACACCTCGGCTGGCGTGCGACCGTCGGGCCACGGCTGGCTGCCTAGAAAGCTCAGTTGATAGCGAATCGTCGCCACGCGCACCTCAAAAAATTCATCCAGGTTGGTGCACGAAATGCATAAAAATCGCAAGCGTTCGAGCAGCGGGACGCGTGGATCTTGAGCCTGAGCGAGCACCCGTCGATGAAAGGCCAGCAGGCTGATTTCGCGGTTCAGAAACAGTCGAGGGTCGCGGGTAGTCACGGGTGTGGGATCGCTTGGGTCAATGAAAGGGAAAGTTAGCAGAACAAAGCGCGCGCAGAGTGCATGGATATGGGACGGCCGGCTACGCCGCACCCGGAATTTGGGTTAGCCCGGTTTGACTTGCGACATCACGCCGCCTCCAGCCCACGCGCTAGCCGTGCTGGCGGGAATACGCATCGAAAACTACTGCCGTGGCCCACACGCGAGCTAATTTCCAATGTCGCGCCATGCGCGCTGAGCACGTGTTTGACGATGGCAAGGCCAAGCCCGGTGCCGCCGCTGTCGCGGGAACGCGAATTAGAAACCCGATAGAAGCGCTCGGTCAGGCGCGGCAAATGTTGTTCGGGAATGCCTTGACCGGTGTCGATGACGCTGAACACGGCATCATTGGCGCGCCACTCCCAGCGCAGGCGAATGCTGCCGCCGTCGGGCGTGTAGCGCACTGCATTGGTTACCAGATTGGAAAAAGCGCTGCGCAGATCTTTGCTCGACCCGCGCAGGTCCAGATCAACCACGGCCTCAATCTCGATGCGATGCCGACCCGCGCTTAAGGCCAGCGCATCGCGAAGAATTCCGGCTAACAGCGCTTGCATCGAAACCACTTCGTTGGCCGGGCCGGTCTGCGCTTCCAGGCGCGACAGCATCAACAAATCTTCGACGATATGCGCCATGCGGCGGCTTTGTTCGCGCATTTGCACAAACAGATCGGCAAATTCACCGAGTTCCTCCGGTTCCAGCGTCTCCATATAGCCGTTGATGACCGTCAGCGGCGTGCGTAATTCGTGCGATACATTGGCGACGAAATCGCGGCGAACCTGCTCCAGGCGCATCAAATTGCTGATATCGCGCACAATCAACAAGCGAAAGCCCGGTCGGTAAGCGATCAAACGGCACAACAAACGCACGCGCTCATCTTCGGGTGATGGTAGATCAATCAAGGGCTCGCCTAAGCGACCCTCACCCAGCCACTGCACAAAACGTGGTGTCCGCACCAAATGGGTGAGGTGATTGCCGACATCGGCCGGGTAAACAAAGCCCAGCAAGCGTTTGGCGGACTTGTTGAACCAATGAATGCTGTCGGCATCGTCGATGGCGATGATGCCATCCGGCAGCGCACGCGCGGCGTCGCGGAAGGCTTCCAACGCGTCCAACAGACGCCGCCGACGGCGCCGCTCTGACTTACGGCGGCGTTCCAGACTGTCAAAAATGGATTGCCAAGCGCCGTCTGACTCTGGCGCGTGCAAACGCTTGGAAGCCAGCCAGCTTTGCAGACGCGCCAGTTGGCGCAACTGTAGCGCCGCCCAAACGGCCAAGCCGCCAGCCATCCCGAAACCCGATTGGTCAGCGAGACTGCCCAATAACAAACCCAGCAGCGCCAACACGCTCAGAATGGCGGCGCTACGTTCGACGGATCGGAATGTTGTCATGGCGAACCTTACTTACGGTGCACTACATTAACGCAGCGTCGCCGCGCACCACAGCCTGCTTACACGGTGATCGAAAACCGATAGCCGGCGCCGCGCACGGTCTGGATATACTCTTCCAACGCGCAGGGTTCCAAGCTTTTGCGCAAGCGCCGAATATGCACATCGACGGTGCGTTCTTCTACGTATACACCGCTGCCCCAGACGTTATCGAGCAGTTGTCCGCGCGTGTAAACGCGTTCCGGATGGGTCATAAAAAAAGCCAGCAGCCGATACTCGGTGGGGCCCAGTTGCACCGGTTTATCGTGCGCAAATACCCGATGACTGAGCGTATCCAGCGTCAAGCCGCCCAAACAAATAGTCTGCCCATCACCGTGCGGCTGGGTGCGGCGCAACACCGCCCGAATGCGCGCAATCAACTCGCGCGTCGAAAACGGCTTGACGATGTAGTCATCAACGCCGGCATCTAAACCCAAAACGCGATCATCTTCCTCACCGCGCGCGGTCAGCATGATGATCGGAATCTCGCGCGTCAGATCTTCGCGGCGCAGACGGCGGGCAAATTCTAGTCCACTGGAGCCTGGCAACATCCAGTCCAGCAAGATCAAATCCGGCAAGCGCTCAGCAATCAAATGCTGCGCGTTGCGCGTGTCCTCAGCGAGCATGGGCAACAAACCCGCGCGCTTCAGTGCAAATGCCACCATGTCGCGAATGGCGGTTTCGTCTTCAACAACCAGCACACGTTGTTCCAAGAAACTCTCCACGGCCGCAGCGATTAACAATGCCGCCATTGAAAGACAGAAATATGACCGGCGTGTGACGCTGTCACAAGTGTGGTGCAAATAAGCTTGGTTTGCTCACCTAACGCTGTTGGGGATTGCGCAAAGCGCGCTGACGACGCCGAGTAACGCGTGGCTTTGCCGAGTTTCCCGTTATGGGTAGGATCGTACCCAGCAAGGGAATGAATTGGCAATCTGCTGCCAGTGCGTTGGCGGATGCCCTGTTCACGCCGGTGCAGCGGGGCGTGCCCATTGTTTGGCCAGCCGGCGCGACGATTCCAAAGCGGCAAGTTGATCCGGCTGGCAGCTTCGGCCACCGGCGCGGCGCGGCACTGCCGCGCTTGTTCGTGCTCGGGACAGAGCATGAGCTCAGCTGAGCTGAGCTGGGCCTTACTCCAGATTCTGCACCTGCTCTTTGATCTGTTCGATCAGCACTTTCATATCGACGGCGAGTTGGCTGGTGCGCGCGTCGGTGGATTTGCTGCCAAAGGTGTTGGCTTCGCGGTGCAGTTCTTGGGTTAAAAAGTCCAAGCGACGGCCGACCGGTTCGCTGCGGTTTAAGGTGCGGGCCATTTCTTCCAAGTGCACGCCAAGGCGGTCGATTTCTTCGTCGACGTCCATGCGTTGCAGCGCGAAGACGATCTCTTGTTCGATGCGTTGCGGGTCGACGCTGGCGCTGATCTCGGCCAATTTGGCCATCAATTTGTCGCGCAAGCCTTGGCGGATATTCGGCAACAGCTGAATGGCGGCGGCGCGTGCGACGCGCAAACCGGCTACGCGTTCGCCCATGATCTCGGCTAGGCGTTTGCCTTCGCGTTCGCGCTGGGCTTCGAGGGCATCAAGCGCGCGATCGGTCAGCGTCAGAACTTGTTTGCTGAGTTCTTCAACATCGAATTCACCGGTGGCGACCAGTCCCGGCCAGGACAACAGGTCGCTGGCATGCCCGGCGATCAATCGGCCATTGCGACGGGTCAGCTCGTCGACCAAATGGGTCAGTTGATCGAGCAAAGCGTGATTGATAGTCAGCGTGGCCGGGCGTTCTGGGTCGCTGCGCAAACGCGCCGACAGATCCAGCTTGCCGCGCGACAAACGCTGGCCAATGCGCTCGCGCAAAATAGGCTCTAAAGAGCGCAGTTCTTCCGGCAATTTGGTGGAAATCTCCAAGAATCGATGGTTGACGGTACGCATTTCCAGGCGCAAATGGCCGACGGCGGTCGGACCTTCGGCGCTGCCGTAGGCGGTCATGCTGCGTGGCATAGGTAAGCTCCGCTGGGTGTGAGATGGTCGGATGCTATCGGAATCGGCAGATGGCGGTTGTTGTTTGGATGTGCTGTGTCTGAGGTGCCGGATCGGCGTTGGTGAATGGGGTAACTAGCGAACGTACCCGAACGGGGCGAATCAGATCGCCCCGCCCAAGGCGATCTATGTTCAATTCCATCAATAGCTTCCGTCGAGCTGCATAGCGTGCCCTTGGAGAAAATGCCGGTATTGCTGGACCAATTGGATCGCCCCTTCAGGGCTCCGTCACGTATGGCGAGCCAACCCAGGGCGTTGCCCTGGGCTATCTTAGTTCGCCCTTTCAGGGCTTAAACCCTCGCAGCTCACCTTCATTTTCGGGTTTCCTGCTTGCTCCAAGCGTTGCTTTGGACCCAAAAAAAGGATGACCACATCAGTTTGACTCGCACCAACAACCAACAACCCCAAGCAAGCTATTCTGCGCGTCCTGCTTCTGATGCCGGCATTTGCCACGTGACTGCACCTGCTGCGCCGCGCAAGGCTGCGCTGATTTTTATCTTTATTACCGTGGCGCTGGATATTCTGGCGATCGGTTTGATCATTCCGGTGTTGCCGCCGTTGATCGCCGGTTATTTCCCGAATGCCGCCGAAGGCGCCACGATGTACGGCTGGTTTGTCACGGTCTTCGCGTTGATGCAGTTTTTGGCGTCACCGCTGCTGGGTGCCTTATCTGATCGTTTCGGCCGTCGCCCGGTGATTTTGCTGTCAAACCTGGGTTTGGGGCTCGATTACATCTTCATGGCGCTCGCTCAGACGCTGCCCTTGCTGTTTTTGGGACGCATTATTGGCGGCATTACGTCTGCCAGTATCTCTACAGCCCATGCCTATATCGCCGACGTGACTCCGCCAGAAAAGCGCGCGGCGAGCTTTGGCATGTTGGGCGCGGCCTTTGGTTTGGGCTTTGTGGTTGGGCCGGCGGTGGGTGGGTTGCTCGGCAGCG
>Ga0163154_10009162_pt1 | contig 11345 bp, 10 predicted proteins | sample OliLakLV19MP9P1_FD_148649 | JGI IMG/M metagenome (GOLD analysis project Ga0163154, IMG submission 148649) | Freshwater microbial mat bacterial communities from Lake Vanda, McMurdo Dry Valleys, Antarctica - Oligotrophic Lake LV.19.MP9.P1 | ecosystem: Environmental > Aquatic > Freshwater > Lake >...
TTGAAGAAATCTACAGTTTCATAAATTATTACAATAACTATCGAATTCATACAAGCCTAAGGATGAGTCCTGCTCAATTTAAACAAAATCTAGTAGAATCTCTGTATGAAAAATCGGGTACTTGACATATCTAAAGGATATAAATCAACTCAATTTATCTATAATATTTCCCCAGATAAGAATTCATCGTTTAGAAAAGGAACAGGGAAAGCAGGAAATTTAAATTCTGCACTTCAAATTGTTAAGAAAGATGAAGAAATTAATTATGTAGAAACTCGCGATTGTGATGATATTGTTCCAGATAAAAACTTCTTGAAAAGTATTATCTTTAAATTTTTATTGAACGAGAGATTAGCTTTTATTCAAACAATTAAAAAACCTAGCGATGAAGATACAGATTTATTTGGGAACGAAGAGCAATTGTTCTATGAAGTATTAATGAAAGCTAAAAATGGATCAAATTCAGTTTTTCCTTGTGGCTCAGGTGTTGTTTGGAAAAAGAAAGCTTTATTAGACATTGGAGGTTTTCCTCATTGGAATTTGGTGGAAGATTTTCAATCTGGTATTGAAGCTTTAAAAAAGAAGTGGGAAGGAATGTATTTAAATATTGTAGGTGCGAAATCTCAAATTAGTCCAAGAGATTTGTCTAATGTTTACAAACAAAGAGGAACTTGGTCGATTGATTCATTGAGATATTTAATATGGGGCGATTTCACAGGATTGTCATTTAGGCAAAGATTACAGTTTATTGAGCCTTCACTGTTTTACATGCTTTCAGCGCTATCGTTTGTATTTGTTTTCTTTATTTCATTTGCTAGTATTTTTGACTATAAATTTATTCATATTGAAAATAATATAGATTTTTTACTTGTTTACTTGGGATATATTTTTTTGTTAATTAACTATCAATTTACTTTGGCTTCCTACGGTAAAGTTAGTTTAAGAAATATTATAATTAGTTTGCAAATCTTCTATGGTTTAGGGCCTTTGTATTTAGTTTCAATGTTTAAGGCTTTTTTCTTTGGACCGTATCGTAAACCTCAAACTCATATAACTAGAAAACAACATGAACATCAGCTCTATTTAAGATTAATATGGCCACATTTACTAATTATGGGGTTAGCTATATTTGTTTATGTAGATGAATTAGCTGATTTTATTAGTTCTAAAAGCATTCAAAATTTAGATCTTGTTGTACTTGGTTGGCTTACTTTCTTCCTATTTATGTACTCTAGAGTTGTAGGATTAGCATTTTATAAAAGTGAGGTTGTTCAAACATTTAGAAATAAGAGTATTCAACTAAAGAGTTGGATGTTTTAATTTCAATAATGCTTAACTAATAGATTCTTTTCTATTAAACTTAACTCATGAACTCGAGGAATGGATTATTAATGTTAGTTTTAGTTGTGGGGGTAACTATAGTTGCTATTGTGGCTGTGGGTACAATTACTTGGAGGCTGAGTGGTCCTTTTTTAGAGCAACTTTTTAGTGCTGTGGAAGGGGTAAATTTAGGTAATAAATCTTATAACTATAATTTTCAAGTTCCAGATCCAAAGCTTGAAGATCTAAAGGAAAGTACAAGTAGCCAAATGGTTGTGAAAGTAGAAACCGACGATAGTAGATTTAACTTCAACTTCCCTATTCCTAAAGTTCAATTTACAAGGGATTTAATTCAACATCAAGATTCAATTTTGGACGATGCTATGGCTGCAGGCTATGGAACAGAAATTGGTGGAGATTTTGGTTCGAATATAGAAATAGATATTCCATATTTGGGAATAAGAAGCGAAGTTTGGGAAGGTAATGGATCTAGAGATTTGTTAAAAGAAGGTTTTTGGATGCATCCAGATTCTAAGAATTTGAGTGAAGGGCAAGTTATTTTAATGTGCTATAGAAGATTTCTAAGTCCTTTGGATCCAAGATCTTGTTGGAATTTAGAAAATGTAGAAACTGGGCAGAAAATTTCTATTGCTATGGGAGATGAGGTGTTTGAATATATAGTTAAAGATTTTAGGCTGTACGATATTGGAGCACCACAAATTTATAGGATAGAAGAAGAGGATTCTATTAAGATTGTTGCTGCTGCTCCGCTCTTTCAGGAAGATAAAAGATTGGTTATAGTTGCCTATCGGGAAAATTAAGAATGGTAGTTTCTAGTTTTCCTTGACAAGAACATTTCGAAATTTTAAGCTAACAGTTATAGTTAGGCTGTAGAACAGATTGCTTCGTCGTAGCCTCCTCGCAATGACATATTACAAACCAGCAATGGGAAGAAGGTAGTTGACGAGAGGTGAGGGGGATTTATAATCTAACTATCTACTATCTACTTCTATATGGTATAATTCTGGTAATACTTTAGTATTACTCGTATTTATGAAAACAATTACTCTTCAAACAAAAGGCATTTCTTTAGCTGTAAAGAAGAAGGCAGATAAAGTGGCTAAAAAGAAAGGCTACAATAGCGTTCAAGATGTAGTTCGAATGTTTGTTAACGACTTCGCTAACGAAAAAACAGATATAAAAAGAACTTGGGGGGCAGGGTTAGATCCGGAGGTACAAGAAGCCTTGGCTGAATATAGAAGAGGTGAAACACATTTGTTGGATCTTAATTTACCTGTGGAAGAGGCAATGGATAAACTTCTAAATGAATTACCAGATTAAAAATTCAACAAAATATTTAAGACAATTTAAACATTTAATAAGAAATAATAAACACTTAAAGTCTAAGATTATAGAGGTAATAGAGAAAATGATATCAGATCCATTTGATTTATCATTAAGAACGCATAATGTTGGGCAAGAAGATGGAAATAAATTGTGGAGTTCAAGAGTTACTGGTGATATTAGAATTATTTGGACTTTCGATGAAGATAAGAAAGTGATAATTATCTTGCTTAAGATTGGAGGGCACGACGATGTATACTTGTAAGCAGTAAGCAGTAAGCAGTAAGCAGTAAGCAGTAAGCAGTAAGCAGTAAGCAGTAAGCAGAAGATGAAATCTGCAACCATTAGCTCTGCGTGTCTTCGACTAATTCATGATTTTGTTATTCCTAAAGCTTTCTTCATTTCTGATTCTTGCTAATATTCAAAAGCACAGCGACTGCCATAATTGTAATAATCGTACTACTTCCTCCATATGTAAAGAAAGGCAAAGGCATTCCTCCAAAAGGAATAATAACTAATACTGCTCCCATATTTAAAAAAGCTTGAATCGCAATTAAACTTGTCATTCCTACAGCTAAAAGTGAAGAAAACCTATTGTCTGCTTTCTTAGCAATTTCAAATCCTATGGAAGTGAAATATAAAAAAGCAATAATAATAACAACCGTTCCCAATAAGCCAAATTCCTCTCCGATTACTGCATATATCGAATCTGTATAAGCTGCTTCTTGTAGATATCCTTGTTTAATTACAGATTCTGCATATCCTCTACCTCCTAAATCTCCCGAGCCTATGCCTACAAGCCCATTAAATACTTGATACCCTCCTTCGCTAACTATATCCGGAGAGGACTTTGGCCCATATTTAAATATATGAAAGAAGGTTTCTAATCGTGCTCTTCTGTACCCTTCTATCATTAGCGCAAACCCTCCAAAAATCACTGAAGACACTAAAATAGTAATACTTCCTATTGTGTGAATAAAATCCGTCCCAGACACATAGTAGACAGCTAAAATGCATAGAACGAGGACTACTGTTGTGTCGAAATCTCTTTGTACCAATATTAAAATACTTACTGCTCCTAGCAACAATAAGAAAGGGGCAACTACATTTTGCAAATGAGTTTTTAGTTTATCTGCATTTTTATCTTTATTATTCTTTTCTTTCGAAAGCCAGGCAGAAATATATATAACAAAAGCAAATTTTACGTATTCTGAAGGTTGAAGATTAAAAAATTGTAAATTAATCCACCGAGGAGCTCCATTCAAAGCCTCTACAAAGGGCATTTGCAATCCACTAGTTATGCTGTCTCCATTTCCATCGATTACAGTATTTCCAAAAAGTGCTTCTGGCAAAATATATAAAAGTAAAACTATTCCACCAGCTAATAATATTGGACTTATCTTTTTTAAAGTATTTATAGGAATAATATAGAATACATAGCCCATAATAGATCCCAAGGCAATCCATTGAAGCTGTTTTTTCATATAGAAAAAAGTATCTCCTATATTCGAGTCTGAATATGCAAAGTAAGCACTAGCGCTAAAAATCATAAGTAGTCCGCCAGTCAGCAACAAAATAACCAAGAACAGTAAGTTCAAATTAGGAGTTCCATGCATTCTTTTTAACAAATTTAATCTATCAACTTTCTCTTTTTTCTTTTTCACAGAAATTAAAGATTCATTTTGTGAATTTCTGCTAGGCTGTTTTGCTCGTTTGCGCACGAGAGGCCCCTTTTTCTTTTTTTTATTGAAATTGAAAATTTGTAACATCTTTTGTTATATATGATACATCAATCTAGGGTTAGGTTTTAGTTTTTAGGGATTGGTAGGGACAAAGCATGCTTTGTCCTAATTAGCAATTAACAATGATCATTGCAGATCTATAAATCTTAAAGATACTAAATAGTAACTTTTCTTTGTAATTTGATGCTTGATGATTGGAATTTATAATTTTATTCAAGGTGCATTTCGTCGGTTTCTGTAGGATAACCAGTGAATTCTGGATATTTGAAGTATAGAGCTAAGCTATAAAAATATATTCTTGTTTGGTATCTCAAATTTCCAACCATAAATTCATGTAGTTCTTGTGGATATTTTCCAGTAAATAAAACTGCAAAGAAAGTAATGTACGAAATGATTAATCCAGCTAAGCTTCTAACGTATAGCACAAACCAATGAGGCATTAGAATAAAGAAGCTCACAAAAAATGAATAAAGAAGTCTTTTTCTCGTAATAATTTCTGGATATTTTATTAGTAAATCTACTTTGTCCCATTTTGCATTAGGTCCAAATGGCGGGTAGCCATCTACAAGATTTTCGAGTGAAGCATTGATTCGCAAACTCCATCTCATATATCCTACAATCGCATCAAATACTGGTTTTGGGTATTTTTCTGTTAATAAAGCAGAGAAAAATCCGTAAATAATCATAACACCAACATATACTGAGTATAGAGAGATAAGAATAACATGTGGTAAGACTATATATATTATTCCAAAAAAGCTCCTAGCTAAGAGCTCCAATCTCGAGTAGTTTTCTTGGTATTCAATATGAAGTTTCATAAAAACATCTTATCATATTCTTAGGAAGTAGGAAGTAGGAAGTAGGAAGTAGGAAGTAGGAAGTAGTGAGTAGGAAGTAATTAGCAATTAAGAATGAACAATGAGCAATGGGCAATGGGCTCCGAGCAATAGGCTATAAGTAATGGTCAAAGGGAGGAATATTTGACACGTGAGGGGCAGAGTTCTAAAATCTCCCTAACCCCTAAGCGGCTAGTTGCCAGAAGCTCGAAGCAATTTGTGCTAAAATTAAAAGCTAAATATTACCCTCAAAAAATGATCAAAAAGTTAACTAATATATTCGATCGTTCGGTAAAAATTCTACGTTCTACAGATAAAGATTTAAAGGTGATCCGAGAAATTGAAGAGAATGTAAGAAAAATGACCGAGGAAGAGATTAAATCTCGTATTAACGAAATTAAGGAAGATATAAAACCATTTGTAGAAAAAATTTCCGAAGAAAATAGACGTTCTATTATTAAAGTAAATAGAAGAGAAAAATTCCCAGAAGAAGAAAAAGATGTTCAGCAAAAGTTGTTGCAACATATGCCAGAGGTCTATGCAATGATGTGCGAAGTTTACAGAAGAACTGTAGGGTTTTCATATTACGATGTTCAACTTCGTGCAGGAATTTTGTTGGCTAGAGGGCAAATGTTAGTTGAACAGTACACTGGTGAAGGTAAAACAATGACATTCCAACTTCCTTTAGTTCTCTACTCTCTTGCTGGTCGGGGAGCACATCTAGTTACTGTAAATGACTATCTAACAAAAATTGGTGCAGAATATGCAGGACATTTTTTAAGTAAATTGGGACTCTCTGTTGGAGTTGTAACTCCAGAAGGAGCTTTTAAATTTATTGCAGATGAAGAAATTGGAAAAATAAAAGGTGAAGAAAGTGTAAAAGAAAGAGCTGAACAAGTTTTAAAGATCGATTCTATGCATGGAATAAATTTAGCTCAAGCTTCAAAAAGAGAAGCTTATGGATGTGATGTTACATACGGAACTAATAATGAATTTGGATTCGATTATTTAAGAGACAATATGGTGTGGGATTTAGGAAGAATGTCTCAACGAGAACTTTATTTCTGTGTTATCGACGAAGCAGATTCAATTTTAATCGACGAAGCAAGAACTCCTTTAATTATCTCCGCAGTACCTAGCGATTCAGATACAAATAAATATAGTACGTTTGCAAATGCAGTAAAAAATTTAAATGAAGGTGAACATTTTGAAGTGGATTACAAGGCAAGGAGTGTGAACTTAACAGAAGTTGGAATGCTTAAAGTTGAAGAAGTTTTAGGTGTTGAGAATTTATGGGACGATTTTGGAATGGCGTATCATTTAGAAAATGCGCTTAGAGCGAGATCTTTGTTCCTTAAAGACGATCAATATATTTTGCGAGCCGGAAATGTATATATTGTAGATGAATTTACAGGTAGAGTTTTAGAAGGAAGAAGATATTCTGAAGGTCTCCACCAAGCGATCGAAGCAAAAGAAGGAGTTGAAATTAAACAAGAATCTAAAACATATGCAACTATAACTTTTCAAAATTTCTTTAGATTGTATAAATTTCTTTGTGGAGGTTCTGGAACAATTTTAACTGAGTCCGAAGAATTCTATAAAATTTACGGATTGGATTCTTCAGAGATCCCTACAAATAAACCAAGAATTAGAATAGACCACGCAGATAGAATTTATAAATCCCAAGAGGCTAAATTTAGAGCTGTAGTTGAAGATATTCGTGAGATGAACGAAATTGGAAGACCAGTTTTAATTGGTACAACTTCAGTAGAAAAATCTGAACTGCTATCTAATATGCTGGACGAAGCAGGAATTGAACATGAGGTTTTAAATGCAAAATTTCACGAACAAGAATCTAGAATTGTTGCAGAAGCTGGTAGAAAAGGTTCGGTAACTGTTGCAACAAACATGGCTGGTAGAGGAACAGATATTGTAATTGGAGGAGGATCTAGAGGAGACGAAAATTATAAAGAAGTGGAATCTTTAGGTGGATTACATGTAATTGGTACAGAAAGACACGATGCACGTAGAATTGATAATCAGCTTAGAGGTAGAACAGGAAGACAAGGAGAACGTGGAAGTACAAGATTTTATTCATCTTTGGACGATCAGATTATGCGAGTTTTGGGTGGAGACTTTTTAGGAAAAATGTTGAATATGATTAAAGTGCCAGATGATATGCCAATTGAAATGGGATTTATTTCTAAGCAGATAGAAGTTGCACAAAAGAGAGTTGAAAATGTTAATTTCGATAGTAGAAAATCTGTCGTTGAATACGACGATGTTATGAATCAACATAGAGAAGTATTTTACTCTCGAAGACGAGGATTATTAGTTACTTCAGAAAATGCATTAGGAAAATTTTTGGATGGAGATAAACTTTTAGATTTAGCTTTGTCTCAAAATAGTAATAGACGTGAAGAATTCGAAACTAAAATTAAAAAGAAGCAAGAAGATTTGGAAAACATTGTAGAGAATTTAATTATGGAACAAATTGAAAAGATTGTTTTTGGTACTTTGCCAGAAGGAGTTAAAGTTTCTGAAAAAGATGTGGAAGCGACTTACAATAAACTTGTAAAGATTATTCCTCCTGATTATATTCTTAAAGATTTAAAAACCACAGAAAATAAATTTGCAGAAACTATACTTGCTAAAGGAAACGAAATTGAAGGAGTTCAAGAACATATAGTAGACGTTTGCCACAAAGCATATAATGCAAAAATTAAAGAATTAGGCGACGATTATTATAATTTGGCAAAGATGATTAGTTTGGAAACTTTGGATCAGAAATGGGTGGATCATTTAGAAATTATGAAAGATGTACGAGACAGTATTCGATTGCAAGGATATGCTCAACGAGATCCATTAGTTGAATACAAAAACAGTGCTTACGAAATGTTTGAGTCATTAATAAATAATGTTAATAACGATATAACATCTAAAATATTTAGAATTACAAAAACAACAAGAGTAAATCCAAGAGGAGTGCAAAATGTTGTAACTAACGAAGCAGAAGTTGAAGAAATTCTTTCTGGAGATAGGGAATTCCTACCAGGAGACGACTTGTTAGAGAAAGCTACAAATGTAGTTTCTGTTATTGAGAAAAATCAGAAAAGAACGATGGGCACGTTAAGAACAAATTCTGGAATGAAAGCTTCTGCAACCGTAAAGAATGAAAAAAAGTTTGGAAGAAACGATAAAGTTACAGTTAAATATTCAGATGGAAAAATTGTTAAAGATGTTAAGTTTAAGAAGGTAGAAAATGATGTTGCGAGCGGCTTGGCTACAATTGTTTAGTGAGTAGTAAATAGGTAATAGTTTAAGTGAGCTTTTAGCGGTTAGCATTTAGCTATGAACCTTGTCATTGCTAGGAGTGAACTAAGCAATCTTTAGTCAGTCATTATGTCATCCTGAACTTGATTCAGGATCTAATTAAAAGAGATTCCTGCTTTCCATGCCAAAGGCAGACAAGCGCAGGAATGACAAAGTAGAACTTTATGCAAAATTATAATCTCACACTTTGTCATTCTGAACTTGTTTCAGAATATAGACCTGTTAATGTTATTTATACCCTGAAATGAATTCAGGGTGACAAGTTTTCCTTTTCGCATAAAGTTCGTAGTTCTTAAAACTTAAAATTTACTACTTATAACTTTTTTAGTCTAGTTCCAATGTTCCTTCGTCTCCTATTCTCCAAAATGCTACACCGCGTATTCCATAATCTGCAGCTAATTTTTTTCTTAAATCTATAGATTCAGAATTTGGATATACAACTACTCTCTCTTCTCCTTCAAAAGTATATTCTAAAAGTGCTTCACCCCAATCTTCTTCAAATTTAATTACTGTTTGATAATCTTTAATTATTTCATCTACAGTTGTATTGTAATATGCAAACCCATCCGGTAAAGTTTCGGAAGATGTGGGATTCCAAGCAGGATAATAATCCAAAGTAGGCATTTTTTCTCTTTTGGAATAATCGTAAGAATAAGTCGGAACTCCTAGAACTAAGTTCTCTCTAGGAACTCCAACCCACAGTGCGTATTTAATTGTATCTTCTAACCAATCAATAGGTGCATTTGGTCCGTAAAATTCATTATTTCTGCCTGTATAATCGTAAGTCATAATTCTAATTTCATCTACAATATCTGCAAGGATTTTGTAGTCTTGAACTTTTCTTGTTTCTGGTAAAGTTGTGTAGACCATAGAATTTTGTCCCCATTTTGGCATTACTGTAAACACAAATTTCTTATCATTTTTATAAAGTTCAGCGCCTAAATCTTTCATGAATTCTAAAAATTTAGATTTATCTTTTAGATATGTAGATTCGTAATCTAAATCTATTCCATCGTAGTTATTTTCTGTAACAAATTTAACAATTTCGGTAATATGTCTTTCTAAATTCTCTTCGTTTGTTAAGATACTATTTAGAACTGCAGAGTCGAAACAAGTTATTGTAGGAATTAAATCTATATTATTTTCTTTAGTAAATGCAATAAATTCGGGGTTGTTTGTGGAGGTATTTGTTTTTAGGGTTCCATCTGAATTTGCATCGAACCAAAAAGGGCTAACGCTTCCAAATAAGTCTTTGTATTGTTTTAAAGTTGCAAATCCATCTTCAAAATCCCAATCTGGAATCCAACCAGTAATAAGCATATTCTCTTGGTCGATAGGAGATTTCTGTATAAAATCGTATTGCTCTTTATCGTCTTCTTCTGGGTTAACGTTAACATTTTCTACAAAATTCAATTTTTCTAATTTGCTCTTTTCGTACCTTGCCCATTTTTCTATATTAGTTTGTCGTTCAAAAATCAACCAACCTAAAGTGATACCTTGGGCAATAACAGCAATTAGAAGTATGAAGAAGAATGCTTTAAGTAAAAATCTTTTCATACTTAATTGTATCAGATGTAGCCCTAGGCTGTAAGATCTAAGCAATATGCTTAGTGTTTAACGCCTAATGCTTATAGCTAATGATTATTTTTCCCCATTAACTTCCTTTCTAATTTATTATAGAATTCTTTTATCTTTAACTATTTAGTCTTTTTAATCTCATGAAAAATCCAGATCCAGAAACTCTAAAAAGGTTGGAATATTTATCTCAAGTTGGAATCGCAGTAAGTGAAATGACAGCCAGTGAAACTGGTTATTCAATGGATTTTTATGTTGCTAAAGAATCTTTGAATCATTTTAAAGAAGGTCTAGATACTCTTAATTTAGACGCTCAAATAAGAACGGGAATGGAAGAATTAATAAAATATCTGCAGAAAAAAATCGATAAAAGAATAAGAATGGCAGAAACCCCGGGAGAAACTCCTATGGAATAGCCTTGCTTACTGTTACCACAATTTCATCGTTTATATTCTTTGCGAACGCTGTAACTTTTGTACCTTTTTCTGTTCTTAGTGATAATGTAGAATTTGGTTCAAATGTTATATTTGCAGTAATACAAAGTGCTTTATTTACGCTTATCATCTCGCAGTTTTTATCCAATATTTCTGGATTTAAATTAGCTTTTTCTAAAGTTATTTGGAGATCGTAAAAATATCTATTTGATTTGTTTGTTAATACGATTGCATCGTTAGCGTAATCAATTTGTATAGAGGGGAAGTAATTTTGAGCTATTTTTTGAGCTAGTTCTTGAATTTGAGATTTTGAAATTAAAGGAAAAGTGAATGCGAAAGTGCTTGAAATAAGCATGAGATTCATGATAATAATTGTGAAACTGGCCAATACAACTCTCCTCATTTAGCTATTTATATCTATGGAGATTATATAATGAAATGGGGAATTTAGCGAGATTAGGCTTCGACAGTGAATAAAGCTTCTTGTGTTATTAATTTAGCTGTTGCTATATCGGATCTAACAGAATTTAGAATTTCAATTCTTTTTAATCTCTTTTTAACTTCTACTTTTGAATAATTTACATGTGTTCCAATTAACTCTATTACCTCTCTTTCTATATTGTCAATCTCCCTTTGTCAAGTACCCGATTTTTCATACAGAGATTCTACTAGATTTTGTTTAAATTGAGCAGGACTCATCCTTAGGCTTGTATGAATTCGATAGTTATTGTAATAATTTATGAAACTGTAGATTTCTTCAA
>Ga0163154_10009163_pt1 | contig 11344 bp, 12 predicted proteins | sample OliLakLV19MP9P1_FD_148649 | JGI IMG/M metagenome (GOLD analysis project Ga0163154, IMG submission 148649) | Freshwater microbial mat bacterial communities from Lake Vanda, McMurdo Dry Valleys, Antarctica - Oligotrophic Lake LV.19.MP9.P1 | ecosystem: Environmental > Aquatic > Freshwater > Lake >...
GATTTTGAGACGCGCCAAAACCAAAGGCAAGCGGCTTGATAACCGCGACGCAGTTCTGTTGCGCCTTGCCGCATTTGCCGCCGCGTATCCCGAACGCCTTGTCACCGCAACCCCGCAGGACGAGTTTCGCCGCCGTCAATGTGGTGCTTTCTTCACAGAACTTGGCGGCAAACAACAAACGCGCTTGCATCGTCGGCTACGTTCCATTGCCCGCGACTTCGACTGCGACAATACCACTTCGGCGTTGGAGAGTCTGCGCGAAGTTGTCCTTGATCATCTTGAATTGCCGGACACAATGCACTACGCTCTGCTCGAAACCAATAGATCGCTCGACCCCGTCGAACGCCGCGAACTGATCTATCTTGCCCGCGCCGGAATGCTCTTCCCCAAAATCTTCGCAGTCCGCCGCCTCCACTCCGAAACCGAACACGCCGAAGTCCGCAGCACGCTCCATCAACTCCAATCTGACCCTCACCTGTGGGTGCGCGATTCCGCAGAGCAATAATAGGTAGATTTTCTAATCTCTCCTACCCCTATTCTATCATAAAACTCTATGCCCCTATTAGACCTGTTGCAAGGGTCGGGTACAAGAACGTACCCGACTCAAAAACAGCCGTCCTACGGACGAAATTCCCTCTCCCTATCGAGTGCGAAGCACGGCACGGCGGAACGAGACCTGCACGAGAAATAAATTGTTGCTGGACTCAGGCAAGAGGTCTATTGAACAAAATTGGCGATAACCTATTCCATCGGGGTTTCGACAGGACGCACAAGGGTTTCATGCTGGGTATCGGCGTGGGCGTGGGCGGCGCGAAGCAGATCGTTTTTCGGGTTGACAGGAACGCTCGAATGCCGCAGCAACATACCGTATTCGTTTTCCATGCGTTTGCGCTCTTCCAGAATCGGCACGACATCGCGGGCAACAACCCGCACCGAGTCGGTCTTGCCGGTCTGCACCAATTTTGTCACAAACGCGAGGGCGCGACCATCACCGACACTACCGAGTGATTTGAGCAGAATGATGACACGCGCATCCGCCATGTTTTTACCAAGCGAGCGGTGTTCATGGGCGATCATATCACAGAGAAGCGGTACAGCCTCCGTCGGCAGCGTGCCGTAGTGCATTGGTGTCAGAGAATTCAACAGCCCCAACAGCGCACCATCGAACTGGCGCAGCTGCGAAGGAGTTTTTGCCGATGTGAGTAATACGCCCATTCCTTCGACGGCTCTTATCTCTGCCAACGCTTTGAGTGCCGTCATACGAACGCGGTTCATTTTGCGTCCTTCAACGGCGAAAATGCCGCAGAAAACAAGGGCAAGCAGGGGAGTAAATCCAATGGCTATAAGAACAGAGACAAAGAAGACGGTCAGCGGATGTGTGCGGACAATCTCACCGAATAAATTCCAGATCAGAGTCGTCGCGATCAATCCGCCGGCTCCAATCGCTCCGATGATGCCGCGCCTCACTGCAAATTTCAGCAGTGAGGAGTCGGACTTTGCCGCTGCAACCAGCAGTTCGATAGTCTCTTCGCGCTGTTCCGGTGTGAGGCGGGCGGAAGCGAGTCGCTCAATCGCCAAGCGTCTTTCTCTCCATCGCGGTTTTTTCTTGTCACGCAGAAACTCCAGCCAGTCCACGATATTTTGGGGATCGCTGCTGCTCTCCCATAAAGCGGTTCGCTGTTGATTGCGAGAGAGGCGCGGTTCCTGCTCCGATGTGTCCAGCATGGGGATCGGCGTCTGTTCCGTTGTCTCCTCCGAGTGTTGTGTTTGTTGCAGCATCGAACTTTCCTTCTCAATTCCCGTCCGCGTCATGCCCTGTTCTACGGGAAGGCGAGTTTGTTCAGTTCCTTATAGCCGATCAGTTTGATGCCGAGTGAATTGATCAATTGACGGGTTTTCGGATCGGTCAGAATGAGATATTCATTGTACCGATTTTGCCAGCTTCCCGTAATATGTTTGGCTTCTTCATCATCCATGATCAGGTGGACGATAATCTCCGTAACGCCGGGCTTGAGATTTCGGAGCAAGTCGTAGATGTATTCGCGGCGCGTTTCAAGCGTATTGCCCTTGATGGTCTCATGGAGCATATCGAGAAAAACGTAGCCCTGCGGAGTCAGTTCCTTTTCGATTTTGACCGGATCGATGCCGAGAGTTTTGCCTTGTTCGATGCGTTCCTTGGTTGCCTTCATCAGCATCGGGACAATATCGAATTCTTTCGCCACTTTGGTATAGGCAGACATAAAGGGTCCGGTGAACAGAGTCCCCATATGCGAATCGACGTGGGTCGGCTTGATCCCGAACGCTTTTGCGCGTTGGATTTGGGCGCGAATCTCTCTCTCCACTTCGGCGGGTTTGCTCTTGGCAACGACTTCTTCAACGGTGTGCGGCAAAAAGCCCTCGGTGTCTATCAAGCCCGGCACTTCGTTGATCGGCGTGACAGGACGCCAGCGATAGAGTTGCCATTCGCTGGTAAGGGTGAGATGCAGTCCAAAGTCCGCGTCGGGATGGGCGCGGCAATAGGCGGCGATTTCAGGCATCCAGGGGCAGGGAATCATGATGCTGGCACTGCTGACGACTCCCTTTTCCATCGCCTGAATGGTTGCCACATTGACGGAGTGGCACATTCCCACGTCGTCGGCATGAATAATGAGAAGTTTGTCGGTGGCTTTATAGCCGAGTCGTTCCGCAAGTGTCTTGCTTTCCGGCGCGTTTGGTGCCGTTGCCGCTGTCGTCATTAGCAAAAATGCCCAGAGTAAAAGGGCGCGTTGTCTCATTGCTTCTCTCCTTGTTTGGGTTTCAGTTTGGTTTTTTATCGGGAACAATCCCCTTAAGCGTCTTGCCCTTTTCGCTGAGGTCGGGTTGCGATTTGGTTTTGGCTGCCGCTGTCTTTTTGGCTTCGATAGTGATACGATACGCCTCCGGCAGCTGTTCGTCAACCTGTTTCAGACTGGCACGAATCCGCTGTCCGACTTTGAGCGCGGCGACGGTCATGGGGCGACTGCCGAGTTTGACAAGGGTTTTGGGCGAGTAGGTGAATTCTCGCGTCTCCTGTGGGTTGAGAGCAAGAACGATCTGCCACTTACTGCCGTCGAGCGCAGCGATTTGCCCTGTGACGCTGCGGGCGTGGCGTTCTTTGGTGCGCGTTGCTTCCTGTGCAGAATCGGCAACAATCGCTGCCATAACATTCCCGCTCGGAAGGGAGCGCGGCACAATCGTGACCACTTCACCGACCTTGAAATCTTCGGGAGAGGCATCTTTGCCCGCTCGGCTCCAGTGCGTTTTGTCGCTGGTGATGTAAACAAATGGCTCTTTCTCCGAACCGAACGTAACCGCTAACTCACTGTCTTCGATTTTTCGAATAGTCACCTGCATCTGCTTACGACGAATCGCGTCAATCTGCTCCCAACTCGTCGCGTCATGCAATTCTTGGACAACATATTCGTCTTTATTCCGCACTTTTCGCAATTTGAGAGTGATTTGCTCGCCGACCTTGAACGCTTCGAGTTCTGCATCGGCTTTGTTTTTGCGGTAGCGGGTTCTTTCGGTCAGCGTGTAGGTATTGGTGGCGGTTTTCTCGTTAAGTGAGAGGGTGCTGTTTTCGGCGTCAATTGCCATGATCAGACCGATTTTGAGATTGGCAGTTTTGCTTTTGGTGGTCTTTTTGAGCGGCGTGATTTTCGGCTTCGCTTTGGCGGTTGAGGGCGGCGGCTGTGTCGGCGGCTCCTCCTGAGCAAGCGAAGGCAGCACGGGCAAACACAACAAGAGGGCGAACAGACTCCAGCACGGGCGTTTCATGGGAGAGACTCTCCTTTTAGAAGCAACATGGGACAACGAGAGATAATTAGGACAGAGTGGGCGAAACACGACCACACATTCGACAATTCGCGAGGAAAGAGGCAAATTCCTGCGGAGAATCAACAACCGAGCAAATTTTTTTTGCTGTCCAAAATCTATTAGACCTCTTGCGTAAGTCGGGTACAAGAACGTACCCGACTCAAAAACAGCCGTCCTACGGACGAAATTCTCTTGCCTTGAGAGTGCGAAGCACGGCACGGTGGAACGAGACCTGCACGAGAAATTCATTTCGCTGTACTCTTGCAAGAGGTCTATTGATGGCTGAGACGATTTGTCTGGCAATGAGCTAAAGCCCTTCGCGGACATCTCGACTGTAATTGCTTCCCTCACAAATGCGGTGTCCGCCTTCGCACTCTCAAGAAGCAAGGGAATTTCGTCCGCAGGACGGCTGTTTTTGAGGCGGGTACGTTCTTGTACCCGACTCTTGCAAGAGGTCTATTACATCGTCAAACCAGTGTCAAGGCATTTTGGACAGTAAGAAATTTTCTGTTCGCTGCCACAAGCCTCTATTCTTACAAACATACGAAGGTCTTTTTTGCCTTTGAGAAGCGAAACACCAGAGCGGGTATAATTTTCTCAATCACATCGCCATAATTCTATGAGGCGAAGTGATCTGCAACCGGATTTTATCCCTTGACCCTGAAATGAGAACCGAATGACCACTTTCACGCCTATCACGGCGTTTATCTTCGATATGGACGGCACGCTCGTTGACAATATGCCGTTTCATATAGACGCTTGGGTGCAGCTGATGCAAGAAAACGGCGTCACCATCGAACGCGATTGGTTCCTTCGAGAGACAGCAGGCAACACCAACGCCATGATTCTACGCCGCTTCATCAACGAACAGTTCACCGATGACGAAGTCCACACCCTCGGCGAATACAAAGAAGTCATTTATCGGGGCATTTCCCACGATACAATGACACCGCTCGCCGGTTTACATTCTTTCCTCGAAGACGCCCGCAGGTATGGAATCAAATTGGGCGTCGCAACTTCTGCGACGCCCGAAAATATCAACTTTGTTCTCTCTGCAATCGGTTTGCGCGAGTATTTCGATGCCATTGTGGGAGCCGCCGATATTACTCACGGCAAACCCAATCCTGAGATTTTCCTTGCGACGGCGCAACAACTTGGTGTCGCGCCCGAAGAGTGTCTTGTTTTCGAGGACGCGCCGGCAGGTATCGAAGCCGCCCGCCGCGCCAATATGCGTACCGCCGTTCTTCTTACCTTGCTGAAGGAAGATGACCTGACAGAAATGACGCATCTTGTCGCGTCCGCGTCCGATTTCACGTCGCTTTCCGTCGCCGAACTGCTTAAAACGCCATAAAATGCAGTAGACAGGACAATTCATTCTGATCCACGAAAAAACACGAAAAAAAGACACAAACAAAGCCGCCGCAAAAGACACAAAAAGAGAAGCACAGAGATTCTGGAATGGATTCTGTGTGCTTGTTTTGTGTCTTTGTGGTTAGGATAAACTCAGTTCTGTTCCCTACTTAGGTGTGAATGAGGTTCCGCAACCGCAAGAACGAGCGGCACTCGAATTTGTCCACTTCCAGCCGCCTTCGAGCAGATTTTTGATGGTATAGTCGAGGATCAAGCCGTCGAGGAATCGCGCACTTCGCTTGTCTACATAGACCGGCAAGCCTTCGAACTCATAAACAAAATCGCGATCTGTGGTGAAGTCTTCCAGATTCATCACATAGGATAAGCCAGAACATCCGCCGCCTTTGACGCCAAGCCGCAAGCCAAAATTTTCTTTGCCTTGTTTTCGCATCAGGTGGCGTACCTGAGTGATCGCGCTCGGTGTGACGGTGATAGTCGGTTGTGCTGTTTCTATCGTCATTGTACTCATTTTTGTCTCTCCAAAAGAGGGCGAGGCAAGCCGCCGCCCCTACAAAATTCCCAATTCCAGTTTTGCCTCATCGCTCATCATGTCCATCGTCCAAGGCGGCTCCCAAACGACGTTGACCATAACATCGGAGACGCCCGGAACTTCCTGCACCTTATGATCGACATCGACGGGAAGCGACTGTGCGACAGGACAGCCCGGCGAAGTCAGCGTCATATTGACCTCGACATGGGCATCGGGCGCGACATTGACCGCATAGATCAAGCCGAGTTCGTAGATATTGACCGGAATTTCGGGGTCGAAAATCGTCCGTATCGCCTCGATGATCTGCGCCTGTAGCAGCGACGCCTCGATAGAGTTCAGCATGACGGCGTTGGGCGTCTGCATTTCGTTTTCCGGTTGTGTGAGTGTTTGTGTGTCCATTATGTTATGTTGCCTGTCGCCTCAAAATGCGTTCGTATTCATCATGCACTCCGATCCAGAACCAGTAGTATTTGTTATCCTCTTCATACGCTAATGCACGATAATTGCTACCTACACGCGCCGACCACAATCCTCTGATTTTCTTGAAATGCAATGAAGGATGGAACGGATCGTTCTCCAGTAATTGATAATTTGCATCTGCCAGCTGTTGAATTTCGTCGGCGAGTGCATTATATCTGTCCCAAAAAGATTTCGTAGTGAAGTGTTCCATCTTAAAGTTTACAATAAAACCCTGCTGCAACTTCCTCTTTTGCCTGAGCGATGAGATGATCTAGTCGTCCAGCATCAAAATCTTCAGCAATCTGTTTGTCCCACAACTCATTACGATACTCATCAAGACGGCACATCAGTTCACGGAAATCTTCCTCAGAAAGTTGTGTGATCACATTTTCCAGTTCTTTGATGTTCATTTTGTTCTCCTTATTGGGCTTATTGTGCAGCAAGGACTTTAATGCGCTGGATCATGCCGTTCAGACCATTGCGGCGGTTCATGCTGAGATTCTCATCAAGTCCCAACTGTTTCAGATAATCCTCGACATCGAACGCAATGATAGTGTCCGCCGTCTCGTCTGCATAGACATTCCGCAAGACCGCGATCAATCCCTTCACGATGGCAGAATCGCTGTCGGCGGCAAAGTCGAACGTCTCGAATTTTGGCTTCGGAGTGACCCATACCTGACTCTGGCAGCCATGAATGCGGTTGTTCTCGATCTTTTCGGCGGCATCCATCGGCGGGAGTTTGCGCCCCAAGTCCATCAGGTAGCCGTAGCGTTCTTCCCAATCGCCCAACATCTCGAACGTCGCAATCATCTCGTCGGCGCGTTCCTGCTGTATCTCGCTCATAATATTTACTCTCCCCTCTCCTCGTAGGAGAGGGGTTGGGGGTGAGGTTATCCCATCATTCGAATCGCCTTGTGAATGGCGCGAACCAAAACGTCCAACTCTTCCTTTGTATTATAGCAGCCCAGAGACGCCCGCGCCGTCGCGGTTTCGCCCAAACGCTGCAAGACCGGATGAGCGCAATGTTGCCCGGTGCGAATCGCAACTCCCTCCTTATCCAAGACGAAGCCCAAATCGTGCGGGTGAATGCCTTCGATATTGAACGAGAAAACGCTCGCTTTGTGCCGCGCCGTGCCAATCATTCGCAAGCCCGGAATTTCGCTCAAAACTTCGGTTCCATACACCATCAATTCTGCCTCATGGCGGGCGAGATTGTCCATACCCAAATCGGTCAGATAGTCTATTGCCGCGCCTAACCCGATGGTTCCGGCGATATTCGGCGTTCCTGCCTCAAACTTAAATGGCGGCTCATTGTAGACCGTTTTCTCGAACGACACCGCCAAAATCATATCGCCCCCGCCCATGAAAGGCGGCATGGAATCGAGCAATGATTTCTTGCCATACAGTACGCCAATCCCCGTCGGACCATATAACTTATGCCCCGAAAATACCAGAAAGTCGCAGTCCATCGCCTGAACATCAATCGGCAAATGGTACGCCGATTGTGCCGCATCTACCAAAACGGGAACGCCATGACTGTGTGCGATTCGAATCACTTCTTCGACAGGATTGACCGTTCCGAGCGCGTTGGACATCTGCACAATGCCGACAAATTTGGTGCGCGGCGAAAAGAGTTTGGCGTACTCTTCCAGAATCAACTCGCCCGAATCGGTGATCGGAATGACCTTGATCACTGCGCCTTTTTCTTCGGAAAGCAGCTGCCAAGGCACGATATTGGCGTGATGCTCCATCTCGGACAGAATGATCTCGTCACCCGCCCCGATATTCTGCCGTCCCCACGTTTGCGCGACAAGGTTGATGCCCTCGGTGGCGTTGCGGACGAAAATGATCTCCTCGAACAACTCCGCATTCAGAAAATGCTGAACCTTGTGCCGCGCCATCTCGAACGCCCGATCCGCCTTCGCTCCAAGCGCGTGACTGGCACGATGCACATTCGAGTTGTAGGTCTCATAATATTCACGCAGGGTGTCAATGACGATCTGCGGCTTCTGCGTCGTGTTGGCGTTATCGAGATAGACAAGCGGCTTTCCATTGACCGTTTCCTGCAAAATCGGAAAATTCGCCCGCACTCGCTCTATATCAAATGTCGAAGCCGTTTCCACTGTCGGCTTTTCGACCTCAAGTATCGCTGTCATGCTCCTAAAGTCTCCTCGATGACATTGCCGCCGGGCAGTAGTCGGTACAACGCCCGCAACACTTCGGCACGAACCGCCTCCACCGGAATCCGCTCCACCACTTCGGCGGCGAACGCAAACGTCAGCAATGCCCGTGCCTCTTCCGCTCCGATGCCCCGCGAACGCAAATAAAATAACTGCTCTGCGCTCAACTGTCCAATCGTCGCGCCGTGTGTACAACGCACATCGTCGGCGAAAATCTCCAACTGCGGCTTGGTATTGATGCTTGCCTCTTTCGAGAGAAGCAGGGTTTGGTTGGTCTGTTTCGCGTCGGTTTTCTGAGCATCTTCGCGGACAAAAATTTTGCCGTTGAATACGCCCCGCGCCTGACCGTCCAAAATGCCCTTGTACAGTTCGTGGCTGTTGCAGTGCGGCAGAGCGTGATCAATGGAGGTATGGTTATCCACCAATTGCTTTCCACCCGCAAAATAAAGCCCATCGAGCGTACACTCGCAGCCTTCCGCCCGCAAACTCGCGTTGTGATCATTGCGAACAATCGCGCCGCCGAGCGTAATACTCTGCGAACGGAAATTGCTGTCGCGATTGAGTTCCACCTGCATGGTCGCGATATGGAACGAGCGATCATTCTTCTGGACGATTTTGGTATGCCCGACCACGGCGTTCTGCGCCAAGATCACTTCGGTCACTGCATTCGAGAACGTGACGCCCTCGCCAATGCTGACATACGTTTCAACAACCGTCGCCTGACTATTTTCCCCCGCCAAAATCAGCGTGCGCGGATGCGAAATAACCGCCTGACTTCCCGCCGTCGAAACAAACACCAACTGGATCGGGTCTTCAACGATAACATTCCGCCCGATTGAAACAAACGCACCATCGCTCAGAAAAGCGGTGTTTAACGCCACAAACGGCTGCTTATCGAACGTGGCATATCGCGCCAAGTGCGTTTCGATGTGCGAATTGGCGGAATGCGCTGCGATACTCCCGATCACGATTCCGTTCGGCGCATTTTCGATCTGTGACAATTCCGGCGCGAACGCTCCATTGACGAACACAAGCCGCAATCCACCCAAATTCCCAAACGGAACCGCCGCCAACGCTTCCGCCGTAACAACGGAACTGCCGCCAACCCCATAATCGTTCTCGAAAATCGGCGCGACGTTGGTATATCGCCACTCCTCATCGTGCCTGTTCGGAATGCCCAACTCGGAGAAACGCGAAAACGCCGCTTTCCGCAACGGATTCAACCATGCGGGCGCATTCTCGGCAAGCGGCAATATCTCGAACTGTGGGGCGAACGAGGTGACCGGCTCAAAAATAGATTTCACTGGCATAACCGTATCGCCTCCTTATACGCCGACCACTTCGCGGGCAGTCTCTTCAATCCAACCATAGCCCTTGGCTTCCAGTTCGAGTGCCAGTTCCGCACCGCCCGATTTGACGATGCGCCCATGCGCTAAAACGTGAACAAAGTCCGGCACGATATAATCGAGCAGTCGCTGATAGTGCGTGACCATAATTACGGCGCGATCCGGACTCCGCAAGGCATTGACTCCCTTGGCGACAATTTTCATCGCGTCAATATCAAGCCCCGAATCGGTCTCATCTAATATCGCTAATTTCGGATCAAGCACCGCCATCTGAAAAATCTCGTTGCGCTTTTTCTCTCCGCCCGAAAAGCCTTCGTTGACCGGGCGACTCAGCAGATCGTTGCCCAGTTCCAGCAGTTTCGCCTTTTCACGTGCCAGTCGCAGGAACTGCGCGGCATCCATCTCTTCTTCCCCGCGATGCTTGCGAATGGCATTGACGGCTGCCCGCAAAAAGTACATATTATTGACACCCGGAATCTCTACCGGATACTGAAAGGCGAGAAAGATTCCTTCTCTGGCTCGCTCTTCGGCACTCAATTCCAGCAAATCTTCGCCGTGGAATGTCACAGTTCCGCCGGTCACTTCATACGATGCACGCCCCGACAGCACTCCCGCCAGCGTACTTTTGCCCGACCCGTTCGGACCCATGATCGCGTGAACCTCACCGGCTTTGACGCTCAGGGTGATTCCGCGCAAAATCTCTTTGTTTTCAACCCGCGCTTGCAGGTCTATAATCTCCAGCATTTATCCCATCCTCAATAAATATAAACCACAGGGAACACAGGGAACACGGGGGCAATGCAAGGACACAGCAAAGACAAAAAGATGCTGAGTTCGTTTTTGTATTTCCCTGTGTCCCCTGTGTTCCCTGTGGTTCTCTGATTTTAGCCGACGCTGCCTTCAAGGCTCACGCCGAGCAGTTTCTGCGCTTCGACGGCAAACTCCATCGGCAGTTCGCGGAACACTTCTTTACAGAACCCATTTACAATCATGTTAACAGCGTCTTCGGTGGCGATGCCGCGCTGATTGCAATAGAAAATCTGATCCTCGCCGATTTTCGATGTCGAGGCTTCGTGTTCGACGGTTGCTGTCGGATTTTTGACTTCGATATACGGGAACGTGTGCGCCCCGCAACGGTCTCCAAGCAGAAGGCTGTCGCACTGCGAATAGTTACGGGCGTTGTCGGCTCCGGCGTTGATTTTGACCAAACCGCGATAGGTGTTCTGCCCCTTGCCCGCCGAAATGCCTTTGGAGACAATCGTACTGCGGGTGTTTTTGCCGATATGAATCATTTTGGTTCCGGTATCGGCTTGCTGGCGGTTGGCAGTCAGGGCGACGGAATAGAACTCGCCCACGGAGTTATCGCCGAGCAGGATGCAGGACGGATATTTCCATGTCACTGCCGAGCCGGTTTCGACTTGCGTCCATGTGATTTTGGAGTCCTTGAACGCTTTGCCGCGCTTGGTGACAAAGTTGTAGATGCCGCCTTTGCCGTTTTTATCGCCGGGATACCAGTTCTGGACAGTCGAGTATTTGATGGTCGCGCCAGCGAGTGCCACCAGTTCGACTACTGCCGCATGGAGTTGGTTTTCGTCGCGCATGGGGGCGGTACAGCCTTCGAGATA
>Ga0163154_10009167_pt1 | contig 11339 bp, 9 predicted proteins | sample OliLakLV19MP9P1_FD_148649 | JGI IMG/M metagenome (GOLD analysis project Ga0163154, IMG submission 148649) | Freshwater microbial mat bacterial communities from Lake Vanda, McMurdo Dry Valleys, Antarctica - Oligotrophic Lake LV.19.MP9.P1 | ecosystem: Environmental > Aquatic > Freshwater > Lake >...
ACTCCTGCTCCGGTGTTTTTATCTGTTGTTTTAGCAAGTAGGTTACAATATTAATAAGGCATATCATAGCGTTAGCGCAAATTTCAGGCTCAGGGTTTTCTATTGCTTTGATATAGGTTTCATACGTTGCATTTTCGGTTCGGTTGAGCTGGCTAAAGCGAATGGATAGTTTATTATTGCGATCCCATTTAGGTAGTTTGTTGGTTCTTAAAAAATCTTCGTAAGCTATCATCAGTTCCCCTAAAGAAGCACGGGCAACATTGGTTAATTTTATTTTTGTTTCTTTTAAAGTGGCTGATGCCATGCTGGCCTCTGCAATGTTTTGTTTGCCACTCCTGGCCGCCTGCACCATCTGATTTATCGTGCGGTGGTATTTTTTAAAAAAGCGTTTGGTAAAGTAAACAGTGCCATCGTAAATAATTTCTCACTTTTGGTAGGTTATCAGTTTGCGGTAGCCACCGTTGGCAGGTATAAAGCCAGGGTTATTTGGGTTTTGTTTATCCATTTTGGCAGTGTGTTTTGTGGGACTTTGTGACACACTGGTTACTGGCGCTGCATAGTCCGTCGCAAGGGGTAACATATTGTACCATGAAGCTACAAATGTATTGGCTGCCTGCAAAGAGCAATTACTTTAAAAACTACCCTTTATTATTCTTTTTAAAATTCTCAGCTTGCTCAAAAATTTCCACATACACTTCGTCCCTCTCTACTGGTGGATAACCAAACTCGTCTAACAAATATGAGCCATACAGGCGCAGGGCTCCAGCCCTGTGTTCGTGTTATTGCTAATCTTTGTTCATCGGAAATTATCCTTTAAAACAATACCCAGCTGTTCACGGAGTAGTAACATGGGGGCGCAGGTCTGAAGTCCTGAGCCTGTTGATAGCCATCACCGCATGATGGCTATTTTACAATCGGGTAAAATCTACCGGATTTAATTATTGTAGAATGAGTACAGCAATTCGTGGATTAATAACTGTAGTTAACAGGTAGGAGACATGCTCCTAAAAGGGGCGATAAAATCGCCGCCAATTTATTGTTTGTATCATTATATCTTTTATTGCACCAGCAACACTTTATGTGCTTTTTTATAACCGCCTGGCAGGCTTACCCAAACTACATAAGCACCGGGTGGTAGTGATTTATTAACTGCAACGTTTACCGTATTTTCATTTCGCAATCGCCTGCCAAACCGATGTACCAGCACACCAATGCCGTTATACAACGATACTAGTATTTCACCCTCTTCTGCCTCCAGCAAATTCAATCTTATTACAGGATTGCCGGCAGCTACCGGGTTGGGATTTACTACAACCACCTGGCCTTCGCCATTCCTTGATTTTGCCAGGCGAGTTACTTTGCTGATTGATTTTTCACCACTTTTTTCAATGGTAACAATGCGGTAATAATTGATTGCGCCGGCATTGCGATGCATATATTGGTAAGCGGCATCATAGCTATTGCAGGGCACCGTGGCAATGCCAACAAACTCACGGCCATTGCTGCTATACTGTACTTCAAAACGCTCAATGCCTGTGGCCGCTGCAACCTGCCAGTTAAGCAACGGAAAATTATCTTTCCAAACAGCAGTGAAGTTTACAAGCTGTATGGCCAAAACAATATTGGAGTAAAAAATGGGTAAGGCTGTGTAACTATTCAGCAGAATATCGCCGGTATCAGCAGTATTCATACAAAGCCATTGTTGCAGCACACTGCTGTACAACTGGCGGTAATCATATTGCATGGGTACATGGTCGTGGCTGGTAGGGTTAGCAGGCAATACAGGCGATGTACCCACCATGCCGCCACTTACCCTTGTGCCAAAAAATATAACGGGTGCCGCTTCCCCATGATCGGTACCAAGAGAACCATTGGCTTTTATATTTCTTCCAAATTCGCTAAAGGTCATGCCACTCACTTTATCCGCTACATTCATCAGCTCAAGATCGTTTTGAAAAGCAGCGATCGCCTTGCTTAGCTTAGCCATGGCAACCGGGTGCCTTCCCTGGTTGTAATTGCCGGCTTGCACCTGCGAATCGTGTGTGTCAAAAGAGTCTGGATGGTTTACGATATAAACAGGTGTTCTTAATCCTCCTTTTACCAGCCGGGCCACAATTTTTAGCTCGCTGGCAAGCTCTTCATCCGGATATTGAGTGGAAAGCGTAGCAGCTGTGTTGTATGCATTTTTAATAGTGTCTGTGTAAGCGTTACTCTGGTCTTTCATCAGCCTTATAAAAGAAAGTTCATTTCCATAGTCTGTGTTGGGAGCAGGATCCGCTGTTTCGTTTATAATATTAATTAGCGACTGCGGATCACTAACATTATAACCCACATTAATGGGAGTACCCTGAAGTGTAAGCGGCAACGAACTTCCAATTTGAATGGCAAGCGGGTCGGTCATATTGCTGTTGGGGTAGCCGGTGGGGAAACCCGGATTGTCAACCTGCAGGTAACGTCCGAGCCAGCCTGTTGACACTATCTGTGTGCTGTCGCTGCCAGACTGCATAATATCAGTTGACCTGAAGTGAGAAAAATTTGGGTTGCTATAGCCAACGCCCTGCACAATGGTTACCTTATTGTCGTTGTACAAATTCCGCAATTCTGCAAGCGCCGGGTGCATGCCTGTTGTAGCATTATTATTGAGCGATAATATTTGCGCCCGTGGCGGTACAATGCCGGGCCTTGCCACAGCCAATGAACTATATTGATCAACCGGGATAATAAAATTTAAGCCATCATTGCCACCGGTTAATTGTATAATCACCAGCACTTTGTTGCAACTGTTGAAGTTTAAAGCTACTTCCTTTAAAAAAGGACTATCGAGTAAATTGGTAGCATGCAACATCGATTTGCCCAGCATGGTGGCTGCACCAGTTAAAGAACCGATTCTTATAAAATCCTTGCGTTTCATACAATAATTTTTATTGGTTAGTGGTGGCCGTTAGCATTATGCCAGTTGAAATTCTGCCAGCCGCACAATGGTGAAATATAAATTCCGCAAGCGGTAAGTAACCTGCGATTGTAGGTTTGTATCGCCTGGATTGCTGCTGTACTCATTCCATAAACCCGACCAGTAGCCGTCGGTTGATTGACCACTGAGCAATGTTTGTGTTTTTATCTGTGCTTTCTTTTCAGCAGACAAATCAACCGGCAACAGGAATTTAATAGTGTCTGCCACAAGCGTGTCAGGGTTGCCGGGAGCAGTGCTTTGCCTTGCCCACGCAACCAGGTCAACTTTCCAGTCAATAATATAAGTGTAGCCCCACAACAAACCTTCAAGGTAGGCGTACCTTCTTTGCATTGAATCGCTGGATATCCATGACTGGTGAAACGAAGGCTCCTGGTAATAAGGCCGCCAGCCGGATACTGTGGGAGGGTTTAGTATATCCTGCTCCGTTGTGTCGCATTGCCAGGTTGTGGTGCCATAACCACCATACAGTGCTTCATAGTCGCCTGCGTTGGCAGGGCTTATATTCATGTTAAACACCCTGTAAAAACCTACATAAAGATCTAACGGGCTTTTGATCAGTACACCCCGGTTGGCAGCATCAAAAAAATGTTGGCTTTTAAACAATTGCTGTAGCACGGGCCTTATTTCCCAATTACTGTTGATAAAAGTTTGTGCCATTGGGGCAATTACGTTTGCCTCAATAGTGGCATCAATATCGTAATACACAAAAAAGCGGTACAGCCTGCGGCAAATATATTTTGCCACTACCTGTTGCTTGCTGAATATCATATTGATCAAATCGTCCAGTTCCAATGCACCATTGGCGCCTGTCCTGTTGTTGATGACGGTGTTATTAAAAAATGCAGAAAATGTTTTATTATCCTGTGAGTGCCTGTCTGCAAAAAAATTAGTAGCTGTATTTAGCTGGTCAAAATTTTCTGTTCGCCACCCGCTAAGCACTTTAGCTGCCTGTGCTATATCGCTTTCGGTGAATTGGCTTTCGGGGGCTTTGCCCAGCGTAAATAATTCAAACAACTCACGTGCAAAATTTTCGTTTGGTTCTGCCGCCGTATTATTTTGATTGCTCAGGTAGTTCATCATGGCAGGGTCAGTACACATTCGCCTTGTCATCGTTTTAAAATTACCCAGGCAGTTATTACGCAGCAACGATAAGTAGTTATACATAATGCGGCCGGCATTAATACCGGCTTCGCTCTGCTGCTCCAGCAGGAATAACTGCACGGGAATAAAATGGTACCAGAACAAGAACATCTTTTCTGTGATGGAAGTGTTGCTTTTTATAAAAGCGCCCATCTGCCAGTTTTTAATAGAGCCGTAAATACGGGCAAAACCTGTTTCAGGATGTTTGGATATGCCCCACTGCAATGCACTGTTCACCCATGTTTGGCCATAAGGCACGCCTGTTGCATCAGCCTGGCTATTTTGATAATTATTTATTGGAGGTGCTAAAGCAGGTATGCCTGACTGTGAAGGAATTAATAAATCAACTGCCTGCGACACAGACAAACCGTTCAAAACCGCAAGGTCGTTTTTACGGAACCCGAGTGTTACCCTGTTGATTAAATGTTTCTTTTCCCAATCACCAAAGCTGCCTGTGTATGGTGCCAGCCCGCTTGTAACCGGACCAACTCTTAGAGCAACCCCACTTCTATTGCCACCTGCACGGCCAGCCCTTTTACGGGAATATTTTTTAAACAGCGGATCATCTTCTTTTAAAGGAGATGGCTTGCTTTGCGGTGTTTTTTTTCCTGAAATTTTTTTGAAGAAATCCCTACGGTAGTTTTTCAGTTGCATATCAGTAATTTTTTTGTGGCAAGTAAACCGTGCAGCCAAATGACAATTGTTTTATAGAAGTACGGTAATATAAAACATAATTTTTAAATTTCATACCGAAGCAAAAAAAACATATCCACAGCGTTTTTAATGGGTGTTTTTACAGTGGGATACGTAGAATTACAATAGCTTTCGTGTATGATTTCGGTTTTGTATCAATATCTTGTTGAACGAATAGCAGCTGCTTAAATTATCAATCAAGATAAATTTAATAGTTTTTTCGAGGAGTATGTTATAATGACATTAGGCGAAAGGCTGGCAGCATGATCTGTTTTACAGCGCAATACATTTTGCAGGAAGATGAGTATGGGAGGTTTCAGTTGTGCCTTAATTTGTCCGGGTTCTTTTATTTATTATTATTTTTCTGCGCTGCATGTTCCATTTTAGAAAGTATTTGTCTTACACGTACGCTACTGATCCCATATTTTAAGGCAATATCTTTCAGTGAACTTCCCTTTTTACGAAGCTTGTAAATGACTGCATTTCTCTTCTTAATGTCTTCAGACTGAAACATATTTTTATTACACCTGGTTTAACTATTCTCTACAACGTCTCTCAAAAAGCATTGCAGCAGAGCTGAGGGCGTTGCGTTAACAATACGCAACGTCCCTCTTACGCACACAAAGCCATAAGGAGACGTTGCGGGAAACAAGCATCGCTATAAAATAATTCAACCTGCTTACATTTTTCAAAGCAAAAAATTAAGCAAAAAGAGCCCTTTTCAACAGATCATCAGCAACCGTTTCTGTCCATTTTTTTCGGTTGGCGCACGATGAACACAAGGAGGCACCTGGCTTTCAGGATGATCAACCGCCAGCCTCCATAAGTTACCGGGGCCTAAGCGGATGGGGCGTGCACCAGGTTTAGCCTGGTAGTGTAAATCGAAGAAATGCTCACTTAAAAATGATTCAAAACCTTCACCTGATCCAGGATATAATTTTTTGAGTTCATCCCGTATTTCGGGAACCAGCACTTTTTGTATGGCTTGTGCATTTTGCAATATTTCACTCTGCTCGCCATAGTACGTGCATAAAAAGGTATCTGCTGGCACAGGAGAGCGATCTACATGAAAAGAATAAACATCGGTTGGAAAAAACGGATAGTCATCATCTCTGTCATAGCACTTAATCAGGTTAAGGGTTGGGGCTGCGCCATGAGCTTTCAATTCCTTCAGGTCGTTTAAAATAATTTCACGGGCAAGTTGCCCCTGTTCACTCAATGGAAGTTGTCGAAGCCCGGCTTCCTCAAGTACCGCTATATTTCCCGTTAGTTCTACCTTTTTAGCAATCTCGCCAAAATCACCTGTTAGTTTACGGGACCAGCAAATTGCATTTATTTCTCCATGAAAAGGCGTGGAAACTAGGTCTTGAAAATTCGTGACACAGTGAATTTGATGCTCAGCAGCAGGAAATAAATTGATCATAATGGTTTAAATAAGTATAAAATTGTATATTCCTGTCATGTGGACCCGGCATTCCTGCCATGAGGACCCACCTTTGAGAGAGCAATAATTGTAAGAGCTTTTATAAAATTAAAGGTACATTATGAAGATATGTTTTCCTGCATAATTTTTTTCTTTCTTCTTGATTCTCCTTTTAATTCAATGCGATGCACTTGTGCTGTCATTCTGTCCATAATAGCATCTGCAAGGGTAGGTTCATTTATATATTCATACCACTTGGCTACCGGCAATTGTGAGGTAATGATAACCGATCTTTTTGCATACCGGTCTTCAAGTATTTGCAGCAGGGCAAGCTTCACATCCTGGTTTAAAGATTGCAGTCCAAAGTCATCCAGAATGATTAATGGTTGACGTTCCAGAAAATTTAAATATTTAATATAGGTTCCATCAAGTTTTGCGAGGGTGATTTTTTCTATGAGTCTGTTCATGTTGAGGTAGGTGGTCCTATGTCCTTGTATACATGCCTGGTGGCCCAGAGCGCAGGCAAGATAGCTTTTTCCACATCCCGTAGCTCCTGTTATCAAGATGTTCTCACCTTGCTTTATATAGTGTCCTTCGAGCAATGTGGCCAGTTGCTGTTTGGTAAAGTTGCGGCTTACGGAACATTCTACCTGTTCGGCTACTGCGGGTAAACGCAGTTTGGCCAGTTTGAGGTAGTAGGAGGTTCGTTCATTGTTTCTTGATAATGACTCTGCTTGCATAAGTTGTGCTATTAACTCATGCGCTTCCAGTTGTTGATGGATGGGTAATTGCAGTTGCAGGGCGTATGAAGTTTGCATACCGTGGAACTTTAATTGCTGCATTTGCCCGAGTGTTTCATTTGTGTTCATGTTGTTGATTTTTGGTTTATAAATTATTTAATCTTTTTTTGTCAGATTTTTTTGTGGCGCATTTTGGGCAGAGGATTTACTTATGGTCTGCGAACCAAAAAGAGGTATGCAAAATCCTCTGCTCAAAATGTGCAAGCCCGCGGCAGCGTCAGGGTGCCGGCATTTATTGATAATCCCCTGCTCCACGGATGTTGTCATGTTGAGGCAGCGGGGTATTGTCAAAGAGTAAAGCTTGTTTGTCCAGGCCCTTCTCCAATATGCTTTTAATCATGGTGTAATTTATTCTGGTGCCATTGGACGCCCTCTGGCAGGCAGCTTCAAGCCGTAGGGCAGTGTATTTTTTTTCAAGCATCATCATGCCATTACAGGCTTTATAATTCTGCTCCATGTAAATACTGCTATCAAGTATGTGCTCAGCAACCTGCCGGGTATATTGGCCTATGTTGGCAGCCTGCGCCAGCAAGCCTTCCTTTGTCCATCCCTTTACCTGGTGCATGTGCAGGTGGTTGGGTGGCATGTGTTCAGTAAGGGTGGTATAAGCCTTGTTAGTGCTTTTTCGGAAGTGTAATGCGATGCGCCCAAAGTCATAATATACTTCAACAGTGCTGTTGTCGTAAAGCACTTTTACCTTTTTGCCAACATAGCTGTAAGGAACGCTATAATATAAATGGTCTTCTGTTAATTGTATATGATAATTACGCTGCACCGTTACCATTGCAATTTTTTTATGCGTAAATACTTCTTCCGGTAAACTCCTTAGTTTGCTGCGTTCGTATTGTTCATAATAATAACAACGGCTATATACGGTGTTCTTGTAGGACTTGTTATTGAGCGTTGTAAGTTGATTGAGCATAGCATGCTGCAGTTCTTCGAGGCTAAAGAAATCTGTATTACGCAGCGGGGCATAAATATTTGTATAAACTATTTTTACTGCACCTTCCACCATCGCTTTATCACGGGGACTGTAAGGACGGGTGGCGCTGAAGGTGGTCTGATAATGTTCACTCAGTTGGTTACACACTTCGGTAAACACTGGTTCATATTTACCGGGACGCTTTACCGCAGTTTTGAGATTATCACATAAAATGGTTTTAGGAACTGCTCCATAAAATTTAAGCATGGCATTGATGCAACTCACAAAATCAGCCGTACGCTGCGTGTGTACAGCTTTACAGAAGATAAGACCACTATAAGGCAGAATAGCAACAAATACTTCTACATTGATCACTTCGCCACCATCGGGATTTATATATCGAAGCTTTTTGCCGGCAAAATCTATCATCATCATGTCACCTGCTATATACTCCAGGTGCATTGATGTATCGGTATGCTTTAAAAACTGATTGAAGTGGTAGCAGTACCGGCTGTACGTATAGCCATCCATAAACTGCTCCTTGTATTCTACCCACAGTATTTGCCTGGTTACACCGGTTTTACGCAATTCCTTTTGGGCATAAATAAAATGCTTCGCTAATGCATCCTGACGATCTACCGTAAATGAAAGCACTTCATTGTTATAAGCTTTATCAGCTAACTGCTTGTTGCTTAATTCAACCGGCGCATCACCTGACGGAGGCTCTAAACGCACCAGGTATCGCTTGATAGCATTACGACTTATACCCGTACGGCGGGCAATTTCTCTAATTGCTACTCCATCTTTTTTTAATTGTAATACTTGCTTTAACTGTTCCATTGTTAACGGCTTTTGCGACATGATTCCCTTTGTTTTGTGAAGGGTAAAGCACATTATAAAAACCGAACAATTACTTTCTCTCCCAAGGGTGGGTCTTCATGCAGGAATGGCAGACGGCTTATCAATCATCTTAAATTGAATGATGAAAGCAAGGGTGGGTCTCCATGCAGGAATAATTAATTCCAATCACCAACCTGATGACTGAATTAAACAGTTATCAGGGGTGGGTCCTCATGCCAGGAATGGTGGGTCCACATGAAAAGGAATGGTGGGTCCACATGGACAGGAATCTCCAATAACTTTAGCTTGAAGTACATGTTGTAGCTATCGGGTAACAAATAGATACGTCATTTTATTCTTACTGTTGAACTGATTTAATTGTTTTTAAAATCAGTAGCAAAGTATTGAAGTATGAAATTATTTACAAAAGTAACCGAAGCAAAAAAAAGCACAGGCTATAAACCTGTGCTTTCAAATTATTAGTAGTTATGATAGATTTAATTTTCTAACAGCTTATACATTTCCTCCAGTTTGGGCGATAATATTATTTCAGTACGCCTGTTTATTCCCCGGCCCTCTGGAGTGGAATTTGCAGCAAGCGGATCAAAAAAACTATGACCAGATGCTATTACTCTAACCGGATCAACTTTATAAGTATCAACCAATATGCGTACAATTGCATTGGCACGGGCTGTGCTTAAATCCCAGTTATCTTTATATTTTCCACGGATCGGAATACTGTCGGTATGTCCTTCAATATTCACCGCCACGTCGGAATTTAGGTTAAGTACTGCTGCCAGTTTTGAAAGTGCATCCACACCTTTGGGATTAACCACTGCACTTGCAGAAGGAAACAATAAATTTTCTGAAAGGCTTACATAAACTTTTCCGTTTTTTTGATTTACAGAAAGATCATTTTTGCTGAACCCTTTCAAGGCCTCGGTCATCTTATTTTTAAGCATGTCCGATTTGTTTTTTTGCTGCTCCAGCAATGCCTGCAGCTTTAGTAATCTTTGTTGTTGCTTTTGCAGGTTCTGCTGACTTTCCGACAATTGGCTTTGTTGATCGGCACTCACCTGCCCCAATTGTGAATTTTGATTATTAAGTTTAGAAACCTTGCTGTTGAGGTCAGCAACATTTGCCTTAAATGTTGTAATCTCAGACTCAAGTTTCGCAATCTGGCTGGCAAGATTGGCACTATCAGTGCGCAGGTTAGAAGTTTCTAACTGAGATTGTTTCAGCGATCTGCTGGGAACACAACTGGCAGCTACTACTATAATGGTTAAGAACAGTAAATACTTTTTCATATCTTTTAATTTTAATCATATGAATGAGATAATTGTGCCTGATAATATTTAGCTATTAAAGTTGATTTATCAGGATACTAGTGAGGAAAAATGACGAAAGATTGGTGATTTTAATACCCACAAATAAGAACACGCTAACTGGTACCGGTTTGTAAATGATATTTCCCCCACTTAGAAAAATTATTTTTATCGGGGATTTTTTGGGGGAATAATGCTATTGCTTTTTAACGCAAGGCGTCCGTACTATTACTCGGTTGACCAATCTTCCATTTTAATTCCGCTGATGCGCTTAAAATGATTTGTGTTATTGGTAACCATTGTCAACATATGGATTACAGAAGTTACGCCAATTAAAAGGTCAAAATCATCAATAGGTATCCCTGCTTTTTGAAGTCTTACCTTTTCTTTTGCATATAAGTCCAAAAAATGAAAAACAGGAAGTATTTGTACACCTGTCAAAAAATTGTCTAAAGCTTTTTTATTCTTTTCGGTTTTCTCACTTTGTTCGACATCAAATTTAAGTTCGGCTAAAGTCATTTCGGAAATATAGCAATTGTCCGCTTTCGCCTTGTCAAATTTTGCTTCAAGGTCTAATTTGCCCTTCCTGTAAAAGATAGCGATGTTAATGTCAATAAGAAATTTTTCAAAACGATTCCATTTGTCTGGTATAAACGCTATTGTTTCGGATCTCTTCGATAATCTCTTCGGCACACTTCTTTGAGTCAAACGTACCAAAGGCTTTTTTGAAAGATGATTTTTTGTTTGTCAGGTCGGCTTTAACCGAAGCTGTTAGCTTAGATATAAGGTCGAGGTTGTTATTCGTACTTAAATTATCCAAAAGCTCAACATTACCATCAACAATTGTGGTATTTATTTCTGCTGTTTTCATGTTGTAGAATTTAATGAAAAAGAACGGAGATTTGATTTTATTGTTAAACTAAAAGTTGCAGCGAAGGATTGCAAGCGCTTAATTATAAAGAAGCGTAATGATTTGTACATTCTGTGTAAATTCCTGAAATAAGCGGTGTCAAATAGATAAGAAGACAGCTTTGGTGCCGATGATTACTATTAAAGAATTTGCAGACTTATATCAAACGAACAGCCCACAATAACTGATAATTTTATTGGTTAAAATTGCTTGTTTATGTCACAAAAATTAATCGCTGCTTATGCGCCGGTATTTGAAGCCGCCATTACCTGGAACCCGAAATAAGTCAGAAAAAAAAGTTGGCATTCCATTTGA
>Ga0163154_10009171_pt1 | contig 11333 bp, 6 predicted proteins | sample OliLakLV19MP9P1_FD_148649 | JGI IMG/M metagenome (GOLD analysis project Ga0163154, IMG submission 148649) | Freshwater microbial mat bacterial communities from Lake Vanda, McMurdo Dry Valleys, Antarctica - Oligotrophic Lake LV.19.MP9.P1 | ecosystem: Environmental > Aquatic > Freshwater > Lake >...
ACATAACAGCACCTACAAAAAATTGGCGGTTCAGTGGTTAAATGAAGCTTTGTGCTTCGTATCAAGTTTTGTGGTGGCAGACAGTTTTCGTCTTCGAAATCGCCAACTTCTTGTAGCTGCAAACCGTTACAAGCAACCCTAAAACGACCGACAGTGCAACAATGAACAGACAGAAAAGACACCGCGACAGCCAACCCTTCGCAAAATTAAAAGAGGTGTTTTGCCTACGCACTTGCAGACACAAAAACACCACATTTAATTTTGCCCAATCGCACCCAAAGCCCACCCACCACCCGACAAGTGGACTGCGGACAATTTGAGAGCAACTTTTAACAATAACAGGGTTATAAAACTTAACTTGCAGACGATTTTTAATAATAATATTGACAGCGAATAATGGCAAAAAAGGAAATAAAAGAAAAAGCAATTGAAGTAACACTTTGGGAAGCTGCCAATAAATTAAGAGGAAGCGTAGAGCCAGCCGAATACAAACACGTTGTTTTAGGACTTGTTTTCTTAAAGTTTGCCAGTGACAAGTTTGAGGAACACAGAGCAAAATTAATTGCCGAAGGCAAAGAAAAATACATTGAACTTGCCGACTTCTACAATATGAGCAATGTGTTTTTCTTAGAAGAAATTTCACGGTGGAGTTACATTGTAAAGAAGGCAAGACAAAACGATATTGCTTTAATCATTGACACCGCATTGCATACCATTGAAAAAGATAACAAAGCATTAAAAGGAGCTTTGCCCGACAATTATTTTTCGCGTTTGGGCTTAGACATTACCAAATTGGCGGCATTGATTAGTGAGATTGACCGCATCGACACGCTGAAAGATAAAGGCCAAGATATTGTTGGCAAAGTGTATGAATATTTTCTGAAAAAGTTTGCGATTGCAGAGGGAAAAGGAAAAGGAGAATTCTACACACCAAAGACAATTGTAAGTTTAATTTCTGAAATGATTGAGCCATACAAAGGAATAATATACGACCCTGCCTGCGGCAGTGGCGGTATGTTTGTTCAATCCATCAAGTTTATTGAAGCACACCACGGAAATAAAAAAGAGGTTTCCATTTACGGACAGGAATACACAAAAACCACTTACAAGTTGGCAAAAATGAATTTGGCTATTAGAGGTATTTCCGCAAATCTTGGTGAAAAAGATGCCGACACATTTGCTGACGACCAACACAAAGATTTGAAAGCAGATTACATTATGGCTAATCCACCTTTTAATCAAAAAGATTGGAGAGGTGCAAACGAATTAATTGATGACCCAAGATGGAGAGGTTATGATGTGCCGCCAAAAAGCAACGCCAACTATGGTTGGATTTTGAATATGGTTTCTAAACTTTCTGAAAACGGTGTTGCAGGTTTTATATTAGCTAATGGTGCATTGAGTGGCGGTGGCGAAGAATATAAAATCAGAAGAAAACTAATTGAAAATAATTTGGTGGAAGCCATTGTAATTATTCCGAGAGATACATTTTATACGACTGATATTAGCGTTACACTTTGGATACTCAACAAAAACAAAAAGGAAAGAGCCGTTGAAATAAACGGAAAACAAAAAAAATACCGTGACCGAGAAAAAGAAATTCTGTTTGTGGATTTAAGAAGATGGGGACAGGAATTTGAAAAAATGTTTATTGAATTGACAGAAGAAGATATTGCAAAAGTAGCGGAGAACTACCACAACTGGCAACAAACTGACTACAAAATAAATTACAAAAATGTGCCTGAGTTTTGCTACTCTGCAAATTTTGAACAAATAAAAACTAACGACTTCTCTTTAGTGCCAAGCAAATACATTGAGTTTATTGACCGTGATAGCAAAATAGATTTTGACACGGAAATGAAACGCATACAGAAGGATTTCAAAATTCTTTTGAAAGACGAAAAACAATCGCAAGACCAATTGACGAATGCTTTTAAAGTTTTAGGTTATGAGTTATAAGCGTATTGGCGATTACATACAGTTGGTTGACAACCGCAACAAAGATTTAACGGTTACAAATTTGTTGGGAATAAACATTACCAAAAATTTTATGCCTTCCGTTGCCAATACCTCTGAAAGCGACTTGTCAAAATATAAAATTATTCAGAAAGGACAGTTTGCTTATAGTGCAATGCAAGTAGGCAGGGATGAAACGATTCGCCTTGCTTTGTATGAAGGTGAACAACCAGCAATTATTTCACCTGCATATTTAGTAATTGAATCAAAAGACATAAATGAACTTTTGCCCGAGTATATGATGATGTGGTTTCACCGACCTGAATCTGACAGATACGGCTGGTTCATCAGCGACAGCAGTGTAAGAGCAAGTTTAGAATGGGAACGCTTTTGCGAAATCAAAATTCCAATTCCACACAATGACGAGCAACGAAAGTTTGTCGCACTTTACAATGGTTTAATGACCAATCAAAAAGTATATGCAAACAGTTTAGAAGATTTGCAATTGATTTGCGACACCTACATTGAAAACCTGATTAAAACCGAAGAACCGAAAAGACTTGGGCATTATATTGAACAGGTCGAACAGCGCAACAATGACTTGATTTATGGTGTTGACCATGTACGAGGTGTTTCAAATAATAAGGAATTTATACCTTCAAAAGCTAACAATACAGGAAGAGATCTCGAAAAGTTTTATGTCATTTCTCCAGGCGAATTTGTTTACAATAGTCGGACAACTCGTATGGGAGATAAGGTTGGTTTAGGTTATAACAACACTGATGAAACTTTTCTTACCAGTTGGAACAATTCTGCATTTAGGGTAAGGAAAGACACTTTACATTTACTCAATCCAGCTTATTTGTATATGTATTTTAATCGTCCAGGATTTGACCGCTATGCTCGTTATAATTCTTGGGGAAGTTCAACAGAACTATTCTCTTGGGCTGATATGTGCAATGTAAAATTGCCAATCCCTAATATTAAAATTCAAGAAGCCATTGTAACTATTTACCACACTTTAGAAACTCGTAAACGAATCAATGAGCAATTAAAAAATACCATTAAACCACTTTGCCCAGTGTTGATGAGAGGTGTGGTTGAGAGTATGGAATTGGAGAAGGTAACAAACTAGAAATATGGGGATACAATTAAAACAATTGAGGGTTCACGGTTTTAGAGGTTTAGATAATCTTGAAATTGATTTCGAACCTACTACTGTGCTTGTTGGGACTAATAATGCTGGTAAAACTACTGTATTAAAATCATTACAACTAGCATTATCTAACTCATTTCAAATTACTGACGATGATTTTCATTTTACAGATGCGATTACTCGTGATAAAATTGTAATAGATATATTGTTTATTAGTGTTGATGATGATGGAAATAAAATAGCAGAATTTGAAGATAATTGGGCTACAGTCTTTACTGTAGATAGAATTAGTATTGATTCAGAGGGTAACCAATTTCTTGCATTTAGAACAGTAATTGAGGAGAACTTGATTAGAAAAACATACAAGAAAAAACAATATGTAATTGATGAATGGGGCGAATTTCACGATGATGTAGACAGTTATTGGTATTCAAAAGAATATGAGAAAGAGTTAAGTTTTTACTTTGATGAAATACCGTTTTTCTATTTAGATGCAAATAGAGATATTCTCGATGATTTAAAAAACAAAACATCTTTCTTAGGGAAAATTCTATCTTCAATTACATACAATCAGGAAGATAAAGAATTAATTGAAAATCTCATTAAAGAATTAAATGAAACAACTATTAATAGAAGTGAAATCTTAACGAATCTTGCAAGCACATTGGAAGAGTTAGATACTGCGATGGATAATCCCAACAATACGGTTGATATTACACCATTTACAAAGAAAATCAGAGACCTAAATAAAGGAGTAAAGATTAATTATTCCCAATTTTCGATGGAGTACCACGGAATGGGTACAAGAAGCTGGTCTTCTTTACTCATTCTAAAAGCATTTATTTTGCAGAATATGAAATTGGCAATTCAAAACCAAGTTGCTTATTATCCTGTAATTGCAATTGAAGAACCTGAATCACATTTACACCCAAACGCACAAAAGAAACTTTACTCGCAGATAAATGCTATTGTGGGGCAGAAAATAGTTGCAACTCATTCAAGCTACATTGCTGGAAGTGCTAAACTAAGAGAGGTTAGGAGTGTCTATAGAGATACTTCAAATATTTCAATTGGCAAATTTTTAGAAGCGGATTTTGAAAAAGAGGATATAAGAAAGATATATCGTCAAGTAATAAATACGAGAGGTGAATTATTCTTTTCAAAATTAGTTGTATTGTTCGAGGGCGAAACGGAAGAACAAGCATTGCCGATAACAATTAAAAGACATTTTAATAAAAGCCCTATTGAACTTGGTGTTGATTTTATAGGAGTTGGCGGCTGTGGAAATTACTTGCCTTTCATAAGATTTTTTGAGGCTTTTAATATTCCTTATTTGATTTTTAGTGACAATGAACCTGATGCAAATGCTTCAGTAGTAAATCAAATTTCCAAATCAAAATTAAATGACTTGAACAAAGTTGTTTTTCTCGGTCAAGGAAATGACTTTGAAAAGGAACTCTGCAATGGTGGATATATTGATGAAGTAAAGAAAGCATATCATAATTTGATATTATCGGAGTGTTCAAATGACCAACATAGAGCTGCTAAGCAATTACAGCTAAATCAAATACTTGCCCCCGTTTATTACGGTCTTGTAACAGGGTTAAAAACTCAATTTGCACCTTACATAGGATATGAGTTATATGAGTCAGATAAGCCATTACCACCAAAAATTGTTGAACTATTTGAAAAAGTGAGTTTAATTTTAAATCCTCCAACAAATGAAACAAATTAATTTATCATCAAAACAACAAAGCATTGTAGCGTTAAATGATGGGGCTTTCCTTGTTTTGGCGAGTGCTGGAAGTGGCAAAACTAGAGTTTTAACTGAAAGGATTAAAAGACTTTCAGAAACAGCTGATGGAAAAATATTAGCGATTACATTTACAAACAAAGCTGCTAATGAAATCAGGGAACGCCTTGGTACAAGTGAAAAAATAAAGAAAAATGTATTTGTTGGCACATTTCATAGTTTCTGTCAATCGGTACTTGAACTAAGATTTAAGCTTTTGGGATATAGTAAAATGCCTCACATTTTTGAGGATGATTCTGACAGATTAGAATTGATAAAACAAGCAATTAAATCTGTTCCCCATTTTGAATCCATTTACAATGACCTAGAACCTAAAAAGAAAAACGAATATACTTACAATGCTTTACAGTTTATCTCAACCGTAAAGCGAGAATTATTAACGGCAGAAGAATTAGCTGAAGACTCAGAAAATAATGAGTATCAGTATTTATTTGAAACTTATCAAGATATTTTGAAATCGAACAACGCTATTGATTTTGATGATATAATTAGATTAGTGTATGAACTGTTTACGAATAATGAATCCGTTGCTAACCTATATCGTAAGTCATACTCTTTAGTTTGTATTGATGAATGTCAAGACCTGAATAAATTGCAGTATTTTCTTTTAAAGTCTATATGTGGTAATGCGATTAAAAACGTGATGATGGTTGGCGACCCTAATCAAGCTATCTATGGTTTTAATGGTTCTGCTTCATCTTATATGCAAGAAGACTTTGTTTCAGATTTTCAAGCAAAAGTAATTACACTTGATGAAAACTACCGATGTTCAAAATCTGTTATTGAAGCCTCAAATTCATTAATGAATCTCGATGTAGAGGCTGTTAACTATGTTATAAAGGGGCATTTTGAAATATATCCTGCTCAATCGGAAATTGATGAAGCTCAGTTTATTTTTAATAAAATCAGTGAACTTATTCGCCTTAAAATACATAATGATATTGAAGGTGAAATAACTCATGACAAAATATCAATACTTGCTCGTAATAAGTTTGTATTCAAGCAAATTGAAGAATTGTTAATTAACGAGCAGATACCATATTACTTTAAATCTGGAAATGCTGGCATCAAGTTCAGTTCATCTTCGATGAAAATTTTTGACTTGTTTTTCAGGGTAAAAATTAACCCCTTAGATAAATTACATCTAAAACGATTAGAGGATATTTTAAAGGTAAGTGATATTTACAATTCAGATGAGACCAATTCTTCAAATTTCCCCATTGCTACAAGTATTAAGGACATTGTGAATGAATCCACGATTGACAACTTCCACTTAAAAATTGATGCATTACGAATTTCAATTGAAAAATCAAACTTGGAAGATGATGAAAAGAAAATGACAATTGATGAATTAAATGATTTTGCAAGTCAATTAACTCAATATAAAAAGCAAAATATTAAACCAACTTTAGATGGTTTTAAATCTGCAATTGCTCTCGGGTTGACAAACCATTCTAATAGTAAAGAAATGGGATTATGTTTAAGTACAGTTCACACAATGAAAGGTCAAGAAAGTGAGATAGTTTTTTTAATTGGAATGGATGATGGCACATTCCCTGATTTTAGAGCCGTCAATAAGGGTGGCGAGGAACTGCAACAAGAGAAGAATAATACTTATGTTGCTTTTACAAGAGCTAAGCGATTCCTATATATTACCTATCCTAAAAAGCGTTTAATGCCCTGGGGTGACTATAAGCCAAGGACTATGTCAAGATTTTTAAAGCCTTTAATCTAATGAAATTCACCGAAGAAAAATTAGATAGAGCGTTTACCGAGTTGTTGGGACAGGAAGGAAATAAAATAAGCAATTAAAAATGAACACAGGCGAAATACTTATTTACCAAAACACCGATGGCAACATTAAAATAGATGTTCGATTGGAGGAAGAAACCGTTTGGCTTACCCAAGACCAAATGGCTACCCTTTTTGGTAAAGGCAGAAGCACCATAACCGAGCATATTGGCAATGTATATGAAGAAGGTGAACTGGAACAAAATTCAACTAGTCGGAAATTCCGACTAGTTCGGAAAGAAGGAACACGAGAAGTAGAAAGAGAGATTGATTACTACAACCTAGATGTTATCATTTCAGTTGGCTACCGAGTAAAATCGCCACAAGGCACTCAGTTCAGAATTTGGGCAACACAGCGATTAAAGGAATACATCATCAAAGGTTTTGCCTTAAACGATGACCGTTTTAAAAGCGGAAACTCCATGAACTATTTCAACGAGTTGCAGGAACGCATTCGGGAAATAAGGATTTCAGAACGGTTCTTTTATCAAAAAATAAAAGACATTTACACCACTAGCATCGACTACGATACAAAAGACGAAAAGACCGTTGAGTTTTTTAAAGTAGTGCAGAATAAGTTGCTTTGGGCTATCAGTGAGCAAACAGCAGCCGAGTTGGTGTATCGCAGAGCAGATGCAACATTGCCTTTATTGGGTATGCAATCGTTTGACAAAAAAGCTGTAACACCAATAAAGAAAACAGATGTGAGCATTGCCAAAAATTATTTAAATGAAGATGAAATAAAATTGCTGGGTTTATTGGTTGAACAATATTTGGCATTTGCCGAAACCATGGCACAACAGCAAACACCCATGTATATGAAAGATTGGACAAATAGATTAGACAGCATTCTGCAATTGAACGGAAGGGAGTTGCTTACGCATGCAGGGAAAATAAGCCACGAAATGGCTTTGCAAAAATCAGGTGATGAGTTTGAGAAATATAAATTGGAACAGAAAAAAATAGTAAAAGAACAAAGCTTGAAAGAGATAGAAAACGATTTAGAAAAAATAAAAAAATTGAAGAAGTAAATGAAATTCACCGAGGAAAAATTAGAAAAAGCATTTACTGAATTGTTGGGGCAGGAAGGATTTCCCCACCACTTAGGAATTTCCATTGTCCGAAAGCCTGATGAAGTATTGATAGAAGAAGATTTGCAAGCTTTTCTTTTATCTCAATATGCCAATCACGGTATTACGGTAAACGAAACAAAATCTATTATTCTTCAACTCAAATCCCTTTCTGCTTCAGACTTATACGAAAGTAATAAAACATTTTTGAAAATGCTTTCAGACGGTTTTATTCTCAAACGAGAAGACCGTAACCAAAAAGATATTTACATTCAACTCATAAATTATACTGGCTTAAACAATCACCGCCAACCCGAAGCAGACCAATTAATTTCTGTTGCAGCCGAGCCAGAAGAAGTTTATCCAGCCGATAACAACATTTACAAATTTGTGAATCAATTAGAAATTGTTGGTTCAGAAAAACGAATCCCTGACGGCATTGTTTACATCAATGGTTTACCATTAGTAGTGTTTGAATTCAAAAGTGCCATACGTGAAGAAGCTACTATTTATGATGCTTTCAAACAATTAACGGTTCGTTACCGCAGAGACATTCCCGAACTTTTTAAATACAATGCTTTTTGTGTTATCAGCGATGGCGTAAACAACAAATCGGGTTCATTCTTTGCTCCTTACGAATTTTTCTATGGATGGCGTAGAGTTGCAGGACTTGCAAAAGATGTGGACGGTATTGATAGTATGTTTACACTCATACAGGGAATGTTTCATAAAAACCGTTTGCGTGATATTATTCGCAACTTCATTTACATTCCTGATAGTAGCAAGAAAAGCGAAAAAATTGTTTGTCGCTATCCGCAATACTATGCTGCAAGAGCCTTGTATGACAATATCAAGAAAGCGCAAAAGCCCGAAGGAAATGGAAAAGGGGGAACTTATTTTGGTGCTACTGGTTGCGGAAAGAGTTTCACAATGCTTTACCTCACAAGGCTATTGATGAAAAGTGAATACTTTGAAAGCCCAACCATTGTTTTGATTACAGACAGAACTGATTTAGACGACCAACTTTCGGGGCAATTTACCAACGCAAAAAATTTCATTGGCGATAATTTAGTGGTAAGTGTGGAGAGCAGAACTCATTTGAGAGTACTGTTACAAGGCAGAGAAAGCGGTGGTGTTTTTCTTACCACCATTCACAAGTTTAATGAAGATATTGAACTACTGACTGACAGAACAAATGTAATTTGCATTTCAGACGAAGCACATCGAAGTCAGGTAAACCTTGACCAAAAAGTTAAGGTTACCGAGAAAGGCGTTACGAAAACGTATGGCTTCGCCAAATACCTTCACGATTCATTGCCCAATGCAACGTTTGTAGGCTTTACAGGAACGCCAATAGATGCAACCTTGGATGTATTTGGAAAAGTAGTAGATGCTTACACAATGACAGAATCGGTAAAAGATGAAATCACTGTAAGAATTGTGTATGAGGGCAGAGCAGCCAAAGTATTATTGAATAATTCAAAACTCAAAGAGATTGAAGATTACTATGCCAAGTGTGCCGAAGTTGGAAGCAATGAAAATCAGATTGAGCAAAGTAAAAAAGAAATGGCACAGATGTATGCCATTATTGGCGACCCTGAACGCATAAAAGCAGTTGCACAAGATTTTGTGAACCATTATGAAAAAAGAGTTTCAGAAGGTTCAACCGTAAAAGGCAAAGCAATGTTTGTTTGCAGCACCAGAGAAATTGCGTTTGACTTATACAAAAACATCATTGCATTAAAACCTGAATGGAATGAAATACTTGCAGCCGAAGAAGGTGCAGAACTTACCGATAAAGACAAACGTGAACTGAAACCAATTGAACGTATTAAACTTATAGCAACCAGAGGACAAGATGATTCGAAAGAACTTTATGATTTATTAGGCACAAAAGAATACCGCAAAGAATTAGACCGCCAATTCAAAAACGAAAAATCAAATTTCAAAATTGCCATTGTGGTTGATATGTGGCTCACAGGTTTTGATGTTCCATTCTTGGATAGCATATATATTGACAAACCAATTCAACGGCATAATTTAATTCAAACCATTTCAAGGGTAAACCGAAAGTTTGAAGGAAAGAACAAAGGATTGGTAGTGGATTATATCGGCATCAAAACACAAATGAATTTGGCGTTGAAGCAATACAGTGAAGGCGACAAAGACAATTTTGAAGACATTGCAGAATCAATCATCATTGTAAGAAATCATTTAGACCTTTTGGCTAAACTATTTCACACGTTCGACAACTCAAAATATTTCAAAGGCACAACCATTGAGCAATTAAACACTTTGAATTTAGCTGCCGAATATGTGCAACAAACCAAAGACTTTGAAACCCGATTTATGGGCTTGGTAAAGCGACTAAAAGCCGCTTATGATATTTGTGCAGGAAGCGAACAATTAATGCAGTTAGAAAGAGATTACACCCATTTTTATTTGGCTGTTCGTTCCATTGTTTTTAAACTCACCAAAGGCAATGCACCCGACACAGCACAAATGAACGCCAAAGTTCGGGAAATGATAAAAGAAGCTTTGCAAAGTGACGGTGTAGAAGAAATATTCAAACTCGGTGACGAAGCAGAAACAGAGCAAGATATTTTTGATGAAGATTATTTAGCGAAGATTGATAAAATCAAATTACCGAATACGAAAATCAAATTGCTTCAACAGTTATTGGCAAAAGTGATTGCAGAAATTAGAAAAGTAAATCGTGTAAAAGGAATTGACTTTACTAAAAAGATGCAAGCATTGGTTGAACGATACAATAACCGTGATGCAAACGACATTTTAAGAAGTGAAGTGTATGAAGAAATGGCAAACGCCTTGACAGATTTGATTTGGGAAGTTCACAAAGAATTTTCGGCAGGTGACGAATTAGGAATTGACTTTCAAGAAAAAGCTTTTTACGATATTTTGAAAGAGCTATGTGTAAAATACGACTTCAAATATCCTGACGACAAAATGATTGAACTGGCAAAAGCAGTTAAAGACCTTGTTGACGGGCAAGCCAAATTCCCTGACTGGAACAAACGTGACGACATCAAATCAGCATTGAAAGTTGGACTCATTCTCTTGCTTGACGAGTTTGGTTATCCACCAGTAGAACGTGACGAAGTATATGTAGAAATTTTTGAACAAGCAGAAAACTTTAAGAAAAATAACAAGACAGGATAGCCAACGCATTTGGTAGCACATTTGCATTTTTTGCCGACACACAAACCAACGCTAAAAAATGCAAAAGAGCTACCAAGCCAACCCACCAAAGACACCGTAAACAATGGACAGTAACGTAACGACAGAGAGCAGGGCAGCTTGTAACAGCACCTACCCAAAAGGCGGGGTTTCGTGCTCCGCAGATACATTTGTGCAAGCCGAAAGTTCAGTTCTCCGAATGAAGTTTAGTGGTAAAAATCCCGCCAACTTCGGGTAGCTGCAAAACGTTAGCTGCAAGTTTAGGGGACATTACTAACATCAAATTGACGAGCTTTTAATCAACATTTTTGACAACATGGGACAAAAACCGACACCGCTTCTAAAGCCA
>Ga0163154_10009173_pt1 | contig 11332 bp, 10 predicted proteins | sample OliLakLV19MP9P1_FD_148649 | JGI IMG/M metagenome (GOLD analysis project Ga0163154, IMG submission 148649) | Freshwater microbial mat bacterial communities from Lake Vanda, McMurdo Dry Valleys, Antarctica - Oligotrophic Lake LV.19.MP9.P1 | ecosystem: Environmental > Aquatic > Freshwater > Lake >...
ATCGGGAAAAAGCTTTCGTCCATCGCGTCGTCTCCTAATCGACGGTAACGGCTAAAAATGTAGCCCACTCCCACCTCGGGGGGCTGAAAGCGAGCCTCCTGCGGCACTGTGCCGATGGCAATACTGCGGCGGGTTTGCTCGGTGCGGTTGCGCCCCGAGCCGTGCCACAGGTCGCCATGCAGAAAAACGCAGCCACCTGCGGGCAGGGCGATCGCCTTCACTTCTACCTGGGTGGGTTCCACCCCAGCCTGCTGTGCAGCCTCCCACAGCGGTTGGCGGTAGTCGTAGTCGGGCGCATGGACAAACTTAAATGGGTCAGCGCACTGCCAGCGATGGGAACCGGGCACTACCTCTAGCGTCCCCATGTCTGGGGTGATGTCATTCAGGGCAATCCAGCAGGTGATCACTGTGGCTGGATCAATACAGCTGACATAGGTATTGTTGCGATGAAAGGCAACTTCTGGCGCGTTGGGTGGTTTTAGCCAGCAGCTATCCATCGCAAACCGAGCACCCGACCAGCCGCCGAGCTGGGCATTGAGCCGCGCAATTTCGGCAGAAAAGGAAAGGCTGGCAACGGTGCGATCGCAGCGCCACATCCCTGCCATTTGCCGCGTTGCATTGGGTTGGCTCAAGCCCGGTCGCCCGTGCCATTCGTCGGGGTAGATGCCTGTTTCAAACCGGGTAGCAAACAGCGGATCGAGGCGATCGTCTACGGTTGTCACCACCTCTGGCGGCAAGAACGCATCGAGTACCAAGAATCCCTGTTGCTGAAACTGCTGAATTTGAGCCGAGCTAAGCTGCATGGGCAGATAGCTGGAACGACTGGTGATCATGGCATTGGTCACAGCATTACCTCACCAGTGCGACGGCCTGAGCCGCAACAGCTTGAGCCGTACTATCTTGGCAATAGTCTGTCAGAAATGGCGTCCGATAGCCGTTTTGCTGCCAGACAATCGGGAAAAAGCTTTCATCCATCGCATCATCGCCAAACCGCTTGTAGCGTCCTGGCAAATAGCCTCCTTCTACATAGGCTCCAGCAGGCTTAAACTGCGCCTCAGCCGGAATGTGAGTAATGACTAAACTCCGGCGGACAAAATCGGGGCGCAAATTCTTTCCCGACCCATGCCACATGTGCCCATGATGAAACGCTACATCTCCGGGCTGCACCGTTAGTTGCAGCACTTCCGGCTGATCTACCCCTGCCCGTTTTGCGGCTTGTTCCATTTCCCAGCGATAGCTCTTAGTGGGCGCATGAAACTCAGGCACCGCTTGCGATCGCACCCACCGATGCGATCCTTTGACATATTCAATTGTGCTAGCTCCCGGCATGGCTGCACTGAGCGCAATCCAGCAAACAATCAAATGCTGCGGCGTGTGATAGAAACAGTACATCGAATCTTGATGGTGCGTGGTTTCAGATGCGCCGCAGGGCTTCATCCACAGGCTGTCGGAAAGCACACGGGTGCCGTCCCAGCCGCCCAACGTAGCGCTAATTTTGCCAATTTGGGCAGAGAAGACCAGCGCGGCCAAGTGGCGATCGCTCCTCCACGCATTGCTCATTTGCCCCGACGCACCGGGCAAACCCAAACGCGGGTTCCAGTACCACTCATCAGGGTAGACGCCTGTCTCAAACTCGCCATTAAACAGAGACGCTACCCGGTCGGCGATCGGCTCTACCTGCTCGGGAGCCAGCAGGTTTTTGACGACCAAAAAGCCATCGCCTTGAAACTGTTCAATTTGTTCTGGGGTTAAAAGTGCCATAGCAGGGGGAGGGACAGTTAGGTGGGAAATGCAGTGAGCATCTGAGCGGTGAAACTCGCAATCGGTTTAGCCCCAAATGGTATGGAATCGTACCATTTGTTCTAGTGCTTACGGTATGATTTCTTCGGTTGCCGTGTAGTAGCTGTTAATACAAATTTTTGTAGGGGGGTGTTATGAATTCAGCCGCGAACATCTTGGTGATTCGCCACGAGACCTGCACCAGTTTGGGGCTGTTGGGGCACATTGCCCAGATGCAGTCTTGCCAGGTGAAATATCTTGATCCGTTTCTGGGGATGAGCTTGACCAGCCCAATCTCCACCTATTCGCACATCGTGATTTTGGGTGGTGGTGTTAGCGCCTACGAAGACGATCGCTACTCCTTTTTGCGCGACGAATTTCGGCTGTTGGAGGAGGCGATCGCCCACCACATCCCAATTGTGGGCATTTGTTTGGGTTCTCAAATTTTGGCCAAAGTGCTAGGAGCCAACGTCTACCGGGGTGAAGCCGGACGCGAGGCCGGATGGTGTCAGGTGAATTTAACAGCAGCGGCCAGCACCGATCCGGTACTGCACCATTTTCCGGCTCAGTTTCGGGTATTTCAATCGCATCAAGACACGTTCGATATCCCAGCTACGGCGGTGCGGTTAGCGGCAAGTGACCAGTATCCCAATCAAGCCTTTCGCTATGGCGATCGCGTTTGGGCGCTGCAATTTCACCTAGAGTTTGATCAACATGTGCTGATGGACTGCTCGGCGTTGATTGAGCAAGAGCTACGCGAGAGCAATATTCAAGACACCACCGTGGAGCAACTGTTAGCGGAGGCCACCCACCATTCACCCGCCGTCGCCCCCATCGCCAACCAATTTATGCAAGAATTCCTTCAGCTTCAGGCACCAGTTGCCCTGTCCTAATCAGCAAATTGCCGTTTTGCTCATTGAATCGGTCGCCCAAATCTCCGACTTCTTGAATAAGTCGGGGATCTTTTAACGCCTTGCTTACGGGCGCTGTCTGCGTCGCGTCAAGATGCTCACCACTTCACCCGGATTGGCACCGGGCAACTTGTTGCTCCAATCCTTAGTGTTGGCAAATCCGCGCGCATGCAGGTCGTGAATAGTTTCGGTGACCCAGGTAGGGCTACTAATCAGCAAGATCCGCATCTGCTCTTGGCCGGGTGCTAGGGGATGGAAATAGAGCGGCAAAATCAGCGGCGAGGGTCGAATTTCACCCTCATCTGCGCTCTTACCATCCGTCAAAAAACTACGGGCAATCGGTGGATTAAACATGTCAAACATCGGGGTTCTCCTGCTTTTGGCGATGGAAGGAAACCCCAAAAACCTAGCCACCCCGTTTCCATAGGAAAGTAGGGTGGCTAGAGAATGCTATCATTCCCAATTAGCCTCCATACTGCCGTAACAGGTGGGGGTTAGCCGCTCAATGTTGGTTCCAACAGCATTGGGCGGTGCTAGTTTTTTGGAGCGAAACGGGTGGCGCGACTCTGTAGTCGTTACACAACCTTAATCAGCAAGGATACGGGTATACCTATCACGCTGTCAATCACTGAATGGGCAGATTGTTTAATGCGATCGCTGACCAGACATCTAGGCTACTCAAGTCTTCATGGACAGTTTTTGGGAATATGAACTACAGATAAAAAATACGACAATGTTTCCCCGCCCTCTAAAAACGCATAACATGGCAGAAAGTTTCTGCCTAAAAAGTTGTTAGGTGTATTAGGATGCGTTTCTGTGGTATGTCTTCATAGCTGACACTAAATTGACGGATGATGACCTTCCTTACAGACTCCACGGATATTACCAGACTTCATGTTTCCTCAAAGCTGAGCATTAAGCAGCGCAGTGAATTGGGGCAGTTTTTAACCCCCGCTCCAATCGCTCGTTTTATGGCGGGACAATTTAGTAATCTGACGGGTCATGTCAGTCTGTTAGATCCTGGAGCAGGGGTTGGTTCATTAACCACCGCTTTTGTCGAGCAATTATTAGTTAACCCTGATCCAATTGAAAGCTGCTTCATCACAGCATATGAAGTTGAGTCAAGTTTTCTGTCGTCTTTAAACCAACGCTTGACAGAGTGCTGTACTGCTTTAGGTAGGCAAGGTATTAAAGCAGATTACTGTTTATATAAAAAGAGTTTTATAGAAGCTGCGACTGAAGTAAATCTACCCCTCTTCCCGGAATCTACTACTTGTTTTACTCATGCAATTTTAAATCCTCCTTATAAGAAAGTTAATAGTCAATCAATAGAGAAGAAGATTCTCTCAAGTCTTGGAATTGAAACAGTTAATCTTTATAGTGCGTTTGTTTGGCTTGCCATGTTACAACTTGCTAAAGATGGAGAGATAGTCGCCATCACTCCAAGAAGCTTTTGTAACGGTACGTATTTTCGCCCTTTTCGTAAAGCTCTTTTGAGAGATATGGGGCTTAGAAAAATTCATGTATTCAAGAGTCGGTCAGCCGCTTTTGCAGACGATGACGTACTCCAGGAAAATATTATTTTCCATGCAACTAAGACAAAGCTTAAGCCTGCTTTTGTAGAAGTCACTAATCATTCTGGAAATTCATTAGATGAGTTTTCAGAAACAAGATTTGCTCCTTATAACGAAGTTATTGAAATAAGCGACTCTGAGCAGTTTATCTATATTATTACAAACTCTCTTGAAGATGCATTGAGAGTACAGATGGATAAATTTCCATGCACTTTAGATGAACTGGGTTTAGATGTCTCAACTGGTCCAGTTGTGGACTTTCGCTTGAAGTCAGCTTTGAGAAATTGTTTGGATGAGAAGAGCGTCCCGTTGATTTACCCAGAATCTATAAAAGCGGAGAAAATTTCGTTTCCACCCAAGAATCCTCGTAAGGCGATCGCAATTGAACAAAACCAGGAAACGCAGAAATGGCTGATTCAAAGGGGGTGGTATGTTTTGACGAAACGTTTTTCAGCTAAAGAAGAGAAACGTCGCGTTGTATCTGCTGTCTGTTCTCCTATGGATGAACCATTATTGGGAATAGAAAATCATCTCAACTACTTCCACGCTAAAGGTGAAGGTATGAATCCTGACCTTGCACGAGGGTTAGCAGCATTTCTCAATTCAACGCTATTCGACAACTATTTTCGTCAATTTAGTGGTCATACGCAAATCAACGCAACAGATTTGCGTAGAATTAAATACCCTTGTAAAGATGATTTGTTATCTCTGGGGAGCCAAGTCAATGACTCTGTATCCAATCGAGAAAAGCTCGATCAGCTTGTCCACGCCACTCTGTCAATTATGAGCGAAGTAACCAATGCGATTCAGGCTAGTAAACGTATTGAGGAAGCGCTTGCGATTCTCAAAGATATTTCTGCTCCTAGAGAGCAGCAGAATGAACGCTCAGCACTTTGTTTGTTGGCATTGGCAAACGTTCGCCCTGAAACGCTCTGGAGCCAAGCAACAGACCCAAGACGCGGAATTACTGAAATGATGGATTGGTTTCGTGATTACTACGGTAAACAATACGCGCCCAATACACGCGAAATAGTTCGACGGCAAACAATGCACCAATTTGTGCAGATGGGTTTAGTGATTGAGAATCCAGATCGCCCCGATCGTCCCATTAATAGTCCCAAGTGGTGTTATCAACTTCATCAACAAGCCCTTTCCCTTCTTCGATCGTATGGCTCTGAACTATGGGAAGAGGCTCGTCAGAATTATGCGGTGTCAGTTACAAATGTGCTGCAAGACAGAGAGCGAAATATCTCGCTGATTCCTGTTAATTTGCCCAACGGTCAAGCAATTCAACTTTCATCGGGTGGACAGAACCTCTTGATAAAGGACATTTTAGAGAATTTTTGCCCCAGATTTACGCCTGGGGGCATCGTATTGTATGTAGGTGATGCTGGAAATAAATTTATTGTTAACGAAACTCAGAGGTTTCGAGAAATTGGGGTTGAACTAGATCCTCACGGCAAAATGCCAGATCTTGTGATGCATTATGAAGAGCAAGGCTGGCTCGTATTAGTAGAAGCTGTCACTAGCCACGGTCCAGTTAATTTAAAACGCCGTAATGAATTGAAGCGGCTCTTTCAGTCAAGTCGTGAAGGACTGGTCTTTGTGACTGCTTTCCCAAGTCGCAAGGAAATGACTCGATATCTTGCTGAGATTTCTTGGGAAACAGAAGTTTGGGTAGCTGACCAACCGGATCATATGATTCACTTCAATGGAGAGAGATTTCTCGGCCCCTATGAAGAGCCGGAGAATCATTCTTGAAGATGTCGGTTATGACGGTATACCTACCAATTCCGTTGCACCCAGCCGTATGAAGACGGTTGGGTGAGTCCGAGAAGTTATCTTCGGCGGACGGCGGACGGGTTCGTTCGTGCGATCGCCACTCCGGAGTCAGTAAGTGAAGATTTGGAGTGATGCATCATCCGATCGCAACCTGATTGGGACATATATCGGTGGAAACTGGAATATTTCCAACCTACTACTTGATACTTGAGCACATAGACCATGCTGCACTGGGCTGTGCTGGATGGTCGTAAATGTAATCGCAATGTCGTTCAAAATCAGTATTATTTTGAAGTTAATGTTGCCAAAACCGCCGTTGCTAGAGATTGGCCTCTCCGCATTTTTGGAGTGATTCACATTGTAATAAGGTCATGATATTTGATTCGACAATTGGGTTAATGCAGAATATTGATGCGGTGTGCGATCGCTAATGCAGCCTGTAAAATTCGCGATCGCACAGGAGCATTAGGTGCAGCTGCCGTACAGCCTGCCAAATTCTTTGGGGCAGAAGTTACTAGGGTATGTAGTACGGCAAATTTGGAACTGGTGAAACCTCTGGGAGCCGACGAGAGCATTGATTACACCAAAGAGGGATTTACCAAAGGCGGCAAGATCTACGATATTACTTTTGATACGGTAGGTAAAAGTTCGTTTTCGGATTGCCTAAGATTAGCTAAAGCAAAACGGAATCTATCTCAGGGCTGTCCACATCGACCTACTCTCGATATTTCGGAGGTTATCGGCGTCCAGTGAGCGCAAACGTTGAATTAATCTCTACTGGAATCTACGAACCAGTTCAACACTGATAGAAAGCAAACTCTAAAAGGAGCTACCTAATGAAAGTACTCATTGTTTTAACCTCACACGATCAACTGGGTGATACTGGTAAGAAAACAGGCTTTTGGTTAGAGGAATTTGCCAGCCCTTATTACCACCTAAAAGATGCGGGCGTGCAAGTTACGCTGTCCTCACCACTTGGCGGTCAACCACCACTTGACCCAAAAAGTTACGAACCTGATGCTCAAACCGAGTATACGCGAAGATTTGACCAAGATCAGGCTGCTCAGAAGGAACTAGCGAACACGGCTAAGTTGGCAGAAATGAAGGTGGAAGATTTTGATGCGGTATTCTATCCCGGTGGTCATGGGCCACTATGGGATCTGCATAAGGACAGCTACTCAATTGCGTTAATCGAAGGCTTTATTGCTGCTGGAAAACCTGTCGCTACAGTCTGTCATGCACCTGCCGTGTTATTAAAGGCCAAGGATCAAAATGGTAATCCGTTGGTCAAAGGGAAAAAAGTAACTGGTTTTAGTAACTCTGAAGAAGCCGCAGTGAAATTAACGGATATCGTGCCCTATTTGCTCGAAGATCAGCTCATCACCATGGGCGGAGCGTACCAAAAGGTCGAAGATTGGAATTCGCTGGCCGTTGTTGATGGTTTGCTTATAACAGGCCAAAACCCTACTTCGTCCACTGCTGTTGCTGAAGCTTTGATAAAAGCGATTAGCTAGCTTCAGGGCACCTAAACCGCTACACCGGAACGTATAAGCACGGTCTAACACAGCCTCTGAGGATGACACAGCAGCGGACGGAACCACGATCTGGGTGGGATCAGTAAAAGTTGTGTGCTGCTATGCTATGCCGTTAGTACCGATCGCCACTCTAGAGTCAGTGAGTGAAGAGTTGGAGTGATGCATCATGCGATCGCAAACGTATGCCAAAGTGCGATCGCCCTAGCCTATTGCCCTTTTATGGTCGCTGTCGCCGCCGTGTCAAGATGCTCACCACTTCACCCGGATTGTCTCTGGGCAAGAGGCTGCTCCAGTCTTTGGCATTGGCAAACCCGCGTGCGTGTAGGTCGTGAATGGTTTCGCGTACCTAGGTGGGGCTGCTAATCAGCAAAACCCGCAGTTGCTCTTGGCTAGGTGCTAGAGCATGGAAATAGAGCGGCAAAATTAACGGGAGAGGGCGATCGCCACCACCTTCGCCACTCTCACTATCCGTCAAAAAACTGCGCGCCGTGGGCACATCAAATATGTCAAACAGTGTTTGTCAAGCCTGTTTGACTTTAGAGTTCATTCTTTATTACAATAGTCTGGATAGTTTTTTGAACGATTCTACAAGGCTTGCAGTTCCAGGATTGAGCTATTTTTTCAAAGTTAGCCCTGCTCCTGACTTTGAAAATAAGATCCCGTCCACGGTTGAATCAGGGTTTGAGCCTCAAAATCTGCTTAAAATTTATCCGAAGTATTGTTGTGAGCAGCATTAGTCTGCCTGATTAATCAGATCTTGGCTCAAGATTTCAATACAGTATTTAAGTTTTGGAGAATTAATAGGTTTTTAACTCGGTTCTGGAGATTAACATTTATATTCTAAGTCTATGAACAATTGCTGCTGTCTGCTTTATGCATATAGAAACAAGAATGGAGAGCTTCAGCTATGCCTACATTTATGCATTAGCTTCGCAAGCAGGCTTTACCTTTAATCAGGAACCTAAAGGAATAGACAACATTGGAATAGATATATCCGTAAAAGATCCTCTTAGAGCATTCAATATGCCACCCTGTCAGTTTTCCGCACAGGTGAAATGTGTAAGAAAAACAAAATTAGTGAGCAAGAAAGACGAAACTTTTTATGGGATCAAAAAAAAGTACTATGACGTTTTGACTAAGTCACAACCTTACAACACCATTTTACTCTTCGTTGTAGTCGTACCAGATAACCCTGGGGACTGGATAGGTCTTGACGAGTTTAGTATAATTGTAAAGCATAGCTGTCACTGGTTTTGTTTTCAAAAATTAGCCCTGTCTAGTCACAAACATGAGGATAGTAAGGAGAACATCAAGCTTCTTGAGACTAATCTGCTTACACCTGAGTCCTTTCCCCTTCTGATGCAGAAAATTGCAGATGGAAAGATGTAAATGAAAACTTACGATCTAAGTAAATATGGATACATTGAGCCAGATGCAGTAACTCGGTTTTTGCTTGACCAGGGATGGAGAGAATTCAATAGAAAAGATGGGATTGTTTCAATCTGGGGGATTGAAAAAGACGGTGAGATCCGTAAGATCCTCCTCCCTCTAAATCCTAAATCGCCCGACTATCCAAATAGAATGCTTGAAGCAATAAAAATAGTTGGATTTGTAGAGTCAAGGGAAAAAACTGATCTTCTAGAAATTTTGTTGGATAGTTCTATCTTTGCAAGAGAAGTAAATCGAGAATTAATGGATTTACGACTTTTACCTGAATTAGAAAGCGTAGAAAAAAATGAGTTCCCTGCCAAAATATTAGGCTTTATATTGTCTTCCTTGCAGAGTTTGATAGATGCGATTGGTCAAGCTGAAGAAGGGCATACATCGAGTATCAATGGTTCAATTTCAAAGACAATAACCGATAGAACAAGACTTTCTGTAATTGGAACTGCTCCAGGATCATTTATTGTGAAACTAGCAGGGGCAACTCCGCCTGCTCAAGCAAATTTATTTGAAGCAGATGGTTCTCTAGAGCAAAGAGCCTTAAATTCCTTTTTAACGTTAATAAGAGTTAGCCATGAGGGAAGAATAGATGATTTGAGGGAGCTACTTATTAAGTTGCAAAGACGTACAGTAGTAACGTATAAGAAATTTCTTCGTCATGTATTTTCAGCAAACTCTGGCTTCGATATCAAATTAGGATCTACTAACCCTAATATTGGAGGCGAGGCTCGCCTTAACTCTACTGAAATCCTTGGCTTAATAGATTTTTTAAGCCGTGTTGAATCTCAAACACCAGAAATCATTGGGGTTGATGGAACTCTTAAGCTATTTGGAGAAAAGGATAATAATTTTACTTTTAGGATAAAAAGGTTTGGAGATGATGAAATTTTTTACGGAAGGATAGCTCCTTCTGTGCTTGAGAAGGGTGTAGCATTGACACATGACAGAAGCTACAGAGCAGTCATTGAAGAAACCGAATCAATCAACTCAATCACAAATGAGTCTGTAAAAAATTGGAGATTGGTTGATATTGATTATTTAGAAAACACCTCTGGTTCTGGTTTAAGGATTCTTCCTGATGCACAGGAGTAATATAAAAAAGTAAGTTTAGTGCGATCGCCCCTCACTTATACCAAGTCGCTTCTAAAAGCGTAACTCTCAAATCCTATGTCCCAGCAACGTAAGGAAGTTGGACATTTCTAAAGTTACAGTTTAGGACGCAATTTGGTATTAGGATGCGTTGGCAACAGCGTAATGCATCACCAAGCGACCTCACCTATCCAGCCCTCCATTGAAGAAAATAACTCTCCCTTCATGCTCCACTCAGGTGAGTAACCTCCCTGTGCCAATATCGGTAGAAATTGGAATATTCCCAACCTACTACTTGATACTTGAGCACATAGATCATGCTGCACTAGATGGTCGTGAATGTAATTATAATATCATTCAAAATCAGTATTATTCCGAAGCTAATACTGCCAAAACCGCCGTTGCTAGAGATTAGCCTCTCCGCGTTTTTGGAGTGATTTATATTGTACTAAGGTCATGATATTTGATTCGACAATTGGGTTAATAATGTAGAGTGTTGATGCGTTAAGCGATCGCTAACGCAGCCTACAAAATTTGCGATCGCTCCAACAGATGTCTATATTTATGTAAAAAATGGCAATTGGTACACGGATCTTCGCGTTGATTAGAATCAGCTACCTAAACTAGTAGTGTGGCAGTGCTTAACTCTACTTTCATGCGCTGACTATCACAGCTTGTCCTTTAACTGCGGTAGGTAAAATCGCTAATACTAATAACGCTAGGGGCTTGAGATCTGCAAAACGGTTAGAAGTCGCATGTTATGCCACCAGACCAATAACCTGCTTTCCAGCCTCTTCAAGTAAGGCGATGACCTGTTCTCTGGTCACAGTTGGAAATCCATCCAAAAAATCGTCTATGGATTCTCCCGCCTTAAGATGTCCAGCAGTGTTTGAACAGGAACTCTAGTCCCTGTAAAGACTGGAGTCCCACCCATAACGTCAGGAGATACGCTGATGATTAAGGAGCCTTTAAGCATAATCTTTGACCTCCAGGTTCTGTACTTAATAGTTTACCAATCCTTATAGGGCAGAATTTCCTGGAGCATCTCCAAGTTAGGCAAAGAGCGCGGCCTAAAAATTCAAATGCAGTGGGCGATCGCAAGATTTTGGTAAAGTTATTTGGTATTCTCTGAATTCAATCACGCTTGATGGCTTCTAGCAGCAAGGCTTCAATTCAGCGATCGCCCGCCCAAACAGCGCGACCCGCACGACCAGCGGAG